>JACCDT010618468.1_pt1 | contig 82926 bp, 83 predicted proteins | sample 7446291 | NCBI WGS metagenome assembly JACCDT01 (sample SAMN15323446, study PRJNA562643) | freshwater metagenome | isolation source: river surface water | place: USA:Blue River Watershed | collected 2017-08-17 | reverse complement strand
TAACTGATTTTGTTCTATCCAAAGTTTCAATCACTTTAACTTTTTGTTCGTTAGTCATGTTGTGTGCTCTGAATAATTTGTTTGCGAATAACAACTTAGCGTTCAATAAGTTCACTTCGTTGATAGTCTTTTGTAATGATTTGATAGTTTTGTAAGCTTCTTGAAGTTCTTTTTCTTTTTCTTCTTCTTCAGCTTCATCTACTTTGTCATCAGCTTTTTTCATATCATCTTCCATTTCACGTAAGATTTCTTCTAAATCAACAACTTTTTCGTCATCTTCTTTAGATTCTTCTTCGTTGGTAACAACCACTTTAGGGTCCTCACCTTTGTCAGTACCAGCTTCAGAACCATCTGCTAAGTTTTCAGCCATTGGTTCATCTTCTGCAGGAACTTCTTCTTCAGAATCTTCTTCACCTAATTGTGCTTCCAATTCTCTAATGATAGCTTCTAAATCCATGTTGTCATCTTCGGTATCTTCTTCTTCATCACCGGTAACATCATATTCTTCACCATCATCTTCGCCAGCGAATGGGTTTTCTTCTTCAGTTCCCATATCCATGCCAGCCATTGGATTTTCTTCATCATCACCTTCTTCACCTTCTAATTCTGCCAATCTTGCTTTTAATTGAGCGATTTCGTTTTGCTTTTCAGCTTCATCATCACCCATTTCCATACCTTCTTCTTCGTTGATATCTGCTACTTTTTTGTAGTCTGCAACTTGTGCACCTGGCTCACCAGATGTAGTTTCAGTAGAACCACCTTCGAATTCAGTATGTGCGTCTAATTTTGGATTAGAGGTAGAAGAACCAATGCCTGTAGAATCCAATTCCTCGTCTACTTTTTCTGCATCTTTTTCCTCAGCTTCTGCTTCTGCTCTTAACTTTTGAGATAAGATAGATTGAAGTCTTGGAGTAAATGCTTCTTCAAGAGCGAGTTTTGCGTTTGCAAGAGCAGTTTCTTTAACAGCTTTAGCATCAGCAATTGCTTCTTTTAACAATTTTGAATTTGCCATTTGTTTTCTCCTTAAATTTGTTTGTGAAGTTATTTCGAAAGGAAACTCCAATAGATAATTGTCGGTTGTTCGGTCACACCTTATAAGAGAAGGGTATTCATTAACCAACTAAGTCGTAATAATAAATCCCATATAAAATGGGATATTTGATAATATATATCAAACTTTTATAGAAAACTAAAGAAATTTTTAAAAAATCTTATTTTTTCTTTTAGCTTCTTCTTTTTGTAACCTGTTTTTAACTGATGGTTTTGTGTAGGTTTGTCTATCTCTTAATTGTTCAATTTGTTTTGTAGATTGAACTTTCTTTTTATATTCTTTAAGAGCACCTTCAATGTTACCACCCTTTACATTGATAATCAACATAACTTATTGTAAATTTTCTAATTTATATTTTGTTTGATATAAAAGAGTTACAACGGTATCAATATCATTTTGTAACCAACTCATTTGTAATTTTTTTTCTTGTCTTAATTTTTCAACTGCTGCAATCAATTTAACAAAATATGCTATGATATTTTTTATATCGTTGTTTGTATCTAGTCCACTAACAGGTTGTAATTTAATCAAACCATATTGTCCTTGATATGCTTCAACCAATCCATCAACAATTCCACCAATAGTATCATAATAATGTCCTAATGCTAAATGTGCAGATAATGCACCAACACCTTTAACACCAACATGAAACGAATGCGCTTGTGTTCTACTATGCAATAATAATGATGCCAGTTGTTCCATTACTTCTTTTTATTTTTTTTAGTTTCTTGTAATCCTAATCTTTGTTTCATAACATCTTCGGATACATCTGCAATTTCAAAATATCTTCCTAACACATGTCCCATATCTTCATATAAAGATTCCAATCTTTGTTCTTGTGCTTTTGCTTCAACTGCTTCCTTTTCAAATGCAGTTTGTAACTTTTTAAGTTCATTCATATTTCTCTTAATAGTTACTCTATCAAACCAATCACCACCTTCTCTCAAGGTATATTCTTGAGCTGCATCTGCAATACCACCTAAAGTTTCTGCAACTTGTCTGATATCCGATTTTCTAGTCATAGATTCTCTATGCTGTCCAAATGTAGAAATAATTTCCAAAAAATGTTTTTTTATTTCAGATGGAAGTTGTTGAAACTCTTCTGTCTCTCTTAATATATTTTTTAACTTTATCATAGTTATTTCTTTACAATTTTATTTCTTTTTAATTTTTGAACCGCTTGCATTAATTCGGAAGGTGTCATATCCAATGCATCAATTAATTTTGCAATTACATATTGTTCTTTTCTTCTATTAAGATTGTATCCTTTTAATGCTTTAATTGCTCTATCTAAAAATCTTTCGGCAGATGCTGGTAATGATACATCCATATCATCCAACTCTTCTTTTACTACTTCTCTACCAGGTATTAAGTTTATTAACTTTGCCATATTAATTTAATTCAATTATAATTTCTCTCATTAAATCTTGTGCTTTACACCATTTACCACATTCATCCGCAATTTGTTTCCATTGCTTTGATTCATTAATTGGTGCCATAAATGCTCCATGTGTTGATGGATTAGATACAAAATCCCAACCTACCAATTCAAAATCTTCTTGAACCATCACAGTCCCATCTTTTAATTCTTTTACTGAGCCTAATCCTCTTGATGAAATTCCCAAACGAATATTGTTTTTTAACAATTCTCTAAGGATGTTACCAGATGGTGTTGATAATATTTCTACCTTACCCATTACATCATCACCATCCCACCAAATTTCTCTAATGTTATGTGATACATTTTTAAGATTAATTACAGGAGAATCTGGATGGTCTAATTCACCCAATGCTCTACGCTCTTTAATTAATTGATTATATTTCTCACACTCTCTTTGCAATATTTCTCTTGGATATCTTCTATTATTTTGATTTGGAGCACCTGCTCTTTGAAGAATTCCTTGAACTAAATAAGTTCCGTTTTCTTCTTGAACAATTTTTGCTTCAAATAAGTGTGTTTCTATTAATAATCCCTTATTCATTTATTTCAAATCTTTTTTTATTTTATCTACCGCTTTATTTCCTAAATCACCCCACGATTTAATTAGAATTGTTTTTAATTCATTTTCTAATTCCGTTTCAGTCAATTCACCATTAGTAGAATCACTCATTTTTATTATTTGTGTTTTAACATATGGTAAATTTACAATTTTATTTGCAGCTGCATTATCAATCTCACCATTCATTTCTATTATTTTAGATATATCTGATATCAAACTTTTATTATTTGATATTGAATCTAAAATCTTTTTAACTGCATCTTTATAATTTTTCTTTCCAGAGAAATAATTTATTCCCTTTCTAGCCAATTCATAAAGAAAATAAAATATAACCTTACCTATGATTATACTACTCAATGTAGTTATTAATCCTAAAGCAAGGTTCTCATTTACTTTTTTTTTTTAACCGATTCGTTTTTAGCTCTTAATGCTGCTAAATCTGAACCTTCAATCTCACCATCCTTATCTACATCAATTTGCTTTTGCTTATCACTCAATTCTTCAGGTAAACCTGTTAATCTACCTTCCGATTTTGCTTTAGCTGCTTTATCAACTGCTTGGAAAAATTTAACCTTTTCCGCATCTGACATATCAGGAATAGATTTTCCAGTTTTATCTAACATATGTTTGAACAATTGTTGATAATCGCTTTCTTCTTTAACTACTTGTTTGATAAGTTCTTTTAATTGATTTATATCCATCTTATTCTGATATTTGTCTGATTTTTTGGTCTAATTTTAATAATCTTTCCTTTATAGCATAAATATGATTATTTGTTCTTTTCCAATAAGATTTATTATCTACACCACTTTCATTTTTAATTTTACCATACCAATTAAGAAATCTTTCCATTTCTCTTAATTGTTTATTGATATTTGAAATACCTCTACCAATTTTAGCCTGTGCGGTTGATTCATCTCTTTTAAGTTCTAACCAACGATTTTCATTAACAACGGTATATCCAACCATGGCGGCCGCTTTTTTAGCTTTCTTTTTGCTATCACCACCTTTTGAAAATGCATTAGGTGTATTATATCCTTGAACATTTCCAGTAACATTCATTTCATCAATCATTCTCTCTCTAACTATTTTACGAATGATTTCTTTAATCTTATTTAATTGTTCCGTCTTTTTATCAGGCAATCCTTTATGAGATGTTGATGCGAAATCTTTTGCATCCTTATCAGATATTGAATCCGCTGCTTTTGCTACCTCCGGTGATGGTGCTTCCATGTCTCCTTTTTGAGTAGCATGAACCATACCCATAAATCTTTGTTGTGCTTTTGATACTGCTGGCATTTTGTTATCTGTTTAAATTAAGATAAAATATAAGCTAAACCTGAAGATACCGTTACTGATTTAACATAACAAGGAACAGGTTGTCCTTGTGCAACATATTCTAATTTTAGACGAGAACCACCCTCTAAAAGTATTGAACCAGAACAAGTAGATGTCATTCTCATTACACCCCATGCATTGGTTGGAGCAGGTGCGCTGCCTGATACTTCCAGTATGTTAGATATTCTATAATTTGTCATTTTTATTTATTTAAACTATTTTTTAATTCATTTAATAATTCATAAGTCATCATCATAGCAGATAAATGTTGCTCTTTTATTTTTTTAACAGATTTAATTTTTTTAATATTTGAAATTGTTTCTGCTAATTTAATTTTAGTAACTTTATCCGAAACTTTTGAACCAACTTCTTTTAATGATTCAACTAATTTAGAAATCTCAACTGAAACATATTCATTTAATTTACCAGTATTATTGATATTATTGATATATTCTCTTAATAAACTCTTTTGTTCCGTTGTAAGATTTTTATATTTGTTGTTGAATGATTCTACTAATAATTTATAAGATACGGCTCTCAAATCTTCATCTTGCTTTCTATATTCTTCCAAAACGGCATCTTTAATTTTAGAATCTTTATTTTGAATAGATGTATTAATTATATTTTCTGCAATTGTAAATTTTGCAGATACAATATCAGTTGGGTCGTATTGTTCGTTGGATATTGCTACTTCAAATATTTTGTATATTGAAGCCAATGTTTTATAATTAGAAATTGGAGACTTGATAAATTCATCCAAATTATAAGTTTCTTTAATTGTTTTGATTAAACTATATTTTTCTTTGATAAGTTTTTTTTCATCTAATCTTTTACGAGCTTCGATAATGGTATTGATAAATTGCTCAGCTTTTGTTTCTGAGTTATATTTTTCATTAACCAAATATTGGTATAGTTTTAATTCTTTTGAAAGTTCTTTTTTAGAATTAAAATTTTCTTTTAATATTTTTTCCGCAACGGATTTATTAGCAGACATTATTTCTGATGTAATCTGTCTAACTAGCAATTCAAAAATAAATCCAGTATTTTTAAATTTAGAATGTTTTATTTTTTTCATCAATTGATATTATTTATCAGATATAAATATATTTTTCTATTCGTTTATTACTTTTTATCCAAATTCTCTGTCAAAATCTTGTGTTTATTCCCATTCATATCTTTAAATATCTCTAAATATGAATTTCTTGGTTTAAATTTTACAGAACCTTCTTTGGTTTTTAAAGTCTTAACTCCCAATGGGTCTCTACCTTCCGGATGGTCATCTTTGCCATACCTAACCGGGTCTTTTGGTCTACCTACATTATCTTCCTCTAATTCATCTTTTATTTTTTGTATTTCTTCTTCGACATTTGTAGGACCATCTGTACCTGTTTCTTTAGCGGGGTCTACACCTTGAGTTTCAATTGATGTTAAACGGAATTGTTGTTTAGTATCTTCTAATACTGCAAGAGTTTGCTCATCTTGTTCATCTTGTGCCATTCCTAAAATAGTTTCATACATCCATTTTTTAGAAACCATTTTGGTTTGTTGCATTGATTGAATTAAGGCAACCTTTGAAGTATACAATTCTACTTTTTCTTGTTCATATATTTTTGATGGAATAGTTAATTCTAATGAAAAATCGGTTAATCTATCATCATCTATTCCTTGAGCATATAAATGTATAATTGCAATCTTTGTTAATTCTGAAATCAATACTCTTTGTATTCTTTCTATGGTTTTTGCAAATCTTACATCCATACCGGCTAAAGTTGCTTTACCATTTGTATCTTCTTCGTATCCTAAAAATGCTTTTGGAATTTGTAATGCCGCCAATAATTTACCTTTTAAGTAATTAATATCATCGGTCATATTATATTCCAAACCTTTCAAAGTATCAATTGAAGTTCCATTATCACTGCCACGAACAGGCATATAATAATCTTCGATAAGATTTTGAATATTATATTTCAAATTATACTCACCGGTTCTTTCATCCAAAAATGGAACTTTTTTAGATGCATTAATAATCTTTTGCATGTAGTTATCCACTTCGTTTGGTGGAATATTACCAACATCTACTTTAAATATTCTCTTTTCAGGAGCTCTCATTACTCTATGAATTAACATAGCATCTTCCATTAATGATAATTGTTTCCAAACTCTTCTACCACCTTCAATCATTGATTTTCCATAAGGTAAGAAGTTTGCATCACCATTTAAACGGAAGTGAGCAATTTCATAATTCTCATATTCTTTCTTTGCAGTTTGTCCTACCGCATTGTATGGATTTTGGTATGGAGCGTATACGAATTTAACTCTTTGTGGATTTTCAGGATCGAATCCTTCAATTCTACTCATTTCATAAGTAGACATTGGGAGAGCATTAATAATACCCAATCCTTCAGCCATTTCTAATTGTAAATAAAAATCACCGTATTTTACCAAATTACGAGTCCACATCCATAAGGTGTGTTCTATATTTAGAATATCGTAAAAAAGGTTTTCTAATATTTGTTTTATATTATCATCTTCATGATGAATTTTTAATACATTTCCAAATTCATTTCTAGCCGTGCATTCATCTGAATAAACATTTAATGCGGCTGAAATAATTGGGTCCATATCCATTGAGTCGTAATCTCTAAACAAATCAATTCTAACTTGTTGATATGCCAATCCGGATTCTACACCGCCTGCATAATTACTTACCTTTAATTTCATAAAACGGTCTACAAGATTTGTAGTCATTGATTGATATTCATCCGTATCAACGACTTTTACACCTTGCTCTGTTTTACGAATTATGGTATTTGTTGAAAATAATTTTTGTAACCTACCAAATATTGATTTATCTGCCATTTATGATATAATTTTTGAAAATATACGAAATTTTTTTTGATTTACCAAATTACCATTTACGGCAACTCCAATATCTTGCTTTCCATCTTGGACCTGGATTATCACAATTATGTCTAGCTCTAAAACTTCTTCTTCTATCTGGGTTTGATTTTTTAATTCTCATATTAGGGTCACCAAAGTTTACCTTAACAACATTTCCTTCTCCGTTTCTAACATAAACTTTAAACTTCTTAACATCCCCTTGCATTGGTTTACCCAATTGAACTTTTCTACCCTGATACTCAGCTTCGTAAACACAATTACAATTTGCTTCTGCAAGATATTGTGTGTATTCTCTCATAAATTGAACAAACTCTTTCATATCTTGTCCGTTCTCAACATCATATTCTTCTACTTCATCTATTTGCTCACTAATTTTTTTACCATTTACAGGCATCAAATTTACTAATCTCATATCTTTAATATTTTCTTTTACGGGTACACAATTTGGAACCATTTTACCATTTTTCATTTTGCCACCAATTTCTCTATATCCATCCCAACACTCATGCAATGCGTTTAGTTCTCCTAAACTTTCATTACACTTTCTCCATCCACCACCCTTACCTTTGTAATTTTTTGCAGCCCAACCGTTTGCGTATGCGGATGGGTATACATCGAATTTTGATTTAGCTGCTGCTTTTGATGCCGCCCACTTACCTGGATCTGTTGGGCAATTCTTTTCTAAGAATAAATTTAGTTTTTCTTCTATATTCATAGTTTCATTTTTTTTCTTTCCTGCGCAATGCGCTTTTTGAGAGAAACCTTTTGGATTATTACAATCTATACTATTTTTATATTTCTCACTCCACTCTTCATTTTTTGGTTTAGTAGAAACATATATTGGTTTTTTACCTTGTCCACTACTACTTTTACCACCTCTTCCCGCATCATTTTGTGCAGCTCTTTTTCTTCTAGTTGCACTTTCTTTTTCTTTTTTGCTCATTCCGGCAGCTTTTGCTGCAGGAACACATTTTGCATATCCACTTTTATCTCCCGAAGTTCCACATGGTGGGTGTTTACCATCGACTTTTTTGCCGATGTTTACCCATTTTTCCTTAAACCACTTATTTAAATCTTCGTTCATCTATAATAGTTTCAACATATAAATATAAGATTATCCCAATAACCAATGTAAATTCTCAGTTTCACCTTTTCCAGTTTGCATTTCATAGGGATTTTGTTTTAAATGAGATTGTGCAGTATAAACGCTTTCATATTTGTTTACTTGTGATGCACCTAGCATTGCTTTTGTTAAATCAATACCTTCTTGTCTCAATCTCAATGCTGTATTCCTTACCCACAATCCAATAGAAAGTGCCATTGTAAGGTCATCATTATATCCTTTCATTGCTTCTGCTCTACCACTACTCCAAATAAATGTAAATAATTCATCTATTAATCGTTGAGAACGAATAAGAATATCTTTGTCATTCATATAAGTGTCTAATGCTGATATGATAAGTGGGCGGGTTTTGGATGTTGTAGAAAATCCAGCAACCATTTGTCTCTCATCTCTGTAATATTTGTTACTCATTTGTTTTTCAACATCCACATATTTCAAATCATTACTCATATAAAATAAGTTAGGATATGCCCTATCAATCACTTGTTGAATACATGCCCAACCTACGTTTGAGTTTTCTATTACTAATAATGCGTTGTTGTATTCGGTTGCTAATGCTGTTAAGAAATTTCCAAAATCTTTTGTATCAATTTTACCTCTATATTCCCCAACTTGTGAACAATCTTCTATATCAATTATTTGAGCAGTAGAATAATCCGAACCATCACCCCTGGCAACGTCCGCTACTACCATATATTGTCTACTATAATTTGGATGTTCCCATATCCAAAGATTACCATCGAATCCTCTTTTTTCAACCGGTTCCATCACATATGTATCTTTATACCACATCAACAATTGTGGGTCGATTACGTTATCACCCGAACCGATAAAGTCACAATCACATTCCTGTGCTGCACCTTTAACACCTAAAATACGAGTCTGTTCATCTCTCCACGATTGGTTTCTTTCTGGGTGAACTGTCCAATGCAATTTAATACAATTGAAACCATTTGCACCACTTTCACCTTCTACCCACATTTTGTGGAACCAGTTTCCCACACCATTTGGAGTAGATAATACAATTGCAGAACCACCCGTTGATAGTGTTGATTGTGCCGATAACCAAATCTCATCAATATCTCTAATGAATGCAGCTTCATCCACAACTAATAGGGATAGGGCTTCTGAACGACCTGCATCAGGAGAACTTGCGATTGCTTTTACTTGTGAACCATTTTTTAATTTAAGGGAAAGTTTATTGTCCTCTGCTGCAGCCGTTCCACCATCTCTTAACCATACTGGAAGTAAATCGTGCATAACTCTAACCTTTTCTACAAGGTTTTTAGCTACTGTCACTTTTGTTGCGATTACCAACGCGTTGAAATCCTGATTGAATATCATTTTCCAAAGAATATAGCCGGCAGAAAGTGTTGATAAACCCAACTGTCTACTTTTAAGAATAATGTTAAAACGATTATCTTTAAAATCGGTCAAACATGTCTCCTGGAAAGGATAAAGGTGAAAGGGTATTTTTCCTCTCACCGGATGCTGAATCATACAATATTTTTTCATAAAGTAAATGGGGTCACCCGCACATTTACGATATTCATCAGCAATTATCTCTTTTAATGACTTTTTAGGTTGCCCTTGTACACTCATTATTTTTTAACTTTGATTTTCCAATAAGTTCCGAAATTGATAAATGGTGATAATGAACCATTAGTTCCATCAACCGTTCTATTTGCAACTCCTAAACCAAATTGATAAAGTTTATCTTTTTTAGTTTTTAACATCAATCCTGCTCCAACATGAGATACTACATCTGCCTTATTAAATCCACCATTCAAACCATAATACAATTGTGCTTTTGCAGGTTCTTTAACAATAAGTTCTTCTTTAATAATTCTTTCTTTAACTTTAGCATCCCAAGTTCTACCTAAAATTCTATTCTTTGTGATAGTATCAGTTAATGCGATAGTTCCTAATCCACCATCTAAAGTTAGGGTATCTTTATAAACAATCTTTGCTAAGTAATCTTTAAGGATTGCTGCACTATCTACATTTACTAATTCTTTTAAAACCAAAGTATCTACATCAATTACTTCATGAACGATATCTTTTCCTTGTTTAGTAACCACTTTAGTTTTTTCAACTTCAATGGTATCAATCGTATGTTTTATAACTTCATACTTTTTACCATCTATACGAATAGTTCTTCCACCAGGCATAACCCCTCCAGGATTGAACCATTGTAACAGGATGTAAATAATTAATGCTGCGATAGCAATGTTTTTTAAGTTTAAATACTTTTTCATTTTTTTAATTTTTTATTAATTCTGGATGATTTAATTCACGTAACTTATCTTCCAATAACATTTTTCTATTTAATAATAATTCCAATGCTTCATAAGAACTATCAATATCTTTTTTCAAATCTTCTTTTACCTTATCTATATCTATATTCCATTTCCAATTTTCAACATGCCCATTTTCATAAACCATTTGATAATCGGTAGAAACATATTTTAAACTATCTTCCATTTTTTGTTTATAATCTCTCAACCAACCGATTTTATTAGAAGTAATTTTATAATCTTCATAAAAATTATAAACGCCTTCTTTTTTTAATTGTGCTTCAAATTCTATATTACAATCAACACAATACCCTGCTCTTACTATAAGTTTTTTATCAGCTTTTGAATATGTTGTAGTTTCGCATTTTGGATTTTTACATGTTGTTAATTTTTTAAGATATTCTCTAACATCATCCATTTGAGATACCGCCACTTTATATCCTTCTCTTTGTTCCCATTCTTTACCATCGGAATCAGTCCATTTTTCACCTACTTCTCTTTTTGCAGTATCTTCTACTTTTTCATAACCAAATACTCTTTGAGTATTATCTTCTCTACCAAATACGGTATCAATAATCTTTTTACGAGATTTGTGAATGTATTTGTTTTTTTGGTCAAAACTGGTTCTTTTTTGCATAACTTTTTAATTTTAATAAAATAATCCTAATATTTGATTAAGTGGTGCGAATGTTCCCGTTAATTTGTATGTTTTTCCATTGTAGAAAAAAACTAATCCTTCTGCAGCAACGATTCTTTCTATACCACCTAATTGATTTAATCTTTTTAATTCTGATTTAAGTTTTTGTATTTTTGTGGTATCACCACTTCCTCTTACTTCTGCAGCAACTGATTTAAATCTTTCTTTTATTGCTCTAATTGCTTTTTCGGAATGAACGGTTAATACTGAACTTACAAAATCTAAAACATCTGCCCCAACACCTAAAAAGATTTCTTCAAATGGTTTCATATTATCTTTTTGTTGTTTTGGAACATTTACTTTATCATTATCCATTGACCATTTTTGTAATTCTGGATTTGATATAGTATTTAATCTAAATCCTTTATCACCAAATGCCCATCTTCTAACTAATGCCTCTTTAGTCATTTTATCAACTTTCACAGGCGCCTTAGTATCTATAAAATTTTCCCACCAACTTTGATGATAAACAGCAACAGTATCATTATCTGCTAATCCAAATTCTGATTGTAATTTTTGTAATTTAGATAAGTATTTTCCCTGTTTTGATGATAAATTTTCATCTTTTGGTATTGATGTTACCGGGGGCCCTTGTATTGTATACTTAGATTGAACATCCGCATTTACTTGCTTAATCATTTTAGCAAGTAAAGATTCTGCCCCATCAACTTGTCCAATTGCACTTCCACTTTCATCATATTCTATACAATTATGAAAAACCAATAACGCTTGTCCGTAAGGAATAACATTTACAGATTGTGGCCAAATAACTTCAATATTCATAAAGTTTTTACCTTCACCGAAAATCTTTTCTCTTTGTTTTTGAGATAAAGATGATATTGCTGCGGATAAATCTTTCATTGCGTAATTATATGCATCGGTTAAACCACCTCTTCCTGCAAATTTAGAAGCAACACCTTCAATACCCATCGCATTTGCTCCTGCCTTTGCCAAATGGGATTTATTTCTTGCTGCAATTAATCTACCATTTTTCCAACTTATTGCCAATGCCTGTCCATCTGTTTTTTCTCTAACAACCCCCAAATCACCATTAAGTGCTCCTGTAATTATATTTTTAAGGTCACCAAATGTTAAATCCATATCATCGAATGGATGACTCATATGACCATATGCTCCACCTTCTAATAATAAACTTTCATTTAAATTAGGTTGAATATTTAATTCTTTTTCCATTTGAGTAATCTCATCATACCCCATATTACGAAGTGCTCTCGCAACTGCGTTTGCATTTACTGGCATATTTGCTCTACCAAAAAGATATGCATTGATTCTTTTTCTAAAAGTTGAATTTCTATATAATTTTATGATATTTGCAAAATGAATATCCTTACTACCCATTTCATCTACTTTACGAAATGTGGTTGCCTGCCTGCCATTAATTGTTGGCATTCCATGGTCATCAGTTCCGATATCTTTAACGGTAACTTTTTTATTTTTAAACTTACCCATTAAAACGGTATCACCTTTATCAACATCTACATTAACATCTTCGTTATAAATTTGTTTGTTGATTCTTCCGTATTCTCTCATTAGGATTCCCGCTACTGCGTGTGCTTGATTTTCTATTGGAGAACCATCCGCCCCATCCGTTTCTGTATTTCTAACCAATCCCATCTCATCTTGCTTTCTATGAACCATTTCATGTGCAAGTGTTCTTAAAATATCTGCCGTCAATCTATTTTCTGTTGCTACAAATATTTCTTTTGTTAGTGGGTCGAATCCACCTAAACTGGTTTTTATTTCTGCAAACTCACGTCCACCAACTAAATTTACCTTTGGTGTTTCTTTAAGTTTTAATCTTTTAGTTGCAAATTCTACAAAATGTTGTATAGATTGTTGTTTTGTTTCCGACAAATTTTCTTTTAATAAGTCTGCCGCATCTTGCTTTGGTTTATTTTTCTTATAATTTTCAATAGATTTGAGTAGCTGTTCATCGGAAAGTTTATATTTTTCCATTTTTTCTGCAGCTTTCTTAATTACATTTATAAGAAATTTATCATTTCCATCACCATCATTAACATTTTCTAAAATACCCAAAGTAGCAGTTGATAAAGCTGCGCCGGCGCCTGCTGCTGTACCAGCACCCATTCCCATTGCTTCCAATGTTGCATGCTTTCCTATATCTTTAGCAAGGTGGACTCCAAATCCAACCGCCCCATGTGTAAATGCACCTGCTGCACCACTTCCTGCAGCTGCACCAACTGTAGCTGCACTACTACCAGCTGCGGCCGCTTTAACTGCCGCAACACCAGCACCACCCACTGCCATAGAAGCTAATAACAATCCTGTGGTTATTGCGACATTTTTACAAGCTTTCTTTTGCTTTTTACTTTTTTCCCAAGATTGGTTAAATAATTCTCGTTCTTCATCCGATGCATATTCCGATATCTTTGGTCTGTTTTCCGTTTTCTTTTTTCCAGTTGGGTGGCCATGATGGTCTGTTACATCAACTTCAACTTCTTCCCATTCAGGTCCGCCACCTCTACCAACAGATGTGAATTCACTCCAATGTCTATTTTTTCCTTCTTTATCTTTAACTGCTCCTAATTTACCAGTTGTTGCTAAATCTTTAACAGCTGATATTGTTCCGCCGATGTTCTCTGCTTGGTGTTTTCCCCAATTAAGAATACCTCTACCAAATTTTTTTAAACCATTTTTAACATTATCCACCATACCTTTTCTTTCAGGTGAATCTGGATTATTTACCTTATCAATAGTTTGATTATCTTCTTCGGATAAATCCTTTCTAGCATTATCCAATGCTTGCTTTACTTTTTCTTCTCTTTCAGAAGCGGCTTTTTCTTTTGGTGAAGTTTCTGCTGAAGATTTTAATTCGGCCCCACTCAATTTTTGTTCAGGTGGAGGTCCTTGTTCTTTTCCAGATTGACCTGCTGCAGCTGGTTTTTCTTTATCAATTTTACCTTGCTGAGTTTGGTCTTTTTTGGTTGGTTGACCTGGTTGAGATGGTTCTGCAGCTTTTTGTGAAGCTTTTCCCGGTTCTTCTTTTGCTTTTGGTTCGTTTGCAGGAGCATCATCCGGTCCTGCTATTTTAGCCGCCTGTACGTGTGCAGGATGGTCTTTTGGTAATCTTAATGCATCTCTTGCTTTGATTTTCTTTTGTTGTCCTTTACTATTTGTATAGCTAATATCTTGGTCTAATGCTTTATTAGGTGCTTCATCCAAATATTCCAAAATAAAATCATTAAAAATTTCTTCTGCTGTAATTCTACCAATCAATTCATTAATTGGGTCATATACATATGAATCATCCGTAGTTGCTACTGAACGAATATCATCATTTTTCTTTTGAATTTTTTTAACATCTTCTTTTGATGGATAACCTTTTATAAAATTTTCATTAAGTTTTCCTGTTATCATCTTAAATATTTCTTTATCAAATTTTGGATATGCTTTTAAAAAAAACTTTTTAGCTTTTTCCATATCACCACTTCCCAAATTATTACGAACATCGGTTCCACTAATTGGGTCTGCTTCTGCTGGTATTGGATATGTGTAACCTATTTCATCATAACCATATCCCGTTTTTCCTTTGTATGGTTTGAAATATTTTCCTTGCAATCTTGTCGCATCTTTTTCACCAACTGCAGCAATATATGCTGTAGTTTTACCATCAAATTTTTTAAGTATTTCTATTGGCTGGTATGGATTACGAATTTGTATAAATCTACTAGAAGGAATTCCAAACATTTTTGTTGCTATCTCTTTTTTTTCTTTGAAAGAAAATGGAGATTTTGTGCCAGATTGGTCATTAGATGTTCCTATATAAACATTTCCTGCTCCAAATTTGGAAACTAACCTACTATATGCGGCATAATGTCCTTTGTGGAAAGGTTGAAAACGACCAGCATAAATTACTACTGTCTTTTCTACTTGAGGTTTATCTACTTCGTTTAATAAATTCATACATATAAATATCCTAAAAACTTAGAAATTTTTATAAACGAATGGGTCTCTCTTTTTTAGTTCCTCTAATTTTTTCTGGATTTTCTTTTTCATCTTATAATTTTCGTATTTTTTAACGAAAAATGAGATGATAGGTAATTTTTTAAACATAAATTAGTTTTTATAATAAAGTTCCGGCCATTCAACTATAATGTGGATTCCACCTTGCTCATATGCTTCGGTGTATATTTTATAAATATCTTCAAATTTTTTTAATTTGTGAACTTTTGTAAATTGAAGAATTGATTGAAATTCATCGGTATAATCATTTCTATGTTGTATACCCGGATCCAATGGGTCTTTACTACCAACACCAACTCTAATTAACATATTTACTTTTTTACCGGTCATATGTTCAAATTTATCGGCGTGGTTGATTAATTGATTTGCTGCTGAAACCAAAAAGTCCCATCTTGGATAAAATGATATTACAGTTTTACCTGTGATTGCCATTCCCAAACTCATTCCCATTTGTGTTTCTTCCATAACAGGAACTTCAATCATTTTTTCTTTTGGAACATCACCTAATGTTGTTGACATTGGATTTCCGGCATAAACTATTTGTTGGCCAATGAAAATTGTATCTTCCTTTTCAGAAAGAAAATTCATTGCTTTGGTCAATTCATCTTTATATGGTGAAAATTCTGGCTTACTCATTATGGTTGTGAATTTGGATTAAATTGATGTTTATTTGCTTTATACCATTCAATTGTTTCTTTTAATGCCTGTTTTAGGTCTCTTTTTGGTTTCCAACCCATAGCATTAATTTTTTTAGAAGATAACAATCTAACTGGAATCATTGGTGCTTTATTATTTACATAGTCTATTGGATTTGTGTTATTATCCAATTCTTTAATCCAATCTAATACTTCATTTACGGTAAATCCTTCACCATAACAAACATTAAAAATATCATATTTATCACAATTCTCTGCTACAAAAATAAAACCATCTGCCATATCTTCAACATGCAATAAATCTCTTACTTCCGTTCCATCACCCCAAACTGGAATTGGATTTAAACCATCTGCTACCTTGCGGATATTTGCAGGAGTAACGTGACATTTTTCAAAATCAAATTTATCATTAGGGCCGAATGCATTTGAAGGTCTAACAATTAAACACTGCATTGGGTTATGGATTTGATTTGAGAAGAAATCACAAAGTGTTTCTGTATATCTTTTCATACCACCCACTGCTTTGTAAACAGGCACCATCGGAGTTGCATGCACATTCATATCTTCGGTACACCAATCATTTAACATATCAGGATAAACCGTATTAGAAGAAATAAAAAGGAATTTTTTAACACCATTCTTCCAACTTTGTTCCATTAAGTTTACATTCATTTCAATGTTTGGGGTAACGTGTAATAAGGGATTGTATTTAGTATCCAATGCATTGGATGTGTTTGCTGCACAATGAAATACCACATTAATATCTTTACTCATTGTTTCACAAAATTCTGCATTTTGTAAATCACCAATATGATGTTCAATTGATTCACAACCTTCGAAGTCATTTCTTAAACCTCTACTAAACGATGTTGCTCTTAAGTTTCTATATCCTTTTTCCCATAATAATCTTAATAGGTGTGAGCCGATAAAACCACTTGCTCCTGTAACTAAAATTTTGTCTGTTTTATTCATAATTTTTATTTTAAAATATCCCAATTTATAACCACATCATTTACAAATTTATTTGTCAATATGGATGATGTGTGTCCATACCAACTTCTTTCTAAATATTTTTTTTGTTCATCTAAATTCATGCCGTTCATTTCTCTCCATAATACTTTTGGTAAATTACCTTCCATATTATAATCAAAATTTCTTATTGACCATTCAATTAGACCACCAAACAAATGTAAGGAATTTTCTTCAAAAAACCAAAAATATTTTTTAAAATCTATTTTTTCTGCATATGATTTTACATAAGAATTTTCAAAAAATAACTCCTTTTGTTCCCAAGTGTTACAAATATCTTTATTTTCTATAATACATTCATAAACCGATTTCTCTTTTGGTGTATGATAATATGGTGGTGTTTTGCCTTCATTTAAATACTTTTTACTGAAATTATTATTCATACAAAAGAATTTTATTTTTTCTATTCCGTTGTTATGAAGAAAATCTAAAAGCATATTAATGTATTCAAACCATTCAAAATATCTTTCCGTATAAGTCATTACTTTATCCAACCATTCAAATGTAACCGGGTCTATATTGATTGGATTATTTGTAGGATTAAATCCGCCTGTTAAATGAAAATATCCCTGCTGATATGGTGATATTTTATCTTTTCCATTTATTAAATAATCAGTTGTATGTGCCCAACTTTCATTATGTTTTTGATATCTTAATGCAGGATTTACATCATCATATTTTTCAGGAGTAATAAAAAAAGAATTTCTTGTAAGTGTTGTCCATTGTGCTATTACAATAATATCATCGGGTGATACGCCTTCTTTTAATAAATCGGAAACTTTATAAATTATAGAACGAACAATACTTTTGTTATCGTGAGTCAGTGCACCATAATTATGAATTATGTGTGTATCTTTCAATTTATCTTGTAACCAATTTGCCCAAGTCCAATCTTCAATTGGGTCGTTTTCCCATCTTCGTTCATCTCCAATGTTAATTCTAAAATTATTTGTAAAAGAACATCCGGATACTACTATATGCTTCATAATAATTTTTTTATTTTTTCTTCCAAATAATTTGCCCATTTTTCATGCCCAATCTTATCAGGATGGTCATTATTAAGGGTGTTTGTATATCCACCAAAAGTATCCTCTAATATTTTGTTATAATAAAAATTAAATGGTTCTTTGCAAGAATCCCAACCAAAAAAATGTATATGTTTATACCCATTATGTTCAAGATAGGTATACAATGCATTTATGTAATTTTCTGTTGTTATTATTTGATAATGTTCATGCAATGCTCTTAAAATATAATCATTATAAAAATTTTTATATTCTAATTTTATTTGTTCATTATCTTTTTCTAAATTCTGATTAACATATTCGCCAACACAATTTTTAGAAAGATTATCTGCTCTTCCGGTTTGTAATGCATTAAAACAATTTGGTGCAACCAAATATAAATTTCTATTATTGTATTGTATTGGAATTTCTTTTCTTATATAATGAGTCCATTGAACTAAAACGATATCATCTTTTTTTATATGAGTTTTTAAATGTGCAAAAACATTTCTAAAAATATAATCATTAGATTGTCCGGCCGAACCCATATTGTAAACATTCAATCCCAATTTTTTTCCCAATAATATAGGATATGCTTCGGATTTATTATCATGCAATCCTACTCCATCAGTAAAAGAACATCCGAATGCATATAATTCCATTACAATCTATTTTTATATTCTTTCATTGATTTTAAAATACCATCTTTTAATGATGTTTGTGGTAAGATTCCATATTTTTCTTGTCTTTTTTTACCCAAACATCTAATAGGGTCTCCATTTGTTTTGGTTTCATCCCAAACAATATTTTTAGTTTTACCTGTAAGTTCCGTATAACATTCCGAAATGGTTTCAATTGTTTCTTTAATTGTTACTGCTTCACCACATCCGAAATTAATAATATCTCTAACTTCTTTTTTAACAACATCAATGGATGCCTGTGCAACATCATCACCAAATACAAAATCTCTCTTTGATGAACCGTTGCCCCAACAAACCATATCATCACCCTCTACATTGAAACATTTCCAAATATTAGATGAAATAACAGTTGCATCTTGTGCAAAGTTATCGTTTACACCATAGATATTCGAAGGTCTAATGACAGTATAATTATCCCAACCATACTGAACTCTTAATGAATCTAAAGTCAATTCGCCCATTCTTTTTGTCCAACCCGGATGCCAATCTAAACGAGATGGAGTAGATGCCCAAGTTTCTTCTTGATTCCAAGTATCTTCTTCGTTCATTACATCTGCCGGTTTATAAACACCAACTGATGAAAGATATACAAACCAATCTACTTTTGCATCAAATGATGCTTTAATCATATTAGTATTGAACATCAACATTGGGAATAGATAATCTGCCGGTTGTGTGGATGAACGAGCAGGTGAACCTTTAACACCTGCAATATGGAGAACGATATCAATTTTTTCTCCTGCAAATAAATCTTCACAATGAGAAAGATAAGTAAGGTCGGTTTTAACCAATACCAATTTATCACTTCCGTATTGAGATTGTAACCATTTAAGGTTATCACTAATTTTAAGGTCTACTGCATATACTCTTTCAGCACCTTCATCTAAACATTTTTTAACTGCTGGTAATCCAACTAAACCGTTTGCTCCGGTTACAATAACTTTTTTTCCTGAGAATTCCATAACTTTTCTTTTTCGTAATCTAATTTTATTTTTTCAAATATTTCTTCAAAACATTCGTATTCATCAAAAGTATACAAATGAGTTTGATTATGTATAAGTATTTCTTTTATAGAATAATACCAATTGTGAATTTCCTCAATAGATTTATTTTTTAATTTTTCTATTTCAATTTCAATTTTTTTTATTCTTTTTTTTCTTTCAATTTCTAAATCATAACTTTCATCTATAAATGGTTCAAATGTTTTAAATCCTAATCTTTTTAATTCTGCCAAAGTTCCATAATCACCCAATACAATAAATGGTTGTAAATTAGAAAGTGGTTTAAATATTTTTTCAGATAAAAATACATTTCTACCAAAAAATGTTTCTGTTACTAAATTTATATAAGTTTCCGTATACCAATCTTTTTTATTATTTTTTGCACCAAAATGTGCTTTTTGTTTTTCTTCCAAATGTTGTGTATCTAATTCATATGGTAAGATTGATTCTATTTTTTCAATATATTCCTTATTTGGATTATCCAACAAAGATGTTGCATTTCTAATTAATTCATCTTTTGGTAACTTTTGTATAAAAGAAAATTTACCTTCATTTAATAAATCATATTTTATTGCAAAATATGCCATTGCAACTCTATGCCCTTTTGACATGGTTTTATTATTGCATAAAAATTTATAAGGTCTAATTGTATTTTCCGATAAATCTTCAATTCTTGCCAAATCACAAATATATCCCAAATCTCCCTTTTCAGGAAACTTTTTCATCATATCTGCATATCCTTTTATGAATAAATGTCCATTATATATTTTTACTTTACTATGTGGATGTTTTTGATAATATTCATCAAAATTACTACCACCTAAAAAAATAATATTCGAACCACTTATACCCAATTTATTCATTTCCAATTCAAATTCTCTAATATTATAATCATCATATAAAGGGTCATGTATTATATTAACTAAAATTTTAACTTTTCCATTTCTAAAATATTCTATTATTTCTTTTGGGAAAATATCTTTTAATTTCCAAACATAATTTATATCATTTAAAAAAAATCTGTTTTCTGATGTTAAATAACTCAATGTTGCTTTTATTTCCAAAGGATAGATGTATGTATATTCATCATCCTCAATTTGATTTATATTTATAATATTTTGTTGAAAATTTCTTGCAAAGAAATTTATTAATTCGGAATGGTCAAAAGGAATTCCTTTTTGTTCTTGTTCATATTGCAACATTCTATAATAATCAATATTTAAATTATTTTTATGAACATATTGAATAAATTCTCTTATCGCAGGGTGTATACCATTACCAAATGGTTTTCTTTCACCTCCCTGAATATACCAGTCCGTATAAACTAATTTAAATTTTGCACCATGCATATTTTCCATATTATATTCTATTAACTTTTTTAGTATTACTTCTCACATAATAATTATCGTGCAAAAAAATATCAAACAGTCTATCATTTTTTACATAACCTTGTTTACACATTAAATTAAAAATATAATCAGGATATTCGTATGATAATTTGTAATTTATTTCTAAATTAAATTCATCTTTTATAAATTCTAATATTCCATTTACAATTTTTTGTTTTTCATTAAAGTATAAAACTTCAATATTTTCATTTACAAATTCACCATCAATAATATCAATATATGTTCCTACTTTATCCGTAAAAACACTTTCAAAAAATATTATATTATTTTTGAAATTTGCTTTATAAAAATCACAAAATCCGGCCGTATCTTTTAATGGTAAATTTCCTTTATATGTTATATATCTACCTTTAAAATTTATTCCATATGTTTTTTGAATGTTATATTGTGTTGTTCCCTGATATCCACTATCTATCATGCCTATATTACTAAATCCATCTACAATTTCATTAATATACTTTCCATATTCATTTCTAACTCTTTCTGCATTTTTTAAAATTTCAGAAATGTATTTATCCAAATTTGGTATTTCACTTAATGTATCAATATTGTAATCATCTTTAGTATCTATTCCAAATCTATCTCTCAATAAACTTTTTAATGTTCCGTTATATCTGTGTAGTTTAAATGTATCGTATACATCTTGCTCACTTTTTAAAGATGCAATAGTTGATAACTTTCGTGATGTTTTAAAATATTTGTATTTTGGCAAATTGTATTTTTGTTTAAACAATTCATATATTTGTATAAAAAAATAACCTTCTCTTGAATTAAACAAAATCAAATCGCATTCATTTATTTCGTTTTTTAACCAATAAAAAAAATTAAATACAATTGGTCCAAAAAAATTATAACCCAAATCTTCAAATGAGTTTGGGTTTTGTAAATCTTTATTTTGCAATAATAATTTTATATGTTTATCAATCAATTCCATAAACTTTAAATGCCGTTATTCCCAAACTATTCCACATTTGTATTATTTCTTCTTCATCATCATATGCACAAAACACATCTGATTTAATTTCCGTTTCGTATATTTTCTTTTTATAAACAGGAGCTTTTAAAAAATTGTTTTCCCAACTTCTCATAATTAAATGGTCATATTCAATTTCATATTTTTTTAACCAAAATTCTGTCACTTTTCTAACTGATTCTGGTCTGCCTGTTAATACAATAACTTCAAACCCATCTTTTTTATATTTTTTGGCCAAATCAATCATTGGATAATTTGGTTTATCGTTCTCTATAAGTTCTACTTTATGTGCAACATCCCAATCAATTTTTCCATTTTGTTTTGTTGCTAATTCAAATCTTTCGTTACTAATACAAAGTGTATTATCTATATCAATTATTACTTTCATAAATCTCTAACTCCTTGTTTTTCATAACTAACTGGAATTTTAATTCCTGTATTACACCCATTACAATTATCACAAAATGTTATATAACCCAAATCGGTATAACCTAAATCAAATTTTAATAACTGCTCTTTTGAAATATTGTTTATATCCAAATAATCATTTTCATTTAATGGAAATAATTTTGTTCTGACTGCTGATGTGTTTAAATGACAATAATAAAACTTACCATCATTTAATCCTCTAAATGGTGCAGTACATGAATCAAAATGTTTTATCAATTCATCTATTGGTAAATTTTTCTTTACTCTTAAATCACCAAAATCATACCATTCAATTTCATTTCTAACATAATGATTAATTTTATTTTCTTTATATGTTTCTAATACTTTAACAACTTTCTTTTTTATATTTTCCAATTTATCAGTATAATCACTTACACTTAAAATGATATCATTATTTTTTAACAGTTCAATCATACTTTCTTTTGGTAAAATTGTTCCATTTGTGGTAATAATTAATTTATCAATCCTATCTATATAATTTTCTAAAATATGTCTTACGACACCTTCTATATTTGGATATAAGAATGGTTCACCGCCTACCAAATGGAATACACTAACATAATCCACCATATTAAAAAAAGAATCTATATCAGAAATTATAGTATCTAACTCTCTATGTATTGGTGCTTCAAAATGTGGCATGAACATATTACAATGAGAACAATTTAAAGTGCAACGTTCTGTCACCAAAACATCCGTTTGATAAATGTGAACTTTGTTTTTATGTTTATATGGCCATATGGATGATATATTTTTATACCAAGTCCACTTTATATTTTTTTGCTCTAAAAAATCTTTATACTTTTTTTTAAATACATCCGTTGTAATTATAACTTTTGTATTTTCATCAAATTTAAAATCATCTATATGAATTAGTTTTAAATCACTTCGGTTTATTTTTATATTTTTAGATTGATGATATGCCGAACTTATTTGATTTATGTTATCCAATGTTTCTATATCTTTTACATTATGGTCTACTATGTATTTTATTTTTAATACATTATCACCCATTAAATGGTCAATACTCCTAATGAATTGAACGCACTCTTTGCTTGCACCAAATAAAACATATTCGGTATCTATATCCCAATCGGATATAAATTTATCAAAATTATCTCTTTCTAAATTATATAACATAATTAAAATACTACCCACTTACCGCTTCCGTAATGCGGGTATTTCGATTTGTAAGTATAATGAATGACATCCGATGGTATTTCTCTTTTAACATTCCAAGTTGCTTCGGTTGGTGTATAAGTTGAAACACCATTATCTTCTACAACAAATACAATTGGTAAATCAAAGTTTCTAGCATACTTGTGAACTTCATAAAATATACCACTTTCAAATGACATATCACCAATGAATACAAATACTTTCTCATCACTACCTTTTTCTTTAATTCCCATTGCTACACCCAATGCAATAGATAAAGTTCCACCTACAATTGCAGATGAATAAAACTTTTCATCAATATTACAAAGAGTAATAGATTTTCCTTTTAGAATTTCTTCTTCAATCCATACTGGACATACTTCTTTTAATAATGCATGGTAATGAGAACGCCAAGTTGAGAATACCCAATCTGATGTTTTAATTCGTTTGAATATTTCAATTAATTGTTCTTCATTTCCATTTGATAAATGAATTGGTCCTCTAATTTTTCCTTCTTCCCAATGTTTTACAATTAGGTTTTCAAAATCAATTAGAGTTTCTTCTGTCTGCTGTATATCCCTAACTATTGGATATTGTTCTAAATTTTTTATCATCTGTCTCTTTTTTGTAATATTGGATTATTTGTTGGCCATTCCATTTGATATTCCGGGTCATTCCATTTAACTACACCTTGTTCATTTGCATCAACATAACCATCTTTATAAAATAAGTTGTAATGAAACATACAATCGGTTAATGCGTAGTGTCCATTTGCAAAACCCGGTGGAACTAATACTTGATTTCTCAGTCTCTCACTTATAATATAACTTTCCCATTCACCATATGTATCGGATGTTGGTCTCATATCCAAAACAACTAAATAGATATCACCTACTGCAGCTTGAACCAACTTCCACGTTTTATTATCCCAATGTAATCCTCTCAATACTCCTTTGTATGAACGAGAAAATCTTCCGTGTATTTCACATCCATCGCTCACATAATTCATAACAGGATGTTCTTTTGAATGAAAGGTTGTAAATATCTCACCTCTATATTCTCTGAATACCGATGGTTGAAATTGTGGAACTTCTATACCAAATATTTTTGATGGAGTTATCTTAAACTCATCCCACTTATTACTCATATTAAAAGTTTTGTGCGTAACCTAATGGAAATCCGTTTCTAAATTCTGCTCCCATTTTAGGAACTATCATTTGATATCCTTGAATTAATTGTTTTATACCTCTATCCAAATCCCACTCTGGATACCAACCCGTTGCTTCTATTTTAGCGTTTGATACAATGTAATCTCTTTTATCTGGATCTTCGTAGTAATCATTATATGATATTGCGAAATCTTTTACATGTGTTTGTATTTTTTCTAATAGTTCTTGCTTATTCAAATTTGCAGAACTCAATCCCACATTAAATACTTCACCTTTGTATGTATCATAATTTTTTAACATAAAAAGAAACGCAGATGCCACATCTTCAACATGAATAAAGTTTCTTTTGAAATTCTTTTCAAATACAACAATGTATTTATCAGTAATTGCTTTATAAGTAAAATCATTAACTAACAAATCCGTTCTCATTCTTGGTGAAACTCCAAATACGGTTGCCAATCTAAATACAATTGCATCCGTTGATGTTCTTAAAAAATTTTCTGCATCACATTTTGTTTGTCCATAAACTGAAATAGGTGTAAGTGGTGATTCTTCCGTACACTCAGTTTGTCCTTCTGCTATTCCATATCCACTATTTGTATTCGGATATAAAATCTTTTTATCTTTACCAAATCTTACAATATTAATTATTTGTTTAAAATTAACATCTTTAGCCAATTGTGGGTCTGCTGCACATGCTGGAAATCCAACGATTGCAGCCAATGGAATAATTACATCAACCTCTTTACACAATTTTTCCAAAATAGATTCATTACGAACATCTCCATAAATAAATTTAAATTTTGGATTCGATGTATATTGTAATAAAGATGTTTGATTAAATAGCAATTTATCCAATACTACAACTTCATATCCTTCTTCTAGCATTTTACCAACTATAACCGAACCTAAATATCCGGCACCACCTGTTATTAAAATTTTCATATTAAAAGTATATATTGTGTTCTATATAAAATTGTGGGTAGTTTCCACTAAATGATAAATCCCAAACTTTATATCGGTTGTGATGATTAAAATCACAAAAAAATGCAAAATGCGGTCTTAATGCAAAATCATAATTTAATTTTTTCAAATCATTAAAAACCGTGTGGCTGTATTTATCTGTGTAATTATCTGCTATATCTTGTAATTCAACTATTTTTAATTTTTTATCTAATAGAAAACATAGTTTGTATTCAAACATTCCATATCCTCTATGTTCTTCAGGTCCTATCATACTTCCACAACCAAACCAATAAAAAGCATGTTCATATGATTGCTTCTCATCATCTCCAAAATTTATAGTTCCTACCAATTTTCCATTAAAATAACAATCTATCTTTCTATCCTCAAATTGGTCACATATCATTGAATATTCATTAAATTCATTAACTTCTTCAGGAAGTAAACCATAAAATACTTGCTTAACAATTGATTCTCCGTTTGGTGTTTTAAACCAATAACTAAATGCAACATTTACATTATCGAATTGGTCTTTAAATGCCGATATACCCGAATGCATACCATTTCTTGCAAACATAAAAGATTGATTTATTGTCAATTCTTCTAAAAACACTTTTGCAGATAAATGTAATGAAAAATCTTCTTCCATCCATTTATCAATTCTATTTGATACGGAATATCTACTCTCAGGTAAAATAAAAAATATATTATCCTTGTCTACTTTTAAACTCATATTTTAATGGTTTTACAGAAGTTATAAAACTCTTCTAATTCTGGGAATGTTTTTACAAAATTGGTTCCTCTCCTTTTATCGTGATTTGAAAAATATTGATAAAAACTATATCTATTTTTCATTTGTTGTGTTGGGTCTTGCGGTGCCAACATCCAATCATAAATACGTTTTACCTTTTGAACTTCAACATCACTATATCCAATATGTTCTGGACTAAAAGATGGAGCTGCATAATATGTAATCAATTTAGATTGGTCTAAAATATATTTTGAAAAATCATATGGTAATACTTGAACCGTTTGATGTAGTGGAAATCTCAAATAAGATGAATCTAAAAATACCGCAGAGTTCCAGTATCTATCGGATGATGCATATTGGTCTTTTAATGTATAAACATTGTGAATCAATTGTTCGTAATTAAAAACACTTAAAGCATTGTAAGTAGACATAAATGTTATAATAACTCTAGGACATGCTGTGAGAATTTTATTAACATTATCCCAGAATCTGTTAAATTCTAATCCTGTTCTAATATATTCAGCCTGCTCACCCCAAGTATCTACTGATGTAAAAATAACGACTTCTTTGGCTCTACCTTCATCTTCAATTCTTTTTATTTTTTCTATAAATTTATCAACCAAGTCCGATGGTATACCTAAATTTGAATTAAATGCTAACTTTAACTCCGTGTTTGGATTTGGTTCATTTATAATATAATCTAATACTTTCCAAGTATCTTTAGATAACAATGGTTCACCACCTGTGATTCTAAATGTATGTAAATCTCTATACAAATCCGGCCACCACTTCCAAAATGCATCTACATATGGATTATGTTCTCTTGCAGGAATAGGAAATTTATCTTCAACTTTTAACCAATCGTTTGAATTAAAATTATCCAATGTAGGATAATGTCCATATTGTTCAATTTCTTCTACCCATTTAGAACTAAATGCTGGTCCACAATATGAGCATTTGAAATTACAAGTATTACTAAATGCAACTTCTACATATTTTGGATTGTAATCATCTCTCCAATCCGATTCAGTTATTTCTTTCATAAACGGATAAGACCAACTTTCACCTGATTTAAAAATTCTATCACTAAATCTATCGGAGTTATCTTCTACCCCCCAACAATAATCACATTCAACAGGTCTACTACCTTGCAACATTTCTTTTCTACGAAGTTTTTTATATCTCGTATTATGAAGTGCCGATGGATTTCGTGCAATTTCTTGTTCTGAAATTTTGTGAGTACGAGGGTGGTGGCAAGAATGATTATGTCCATTTTGCAATTGTAGGGTAACCTGTGTCCATTTTGCTAAACACATTCCTGGGCCCACTTCGTTTAATTCATCCTTTACTCTTAAGTAAATTGGATTTTCTTTGTATGTTTTTTGTTCTGCCATAATTTAACAATGAACGTTAATCATTTTATGTTTTTCAAATATTGTTTGGGTATTTAAGTATGTATATTTCATACTATTTATACCATCTTTTTTATAATCAATTTTACCTTGCTGCATTTCTAATACATATCTTCTCTCATTTGCTGCGGTTGTTTCTCCTTTTGCCCATCTTTCAATTCCACCAACATTTATTAATCCTTCCGTTTGGTGCGGTAAACAAAAGAATTTACCATCTCTTCTATGTGGTAATATTACATCAGGTATCACTATATCTCTATCTTCAAATTTTACATTATTTATAAACCCGTCGTTTAATTCTGCCTGGTCTATTAAATAATCATTTTCTATATCATCAAAGTTATAATGTAAAACCAATCCAGTTGTTGAATATTGTTTATTTAATAATTCTATTTCTGCTTCTTCTAATACTCTATTCCAAATTTTTATATCAGCAATTTCTCCTTTAAAAAATGCATTAGGTTCAAATCCTGCAACCGAAGGTGTATGTCCAATATAAAATGGTTCACTACCATATCGTTTTAACTCATACTGATATCTGACAGGTGATTGTGTTCCCATTCCATTTCTTGCATCACTTTCTCTACCATTAATATATAGATGCATCCTTTTTCTTTTAGAATCAACAACCATAGTAACCCAACTCCACTCATTTTCATATCTTTTAACCCATTGATAAATGTGTTCTCTATGATTATTCCAAAGCATTGCAGTATATGCTCTACTATTATTAAAAGATAATCCCCAATCAAATCCTGGTTTTCTAATTATTGGATATTCTACGAATTTTCTTTTTTCATCACCAATTAACCAAATAGGAACTTTTTCTATTTGTTGGTCAGCTTTTACTAATACTGAAACCGTATGACAAGTATTTAAAGATTGTCTTAATTTATCATCGGCCTGATTTGGTATTTTTATAAATGATGATTTTCCATCAAATACTCCAACTTTTTTTGTTTTATTATAATTTAAAGTTTTTTTATCAGCATATCCTTCCAATACACATCTCCAAAATAAATCATCATCTTCCATACCCCAATCCCAATAACCATTCGAATATCCGTTGGTTTTCATTACTTGTTCTTTTGTAAATAACACAGCACCACCAAAGTATTCTTGGTATTTTAATCCATAATCAGATTGCGATATTCTAACTGCCAAATGTTTTGGTGCATCTGGATTATATGAATAATCACAACTATCATCTTCCGGCACCATATCAATATCATGCCAAACTATGTAGTCACATCCATCATCAAATGCATGCTTTGCTGCGATGTTTTTCATTAAACCTCTATTAAAAAGTTTTTCATCACATTGATGTGCAAGGTATATAGTGTGTTCTATTCCTCTATCTTCCAAAAATTTTGAAACGTGAGGAACGAATTTATTCATATGTTCTTGCCTATTTCTGTATGGAACGCAAACTCCTAATTTCATATTATAACAATACTGATAAGTGATGTATATTTTCTTTTTTAGCTTCACCGATTATTTGATACATGCAACTATTCAACCCATCTAATTCTATATTATATAATCGTTTTTTTACTTCATTTAAAAATCTTAATTGATTTATTCTGGTTTCTCTATGAACCCAACTCTTACCATTCCAACTATTTGGTTTATGTGATAGTAATTTGAAAAGACTTTCTCTTCTATATGGAACCATCATCTCTTTACCCAATTGTTGATTTGATTTTACAAAATGCGAATTGATTATTTCACCATCATTTCCATTTCCCGATAAATCAATTAATTTTTTATTTTTATAGAATTTAAAATCATAATATAATTTTAAATTGTTAGAAGATTTATATGCTCTAAAGTTTTCTAATAAAGAATTTTCTAAAGTGTTTTCTGAAAGTATTTCTATTTCTCTTTCCTCTAATACTTTATCAAAAATAGCAAATTCGGAAATTATTCCATAAAAATAATTGTTATTATCTAATCTTTCAGGAGAACCAACACCCAAATAAAAATATTCTTCATCGGAATAGTTTTTAAAATCACCTGTTAATTTTTTAGATTCAACCAACTCACCGTCTTTGTAAAATGAAATTTCTTTATTTTTTACACTAACCGTAATACAAATTTGTGTAAAATGATTTATAAGTATTTCTGAATTTATAGATAGGTTTTCGTTTTTAGAATTCCAAAAATCACATTTATATCTTCTAAATGAATTATAAGATATGTTAGTATCGTATCCTGGTATAGAAAATGCGGTATACTCATCATATTCTTTCATTGGATTTGAAATAACTTCATCGGGTTTAAATGATATTAATATTGATACATCTTTATTAAAATCAAATAAATCTTTCTTTGGAATTTTTATATATGAATCTTTACCATTAAAATATAATCCATATATTTTTTTAACTTCTTTTTTTCCAATTACTTTTCTATCTAAAATAATTCCTTTTTCCGCACATCTAAATAATAAATCATCATCTTCAAATCCCCATCCCCAATATAAATTGGAATAACCATTTACCTTTTCAAATATTTTATTTGACATCATAGTAACGCCGCCAAAATAATCATCAAATTCTAAGTTTTTGGCCTTTTCGTATTCCAATTCAAATTTGGTAGCAAGATGCAATGGAACTTCGGAATATGAATAATCTACATCAATTGGTATCATATCCACATCGTGAAATACAATATAATCACATCCTAATTCCTTTGCTTTTATATATCCTACATTTAATAGTTTTCCTCTATTAAAGGGTTTATCATCCGATTGCTCAACTATTATTATTTCAGAATCTATTTGTTTAGATTTTAAATAATTTTTTGTTTCAGATATAAACTTGTTTAAATGAGTTTCTCTATTTCTATATGGAACGATTATTCCTAATTTCATTTATTAAACTTTTTCTATATCTTTTTTAGGTCTAACTTTTCTTGGCGGTGGTGGAGCTTGTTCTTCTTCCTGTGGTGTTGGTGTTTCACCTGTAAAATTTGCTTTAGCCATTGTATGCCATTCATACAAATACCATGCTAATCTTTCACCCCATTCTTTTTTGTCGATTTCTTCAAACCAAACGGTCAATGCATCCAAAGAGTTTGCAATCTTTTCTAATGCTTTAACTTTTCTAGTCTCCAAAACAACCGATTCTAAATTTTGAGATTGTTCTGGTGATTCTACTTCTTGTAACTTAATTTTTGCCATTTTTAAATTTTAATTGAGTGTAAAAATATATTATCTTTTAATTGTTCTGTTTCATATAAATCATATGAAAGCGTATTTAATCCAAAATTGTTTGTGTTTAGTGTTTCATTTGCTATCTCATAGAAAAATATACTTTCATTTTCTACAAAATTTCCATCTTTTTCAACCCAATCATACACACCTAATTTAGAAAACTTTTCTTCACCTTCCATAATTTCAAATCTACCTAAAGATTGTTCAGGCATATTGGTTTCATATGAAAGAGTTATTTCTTCTGAATATATTTGATTATGTAAACCTGTTGATATCAATCGTGCATGCGATTTTGATTTTGATTCATCTACATAAAAATCACCAAATTTTTTACTGAATGATATATCAATAATGCCTTCAAAATTTGTATTAACTATATCATCCGTTTTGTAACCATCTACATATATTTTTTCAATTTCAGAATCATTTAATGCATAATCAAAACATAATAGGTTTGATATCTTTCCTTCAAAACAATCTCTAAATGCCATACTTCCTATCCACAAATCTTTACCTCTAAAATCCATTAAAACATCCGGCAACTCACTCCAACCTACTAATTTACCATCTATAAACAAAGATGCTTTTCTATAATCCATATCAACTTTCAATGCTAAATTCACCCATTGATTAGTATAGTTTTTGTGTTCAAACCAAATATTATACAATTGATTATCTTCACCCCATATTTGAACTGCAATAGCTTGGTTTTTCATTACAAAAATACCCATATCATATCCTTGCTTACCAATTATACATCCGTTTGTTGATTGATTATCATTTATCCATACATCCATTGATATTGTAAATGAATCTTCAAATAAGTAATCTGTTTTTTTGTTGGCTTTGATAATAGCACAATTGTTTTGGTCAGAAATAAATGGATATACTGTTTTTTTACTAAATTTATTTATTTCATCAACATCAATTAATCTATGTGGTTTATAAACATTTTTAGTAAAAAATCTCTTAACTGGTAGTAAACTTTGTTTATTTAATCTAAATAAAAAATCTTCCCAATGGAAAATACCACCCCAATAATCATTACTAAAACCATTTACTTTTATAAAATCTTCTTTTGTTATTTTAAAAGAACCACCAATCCAATTAGCATATGGTTTTAAATTTGTTGCAAGATGTGTTGGATAATGTGAATAACTATAATCACAACTATCTTGTTTTGGTAGTAAATCTATATCTTGAAAAACATAATAATCAGAACTATCGGCGGTTATATCAAAACCAATATTACACAACTTTCCATAGTTAAAATAAACATCAGCATCTTTTTGTTCAATGAAATGTATTTCGTAATTTACCTTATCCTTAAGGAAATATTCCATGTGACCTATGAACGTATACATTTGTTCTTTACGGTCCGAATACGGAACTATAATAGATAACTTTTTATCTTGCATATAACCTTTTATATAGATATAATCTTCTTAAATAATTTTTTCCAATTTTTATAACTTTCATAGGTCGCAACGGGGCAATATTCAAAATTATAATCTTCTATAAGTAAATTTAATTCAAAATTAGAATTTCTCAACGATTGATACATTTTAAAATATTCATCTGAATATGCATAATCCTTTCTTATATCTGCTACTTTTTTTATTCTATCTATAACCGTCTTATCCCATTTAAAATGGTGCACCTGAACACTATATTCTTCTATTGGTGCAATTAGTGGGTGATTCCAACCTTGCCATCTCCAAGTTGTTTGTCCATCTATTTTTGCGTAGTGTTGGCCAGGTGTAATTTCTACATAACCTTTAACTATACATATTTTATTTGGACAGGCTTTACTCATTTGATATCTAAAAAATCCTGCATATGGGAATTGACTAAATATACTTTGTTTCTTTGAAAATTTTTCTATTTTTTTAAATTTACCATCCTCTCCGATTCTATCAATAAATCCACCTCTTACTATATCCCAATTATTTGCTTCACAATCATTTATTATTTCTGTGATAGGTTTTGAATATACATGAAATTCATCATCATCGGATATAATCCACCAATCATTTGGATATAAATTTTTTATTTCATTATATAAAGCAGTTACCGTTTCCCAATTATATTCCTGAGTATCATCATGTCTATATAAAAAAATTTTATCTTTATAATTGTCTGTTATTTCTTTAACTCTATCATACTGTCCATTTCCTGTATCATATACTACAATATAAATCTCATCAACCAAAGCATAATAGTGGTTAATCATATACTCAAGTGTATCAGTTCTCGAACCTGTTACTGTAACTAATCTTATTTTTTTATTCATTTATTTTCTATTCAGTATTGTCAAACCAGTTGTTGTTGGTTTTAAAGAGTCAAACATACGAAAGTTTTTTAAATTTACCAAATTCCATTCAGTATTTTTTTCTAATTCTTTAATAAATTTTGCCGGGCCATCAAAATTATCAAAATCTTTCTTTGCATCTTCCGTTACTATAAATGTATCGTGATATTTCTGGTCTGTATCGTGAATTGTTATAATTCCATTTTCTGACATTATAGTTGAATATAATTCAAAATCTTTTTTAACTCCTTCATAGGAATGGTCACCATCAATGTGTAAGTAATCTATTTTAATATCTTGTCTAACAAAATAATCATAGAATGCTCTTTCAGAAGTTTCTAAAATAACCTGCGGTGAAAAATGTTGTCTTAAAAAAGAATTTTCATCTGTCCAATCCGTAAACCCGCCAACACCATTTGATGCATCAACTATAATTGTAGTTCCTATATCTCCCCATTCCGTTTGGTTATTTCCTTCAAATATTTTTTGTTCCCATAAATCTTTTCTTGCTTGGGTCATTAGACGTGGTATAAATCCCCCTCCTGTTCCAATACAGACGCATATCTTTGCTCTATTAAACATTATGAGTGAATATATCATTAATCCATCACCCAGGTGTAAATCGGTTGCACCATGTGTCCAACGATATTTTACTGGTTCTAAAATTATATTACCACTTTCATCAATTTTATGATTGTTGGTTAAATATTTTTGAATTAATGTTTGATTTAATAGATTCATTTTCTTGAATATTGTTCTACTTCTTTTTCAATTTTAGGCCACAGAAATTCATTAAAAAATCTAATATGTTGTTCTTGTGATGGATGCCATTGTCCGCCGGTAAGCATTTCATTTTTATTTAAAAACCATTCTATAATACCACCACCAAATCCTGAAATATTTACATCATCCGTAAATATAAATTTAGAGAAATCAATCTTTTCCAATAACGCTTTCAATGTATTTAGTTCATACCACGAAGTTTCAAATGGTTCTAATTTATCAAAAATACTTTTATTTGTTTTTAAATTTGCATAATTACCGCTTTGACCTGTTGTATCAGTTTGTAGTTTTATTAATTTTTCAATACTAACATCCATATCAAAAAGATTACCAATTGTAATCATTTTATATGGTATTCCTTTTGTATTTAAATATTGTTGGGTATGGTATATGTTTTCCAATGTATCTAACACTGCACCATAAAATGAATAATATTTTTCATAAAAATCCTTCGCGTATCCCATAGTATCCGTTCCATTACACATATAATTTATTTTATTTACCCATTGTGGAGATATATCTTTTATTCTTGGAAAAGTATTTGCTTTTTCTTCCGAAACAAAAATTGGATAATCCCATCTATCAATTGTGGACCATTGAACAATCATATAATCAGGCATATGTTTATGTGATAAATCATTTAAATACCAAAATGTTTTTCTTCTTATAACTGTGTTGGAAGAACCTCCAACTGCAATATTTCTTATTGCGTATTTTTGTTCTAAACTACTTGGCACTTGATAATTAAAACGGTCAAACCCTTTATCATAAAATCCAACTACCCAACTATCGTTATCATCAGACGGTGCGGAAAACGAACACCCATTTACTAAAATCATATTATATTATTTGTTTTTAATAATAATTTATTTACATCATTCATTATATTACAATAGTGATTAAATAACTTTTTTTTGTTATCTTTTATTTTATTGTAATTTTTTATGTATATTTTCTGCAGTTTACTCTTATTTAATTTTTTCAAAGAAGCTACAATCATATCTATTTGTTCTAATTCATTTTTATCTTCTATACCATTCAATTCAAATTCATCTAAAAATAAATCAATTCCTATCCTTTTATATTCTTCATAAACTTTTTTAGAACCATATATCATACAAAAATTTTCTGCTATAATTGGTTTTATAGATTTTTCGGTAAAAAATCCATATTGTAAATCAAATATACAATGGGTTTCACCTACAACATCTATATAGGAATCATTATATTCTTGGTCTTTAAAATAATATTTTAAATGGTCATATAAAAAGTCGGCATCATCCTTTGTTATATTTATTTTGTTTAGAATTTTTAAAAATTCATCAAAAAAATCTTTATTAAAATATTTTTTATGATTTAATCCGTGCTTTTTTGTATTATCCGTATGAATTTGATTTTCGTTAGTGCATTGTTTATATTCTTCTAAAAATTTAATATTTACATTATTTTTTCCTTCTTGTAAAATATTATTTTTAGCTGCTTCTAATAAAAATTTTATTCTGTGATATCTTGGTTTTTGACAAGTTTGCGAATAAACAAAAGGCCTACACATTCTATTATTTACATTAAAATTTTTAAATATATCTTCAAAATGAATTAAATATTCATAGTAACCATATTTTGTATTTGGAAATAATATTGATGTAAGTTGTCCTTCTCCTAATATGTGATACAATGAATAAAATGAATCATAATAAAAATTATTTTTATTTTCAAACAATTGATAATCGGTTAATTTGATGTGATTAAATTTAAAATCATATAAAAATAAATCGGATTCATCTTCATAATTTACAGCTTCTAAAAATGCAAAGTTAAATAAAACGGTTACATTTTTTTCTACATATCTTTTTTCTAAAATATAAAAAGATTCAATATCATTTTTTAAAAGGGGGTAATAAAATTCATACCACAATTTTCTATCACAAATTATGGTTAAATTTTCTATGGGATTTGCATAATAAGAATTTATATCAATATTATTTTTTGTGTTTTGAATTTTTGTATAAATGTTTATATCTAGATGATGATTTATGGCAATCATATCACCATTCGACTTTATTTTTAAAATAGATAATTCGGGAGTTATCGTATTCAAATCAAATAATTCAGCAACCGGAAATAAACAATGTAATTCAGGTGATGTGCAAAGTAAATTTATATATTTCATATAACCTTTAATATTTCTTTAATCCATTTATTTTTATCGGTATATTTTTCAAGACCTTTTTTTAATCTATCAAATTGTTTTTTATTTTTTTCAAAATTGTCTTCTAATATTCTTAAATATTGATAATGAAATTGTTCTTTATTCATTGCTCTATAACGATACTTTATTTGTTTCATCCAGTTGGTATCTAATATCGGAAGTTTACCATTATCAATCGCATCAAAGATTGCATATCCAAATGGTTCTTTAGTATATGCTCCATGAAATATTTGAAAGTTTTTTTCAAAAAATTTATTATGAAAACGATAATCAAATTCTATAAATTGATGAACTTCTGAATTTATTTTAGATACATCCAACAACCGTTTATAATCATATTTGTTTGAAAATATAAAAGCCGGAATTTTATCTAAGTAATGTGCATTTTTTCTGGTCTCACAACGTGCCGCATATCCAATTCTATTACTTATTACCCCTGTAAATGGTTTAGTGTGTTTCCATTCATAATAATTTGTAATAGTAATTGTATTTGGATAGTATGTATGAATCGTATCATTTTCATATCCAATCCAAACTATATTTTTTGAGTTATCTAAAAGGTCTTTTTGCCAATGCCAATCCAAACGTGTCATTAAGTTTTCATACTCATCATTTAACCCAACAACATCAGGAATAAAAGCATGAACAAATGTTGTATGAATTTTATGAAAATAGTTTTTAAGTAATTCCCATTTTTTATATGGATGGTGAAGGATAACAATTCTTTCACATTCATCTAATATTTTTTTTACTTCATCATCGTTTTCGTAAGTATAAATCGCACCTTCTTCTTTTATTAAAGGCCTACCAACTACAATTATTTTGTAATCTTCTTTTACTAATGGAAGAATATTTTCGACAAAGTTATTACACCAAATATCCGAACCACCAATAACATTTTTTCCGTAACCTGTTGTGATAAATACTATCATATAGAACCGCTTATTAAATTTTTACTATTTTTTCTTTTTTCCGCAATATACTTTTCATTTAACCTTTCGGGTCTATAATTACCATATTTATCATATAATGGTGATTCCGTTATATCTTTATCGTTTCTTTCGGCAACTACCATCCAACTTATTACATCTGTTGATTGATTATTTTCTGAATAAATTTGGACCGAACCACTAATTACATTTCCTTTTAATCTATCAAATCCAGAATCGTTTTGTAAAAATAACTGTGGATTTTTTGTAAAACTATAAAATGTTCCTTCTTCCATTCTAGACGCTGAGTCGATTGAACAACTCGCAAATCCTTCATTTAATTCGCATACTCCTCTATAAATTAAATCCGCTCTTGGTGATTCTAAAGCAGTATGATATAACCATTTATCAGGATTTTTTGGGTGTTGTATTTTAAATTGTTTTCCTTTTGGTACGGTTAAACCACTTGAAACGGATAAAGAACCTATTATTCCGGATTTACCTTTAACTTCAAAAAAGTTTACAGCTGCAGCTGCTTCTTCATCTAATCCTGCCGCTTTTGCTGCAACGTTTGCTGCATTCATATAGTTTTTAAATCCTTGATAAACTTGAATACCACCAGGAGAAAATATAGAATAACCATTACCAACTCTACCAAATTTTACTTGAATCATACCATTTGGTCTACGAACTGCAATACTTGAATATTGTCCTGATGATTCTATATAGTAAGATTGTTCAATTTCAATTCTATAAATTTTTGCAGGGCCTTGACTATTTATTCCACCGCCACCAGGGGCTTTAACAGTACCACCATATATGTTGTTATATTCGACTGGTGAATATCCCAGTTCTTCATAAAATGAAGAAGCTATTAGAACACGTTCTTCGCCTGAAAATCCATATGTAGTATCTATATTAGTTTCATTTATTGCATCTTGGAAGGTGGGAAATCTTCTAACTCTCAAATAACAATCCCAATATCCAAACACATAATCCCCGTTTGCGTTACCACTCAATACGCTTGATATAGATGGAAATTGTTCAGCTTCAACAAATATCTCTTCAGAACCGTATATCAAACCAATAATACCAAAATAACCAGTACCATAATCATTACTACCACCATCACCTAAAACCGGCCCATAAGTGCCATTTAAGTATGTGGCCTGACCAATGATTTGAGCTATTATTTGATTACTATTGGAATAGTTAATTGAACCGGTATCGGTAACATTTATTGCTGGAATGGTTAAATCTGCGTTAATCCTTAATCTATCAAAATTTTCTGCGGTAGAACCAACTGTTTCTGTTATTACAATTGCCGGTTTATTCGATTCCGTTGTTAATCTTAAACTAAAACTACCTGTTGTTTTTGTTAGAGAGTCGGAAGTTAATGACCATCCTGCAATATTTCCTGTGGTTGTTGCAGTAATACTTGTGGCTTCAACGTTGCCTCTAAATTTAGCATCACCCGCTGAACTAATTGAAAAGTTTTTTGAACGAATTAAACCATTATCTAAATTTATTTGTGTACCTGCTGAAGAAAAATCTCCTGATGAATATGAATATCCGGTAGATTCAATTATACCCGTTCTAATTTTACCACCACTTATTGTAGTAACATTTGAATTAACATCCGCTGCAGCACCACCGGCCGAAATTTTACCATTTGCAGTTGTTTGTGCAGTTGCTGCAGCACTTGCGGCGTTATTTGCAGTTGTTTGTGCGGTTGATGCAGCCGACGCAGCGTTATCGGCGGCGGTTTGTGCATTTGATACTGCAGTTGTTGTCGCAGCGTTTCCACCTGCAACCGTTATATTACCATTTATTGATAATGTATCCCCATCCCATACTAATTTATCTTTTAATGAAAATTTGCCGGAATTATCTACATAAAAAGAAGTGTTTGCATTATTATGAGTTCCGGTTCCTATATACATTTTTTTGTTAATACCATCTAATGTAATAGCTCCACCACTTCCAACAACAAATAATCCAGAAATATACCCACCATTACCTGCGATTACAGGAGATGATATAGATGTTGCTGTTATAAATGTTCCACTACCACCCGTCCAATTACCATTAGCTAATAAATTAATAGAAGCAGATGCATCGGTTTTAGCCTGATTAATTGCAGCAGTTTGTGCAGCTGATGCTGCAGATGAACCTGATAATACCGCATTGTTTCCTATACTTGTTGCAAATAGTTGTGCAGCTGTTTGTGCTGCCGCAGCCGAAACCGAACCCGATGTCACCGCATTTGCAGCATATCCTGCAGCAGTGGAATTTGCAGAACTTAATGTAGATGCTAATGAAGATGTTAATGCTGCAGCCGTTGCGGCGTTACCACCCGTCACAGTTATTGCACCATTGATTGTTAAAGTGCTTCCATTCCAAGTTAACGAATCTGTTCCTGCTCCACTTAAATAGAAATTACCATTATTTTCCATATAGGTTTTCCAAGTAGAACCATTATAGTATCCTAAATAAGATGCACCTAAATATAGACCTGCACCCGAAGGTGTTGCTGGTTTTGTAATTTGTCCACTTGCATTTACCGAACCGCTTATTGATGCGGATAATGCTGCGTTTGCTGCATACCCCGCAGCAGTTGAGTTTGCTGATGATAATGTAGATGATAAAGATGATGTTAATGCAGCTGATGTTGCGGCGTTACCACCTGTTATGTTGATTGCACCATTTATACTTAATACCCCACCCGCCCATGTCAAAGAATCACCACCACTTCCACTTAAATAAAAGTTACCATTGTTGGCCATAAATGTTTTCCAACCATTACCATCGTAATATCCTAAAAACGAATTTCCTAAATATAATCCAGAAGTAGAACCAACTAAAACACTCGGTGGTTTTGCAATCAAACCGGTTGCGGTTGTAAATGTAGTAGTTGCAACAGATGTAGATAACGATGCGGTTGCGGAATTTATTGCTCCGCTAACAGCATTTAATGATGATGATAGTGCAGTTGTAGTTGCCGCATTTCCACCTTGTATATTGATATCTCCCTGTATTTGTAATCTACCTTGCGCTGAACTCCATGCTAAGAAACCACCATTTGCTGCTGATGATGTTAAATAGAAATCACCTTGATTATCCATATAAGTTTTCCAAACACCTGAACTATAAAAACCAAGATGGTCATCTCCTGTATATAATCCGTTTCCTGATACTGTTGGTGGTTTTTTTAATTTACCATTTTCATCTGTAAAAATAAATTTATCTAAATATGCAGATGCGGAATAAACTGTATATAATGATTGCGAATTTGCTGTACTCAAAGATGAACTTATAGATGAACTGACATTGGATATAGATGCACTAACCGAACCACTTAAAGTATATATTGAACCACTAACACTTCCACTTAATACTCCAATTGTTCCACTTACAGATGAACTAACACTACCGATTGTTCCACTAACCGAACTACTAACTTGTCCAATTGTCCCACTAACCGAACTACTAACTTGTCCGATTGTTCCACTAACGGAGCTACTAACTTGTCCAATTGTTCCACTAACACTTCCACTTAAACTAAATATGGAACCACTAACAGAACTACTCACATTTGTAATTGTTGTAAATGCTGATGCACTATTTGTTGTGACGGTTCCACTAATAGATTGTGATACGGCCAATAATGAAGAACTTATTTCTGCAGAAGATGATGCAATTTGAGTTAAAACGATTATAGTATTTGTTCCACCACTAAATTGTTGTTCTTTTAAAACCGTTACAGGAACAAAATTATTATTTACATCATAAAATTCAAATTTAAATTCAAATATTTCGTTTGGAACGGTAGTTGGTATAGATGTTAAAAATGTAACAGAATCCGGAGAAAATGCAGTTTCAGCTGAAACAACTAAACTTATATCGGATAAATGCCACTCTCCTTGAGATGCGCTAAAATAAAGTGATGCCGATGGTTCATTTACATCTAATTTAAATTGAACTATTTGATTTTCAAATCTTTTAGTTGGTGCAATTCCACTTAAACTTCCAATTTTTAATTCACCAATTGATGAACTATTTGTTGTAGTTGAACCACTTATGTAAATATCCAAATTAGATGCATCGGATGAACTATAAAACGAATCAAATTGTAATTCATAAACAGTTCTTGCAGTTAAATCTAAAGATGATGTGTATTTGAATTTTCCTGCACCAGTTAACTTAACACCATTTATTAATTTTGAATTTGATAAAACCGAAGTAAGCGTTCCATCTACATTCCAATATTTTGATAAAATTTGAGAATCAAAAATACCCGTTGGTTGCACTGCTTTACTTGTACCATCCAAAGTAAATAATAATTCCGATGATTCTAACAAAATATCTTGTACCAATTCATAATCAGAAATACTACCTTTTGAACGTCTAAATACTTTTACTCTTTTTACATCACCCGCAAATGTTTCTAAATTTGTTAATTTTATATTCGCATAAGATGATGTAAATTCTGATTGAGTTCTATCTGAACCAGATAAATATGTAATTGAATATGGTGTTGATATGACTTGATTTACAAATCCATCTTCAACAAGTGGTTTATCTAATTTAGCAAATGTAGGTGCAAGTATTTCGGTTATTCTAGGATTATAATCAGGATATGAAGCAAAACTCATAGTCTGATTTAACATATTTGATGTAAATATATTTCCACCCGTAATTTTTATTTGATAATTTAATTCCGTTCCACTCGCTAACCAATCATCATAGTGTTCACCAGGTGCTGGTGAAAACGGTATTAAATTTGCATTGCCTGATTGTTGAACGTAAGTCTCCGATATGGTGAATACAGGTTTTAAAACTTCAGTTATATCCACCGAAGGCCTGCGATAAAAACGAATTTTAGTGTTATTTTGTAATAATGGATTTACATTTATTTGTTTTTGCCATCTTACATTGTATGTATCCTTATATTGTAAAGGAACCGGTTGTTTTATACCATTAGCATCAACATATTCCGAAACTTCACCTAATATTGTAATTGTGCAAGGACCAAAAGCCGTATCTGGATATATGTAAACTGCTATAACTTTAGAAGTTCCCTCATAATATTCAGGAATACCTTCACCTGGTTCGTGATAAATTATATTTCCTTTTGCATCTTTTATTTCAATTTTTACAATAGTATCTGCAACTAAAAATTCAGAACCTTGTATTAAGAATGCATTTTTACCACCAGTAAATGTATCGGGTAATTCTGTAATTTTAAAATATCTACTATTAGGGTCGGTATCTTGAATCAGAACCGAATACTTTTCTAAATTTTCTGGAAATAATGTTTTCTTAAGAACCGCCATTAATCTTTTTAAATAAATATTTCTAAAAAAATTATTCCATCATATTTATATAAAGAAAACTAATAAATACTTTAATGTATTATAGAAAACTAAAGAAAACTAAATAAGTTATGAAATACGCAATGTTACAAATTAAAAAAGAAACCCATGAACTTCTCAAATCATATTGTGAAGAACACGGGTTTAAGATGGGTAGTTTGGTTGAGAATCTAATTAAAAAACACGTTGGTGTTGTGAAACATCAATCAGGTGTGTTGAAGGCTGATAAAGTTTCTATTAGAACTCACTCTTCCTAACCATTATTTTTATATGATAGAAATGATACAATATTATATTTCATATCATTTTTAACTTTTTCAACTTCGTGAAATAAGTTTTTATCAGAATCCAATACTACAAAATTAGGAAATATTGGATTTACTTTTATAGTTTCATTTTCATTTGTATAAAGAATTAACTGCCCACCATTTTCATTATTCCAATCTGAATTTAAAAAATATAAGAATACACAAATTCTATCAATTGGGCTACCATCATCATGTAATTTTATTTCACATCCGTTATCATAAAATTGTAATCTATTCATTGGCATAAATGTAGTAGTATCGTTTACCTTATCGGAATAATAATATTTACAAAAATTTTCTTGGAATTTATTTATAATACCATTATGTAAAATATGAGTCACATCAGAACTCATTGATGTTCCAAATACCCAAGTAGGATAAAATCCACATTCTTCTATTTTTTTAATTTGGTATTCATGTCCTTTTTGATAAACTTCATCCGCAACATCTAAATTTTTATCATTTCTTAAAAGTTCATCATATACCAATTCTTCCATATATGATAATTCTTTGTATTTAAACCAATAATCATATTTAGAATGTCTTTTTACATTAATAGCATCTATGGAATCTTTAATCGACTTTAAATCATCAAAGTTAATTAAATCAGGATAGTTTTCAATTGAATCATAAACATATCCACTTTCTCTAAATTTTTCTATACTTACCATATTAATAAATATTAAAAATCAATTTTGCTAAATCCATTTTCTTTTTTGATTTCAATTAATCCATCCACTATATCTCTCATAGCATCCAAATGGGATATTACCCAAATAAAATCAAATTGAGTTTTTAAATATTGCATCATTCCAAAAAGGGATGAAAGGTTATCACTATCCAATGTTCCGAAACCTTCATCAATTACCAAGAAATTTGGACGAGGTAATCCACATATGTTAATTAGTGCAACTCGTATCGCAAGTCCACTAATAAACTTCTCCATACCACTACACATTTCTAATGCCCATTCCTGGTCCTCATAAACAATCTTTGCGTTGATATTCTTACCATCCACTTCCATTACAACTCCGAAATCAACCACCTGTCCTAATATATTATTTACTTCCGTTTGGATAACTGGCAATGCTTTCGAAATTAATTCATATGGAACTCCATCACGCTTCACTGCATCTAAATAATAGGTGTATAGGCGGTTCTTTTCTTCCAAATCCTTAACTTCATCCATCTTTGTTTTGATGTTGTCTATAAACGATTGTAATTGCGTTATAGCACTATTTGTGTCGTTTATATCTTTGTTAATTTGTCTTATTACCTTATCAACTTCCGATTTAAGAGTTTCCTTTTCTTTGATTTGTTTTTCTAACTCTTTATTGGTTTCAATTGTATCTTCGTTTTCGTAATATTTCTCAATATCTTCTTCAACTTTGTCCAATTGAGTTTGCAACAATTCTTCTTTAGTTTCCAAACCTTTATATTCCATTTCTGCTTTCTCTAATATCACTTTCAATTTGGAATATCTGGTTTTTAATTCTTGTAATTGATTATATTGTTCTTCCACACCTTCCATAGTATCCAATGTTTGTTGAATACCCACACAATCAATCATCGCCTGTTTAACTACATCTTTAAATTGGGGTAATCCTTCTTTTGCCTTCATCGCATCTTTAACGAATTCATTATTGCAACAGAATTTACAATTTGGGTCATATTCGTGTTTATCCAAATGTGAAATCTTTTCCTCTGCTAAACTTAAATGTAGTTTTGCAGTATCATAAACTTTTGTAGCTTCAACTAAATTGGTTTTCTCTCGTTGATAATTTGAATAAGCAGTTTCTATATCAATCGAACCATTAAAGGTTTTCTTTTCTTCAATTGATTTAGAAATTTCTGTAAGAGTATCGTTGTGTGTTTCTATTTTGGTTTCGGTATTTGTATACTCCGTTTCTAAATTTTCAATTTGTTTTCCAATTGATTTTCGTTTCTCTTCCAAAGTAGGTAAATCCAAATTAGAGTCGATTGGTGCAAGTTGTCTTGTTAAATTCAATACCTCACCTTCAATTCCTTCTTTTATTTTTGTTTCAGAATTTAATTGTTGTTGTAATTCTTTTAATTCACCTTTTCTATCTTTAATCTCAATACCCTTATTCGCCAATTCTGTCGTAAAGTCGGTTTTCTTAAAATTTTTGATAAGCACACTCACTTCTCTAATATCTTCCAATGCAGTATCATACAATTTATCAAAGATATTCAATCCCATAAACTGTGCTAATAAATCTTTTCTCTCTGATTGGGATTTATCAATGAATAGGGCATTGTTACCTTGCAAACTCAATGCAGTTAGAACGAAATCTTCATACGTTCCTACATATTGTTCAATGATTGCGTTGGTATCTCTACGTTCCGTTCCGTTTAGTGATGTTCTTTCATCTCCTTCCATTTTGTAGAACTCAACATCCACTTTTACATTCCTTCCTTTGTTGATTGTTTTAGCACTTCTCTCAATGAAGTATCTTTCACCATTTATATCGAATTCCAATTTACATTTGAAATCGGTTTTACGATTATTCATTATGTTTGCTGCTTTGAATGCTCTACTACTCTTATCATACAAACAAAATGAGATAGAGTCAAATAGTGAGGATTTACCACTTGCATTTGGTGCGAATAATCCCATCAAACCATTCAATTTGCTGAAGTCGATTTTGTTATCTTCACCATAAGAGAACATATTGGAGAATTCAAAACGGATTGGTTTCCATTGAATATTTCTTGCAACATCATCTAATACAATTCTACTATTTACATCTCTATTTATAGTTTCTAATTCCGCAAGGTCTTGTTGTGTCACAAACGGCATCATTCTACTAACATAATCGTGTATTAAAGAGTTTTGATGGTTTACATCTGTTATATCTTCAAAGTCCAATTTGTTTTGTCTATTTCCGGTCTTTAATTTAGAAAGCGAGTCCGTTCTAATGATTGTAAAATCTTCAAGTCCGTATCTCATCTTAATTTCTGTCAATACCTTCTTTGTATCGGCAGTATCGGTGTTAGATAAACGAACTCTCAATCGTGCATGCTTCGGCATATCTGATACAATTGGAACAACACCATTATCCACATCTAAAGTATAATATCCATACTCATTCGCAATATCAATTCCTTCGTAAGTTAGAGTATCCATATTCCAAACAATGAAACCGTGCTTATCCAATGTTTCACCGAAGTTTTGTTGAACCAATGAGCCGGCATAAACTACCTTACATCCTTTCGGACTAATCATTTCCTGGCGTTTATGAATATCACCCAATAGAGCTAAATCATATCCATCAAATATATCCGTTGTAAAGTGACGTGATGAAACTACATAACCCACATCCGTAATAGAATTATCAACAGGCCCGTGGAATAATGCAATCTTTGTTTTAGCATCAATATCTTCTGCTTTAGGCCAGTTATCCTTATTATCAAAAATAGAATAAACAGCAAATGCAGTATCACCATATTTCCAAACCTGTGTATCTCTTAAATAATAAAAATTATCTAAATTCAATGCTTCGACAATCGGAGTAAGAACATCAATTCTATCCAAATTGTTCATATTACAATCGTGGTTACCTGTGATAAGGATTGTGGGTGCCAATTTAGCACACTCTGTAAATAACCAACTAATCTCTCTAACTAATTCTGGAGACATTTCCAATTTAGCATGTGCAATATCACCTGCTAAATAAATGATTGAATCTTCCGTTCCTCTATTACGAATTTCTTCAAACATTTTTTCAAATACTTGTCTATACTCTTTGTGTCGTTTCACATTACGGATATGAACATCCGCAATATGATAAATTCTTTTTAAACTCATAATGAATTTATTTTATTTAACAATAATTCTTCCGAAGTAAATTCTTTAGTTTTCTTTAGTTCTTCGTAGAATTTTTCATACCCCATATCGGCGGCATCTTTATCTTTCAAATACATCATTTTAACCTGTATTCCGTTCTTTCTAAAATACTCTGCTGCTTTCAATGCTTCACTCATCGCATCGTTATCCAACGAAATGATGATATCACTAACACCACTCATAAAGATTTTCTCAACTAATTGTTTAGAAGGAAACTTACCCAATAATGGAATTGCGTTTCGTTTGATTGTGATTGCATCAAATACACCCTCACAAAGTATAATCGGTTCTTTCCAATTTACTTGTGATTCAAATGCTATAACATTCTTACTAATTGGTGGGTTTTTGTATTTCATTTTCTCATCTGTATAATAAGAACGGGAAACGAAGTAATTAAGTGAACCATCGGAATTATATGATGGAATTATTACTCGTCTTGCATACAATCCCTCTTTACAATACCCTATGTTGTATTTGATTATATCTTTTTGTGTAATACCTCTTTCGTTAAGGTAATGGATAGCATGCTTATATTCAGGATTAAATCCTTTTGGCTCTTCTGCTAAACTAATAAATTCTTTTGGGAGTGAAATGAATACCTTTGTTTCGGCATCTTCCTGTTGTGGTGTCCAATTACTATCTCCATATATTTCTCTGATTACGGATATAGTTTTCCTATCCACATCAAGTTTACGAAGTAGGGATGTCAATTTTTTACCACCACTATTACAAGTCCAACAATGCCACTTTTGAGTTTCGGTATTAACCTGTAATTTTTGTTTATGGTGATTACAAAACGGACAATAAAATGCTAATTCGTTACCCTTTAATGCGGAATAACTACCCAACGTATTAGACAACGTGGATATTACGATATTTTTATCAGTCTGCTTCAACACAAACCAAATATACGACAAATATTTTAAAATACCAAATTTTTATGGTTCTAAAAACCACTCATCTGGTATTTCTTTGTCTGCATATTTAAATCCATTCTTTTCACACCACATTCCGTAGGTGGTTTTGGATTTTTTATTTATTTTATTTTTGGAATTTGTAAATACAAAACGGATATCCAATTCTGGATGTTGTTGTTTCACTAAAAGATGCTTTTTTCTATCTGCAAGAACAAATCTACCTTTCGTTTCTATTCTTATACCATTTGGTAACTTAAAATCAGGGTGGTAAGTATGTTCAGAAGCAGGTATAATATAAGGAACTTCTTCGGATTCATATTGAACAGAGATTCCCTTATTTGCAATTTGAGTGGAAATGTTTTCTTCAAGACCTGACTTAAATCCATATTTTTTCGCAACCCATTTAGAGTTGGTTTTGTTTTTTGTAACTTTTTTAGCCATTAAACTTATTTTGTTCTATCGTTTTTGCCGTATGGCTTTACATCGGTATATCCGTTTTTTAAATACGAACTACCACCACCAATTTGACCGCCGGCAATACCATATCTACTTTTAGCTGGTGTAATTGCTTCAAATGTTGCAATAGCTTTATCATCCGCATTTTTTGTTCCAGAAAAGTCAATACCTACTGAATATTTTGTTTTGTCGTTTGCTTTATTTGCATCTACTAAATCTGCAGCAGGTTTACCTTCTTGCCAGTCACCTGATTTTTGTTCATTGTATAATTCTAAAATACTTTTAGCCATATTATTTGTTTTTAAGTATAAATATAAATTAAATATCAAATCGCACAATAAAGTTTACAGGAAAATCTGGTTCGGATTTTATTGGTTGCGGTAATTTTGCAACTGCAACTAAATCCAAATCATCATCATATAAACCAATTGTTGTAATAAATGGTGTTAAGAATGAGCCAGTTGTATCTACCGAACCATTTGTCTCCCAATCATCAAATCCACCACGTATTGATGAATTTACGGATGATGTATATCTAAAATCCAAAGTATTACCATTTTCTAATTCAAATCTTTTTCTAATATATCTTGCTCCGGTTTTTGTGTTTACTTTATAAATTTTATTATCCGATCCTGTTACATATTGGTATTCAAATCCAACTTCTTTTACTGCAGATGGGTTTTGCGATATATTAAACTCGTCAGGATTCACTATTAAAAGATATTCATGTTCGTATATTGTTTTTGTAGATTTAAAAGATAAATCCCAACTATTATTTAATCTTTCATTTACCACTCTTGTTAAAACGATTAATCCTTGATTATAAAATATATTACCAGCTTTATCGGAACCGGCAGCACCTTCTAAGAAATCAAAATTATCAACAGTCATATCTCCTGTTTCTAAATTAAACGATACCATATTTGCAGAAAATGGTTCTCCTGAATATGTTCCCGTTATTACACCTGTTTGAAAATTTATAGTAGTAACAACTATATCATATACATTTCCTAAAAAGTCAGTAAATGTTGCAGCTCCCGTTTGGTTATTAAATACGGAAAAATTAACCGTATCACCTGCGGCACCAATTAAATTACCATATCCATCATCAATATACGAAGTTCCATTATCTATTAAAGTTACAGAACCTTTTTTAATTCCTTCACCAACATATATTTGTGGAATTGATAATATTTTTGCAGAACTACTTATATATCTTTCAGAACCCAATCCCGTTGCGTAATCTACGGTTTTTGTTCCAAATCTTAAAAATGGATTATCTTCATTACCATTATAAAATTGAGCTCTTAGTTGTCCGTATATTGATTTTTTTGGAAAATAAGATGATGAAGCTTCCGATTCCGAATCTGCTTCTAATAAAGTAATTTCAGTAGATGTATTATCGAAATTCCATTGTTTATAGGCTTTGAATGGCCTAACACTAATATCTGATTTTGGTATTCTTTTTAACATATCATATATAAATATTCTAAAACTAAAAACCCACCAAATTAAGGTGGGTTAATAGATTTTAATTTATTCTCCGATTAGAAATCTAATTTAACTTTAATTGCGACTTCTTTATCAAATGATTTTTCAATTGGTTTAGAAGTTTTTGCAACTGCTAACAATTCGTTTGCATCATCATAAAGACCAACCGTTGTAATGTAAACTTTAGGGTCTCTTTCAAAACTTGATACAGAGAATTGTCCCGTTGAACCTGTTACGAATGTTGGGTTGTTTGAGAAGTTGAATTCTCTATTGTTTGCTCTAACAAAGAAATGCGATGTTGATACATTTTCAGTTCTTCTTACTTGAAAATCAGAACCACTTGCCAATGCGTGTAATACTGCTGCGGCACCCTTAGTTCTTCCATAACTTGATAAATGATAAACACCTGCAGCCTCAGTTGCAGTTGCTGATTGTAAAGATGAACTCACCGAACCTGTAAATGCTGATGGATTCAATAAGATAATACCCATATCAGGATAGAATAAACCATATCCTTGTTTAGTTGCATTATCAGTATATTGTTTAATTGAAGCAGTTAATGCTGAACCAATATTTAATGAACCACTAACTAAGTTATAAACTCTACCTGCGGTTGTTACATTTTCATCAGTTCCACCACTATCATCAATTAGAGTTACCAATCCAGCTGAACCAGATAATTTAATTTGAATATTTCCTGGATCCAATCTTTCTTTGTATCTAGCTCTATTAATGTTAATTGCGTAAAAAGATGTTAAATCAAATGTGCTAGTTGCACTTGCAGTAGGTCCGCTTAAAACTGTAAAATAAGGGTCAGTTGAATCTAATAATACATTTTTATATTGATTATAAGTAGCCAATGTAGGAAGTGTACTTGAATCATCATCTGTCAATGTTGGTGCACCATATCCATTAGCATCACCATATGCAATTGAGAATTGAACCTCTGCTGCATCGGATGAAGTTTGCATATTATATACATCCAAATAGTATTTACCACTTGTTGATGATTGTTGTACTGATGATGTAAAATTCATCTGAATTGTTAACGAACCTGTATCACCACTCCATATTCCAGAAGTTACAATTTCTGTTCTGTTAGTTACTTTATCAATAGCACCAAATTTTTTGTAAATACCATTTGTAATGGTAGTGATATCTGCACTAATTTGCTCTCCCTGTCCCAAAAAATTGTTCACGATTCTAACTAATTCGTTAGTATCAATTGGAGTTCCTGCGGTGTTAGCTGCACCGGCTAAGTATTGTGATAAATTACTTGCTAAAAGGGCTCCTCTATTATCTCTTATTACTGCCATAGTTTATATTATTGAACGTAAGTTACTGTTACTGGAATAGTTTGTGAACCACCCGTTTCGTTACCATAAACAGTTATTGTTGTTCTGATAGTCGAAGTTAATGATGGGTTTGGAATAAACTTAAATGTTAATCCTTTAGCGATTGCTGCTGTTGCTGATACATCATCACCAATAAATACTGGCACAGAACCAACTGCCGATGAAACACCTTCACCCACAATATCACCTGCATTTTTATTTGATAATACCAAAGTATATCCTAAATTTCTATTACCTGCTGGAGATGTTGTTGGAGATAACGATACTTCACCACTTCTTTGATTAACTGCTATATTAGGAACACCAAATTCTACCACAGGTATTCTTGTTGTATTTTTTGGAAGCGTTACCAACTTATATTTCATAACCTGCGTTTCATCTGGGTTAGCTTCTAAAACTGGCATATTTTTAATTGCCGCATCATAATAAGCAGACCCCAATGGGTGAGCCGGTTCGTAAAGTGAATAATCTATTTCATCATCTGCTAATGCAAATTGAGTAATGTTTAATCCTTGTCCTGCTGCTAATTTTTCTCTACCTTTTTTAGTAAGAATCGCATCTACAGTCAATTCGGTATTACTTAAATATCCCATAATGTATTTTTATATCGTTTGTTAATAAATATAATAATTTTCAAATTCCGTTATTCTATTTCTAATATTGGTTCACTTGCATCTCTACCTGCTTTATTTACTCTTAAAGTATTAGGATTAGTAGTAAATGTTTCAATTGGAGGTGCACCATCTAAAGTAGTATTTGCCGTATTTCTAGAACCTCTAAAGAAAGAATTTTCCAATCCTCTTGTTAAATCCGATGTGTTTCTATAATGCGTTTTTAAATAACCACTAACCGGCTTAACATCTATAATATCACCACCAATTGAAGGAATAGTTGATCCTGAAAACGGCTGAATATTTAATTTAGTTTCCGTATAAAGTGATGATGTTAGTTCTACACCACCTCTAGGGTCACCTTGTCCATTAACAACCACTTTATATTTAACGGTATCTCTTTTCTTTTGTTCTGTAACTAAATTAACTCTAATTCTTTCTTTAACTCGTCTACCTTCTTTATCAAAATAAGTTCTAATCGCCGAACCACTTTCTACATATACACCGAATCCAATAGTTTCTAACTCAGATTGACCGGCGATTGTATTTATATCATAAACATCAATTTCTGTTAAAATGGTTCCATTTCCTAAATCTGTGTTTATGTTTACTTCTTTTTGATAAGATTCACCCATTGTTAATAATTCATCATTTGGATATATCGAAGAAGTATATTGATAATTATCAGCAATGACGTTATTAAGAGATGCCGTATATATAGTTGCTTCCCATTGATTATTTTCACCAATTAAATCTTTATCAATATTTGTATTAATAACCAATTCATACTGATTATTTTCACCTAAACTACTTATGTGTTCGGTTGTATTTATTGTTGAATATTGTTGATATTCTTGACCAGCTGGTTTTGATTGTTCTATTTTACTTCTTTCTAAAATATGCGGTTCAATTAACAAACCTGTAGTTGCTCTAACCCTTGCTGGCAACATTTTTTTAATATCTTCGAATAAAGATTTTTCATAAGATTTTATCAAATTAACATATTGATAGATATCTCTTCCATCAAATCTATTAAAATAATATTTTCTTAGATTTTCCAATGATTTATAGTTAGAACGATACTCATCTGATGGGTCACCAATATAATTATCCAAAGTAATTCCACCAAATGATTTAGCAATATCAATATTCATTTCCTTTGTTGGTGAAAAGAATAATCCAATTCTATTAGTATCAACAGGAGATTGGTCAAATGATTTTTTTGTTGTTCTATTTTTTGATGAAAGATTAATTCCAAGTGAAGCATCGTTTCCAAACACATCTGTTTGATTTTCAAAACGAACTTTATTAGTTGAATATCTACTAGAACCAATATTTGGAATTTCTAAAGCAACCGTTCTTTCTATTACTTCAAAATTATACGGATATACGGTACTAGATGAAAATTGACTAGCCGTTGCATATAATAATGGAGAAGAATTTTCCGAATATAACGATGCGGATAAGGATGGTCTATTTTCATAATCATTTCTTGTTAAACTTCCACTAAAATAAACGTTAGTATCAACATTCATTAAAGAAGATGTTAATGCTAAATTTTTAGGATATTCAAAATCCAAACGGAAATATAAATCTTCCGTTGAAGATGAAATATGATTACCATTTATCGCTTCAGGAAAATAAACGTGTTTATGGAAAGCGGATGCGGATAATTGTGTTGTCCATAATCTTATTTCATCTACACTACCACTATAATTCCATCCAAAATAAACTTTACTTGTCTGAGGTCCGAAATTGTTATTTAAAGATGAACTATATGCATTTTCAAATATATTTCTATCTTTTTCAACCTGTTTAAGATTCATTTTTATTCCGGTTGAACCAGATGAAATACATAATCCAAAAAATCTACCATTAAAGATAGGAATAGAATCGGATGTTATTAAATTTGTGCTACCGCTATTATACTTTACAACACCAAACTCACTACCTGCTGATCCTGATATTTCTACATTCCAACCTGCAGAACCGGATATTATAGTTGTATTTTGTGGATACGCAGGTTTCAAAAACATTTCTATTGTTTTTGGTTTTTCACCCGTATTTGTATTTTTCCATTCAACTTCTAATTTTGAACCACTTATCATAGATAATGCGTATGTTGTATTATCCATTAATAGTTTTGTAGTTCCGGCCTCTTCTGTTTCTGAAAATCTATTTGCTGCTTCTGGTCCACCAAATTCTAAAATTGAAAGATTTGATGATGGAACACCATAACAGGCCATAATTGCGTATATACCTCTTCTTGTACCTTTGTGCTTTAAAAGATATGGTAAGTTATTTATAATTCTTCTCCATATCTCATTAGTTCTTGCTTTAGCCGGATTTGATTCTTTTATGTTTCCATCCGCATCTTGTCCATAAACGTATTTCCACAACTTTTCATCAACTGCAAGATTTTTTGCATCCCAACCAAATGATTTTAAAGTATCAAATAATAGTTTATCAGGCATACCACCTTTTAACTTATAACCAAGACCTCTATTTTTCTCTAAAGCTTTTGTAAAATAATAAATGTTATCAAAGTGGTGTCCAATCATAGAGAAAAATAATAAAAAGTTATCATTTTCATTATTATTCAAAATGTATTGTGGTATATTATTTTTTAAATAATTTGGGTTTTCGGAATCATAATTTTCCGCTAATTCTATTATATTTTCATACCAATTGGATACTATTGTATTACTACTTAACAATCTAATACCATTATTATATGGCCAAGTTATAGAATTACTTGCATTATTGGTATATAATGATGATGAAGTATATAAGAATTTTTCAAAACCATCAAAGTTATTTATTAATTGATTTTTCTTTAAAAGTTGTCTTTCTCTTTCTTGAAGTTCCGCTGTTGAATTTCCTACATTGTAGCTATTTTCTATGTAAGATTCATATGCTTCTATTAATTGAACTTTATATACAAAATTATCAACTCTTTCTTTAGCAGAACTAAAATGAACAAAATTATTCCAAACTAATGATCCCGTTAGGAGATTTGAACCACTATAATATTCTATATTTAATTCATCGGTATTAATTAATGATGAACTTAAATATGTTGATATAAGATTTGCAGATGATGAAGTTGACGCGTTTAAAATTAAATTATCCAGTGATTCAAACGCCGTTGATTTTCCACTAACAAAATCTACTTCTATACTAAAGTTAGGTCCTTTAATTGGTGGACATTTTACAACATCTTGTTCGTTTAATACAACCGTTTCAATCAACGGATTACTCATTAATTTTGTAATCCAGAGAGTTGAATTTGTACCAATGTTTGCAGGTAACGGTGAATATAATTTTAAAAGAATTGAATCTACTTTATTTTTAATAACTAAATTACCAATTTCATCTTCTACCTTTTCGGATAATGTCCAATCATCTTCTTCCCAAGAAGAAATTATAATTTGTTCGTTATTTCCAAAATTGACTAAATGTGTTAAATATTTACTTTCTAATCCTAAATCATTAAATTTAAGATTATCAGAAATAGTATCAAAAATAGCTTTTTTTATGGTTGATTCATCTAAATTTAAAGTAGAATATGTAACTAATGTAGTTAATTCATATTCATTACCAATTAATTCTTTTATACCTGCTCTATTATATGGAACAAATACAAATGTTAAATCAATTTGATTTCCCTTTAAAAATTGTGTAATTAAAGTTTTTAAATTTACACTAAACGAACCATTTGGTGTTATTGAAGATAATAAAGGTATTTTTTGTTTATCTATATCTAAAATATAAACATCAACGGATGTTGCCGCAAATGTATTATATTCTACTTCAAATTCTATGTTTAAATCGGAAAACGCAGGTACATCAATTGTTTCTGGTAAAGTTATTTGTGTAATAGATGGAAAATCGTTTACTGCAATAAATTTAACAACATCAGAAACCGTTTCACCTCTACCAAACTGATTCCAAGGAACAAAGTAAATTATTTTACCACCATATACACCTGCAAAATCATCTTTAAATGATAATTTAACAAATCTATTTTGAGCGGGTACTCTAATTGGTGTTTCAGAAATATATACATCCACATATTCTGCGTTGGATGTATTAAATGGAATGTTAATGATTTTATCATCATCAGAATCTTTTACTTCAAATTCTTTTGCAAAATCATTTAGAGTAATTACAGGTTTATATTTTGTTATTTCTATTGATGATTGTTTATTAAAAACAATACCAACAACAATACCACTTGCAAATTCTCTACCAGATGTTCTAAAGAATTTTCCTACCTTATTCCAGCCATCATAATTATTTGTGGTATTATTAGAAAATATATCTTTATTTCTTTCCCATACCGCTTTAGGTGCCCAATAAATGTCCGAATAAGTAAACCCTTCAGGCAAATTTTGAGTATTTAAAGTTAATCTGGCGGTCTCATACGATTCAAATACGTTTAAATTAACAGTACCTTCTGTTAATAAAGTTTCATCAACATATTTAGCATCTATATTACCATCGGAAAGTTTACAATCTCCCGTATCTACTATATCATTTTTTGATGAAACAATTTGGAAATTTAATTTAATAAATTCACCCAATTCGTTTGTATAGTTTGATACAAAATCAACATTATATGGAATTGCAACTCCCATTGGTGGTGGGTCAATATCAATATCGCCATCACCATCACCATTTCCACCACCACCTGTAGATACATTTGGTATAAATGAAAATGAAAGATTTACCACACCGTTTACACCAGTTAATGCAGATACATCACCTGCTTCATATTCTTTTGTTACTTCATTATAAACGAATTCTTGTATTCTAATTCTTTCTCTAAAATTAACATCCAATAATGTTGGCGCGCCGGTTGCATAATCATCTGCAGGAATATTTGTAAATGATAATCCTCTAAATGATTGATTTATTATATCATTTTGATTATTTACCGAATCAAATAATGGACTAAAGTGGGTTTTCTTAACACTTACTTCATAATAATTTTTAGAAATTTTATTTGTAGTGTTAGATTTATATATTTTACTATTACCAAACGTTAAAGATGGGCTATATGTTAGTGTAGTGGATACACCAATACCAACTGATATATCGTTTTCTAAAAACTCCGTTGGTCCATCCGATATTAAATTTATTTTTAAAGAACCAGAATTTGGTTCGGAATATGTAGGGGGCACATAAACAGGCCCACCACCGCCGATAGTTCCACCACCACCAATAGTTCCTCCACCGCCGCCAAATCCACCACCCATATCAACGGTATCAAAAAATCCTTGATTTGGTATAAATGGATTATATTCTTGCCCTGGATTTAAATTTCCTCCGCCGTTGGAAAAAAACGGATTAATATCATCTATACTTCTCGCCATTTACTTTTTTTATAAATATTTTATTGTAAATTTTCTCTTTGACTCATATCTTTAGTAAAAACTTGGTCTCTACCAAACCCAATACCCATATCGGTATCAACATAACCACCTCCACCTCCACCGCCGCCGCTACCATTATATATAGGCGGTTGTTCTTTAATAGGTTCATCAAATATAGGTTGCTCTTTAATAGGTTCTTCAAATATAGGTTCTTTTGGTGGAAATATTATAATATCATTATCCGGAGGTAATATTATATCCTTTTTTGGAGGTGGCGGAGGCGGCAAATCTTTAACAGGAGGTGGAGGCGGATTATCTATTATCACATCCTTTTTTGGAGGAGGTGGTAAAATTATTTCATCTCTATCCTGTATGATTGTTGGGAATTGAGGAACCGGCTTTTCATCCGTTATTTTAACTCGTTCACCATCAAATACGATTTTAACATCTTTAACAGGTTCACCCAACAAACCAATAGTATCTTTAATATTTTTATCAAATGTAATTGTTTTAAACTCTCTAGGAACTTTTTTAATATCCACAGTTCTTCTTTTAAGAAATGATAAATTTATATCAATACAATTTGCTAATATATTTTGTATATCTCCCAATATTATTTGAAAATCATATCTTTCACAATTATCAAAACGAACTTCGGATGGTTTTCCGTATGTACCATCACCCAATGTATAATATTTGTTTTCTAAATAATATTTAACGGATGTTTTAAAATCTGAAAACATTTTTGTTCTTAAATCTGCAAATTTTCCTAATCCAAAATCTTTTTTAAGTATTGCAAAAAAATCTTTACCAAATCTTGTTTCCAATGCTGTATCTATTTTTTCAAGATATTGAGTTTCATATAAATCCAAAGAATTTAATATTTCTTTTTTGTAAAAAACAAAATCTTTTGTTAATTTATTTACATCATTAAATTCTTTATTATTTTTTTCATTTATATTTTCAAACTTTGTCTTAAGTGGTAATATTCTAATTTCTTCTCTTGATGGTGATATTTCGTGAATCCAAACTCTTTCCAATTCATTATCACTACCAACTCTATTACGAACAAAATTTATGTTTAATTTAAGTATACCATTTGTAAATCCTAAATCGTTTAATAATTTTTCAGCATTTATTACCAACTCTTTTTGACCTTGTGTATTTGTAATATTATACATATATTCTGCAATATTTTGCGATTTTATGTATGCAACATTTTTACCGGATTTTTGTGGCAATAGATTATTGTTAATATCATAAACAGCAACTTCCATAACATCGTATTTACATTCGCTGAAATAACTTTCTTCTATTTCATTTTTTGTGACAATAAAAAAATCTTCAGCTTGTAAAAACTGTCCTTCGTTTGTGTTTTTTAAATTTACATCTTCAAAATTTGTATATTTCTTAATACTCATAATTTATTAGTATGATTTTGGATGCATTATACCAATTTGCATTTTATATTCTTTACTTTGTTCGCTACCATCTGATAATCTTTTAACAACTATCTTCATTGTACCTTGTATGAATTTACTATTATCTCTCTTACCATATCTACATCCACCCGGTGTAATTGTTAAAGGTAATTTATCATTTTGACCTGCTGCTATTGTAAAATTCGTTTTAGGTAGACTAAACCATTTCTGTCCTTCACCAAATTGTGTAGTTATTGCAATCTGAACATCTTTGGTATCATTATTTGTTATATCAATTGTGTTACCTGCAATCCATTTATTTGCACTATCTTTATTATTAATTCTTGCATCAAAATCAGGGAACTCTTCTTTTTCTTTTTTAGGATTGACTTTTATAGCAACAACATTGTTAACAACATCTGCACCACTTGCTAATGCTACATTTGCAGTTGATTGTTGAATTGCCTGTTGTTGTTGAACTGCTCCTAATTGAGATTGTAAACCTTCAATGATTGAATTTAATGAATCAATTTGTTTTATTAATGCATTAATTTGTGCTTTAAATCCTGTATTCTGTGATTGTAAAGCTGCTCTCAATATGGATTCATCAACTGATTTTTGTAATGATGTTGCAATTTGATTTGAAAAATCATCTATTGTTTTATTAATAGTATCTAATTGATTTACTAATGCATCATTTGTTTGTTCAATGTTCAATCTGTTATTTATTTCAGTTTGAACTTGTGCTTGTAAATTTGTTATAGTTCCATTTAATTCTTGTACATCATTTGTAAGTTTTTCAACTTTTAATCGTAAATCTTCATTATCCACAACCACAGCATCGTATAATGGTTTTGGAACTAAATCTTTTACTTGCTTCGGAATATTTGGTTTTAATTCTTTTAATTCTACATCTATTGATTTTACAATCCTTTCTTCATCTAACTTTGGTTTATTTAATCTTTTAAATATTAAAGATGATGCTGGGTTGGATTCATCTACAATATTAACATTGTATTCTGTTTTAGAAATGGCAGCTGATCCTGATACTTTTAGAATATCATCCAATCGTTTATCCTTTTCTTCTTGCAATCTTAATGCTATAGCTTCTAAATTTGTCATTATATAACATCAAATATTAATTTGTCATCAATTATTTTCGAAACACCTTCTACTACAACTTTTAATTTTAATCTATAACTTCTGTTTATAGGGTATGCCGCTGTATCTAAATAAAAATAATTAGATTTAGAATCACAACTTAATTTTGAATATTCACCAAATGGAACAATTATTTCATTTGTTTTATAATCTTCTATTTGATAATAAGATGATGTTGGTAAATATTTTGATTGGTCATATTCAAATGTTGTTCCAAAAGATTTTATTGGATACAAATCTCTTCCTTTAACTCTTACTTTTGTTTTTGTATTTTGAAAATATTCTTTTTGTAAATTTGTTACAACTACTTTTGAATTTTCCAACGCATCTGAAGAATTTGAGCCGGTTATTGGTGATAAACTTCCTACCGAAAATACACTATCATCCCAAACCAATTCTAATTTTGGTTCATATATTGTATTAGTTTCTTTTGAGAAAAATTTAAGAATACCATAATCTAAATTATTTCCATATTCATTTTGTAAGCTATGATGAACAATAAATCCATTATTTGGTAAAGAACCACTCACCCACAAATGAATAATATTTGTTACATCCATTCTAACATCATCAGGTTCATAGTTAAATGATTGTGATGCAGAACCTGATAAATACCAAGTGCCACCTTCTGCATTTGCAGAACCTGTAGTTCCTGCTATATAATATGCGGTGCCACCTACTGCGTTTTCTTGCCATTTATTATCACCATCTCTATATTTCCAACTAATACCATCCGTTGTAATATTATCAAATTTTGTGCCTGTTCCCATTGTCCAACTTTGAGAAACGGCATTTGCATAAATTGTGTATTCTAATGGTATTTCTTCGGAATTTGCAGAACGTAGAACCAAATATGTTTTCCAACTACCAGTTCCTATCGTTTCTATTTCTGCTTTTATAGAACCTGTATCAAACTTTATCAATGCTCTAGCTATATCTTTAGTAGAACCATAGTAAAGTTTACCAACCTCTAATATCTCATCTCTACCTGCATTTTGGTCAGGTTGCTGTAGGTAGATACTGGCATCGTATGATGATGTAAAAAATTTATGCATATTATAAAGCTCTTCCTTTTATATCTTTGTTAGGGAATTTTACTTCAAAAACACAAGGGTCTAAAGATGGATAAATTATCTTACCTTTTGTCGCCTCATCTATGTTGTATTTGTTTGGAGAATATCCTGCACCACCATCGCCACAAATGTTATAAATTTTAACAGATGGAACACTCATCACTCCTTCTATATTTGCAAGTAGTAATTCTACTTCGGAAATATTAATTGGTTTATTGAATGTCCAATTATCTATATTAAAATAATCTTGCATTTCTGCTAAACAATTTGCAAGAACTTCTCTTTTATTATAATTTGAATATGCGATTATTTCAAAATCAATTCCAATATTTACAACAAATCCGTTTATTATATTAACACCATCTGTCAATATTCTGTATTCACCTAAATATGTTTTAAGATTTTCTTTTACGGCATCATTCAAATTAGTTAATTTTTTATCAGATGTATAACCCAACACATACATATTAATTGCAAATGGGTTATTTAATTCACCTACGTTTGATTTTTTTTGAGATAAGTATTTTGCTAATTCTTTTTGCGTATCTTCTTTTGATAATCCTTTAAGTGATTCTACTAAATTAGAAAATTCCTGTAAATTTTTTGGATTAGCAAGAATTGATGCAGGTGAATTATTATCAATTTCACCATCAGCGGATACATATACTTTTGCAACACTACCATATCTTTCTGGCATAGATAATGCTCTAACCATATAATCTTGTTTGGTAACTGCACGATTTTGAGAACCAAATGTTGCTATAGCGTTTTGTCTAATTTCTTCAACGGATTCAGCACCTCTACCACCAACTGCTGGTTCTAAATTTTCAACTGCAATAGAATCTTTATTTGATTCATACAATGCTGCTTCTGCAGGTGTTAAACTTAAAATATCTTCTTCAAATTCTATTCTACTTATAGTTGTTAAATCTTCGGAATTAATATTTGATTGAACTCCACCACCAACTAAATACTTTATAGTAAGCGTTTTTCCAAATGGTGATATCCCAAATGTATTTGTTTTTAAAAAATTAGATGGGTCAATACCTTCATTTGTTCTTTTTATAGAATTTGCTAATCCTAATCCAACATTTTTTGTATTTGGTAAAATAATTTCATCTTCATATCCTGCGGAATTATTACCACTACCAAATTGTAAATCAATAGTGCTATCCGAATTAACTCTAACTGAAAATCTTCTTGGAACCTTTTGAACTTCCAAAACGTAAGGAACACTATCCGCATATTGTGATAATTCCGTATTTGCTCCCGTATTTGGTTGCTCTACAAAAATACTTTCTTGTGCTAAATATGGAACTTCATACCACTTATTTCCTTGTGAATCTACGATAGAACTTATTGATATAATATTTGTATCATTTAATGTTATTGTTGGATATTCTGTATTATCTGTTATTTCAATTTGAATTTCACGTTCTTCTGCAGATATGGCTTTTACTTTTTTTGTTATTAAGTATAAATTAGGTTCGCCTGTGATTTCATCTCTTCCCGCCACATCTATTTCTCTATCCGTTGGGTTTGAAAAATCAATATTATCTATTGTTCTAAATACAATATTTGGATTTGATTTTGATTGAACTTGCAATCCATCCTTTATTTTAAAATAATATGTAGAGTTTGGTCCGTAACCTGGTGCACCCATTGATGGAACGGTTTGATATACAGTTAATGTGGTTACTGCAGGTGTTGTTAGTTTTGGTTTATATCCCATTGATTGGGCCAATGCCATAACGTTTTTTCTTTCCGTTGCATGTAACAATAAAGATTCTTTTAATTGAACATCTTGATAGAAAGATAATACATCTCCAACAAACGCAGCCATATCTAAAAATACACCACCGGGTGATGCTTCACTAAAATCGGAAAATGTATTTGGGAAATATGTTTTAGAATAATCAACTAAATTTTGTCTAAATGAGGCAAAATCTTTTCCCACATAGTTTATATCTCTGTTATTATTTTTCCAATTTTTATCTATTGGTTTAAGTGCCATTTATTATTGTTTTATACTTACATTTATTGTTTCTGATAGGTTTTCATTTGATTTCAATGAAAATCTAATTTCTAAATTAATTTGATGTTTATCAATATCCTCATCATCATAATCAAATACAATTTCATCAATACTAATATATGGAATCCAAATATCAACCGCACGTATTATAGATGCTTCTATTTTATTATCTATTTCACCATTTATTATTGGTTCAAATAGTAAAGACCATATATCACAACCAAAATCAGGATACATAACTCTTTCTCCTTTTCTGGTCATAATTAAATTTTTCAAATTGTCTTTTGCTTGTGTAATTGTTGTAAAATTGACAGAAAAAATACCATTAGCATTGGAACTTCTATCTATTCCGATACCAATTACTTTGTAATCGTTTACTTTTAAGTCATTTACATTTACTTTACCAAGCTCTATAGCCATTTTATCTTAATCCTTTTTCTTTTTCTTGTTTTGAAAACACTTTTGCCAAATCACTATAATCCCTATTTAATGCTTTAGTTAATGCATCCAATCCTGCATTTCCTGTTGAAGGGATTTGCTGTTGAGGTGCCTGGTGTGTTCTATAATCCATAGTATCCCAACCATCTTCTTCATATCTATCAGGCTGAATCATATCTAAAACACTACTCTCATCCATCATACCACCCTCCGCTCTATGTGCCGATGTAAATGGTTGTGTTTGACTCAATACCTCATTCAACATGGGGTTATTTGTAAATTGTTTTACTGGTTTTTGTTGAGTCGTAACTGCAGGTCTAATAGGACCAGTAGTTCTTGCTTCACTAATTTGCTTTAATGAAGGGGTTGATGTTTTCTTTTGTGAATTTAATGTAACTGCACCGGATTTAATCAACTTTGCCAATTCTTCTTTGACCTGTTGCTTAACTTCGTTTTTTACAACTTCTTTGATTAATCCGACTAATAATTTCGAATCCATAATAATTGTTTTAAATAAATATTGAAAGTTTGAATTTAATCTGGTATAATATACCCACTCCAATGTAAAACTCCTGGTGCAGGCGGTGATGGTGGTGGGTATTGCGCCAAAACAACATACAATCCACTCACTGTCATTAAATGCATTTTAGCAGATGCAACAAACGCATCTAAAAATGTAGATGGATTGTTATTTGCTGGAACTGGTATCGGTGTCCACACTCCTGGATTTAAAACTATTCCCTGTATTAATGCTATACTCTTTATTGCTCCGGGCGGTGGTAATATTGGCGGTATTGGCATCATCGAACCACCTGTCCAATAACTTATTACAGCAGGTCCAATTACATCCAATAAAGTTAAAGAATTTGACATTTGTGTTTGTGATAAAAATGCAACTATCTGTGCTTCCATTGCAGCTGGATTACCCTTCATCAATGGAATCGGACTAATTGTTTCCTTACCTGCTTTTACCGCAGTATCATATGCCAATGTAAATGTTTTTGCAAACCCGGCCATATTGTTTCCAAATGTATGAGATTGCATTGCAGGTAATAAAGTTGATTTGAAGGCGCTCCAAGACATTAGTTTTTACTTAAAAAGTTTTTAGCTGCTAAAATGGTTTTTAATTTTGATTTTATTGAACTAAATTGTGCTGCATTCGTAGGACCAGTTGCAGATGGTCCTGCCGGCGTTAAATAAACTTGCTTTGTTATAGCATCTATTAATTCTTCCAATATTTTCACTAACTCACCACCTAATACCATTTTTTGAACGGATGCACCTGCATCTCCTTCACCTTTATCCTTTCCTAAATATATTTTACCACTATCGGAATTTAAAAATATATTATTAGAACCTTCTGAATGAATTGTTATATTTTTCTTATTATGAAAATATATTTCCTTTTCGGCATCAATAGAATAGTTACCATCGGTAATTACTCCCGTGTTTCCTTTACCAAATATAATAAATTCTTTTGATTTAGAAGATAAAATTATTCTATCCGAATTTACCCACAATTGGTCTCCTTTTAAATCATCTGATGATGGGTAATCTTTAAATCCAATTTTTGTTTTTTCTACTGTCTCTTTAAATGGAACTTTAATTTTATTAGATGTTATATAAATGGATGTTCCATCTTTATTTATATCTTCTTCAATTAACTCACCAATTTTTTTATCATCTAATTCCGGATTTTGTTTGTTTCTTATAAAAATACCAGGTGATGATGTTTTATCATCTTCCGTAAGAAAAAATTCGGAAAATCTAATAGTATTTCCAACTCTACCCTGTATAATCGTATCACCTTCTTTGGGTTTTAGGAATTTTATTTTTTCATTTACTTTATATTTTTTACTTTCCGATTTCTTAACAGGTGTTGGGTTGTTTGTTGTTCCCGTTTGTTTTGTTTCTTTATAATCCTTTGCACTAGATTTTGTATTGGATGTTTCTGGTTTTCTTTCCTTTGCAGTTTCAGAAGTTTTATAATCTTCTCTATAATTTGGATATAGGGTAGTTGAATATGGTAACCAAAAATGTTCATTTTCTATTTCTAAAATAATAACAGTTTCACCTTCAATTGGGTAAGTAAAATTATTTTTATCAAAAGGAAACGCATATGCTTCTATTAAAATAGGAGTTTCTCTAGCATAAGACAATGCTCCTAAAAATCTGGAATCTTTATCTGCAAAGTTTTTGTTATCGTTGTATTTTAAAAGAAAATCATTTTTTTTATCGGTATTAAAAAAATCATCTTCTTTGTAAAAGACTTTCGTTACAGTTGCTAAAAATGAATTCATTATTTTACTTTAGTTTTTATTTCTTCAATTTCAATTTCAATATCTTGTAACTTTTCTTTATTTTTTTCTTCAACTTGATTTATGGTATCTTCCATATCGGCAAGTAGTTGTGCTTTTTCATTTTCACTTAACCAACCATCTTCACCGATGCCCTTTGCCTCTGCTGCTGCAAGTCTTTGTGCGATTGTTGCAAGTTTAATTAAGTGGTCATCGTTCTTAACCGATACCTCAATAAGGTCTTTAATGATTGGAGCAATAACCGTTGCTTCACCAACATTCTTAATTAATTTACGAAGTGATTCAATCAAATCGGAAATATTTTTCTTTTTGTTTTGTTGGTTTTCGTATATATCTTTAAACAATGATGATAGGTTTTTACCATCAAATAATTGAAATTCTGTTGCCATTATATTACTTTGTTCTTTACTATATAATTATAAAATTCCTGACTTATTAGATTATAGCCAAATGCGTTGGGGTGTTTACCAGGTTCATTCGTATCTTCAAAACAATCCGTATTTGTTTCTTCTAAATAATCTCTAAATGTTTTTTCACCAAATTTCCAATACAGATTTTTATTAATTAAATGTAGATAATTATCATCTAAATTTAATTTTTTAGTTTCTACCATTTTATCAAATGCATCGGACATGATATATTTGATTTCGTAAAACTCTAATAGTTTTTGTAAAAAAATAATATAATTTTGATTAACAATATTATAATAATTTTGATTAAAAAGATTTTCTAAAAAAAATGATTTATATTCTTTTAAGAACGAATCGTATATACCATCATTACTTTTATAAGATTCTATAAATTTTTCAGGTTTGTTTAATAAATGCTTTACAGACCAACTAACCCATTGTTGACGTGGTAAAAATGCGGCATAATCTCTTAAAGATGAACTCCACATTATAATAACTAAATCACCCTTTTTAATTCTGCCGGTCGTAATATCATCTATTATAGAATTGAATATAACAGCATTGGGATTTCCACTTTTACCATTATTTATCCAATTTATATTTAAATTTTCTGCAAGTGTTTTTACCCAAGAATGATTATTTCTGTATATTACTAACTCTTGGTTTTTTAAAGTTTTTTCTTTTTTAACATTACAACCTTCACCCTCTGTCCAACTATCACCATATGCATGTAATATCATTACTTATAAATTATAAAATTATTAATAACCAATATATCCATATCACAATTTAAAAATGTCCATATTGCTTTTTGTGGGTCATTTGTCATTGTGTGGTCTTTTAAGTTAAATGATGTATTCAACAGAATCGGTGTTCCTGTTAGGTTTTCGAACTCCTTTAATAAATTATAGTAAAGTGGATTATCTTCTCTTTTTACCGTCTGTATTCTTGCTGAATTATCAACATGCGTTACTGATGGGATGTTTACTCCATTTTTAACTTTTACTACTTGATTCATATATGGAACATCTTCTTCCGACATAAAATATTTTTGATAATCTTCATGTGTTACCGATGGAGCAAAAGGTCTAAACATCTCTCTCTTTTTGACAACCTTATTAATTCTATCTCTAATATCTGGAAGATGTGGGTTAGCTAATATAGAACGATTACCCAATGCTCTTGCACCAAATTCAGTTCTACCTTGAAACCATCCAACTATTTTTCCTTTTTTAATATATTTTGCAATTATTTCACATAAACGATTTTCGTCTTGTGCAACTTCTACACATAACTTTTTATTTTGCTTTATGATATCACCAACTTTAACATCCCAATCAGGGCCTAAATATGGAGATTGATTATCACCACCTTTTACTTTTGGATTACCCAATGTTTGATGGTAGTGATATAAACATGCACCAATTGCAGAACCGGCATCCGATGGTGCAAATGGAATCCAAATATTTTTAAATGATGTATGCTGTTTAATTTTACCATTAGCCGTTCCATTATATGCACACCCGCCTCCCAATACTAAATTCTCACTACTCCAATTACTATTAACTCTATTTAATATAAAATAAAAAGATTTTTCATACCACCTTTGTAGTGCTGCCGCCAAATCTTTATGTTGTTGTTCAATTGGTTCACCTTTAAATCTTGGTGAAAATCCAATTAAATTAATAAGTTTATCATTAAACATATCAACTTCAGAAGTTTTATATGTAAAATATTTTTGATTAATTTCTAATATTTCACCAAGTCTATCATATCTTTCTATTTTATCAAAAACAAATTCATATTTCGATGCATCACCGTAAGGTGCCAATCCCATTACTTTGTATTCACCTTCGTTTGGTTTGAATCCCAAATATGCTGTAAATGTTGAATACACCAATCCCAATGAATTTGGAAATGTAACTTTTGCTAATTGTTGGAACTTACCATTTCTATAAAGTGTTGCTAATATCGTTTCTTCTTCACCAACACCATCAACGGAAACCGCAATTGCCGAATCAAATGGTGATGTATAAAATGAAAATGCCAAATGAGATAAATGGTGTTTAGTATAAACTATTTGGCCAGTATATCCAATACTTTCTAGCAATCCTTTTAAATTACCTTCTCCTTGCCACCATCTTTTTAGAAATCCTTTCCATTTACCATTTGCAGAGTTTACTAAAAAATCTTTAAAATTACCTGTTAATTGTTTTTTAACTCTTTTGAATTTTAAATCAGGTTGTTCATACCAACAAACCATATCAACTTCATCAATTGTGATTTGTGCATATTTTAAAACCCACTCAATTGCCTTAAACGGAAAAGAACTATCATGCTTTTCGCCAGATAGTTTCTCTTCTTCAATTGCCGCTATTACTTTACCATCAATTACCAATGCTGCGGCTGAATCGTGGTAGAATCCTGATAAACCTAATTGAATCATAATTAAATTTTTATATCCCCTTCTCTATCGAATTCATTATACAACTCCATTTGTCTTTCCTTCATTTTATTGACAACTTTTGTTATATAATGTGTAGGGTGACCTGTCATTTCTCTAATAAGTAGATACAAACTCTTTTTATTAAAATTTTCTATATATTCTGCTCTACGAAATAATTCTAAAACGGCATCTGCGATTTGCATATCTCTTTTCTTTGGAAAATAGTTTTCTAAATGCTTATCCCAATATTGTAACATTCTTTGATTAAATGTTCTATGCTCATCATTACGAACTTCTTGTCGGAAATTATTTTCAGTATCCCAATTTTCAGGCATTGCTGACATTACATCCGTATCTTTGTATCTTTTGTAGTTTGCGTTGTTATTTAGAATAAGATAGTTTCTTGCAACAATAGTAAAGTAAGAAAATGCTTTACCTTTACCATTTTTATACATATGAATTTTTTCAATCATAAATGCAACAACCTCTGCCATTACATCTTGTGGGTCATCATCAAAGTATGTGAATTTCCATTTGTTATAAACTATTTCAGCTAATTTTTTAAATGCAGAATCAATTCTTTCTCTATAAAGTTTATCTTTTAAAAACTGGTCTGATGTTAGATTATACTCTATAATAGCATCTTCTGTATCTTTTGTAAAATATTGTCTATTGGGACTTCTTTTTCTAGGCATATTATTTTGTTTGTTTGAACCTTTCAATAGTTTCTTTTATTTGATAAAATATAGAACCTACATCATCATCCTTCTCAAACATTTGACGATTATCAATTTGTCTTAATGCCTCCAGCAATGCTTCGTTTCTTTGAGTTTCTGTTTCAATAAATTTTTGGTATTCTTCAACGTTATCTTCGTATTTTTCTAATTTTTTAAGTAGATTGATTATTATAAAAATACACAATCCAAATAAAAATGAAATTATAAATAATGCTATTTCCATAATTATACTAATTCATATCCTTTTAAAAAATAATCGTTTGCTTTTTTATATTTAACCTCAACCATCTCTCCTTCTGGTGATTTCATTACAACTTTATCATTTCTACCATACGTTTGTTTTTTAACAACGGTAGTGGTGTATACTCTATCTTTAATTGTAAATCCATCCAAATGGTCAATTTCATGCTGAACAATAACCGTCATCATTGTTTCTTTTGAAATTTGTTCGTTTTGCTTATCACCTTCCGGATTAATTTCAAAAGTTAATTCGCCCAAATTATCAGTATCAATTACAACTTTACATGCTCTAATAGTTCTAATAGGCCTTTCAACGGTTCTTGGAATTGAAAGACATCCTTCATAAAAAAGAAATCCATCTTTTGATTTTTCTTTAATTACGGGATTTACTAAAAATAATTCTTCATCACCAAATTTGATTAAACATGCTCTTTTTTTAATACCCAATTGAGTAGCTGAAATTCCTAAACCTGGGTATTGTTTCATACCTTCTTCTAATTGAGTTCTTAACTCATCTGCTTCTTTTTGCGTAATTTCTGTTTTAGAGCAAGGTGTTTTTAGATATTCTCTAAATTCTTTGGTTTCAAAACCTTTTGTGTCTTTGTCAATAATTAATTTCATTTTTATTTTTTTAATCCGTATTTTATAAATTTATACCAAAATCTTTCGTGTAAGAAATATATAATTGGTTTTATTATTAATTCTCCCAATCCTACCATACCCGCCCATTTTATAGGTAAGCCTGCGGTAACTGTGAGTATAATTGTAGTTATAGTTCCTATAAGTCTATAACTAATACTTTTTACTATATGTCTTTTAATTAACGGCATACTCTATAATATCTCCATCGGTATCCATATACCCTTGTCTAATTTTTGTTCCACTAATTAATTCTATATCAGCTGGTGGTGGGTGGTTAATTACATCGTATCCCACACCTCTACCATAGTTTACACTTTCAATATCCGGAATGATAGAAATCATAATCTTATCTGAATTTTCTATGAAGAATTTTTCCTTTGATAAATCTATTAGAACTTGATGTGCGGTCTTTGGGTTGTTTTCATCAACTTGTACATCTCTAATTGCTACCCACACATCCTTTCCCTTATCCAATTGTTGTCTAATCAACCATTCGTGTCCTGCGTGCCACGTTTGCCATCTTCCGATGAATAATGCGTATTTTTTCATATTATATAAAGTTTAATATTGCTAAATCTTTTTGTTTTGCTTCAACCATTATATCAATTTCACATCCATAAGTTTGTGGTATTGATTTAATATAATCGGAATGAGCTTGTGGTTTTTTACCTATTGCGCTTTCGGAATAATGAACTTCCGGAATGATATTATCATCCCACGTGCTAACTGCGAGCTTAAGTGCCTGTTCTTCTGATAAGTCGCCTGTGCAAAATTGGTGATGGTGATAATCGAATACAATAGGAATACCAATTTTATTGTGGATATACATTAAATCTTTTACTGAATACATAGATGCCTTATCATCATTCTCAATTGTAAGGCGTGTTTTAACCGATTCTGTCAATCTTTGGAAATTATCACAGAATCTATCCATAGCAGTGATTTTATCACCATATACTCCATTACAATGGATATTAATGTTATTGTATGTAGTTTTAGATAACCCCATAGCATCCATAATTCTACCATGTACTTCCAAATCCTTAATTGTATTCAATACTACACTTTCTTTTGGTGAAACCAATACATTGAAGGGACCTGGATGAAATGATAATCTCTGTCCGTAGTTAGTTGCTTTATCACCACATCTTTTTAGGATGATTGATATTGCTTTCCAATCTTTTAATTGTGAAAATTCATATTCGGTAGCCCAAGGAAACATATCGGAACTCATACGATACATTTTTATACCGGTTCGTTCATTCCAATCTATAATTGTTTCTAAATCAGTTACATTTTGTAATACCAAATCGGAGACATAATCTAACCCCCTCTGTGTGAAGGTTTTTTTAATCATTGTTCGATTTGTAGTAACTTTTTTACCTAATGAAAGGTTTATACAAGCATATCCTATATTCATAGAATGTAATATAAGAAAAATAAATTAAAATACCAAATAATTAATAAGTTTTGATATTTTCTTCTTCCGATTTGATACGTGCTAAATCTCTAATAGTTCCTTTTTTATTATTAAGCCAATATTGAACGGCTTTTGCGTTATTTATCCACAATTTACGATTATTCCACGGAAAATCTGGATGCATATAATCTTCCCATTTTAAATCTAACGATGATTCTTCAATTGGTGGATTATTTTCCACTACAACTTCATTTTCTTCCTCAATTGGTAAATTTTTTCCACTATCTTCGGTATTTTGTGGAATATTTTCTACTATATCTTCTTTTGTATCACCATAAACCTCATATAAACCTAATTTTTGGTCATTTTCCATCATTTCGGTTAAAATCTCTCTTTGTTTTCTTTTTTTATCCGAAACCAACCCATTAAATGCGATAATTAGAGCTACTGCTAACGGGTCAAATACGATTACAATCAAAAATATGAAGAATTTTACAACATTTTTCAATTCCATACCAAATGCTTCAGCAACAAAACGAAATCCACCAACTTCTTTTTCTAAATCTAAATTTTGAAGTTTGATTTCATTTATTTTTTCGGTATTTTTTGCATTTTCTGTTTGTAAAATAGAAATTTTATCGTTAATTTTGCTGATTTGTTTATCTCTATTATCAATAGAACGAATAAGACGAGAATTTACCTTGCCACCATCTAATATTTTACCCTGATTGGTATTAAATTCGGTAATTTGAGTGGAAAGTTGAGTAATTTGAGTATTATTTTGGTCGATTTTTGTTTGATAAACGGCAATTTCTCTATCAACTACCTGTAATTTTAATGATTGTGCCTGAAATGCATTCGAAAGATATCCAAAGATGCCGGCGGATGTGATTAACATTAAAACACCAACAGAAATTGTGAGATACCATTTGTTAAACCCACCAATTTCATTCCATTTTTGCTTCAAATATGTAGCTGCAACCAGTTTAGCTAACTCTAATGATGAAGCCATAATCATCACCGATAATGAAGCGCCTGCAAATAATACTCCTAATCCTGTTACGGAAAAATAGGCTGCACATCCTGCGATAATTAGTGCGGAAAAACCCACTAAAATCTTAAGCCAATTCATATTATCTATTGATTGATACTAATTCAGATACTCTCTCTACAATTTTACGAGCATCATCCAATACTTGATTTACTTCCGATGGTGGTAAAGTTTGTGCACCATTTGCAACATTCTTTATAATGCGTAATTTTCCATCTAAGGATTCCAACAATGTTTGTATTTTTTCGTTATACATCATACAAATAAATATTTTATAAATAAAAAAAGGGATAGAAATAAAATTCTACCCCTTTAATTTACAAAAAATAACTGAATTAACCAACTTTAAGGGTTAATTTTTTTGGTTTGGATTCTTCTTTTCTTTCTACTACGATTGATAAGATACCATTTTTAATCTCTGCTTTTGCATTTCTGCCATCCAAATCTTTACCCAATGTGATTGTTTCTTTAATGTTTCCAATCAACTGGTCAACGGCGTTTTGTGAATCTTTTTTCTCTTTTGTTGCAGTAACTTCAATTTTATCTTCATAACAATTGATTTCAATATTTTTAGGGTCATGTCCTATTACTGCTAAAGCAATGTGTGCTTTATCATCTTTTACATCAACTGCAAATTTAGAAGGAACAAATGTTGTTGATTTGTTTTCCCAAACTGGAGAGTTACTTTCAAAAATAGATTCTAATACTTTGTCAAAATTTGTGTAATACATAATTTTAATTTTTAAGTTAAACAATATACCATTATTATTCAACTATCATACCAAACTTTTTTTCGGAAATAATGTCATTAAATTTTGACATGCTGTCTTTCTATGATTGTAGACATGTGGTCTGCCCAATGCATAATGAATTGTAACTTACCTCTCAATTGCTTTTTAATATCGTGACCGGCTAAATACTTTTGATTATCTTCATCATACATACCATCGGTAAGTTTGATAGCAAAATATTCATTCTCATTATAAGAAATACCATAGTGGTTTAATGTAAAAAAAGTCCTATCAGTAAGTGTCATATAAGAAATTTTATCATTTCTCTTAAACACATGTCCATTGTTTTTTATTTGCCACTCATTATCATTTGGAATATAATGTAATTCACCTTTAATACCTAATTTACCTAAATCGTGATGTAAACAGGCAAATACTAATTCTTCATCTGTAAAATCAATTTCACCACCTGATTCTACGAACATTTGTTTCATACGAAGTGCATTCTTTGTTACATTAAAAATGTGGTCAATATATCCACCAACATATGCATTATGATAAAATGTAGAACCCGATGCTGCTGATAATGTAAGATTGATTCCTAATTCTTCTTCGGAATACATATGGAGTAATTTCTCCAATCTTTCACCTTTAAAATACTTTTTGATAATTGCGATGAACTTATCGTAATTCTGCTTTAATTCTTGTTCTGTCTTTTGTTTCATACTTTTAGAGTTTAATGATTTATTAATACATCTAATATATGAAAAAAATTTGAAATTACCAAATTTTAAATTATAGATTTTTTTATTTCTATCAAATCATACATATTATGAAAAACATAAGGATTGGTAGCTACCTTTTTAAATTCATCTAAAAATAAAGAATGTTCTGGATGCAATACATTCCCCACATCAATCATTTTAAAGGTTTCATCGGAAAATGTTCCCCAATTAGTTATTCTTCCAAAAAATACTTTTGTTTTGTTACCAAATATAGAAGTAATTAATCTTAAAAATTCAGGCATTTCCATATAATTAGATTGTTGAACTACGAATGAACACTTTATATTCTGTATACTTTTTATAGTTGAAATAAAATTCAGATTAGATATTAAATTATCCCAATTACCACCCAATCTTGTTATATTTTCGTATGTAAATTTTGAACCAGCATCAATACTTATTTCACAACTCTTAACATAATCATGTATTGCCGGCATACTATCCCACATTTCTTTATTCCACAAACTGGCATTTGTATGTAAATGTATTGATTTTAAATTTGGATATTTTTTAGGATTGAATTTTCTTAAAAAATTTCTATATGAAACGGAAGCAAATGGGTCTGCGGTTCCTGAACAATATATCATCTCTATATCGTTTGAATATAAAGATTCCATTTGTTCAATTGTAATATTTATTTTTTCTATTTTATCACTATTAGCAACAATCATTTCTATTCTACAGGATGGACATTTATAATTACATGTCCTATCAAAACTCATATGGATTGTTTTTGGACCTTGATACATTTCTCCTGTTTCAAAATTGTAATTATCAAAGAAATTTGATTCTACTTTGGAATAATGTTTTATTGGACCTAAATTATTAGTTTTTAAATTTATTAATTGAGATAAATATGGGCATTGTTTTTTATCACAATATCTATAAGAACCATCCAATACCGATTTTCTAATATCCTTTGCTTCATCACTATTCCACATATCTTTCATGGGTTGGTTTTTGGGCAAATGTTTTTTCAACCAACTAGCACAGCATAAAAAATAAGATTCATCATGTATTTCCAATATTTCAAATGGAACTTTACATATATAATCTTTTAAATTAATCATTAAATTATGCTTTTTAAATCATTTTTAATTCGTAACCTATCTTTTGAATTTATATCAAATATATCCTCATAATATGTGATTGGTATTTTTGTCAAATCGGATAGTAATTGTATATCTAAAATCCATTTATTGATATCTAAATCGCACAATTTTATAACATCATCAGGCGGAGAGGTGTAAACATATGGATTATTTGAATTGTAACCATTTATTTTAGAAAAATATGTTTGATATGAATGTGATTCCAATAATTCTTTTAAATTTTTTCTACTTAATAAAATGATTTTGTCAAACTGTTTAATTAATTCTATGTTATTGGGATGGTGACATATAATTGTTTTAACAACAACATTATCTTCACCGTTATAAGTGGGGTTATCAAATTTAGTAAATGGTTCAAAGATTGGTTTTAAACCATACTCTTTAGATAAATTATTCATTAGTGAGGTGGAGCCTGTTCTTGGTAATGATATGATTAAAATTTTCATATTAATTTTTTAGAATTATCTAATGTATAATATTTAAAATCTGTATTTGTCATCCATATATTTAATGCGTATCTAACACCTGAATAAACCGGCATTACACCGTGATATGTTTTACTACCATCAAATGAAATAGATTCTCCAATATTTAGAATGTATTTATTTCCATTTTTTATATCATCCATTTTATCCGATAATACAAACCTACCATCACTAAACCCATTGGATAAAACTATAACCGTTGTAAATTGTGATGTGGTATCTAAATGTAAATCTAACCACCTATTATCATAATATTTTGTCAAACTAATATTTACATCCTTTATATTAAATTCATTCAAATTAAACCATAGTTTGAATTCATTATTATTATATTTTTCTTTGATTTTTTGAATTATATTTGATTTAAATTCATCATCATAAATTCTTTTACAATCCCATACTTCATTTGGATTATATGAAAATTGTATGCCATTATTTTCTGCAAATTCTATTATAGATTGGCATTCTTTTTTATCAAACAAATTGTTTATATAATAATTCATATAATAATATTTTCTATACTGTTCGTCTTATATGTTAGTATGTTTTTATTTAATATAAAATCATATAGTTCATTAGCAATTAATTTATATCCATTTTTGCTCGGGTGTTTGCCCTCTGTTGAATCTTTCCAATATTCAAAATCACTCCACACATCCTTTCTATTTGTATTTATTAAAAAATCTTTTAAAGTTTTATTTGAAATACCCCAATAATGATTTTTATCAATTAAATTAGTTTTATCTATGTTTTTTGAAATACCATCTTTTATCATTAAATCAAATGCATCACAAAAAATATATCTTATACCAATTTTTTTAAACATCCATTGTAAGTATAAGATATAATTTTGGTTTACTATTTGATAATATTCATCCGTAAATAAATTTGCTAAAAAATATTCTTGATATTCTTTTTTTATTCTATCGTATTTTGTAGTTATATTTGTATTTTTGAATACTTTTTTATACAAATATTCTTTTCGTTTATATCTCTCACCCCAATAGTGCCAGGAATTATTATCAGGAAAAAATGAAACAGAATCTCTTAAAGATGAACTCCACATTATAACAACCAAATCATCTTTTTTAATTAAATCGGTATCTATTGAATTACACACCGCATCAAATATACTTTTATTAGAACAACCGCCTATTCCAAAATTATCAAAAGGAATATTTAAATGTTTTGATAATAAGGTGGGCCAGGCGTATTTATAACGTATTTTTGTTCTTTCTTCGGGTATATCTGTAGTATATTCTTCTTTTAAATTACCACCAACACCCTCGGTCCAGCTATCTCCAAATGTAAACAATTTCATATTAAATTAAAGAAATATTTCTTTTATATGCACCATCAATGTATGTATCTACAAAAGTTATTAATTCATTCGTTTTCAATATTGCCGAATAATCTAATTTTGTTTTATTTTTGTGAATTAATTTAAAATCTATATTAAGTTTTTTTGATAGATAATCTTCAAATTCGTATAATCTATCGAAATGAAATTCTTTCACTTTTACTTTTGATGATGATATCCATTGGTATTGTGATACAAATGACATAATGTGTATTGCATATCTTTTTTTAAATTCATCCGAAATGTTACAATATTGAATTACGCTAGCTGATTGTAACAATTTTATTAAGAGATTTACTCTAGTTTCATACGATATATACGCATTTTTGAATTCGTATATGTTATCTTTAAAAAAAGATATTATAAAATTATTATCTAAATTTTTGAGTATATTTGCACTTTCTTTGGGTAAATGTTTACCCATTTCCTGCACAAAAAATTTCCATGCAGAAATAAATCTATCCGTAGAATCTCTTATTATACATACAAATTCATAATCCACACCAAGCGAATAAACTAAATAATTTATATCCGAATGAATATGCTTTTCTGGATTTTTTAATCCGAATTTGATTGAATTTTCCCATAAAACATTCGGATATGTTAAATTAAGTCCATATTCAATGCAAGTATCTTCTACCGACCAAGATGCATTTTTTGGTATTGGTATAAAAACAACACTATTATTTATAACCATTTTAATAAAATTTATGAACTAGTCACATCCGTATAAATTAAGTTTGCAACTTGTTGCATAATTGTCGCAATCGCTTGATTTGTAGTGTTATCGGTTAATACTATTTCCGAAGAAATTATTTTATCTTTCATTTTAAATTATTTTTAAAGTTTTGAAGGGGGTGCACCGCTGCAGTAAGAACACGCATTACAACACCAAACTGCACAAGTCCAAGGTGCGCACCAACCAAAACACGTACCATTGTGTTGTATAAATGTAAGTCCTAATGTTTCATCTGCTAATGGTAAAAACAAATCATTTGTTTCAACATTTATATCATATATTTTTTTATTAACATATACAATTTCTAAATTTGTTATTTTTGATTTTGTTAAAGTATTATTCACATAATCAAAAAATACAATTGAATCGTTTATTCTAAATCTATTTGTAAATACAAATGTAGTTTGTAACGTATCGTATTCTTCTACCATCATTGAACTGGCCGGCAAATCTTCATAAACTATACCATTCTCTAATGTTACTCTAATCATTAAAGATTCTTTAGTTTGCGTTCCTAAATCAATTACGGTTGTATTTGATTGAGTAAATGATTCTAAATCCGAATTAAAACTTCCTGAATTTACATCCGTCACATATAATACTTCTCCTGTTTCGGATGTTTCATTTAATGGAACCCAAGAAAGATTTATGGTTTTTAATGAATCGTTAACTAAAATTTGATTTGGATATTTAAAGCTACCATCTGCATACAATATTGGTGTATCATCATCCAAAATATAAGTTGTATTAAATTTTTCCATTAATGATTTACTCATCCACAATGGTCTGGAATTTTGTTCCATTTTGCCATTTTCATCATATTCGGTTACCCATGCATCATTTTTAACTCCAGCTGTCATAATATATGACCCTAAATGTAATGTGCTTAACGTGCCACCATATATTATATCCAAACTTCTTATCACACCTATTTTATTATCAATAAAATTATCCGAATGAATATGGTATTCTTCTATATATTCCAATTCCGTTAACGAATCCTTTAAAGATTGTAAAGATTCTAATGATTGTATTTTGTAAAATTTTGGATACGTTAAATAATTTGTATTTGGATATCTTGTTTTTACAATATAATTTGGAGCATCTCCAGTTGTAGTATGTAAATTTGTTAATTGGTCTATATTAAGATTCGTATCGGTTTCCGAATGATAATATACATTTGGTGCAAATGTTTCATTAGCAATTACTCTATGAAAATTTACTTTATCCTTTGCGTAATTTTCATCCACCAATGCAGTAGTATCATATGATGTTCTTAATATTAATACATCATCTGTATCTTCTATATATGGAACTGTTATTGAATTTTTAGGAACTTCGTAGTGATTAAATGTACCCGATAGTTCGGCCATTATTTCACTCATTTTATCCTTTAAAGATACGATTTCCGTTGTTGTATCGAATGCGTTTTCTTTTTCTGTATTTATAAAATTACCATCGGTATATATAAAATGTAATTTTGTAATAGAATTATCTATTAAGAATTGCTTGAATGAATTCCAATCCAATTGTGGAACAATTTTATTGTGAACATCTACATTCGTATTTGTTTCTATTATTCTTAAATTGCCGGATGCATCTTTTAAAAAATCCGTTCCAATTATTAATGCTTTCATTTTTTATTACTTTATTTATATAAATATATTGGTTTTTTAAATTAAACTACTAATTTTTTTCGCAGATTCAAACCCAACATTACCTGCTATAACAATTCTATTTTTTGTTGAATTTGGTGAATGGTTTGGTGAATGTTCTAAATTAGATTTCATAATAACTATTTCTCCTTCTTCTGGTAAATAGTAAAATCTTTTTTTATTTTTACCTTCTACAATTAAAGTTCCTTCTAAATCCGTTAAATTATCCGGCATTTGTGCATAATATACAAATGTGTATTCTGGACAAAAAGAATTTATATTTTTTTGTAAATCTATGTGATTGTGTAATGTTACATCACCACCGTGTTTAAAATTACTTTGTTTTGGTTTACCTGTTTTGACAACATTTATCCAAGCGTTAATATTAATTTTATTGAATTTTAATTGATTTTTTATACCTATCTCAACACACTCATTTAAAGAAATTTTAATAATTTCTTCAATGAAATTTGATGGTATCATTTCTTTTTTAAAATCAAAGCTACCCCAATCTTTTAAATATGGGTAATTATCTTGTGGAACATAATTAGCGGCATCTAAAAATGATATACAATTTTTTAAAACATCAGATTGTAATTTTGTATTTTCTAATTTTGTTATATACAAATCAACACCATCTTCAAAACTAATTTGCTTCATAGTTAAATAATAGTTTTATTTTTAACTTTTAAATTTTTTATATATTTCTCTTCTATACTATTCCATTTTGATTTTGGACAGCTTCCATATTGTTCTGTAAATATTTTTTTCTCCAAAGGACAACCACAACTGCCACATATTGCAGACCATTTTTTCTTTTGTATAATTTCTTTTCTAAACTCACACTTCATACAAATATTCATACGTTCTTCCGCCAATTTTTTTTGGGTTGGATTTGGATTAAACGATATAAACCAAGCATTAATAATTTCAACTGGATTAAAACTCATTATATTATACTTTTTTTATTATTTTTATTTTTTGCTACAAAATTAAAATTGATAATATACCTATTTCCACTTTCTGGATAATCTCCATAATGTGCTAATCTACCATCGAATGCAATACATCTTCCCATTTTTGGAGAAACATGCTTTAGCAATATATGAGAATCAAAATCAACTTTATTAAAGTTACTTTGATAACTTTCTGCGTTATTTCCGTTTAAATTATTGTAGATGAATGTATCGCCTGTTGAATCGTTTATATAATAAACAACTGCAATATGTTCGATTATTCTATCACAATGTAATAATTCCATAGGATTGTAATCATTATTTAAAGGTTGTGTCCAATTAATTTTCCATCTGTAATTTTGAACAAATTCTAAATTCATCTTCTTTGCAACGGTTAACTGTATTTCATCTATTATTTTTTTTATATCATCATCATTACAATAAATTTGTGGATGAACATTTGCCGGGAATTTTAAGTTTTCTTTTTGGCCACCATAATCGCCAGTTATATTTTGAATAAATTCCCACTTTAAATTTTCTTTTTTTACATAATCATATAATATACTTTGATTTTCTTTTGATATTATATCATCAAATATTTGATAATCTTGTGGCATATATTTTTATATTATACTTTTTTTATTATCTATTAAACTAACATTACCTGCAACAGATATTCGTTCTATATCTTTTGTAAAAAATGGATTAACATAATGCATTAAATATGCCGGAAATATAAACATTTCACCTGTAATCGGTAAATGATTTATTTGTGTTATTGGTGCCATATAACCATTTACCGCATTTGAAAATTGTTGTGCATTTAAATCAAATTTTTTTACATTTTGCCCATATAAAAAGGATATACTTCCATTTTGAAATCCCCCTTTAATAGTTTTTTCATTTTTAATTTCATCTGGCATATCCACATATATTACAAAGGATATATCATACGCATGAAAATGTGGAGAATTAAAATCTCTACTTTTTTGAAAATTAATCCATAAATCTTCAATATTAATCCCAAATGGAAATGGCTTTAAATTTCTAATTTTCGCAATTTCTTTTATATAATTTTCTATATAAAGAGAAATTTTATTTTTAAAATAACTTACATTTTCAAAACTATATTTGTAAGATGTATCAAATGTTATAGAATCGAGTTTATTATGTATTAAAATTTCATTTCTCCCAACGGATAAAAGTTCTTTACATAAATCCAAATCAATATTGGTTTTCATCAATTCTGGCCCAAAATTATATTTTGTAAATTCCATTATATCAATTCTGTTTTACTATTTTCTATTTTTTTTAATTTCAACCAACTAACTAATGAATATCTTTTTCCTGATTCTACGGGTTTCACTCTATGGAGTATTGTAGATGGAAATACAAACATATTACCTTTTCCTGGTTTTAATGTTATTGAATTTTCTAACATCAATTGAAAATCGCCGGAAGTATACTCATCATTTAATTGTATCACAATTGTATATATTCTATCTTTAAAGACATCATCATCCGAATCAGAATGCCAATCAAAGTAATCACCTACATTATATTCTGTAAATTGAAAACTTTCAACATATAATTCATAACCTCTTTGCTTCGGTGTTCTTTTTAATATTTCATTTGTAATTTTTGTATTGATGTTATTTAAATCATCTACAAATGCAACTTTTGATTTTCTTGGTTTTTTCTGGCTTTTTCTTCCATATAAATCATATACTCCGGCATCTTTCAAATCCAAACCAGAAAGACATTTATTCATAATCCATTCACATTCTTCATTTGATAGAAACTTTGGAATCACCGATATACCTTTATCTTCTAATATCATAGTTTAGTTTTATGAACAAATATACGAATAATTTTTGAATTTACCAAAAGGGGTGGGGGTTGGGGGAGGTCGTTTTTAAAAGAAAATTTTTGTTATCTCTATTGATAGTTATAGCATTTTCAACATATTTCTATCTCCATTTAATAAAGCATGGTAGTATTTTGTATCAATTTTAACAAATTCTATTATATCATTCATCAAATCAGGATACAATTCCACACATCTATCCCAAACTTCCTCTTTTGATTTATAAGTTGGTTCAGCATGAAAATCAAACTCTTTAGGATTATATGGTATGTGTTGTAATATCTCTTCCATAAATTCCGAAAGTTTAGATAAATCCACTATTCGCAATCCACCATTATACCAAACATCATATATCTTTTTACAAAATTGTGGATGAAAGTGTGTTCCTCCAAATCGCATATCGGAAAAAGTAAGTAATATTTTTTTAATATTATCCAAATCATCCCAACACTCCATTACTTCCGTTTGTAAAGCGGATTCCAAATGTGATAGGGGATTTCGAATTATAATCGTTTCCAATCCAAATTTATGTAAATCTTCAAATTTCG
>JACCDT011080854.1_pt1 | contig 82983 bp, 74 predicted proteins | sample 7446291 | NCBI WGS metagenome assembly JACCDT01 (sample SAMN15323446, study PRJNA562643) | freshwater metagenome | isolation source: river surface water | place: USA:Blue River Watershed | collected 2017-08-17 | reverse complement strand
CCTCCTTTTATTTTTGTAACCCCTATGACCCCTCCTTTTATTTTTGTAACCCCTATGACCCCTCCTTTTATTTTTGTAACCCCTATGACCCCTCCTTTTATTTTTGTAACCCTTTTACAAATGACCCATTCTTTTATTTTTGTAACCCCCTTTTCGTAGTTTTTATTTAAAAGTGTGCGTTAAAGTTTTCATAGTATATTATATAAAACATGCAATTTCAATACTTGAAGTTTAACATAATTGGCGTTCGCGACGACATTTTAGTGCAACCTGAGATTGAAGGCGACAGTCCTTACCTAGTTGAAAACGTTAGTGCCTCCTTTGGTGCCGCAGAATTTCAATTCACCGATTTTAATGTATATAATAACGGACTTCGTGTTGATTATTCCAGTGCAACTGCAACTTGGTCGACAACAACCTTATTTGGTGGCGATAGCATAAAACATAATGGCATTGACGGTGATATGAATACAAAGATTGGAGGAACAATTGCTAACTATGGCACATACGCAAATGGTAAAACAGATGTTTCAGGAGCAACATATATTATTAACTTTAATAAATTAGTAACCGCGTCTGAATACAGTTATGTTACCGGCAATGACTGTGATTACAGAGACCCTGTGGCTTGGACGGTTGCGGTTTCTACAGATGGCGTTAATTATACACCGGTTGACGTTGAAACGCTTGCAACAATTACAAGATCCAGACAAACAGAAACTCAAATGTTTTTATTTGACCAAGCAACTTGGTCATCTTACACAGGCGATCTTGGTTCAAATTTTGGATACGGTGATAATGGAACAACTTCCGGTTCTTCCGGAACAGGCTCTTCTGGCTCAGGCACAGGTTCTTCTGGTTCTGGCACAGGCACCGGCACAGGCACTTCTTCTGGTTCATCCGGTTCAGGCTCTGGACTAGTGCTTGACCCAACCGCACTTACAATGATATTTCAATATTTAAGATTTGACATTACTGGTGTGCGCGGTAATCAATTTGCAGTTAGTCGAAGCGACGTTCAATTTACCGACTTTAACGTTTATAACAACACAAATCGGGTGGATTATACCGGCGCGACCGCGACATGGTCAACAAATGCATTATTTGGCGACAGTAATGTAGCCTATGGTATTGATGGTGATCCAAATACTAAATTTGGCGCAACTGTTACAGATTATACTGGATATGCAAATGGACAATTCAATATTTCTAATTCAGCATATACCATAAACTTTAACAAATTAGTAACTGCAAATCATTACAGTTATGTAACTGGCAAGGACATTCCCGATAGAGACCCTGTTTCATGGACAATATCCATATCTACCGATGGCGTTAATTTTACCCCTATTGACTACGAAACGGTTGCGTCTATAACTACTAGTAGACTTGTAGAAACACAGTTGTTTGGATTTGGCAATGGAGGTTCTTCATCTGGTTCCGGTTCTGGCTCTGGATCAGGCACTGGCACTGGCTCTGGCACTGGCACTGGCACTGGCACTGGCACTGGCTCTGGCACTGGCACTGGCACTGGCTCTGGCACTGGCTCTGGCACTGGCACTGGCACTGGCACTGGCACTGGCTCTGGATCAGGCACCGTAATTTGCTTTAACGAAGGCACTAAAATTCTTTGTTTGACCCGCAATTTAGAAGAGGCGTATGTGCCTATTGAAACCCTTAAAAAAGGCGACTTTGTTAAAAGTTATAAACACGGTTACCGAAAAATAGATTTAATTGGTAAAAATACCATGATTAATAACCCAGACAAATTTAGTGAATGCATGTATAAAATGGAAAAAACAGAAACCAACGGATTAACCGAAGATTTAATTGTTACCGGTGGCCACTCTATTATGATTGACGATTTGGGCAAATATAAATATAAAATGTTTGGAGTATTGGGTCAAATGAAAAAAATCGACGACAAATACTTGGTTCTAGCGTCGGCGTCCAAGGATTTTAAAAAAATAGAAAACAATAACAGCTATACATATTACCACTTTGTTTTAGAAAACAATGGCGACGATACCGAACGCTATGGCGTATACTCAAACGGAATACTTACTGAAACCCCCTGCAAAAAAGATTTTGTAAAACATGGCTTAACATTGGTATAAAGGCTTAAAAATTGAATTGTTTTTTTATAAAGCATAAATAAGCAAAAACACTATTTTACTATAAAATGTATACACTTGATAATAACATATTAACCCCCGAAAATTTGCATTTGTTTTATTCAACGCTGAACTATTTAGGTGCTATACCATATTCTGGCGTTGAAATAACAGACACCGAAATAATATGGTCATGGGAATACAGTGGGGGTTGGGATTGGGTTACGATGGTTCGTTAAACCTTTGCACTTTTAAAATGCCGATTATATAACTTGAAATCGCCTATGGCGATTTCTCAGATATAAAAGGCAAATTTATGAGTTGCAAAACATATTATTTGCAATGTTATCAAGATTCTACAAAATTTCAGGATTTAATTAATTTTGAGGTATTAAAAAAAGACTATAACCTTGAATGGATGGACAATAGCAAAATTTGTGTTTCAACAACTAATATAAACAAAGTTGTTGACGCGGGATTTTATTATACGTTTTATTTTACAAAACGTTTTAGTGGAACAAATGTAGTTTCTAGCAAAGAAAGTATAGAACATGCTAACGCAATAGAGTATAAAAAACCTATTTAAAAAATTGTTACTATGGTATAAAAAATAATATGTTTCAGTGTGACAGTTTAATGTATGAATTACAAAATTGTTTATCTTACAAAAATGAAATTAAGATTGAACAATTTTATTGTAAAATAAAGTCTTCAAGTGTGGATCCTTTTGCAACCTTAGACACTGAAGAATATTTATATTATAAAACGCCAATATTTATGTTAAACAATACATTGTTTAACTGCGACGATAATGAAACTTTTAAAACATATTTAAGTAAACATAATTTAAAAATTGTAAAGAAAGATTATTCAAATGCATTAAAATGCAATACTTGTAAAATTAATATTACAATTACAAAATAATAATGTGCCTTACCATTAACCTTTATTATTTAACCACTTTTTTTAGTTAAATAATAAATTTTGCGTAAATTGCGTTAAAAATTATAGTTTTTCTAAATTACCAGATATTTTTTTCTTTTTTACAATTTTCTTTGTTTCCCTATAATTTACAACCGTATCTTCAGACGTAAGTGACGACACCGAGTGCATGTCTTGATGGCAGCGTTCACATAAAGCCATTAGATTTGCCACATGATTTGTATAAGCAAACGCGGTGTCTGACTGCATAACCAAATGGTGAACTTCTGTGCTTACTGCTTCACCGCACTGTTCGCATATTCCACGCAACTTTTGCGCGTTGTATCGCGATTTTTTTGCACTAAGTCCACCTGCAGACGCAGGAAAATACTTTGTCCTAAGTTGAAACGCCTGTTCTAAAAAGTCCGCAGGCAAATGCAGGGATTTGCATACCTCTAGCCCATACATACTATCTCCGGCGCCGTCCTTTAATAGCCGGTCATAAACAAGTGCATCCAAGGTTCGGTCATAAACAACCGACATATGTTTTAGTTGCAGCCGGTCAAGCGCCTTTATTTCATCATAATCCACAATTTCATGAAAATGTGTTGCAAAAATAAAACTACTGCGCGCTTCATGTAGTCGCATTAATCCAGCCACAAAAATACTTAATGCGCTCTGGGTTTCTGTTCCAGAACAAAGTTCGTCGCCTAAAACCATTGACCGCGCATCCGCGTTTTTTAATATAACACGTAATTCGCTCATTTCTACGCCAAATGTAGATAACCCGCGATAAAGATTGTCTGCGCCTAATATTCTTGTATAAAAAGCACAATACGGTTTATAAATAAAAGCTTTGCAAGGCACATAAAAACCGGCTTGAGCAAGAAGCGTGGCAATACCAATAGCTCTTATTAAACTGGTTTTTCCAACCGCGTTTGTTCCATAAAGAAGTATACCGCCGCTTCGCAAAACAACATCATTTGGCACATATATTTCATTGGTTTGCAAATGTTCTATTAACGCATGCCGCAGTCCAAATGCTGATACAAAGGAACTTTCGCAGTCGCTTTGTTCAATAACCGGCTTACAATAATTATATGCTTTTGCTACATATACACGGGTTTGCAATGCATCAGTTTCCTCTACATATTTAGATACGGCAGTTATATAAGGCAAACATTGTTTTTCCAATACATTTTCAACAAACTTTGCATATAAAGTGTTAACAAGTTTTGATAATGTAAGTCCAAGCGTAAACTCTTTATTAAAAAGGTTGTTGATTATGGGGCTCACGACTTCGTCATTCGCCCCGCTTGCGGCGGCCTTTATTTTTACGTCAGTTAAATCTATGCTAAAATTTTTAGCCCAAGGCATATGTTTCCAATTGCCTTTGTCCAGCAATGTTTTAAGCGTTTTTGCGCGCGACTTTGTTAAAATAAAGGTGGAACCAGATTTAACAGTTTCATGGATTTTTACAAATTCAGTATTATCGCATTCGCCGTCTTGCATTACCATGTTAAAGAAATTTTGATACGTCTTTAAGGAGGTTTTAATTTTACTATATTCTTCCAACATTTTGTCCAATTCTTTATCGTAGCCAGTTTTAAAAAGGTTGTTTGGGTCTTCTGTGCCTATATTGATTGCGTTATTTATTGTGGACAACACGTGGTTTGCTTCGTCCAATGGACAATCTTTATCACCGAGTTCGCGCATAGCTTTGGCGGCGGCTTGAATAGATGCGGCTAATCCGGACAAAGACTGCACGGGAAACCGCCCAACTACAATTTGGCGACACATACGTTCTAAGTCCTGTATTCCTTGAAAATTTTGCCGAACTATTTGCACAAAATCCGTTGACAACAATGTTTCAATGCGGTCGTATTGCGCAGTTAACCATGTTTCATCAAATACCGGATTAGTAATCATATGCCGTATGCGCCTGCGCCCCATTGCAGTGCAAGCTTTGTTTAACAGTGTTAATACGGAAGAATATTTTCCACTGCGCACGCTGTCTGTTGTAGCATCATCAATCATGTTAAGTTGTTTTAGCGTATGATTTGCTAACACAACACTTGTGCCTGCGTTCGTAAACTGTGGCGAACATATAGACCTAAGAAGGGCTGGATTATGCTCTTTAGCAAAATCTAGTGCAAAACAAAATGCACGGGTTGCCGCTTGCATTATATAAAATTCTTCGCAGCTTTGTCGTGCATCTTGGCCAAAAACGCCGTCTAAAATAAGTGCCATATGCGGCGGGTTTTCACAGTTCGCCGCCTTTTGGTTTGTTTTTACGTCATGAACATGAATGCACGCCACGGCATTTAACCCGCTATAAGAAAGCGCCTTTTCAACGCTGCATGGCAAGTCTTTATGTAAAACAATAAGTTCGCATGGATTGTAAACAGAGGCAACACGTTCTAATTCGTCAAATGTGGTGGCATTGTCTTCAAATGGTAGGGTTCGCTCTGTTAAAAACGATTGTCCGGTAATTAAATTTAATATGGCAATTCCAAACACTATTTTTCCACGGCCAAATCCTTGTGCCCATAACGACATTAAATTGTTTGTGCGACCAGTTACTGTGTCGGCTGGCGATTGCGTAGTGGCAATATATGTTCCTGGGCTGTAAATGCTGTGAACCATGTGTTTTTTTTTATCACCGGTGACACTATTTTCTTCGTCTTGATTAATAACAACCACTGTAAAACCGGCATCAACAAGAATTTGCACATATTTGTCAAGCGTATATTCCGGAAATCCTGCCATAAAGGTTGGCGGCAAAACCTTCTTTTTTTCACTAACATTTAGCTCACATAGTTGCACTACTTCCGTAAACCAACAATTTGCTGATGTGTCTTTTTCACAATAAATTTCATAAAAGCTGCCGACCATAAGAAGAACTACGGTGCGCTGACCATAAGTGGATTGGTATGTAGAGGCATAATCGGCATATTTTTCATAAATGGATTTTTGTTGGTCAGAGCCATTTAGCTCTTTAATTAGTTTTGACATGGGATTTTTGGGGGGCATTTTTATTTTGGTCTTAGTTGTGATTTAAGGTGTTTGTATATGGGTTTTAATGTTTAATTATTTTATGTTTAAAATAGTTATACTATGAGTAATAGTGGCACAGAATATTATATAACAGCAAAATGGGAAGACCAGCAAAATGGTCAACCAAATAACAATAAAAAATTTACTATTACTAATATTGATACTACTAATCCATGCCGATCAATAGCAAATAATTTTACTGATGAATATGATAGTGGAAATGCATTTTGTGTTTCTGTTAAAATAATGCAAGATGGAAGTTTGTATTTTGGTAGACTGTCTATGCCGAGCGGACAACCGGTTAACAATAGTAATATTAGCAACAACGCAACAAACCCTTTTACGCCTTTTTTTGCGAACCCTTCTGCAAACACTTCTGTAAATCAGTTTGGAACCCCTTTTGCACAAATAACAGCCAACAGTATTGTTGGCACCAAACAACAACCATTAACAACAAACGCCATTAACAGTAATGTTAGCAACAGTGCAACAACCCTGTTTGGAATTCATATACCGAATGGCTTGCCGCCTATTACAGCAAACACTGCTCCAATTTCAACTGTTATTAATGCTCCTATGCCGCCAGGTTATGTCCAACAGCAACAACCTCAGCAACAATCTCAGCAACAACCTCAGCAACAACCTCAGCAACAACCTCAGCAACAACCTCAGCAACAACCTCAGCAACAACCTCAGCAACAACCTCAGCAACAACCTCAGCAGCAACAACCTCAGCAACAACAACAACAGCAACAACCTCAGCAACAACCTCAGCAACAACAACAACAGCAACAACCTCAGCAACAACCTCAGCAACAACCTCAGCAACAACAACAACCTCAGCAACAACCATCAACAAACAACAATAGTAATGTTAGTAATAATGTAACCCCAACGCTGCCGGTAGCGCCAATCGTAACATCGTTTACGTCACCATCTACAACCCCATCTACAACCCCATCTACAACCTTATTTGCAACCCCTTCTGCAAACACCAACAACAGTAATATTAGCAATAATGAAACCCCAGCTGCGCAACTTGACACTACAAACACAGCTAGACATGCTATACCATCTTTTCAAAAAAACAATTATCAAAACGAAACCGTAGATAATTTGTTTGATATGCTGCCATTTGGTGACGAAATGTTTGGCGGCGGCGAAGACCCCAGCATTAAAAAAGACATTGTGCAACAACGATGCAACATTTTAAATAAAAACATATTAGAATTAAAAACCAAATTTTACTCAAACCATAATTTTATTAAAATAGTTTCGTTAACATCTAATCAAGTTATAGATTACTTTACAAAATCCGAAAACCAAGACCCCATAAATAAATTAAATATTGACGAATCCACTATAAAAACCACCAGTTATTCACAAAATTACTATAAAACAGAGCAAATAATTAATTATTTAAACGTGTTTATTAATCTTACTTTTTTAGACATTTCCGATTTTTATTTATTTAAAAGCGCCGACGGAAACTTAAATAGTTTTGCAAAAAAATTTCAAAACGAAAAAATAGATAGCGCAACAAAGAAAATGCATGATTTTTTAACATATTTAAATCCAAAAAACACATCAACCAACGCAACGTTTATATATGCTTTAGATTTTTTTGAAATTGTTCAAAATATTTTTGGAAATTATACACAACATAGCTTATATCAAAAACAATCGTCAGCAGAATATGAAAATGTTATAAAAGAGGTTCTTGGATGTTTAATTGACGTTATAAAATTTTCTATTGGACTACCAAAACAACAAAACGAGACTATATTAACAAACATGTTTGATAAAATGGATTTTAATTCAAATGCAAATTTTGTAGCAGGGTTAGATGAACTTATTAAAGAAAAAAGCGACAACAACATATTAACCTTTGTAAAGTTCCGTGGAACAAAGGACAACAATAATGTTAGATTTTCTATTAAAACCAATAACCCACAGGTTGGAAAATTAAAACAATTTCAAAAATTGGTAGTTGAGTATAATGATGACAATATGGCATATTATCAACAAAACGGCAAACGAATAGAAACCCCGTTGCCAAAAAATGTTATAAAAACAGGAACTACCGGATTAACGGTTGACACATATAGTCACAAATATTTTTTAGGAAAATTTACGCGAGTGTTTACAACCAATATGACAAATGCGGCTATTGCAAAAGAAATGAAAGAAGTTATTAATAAATTGCGTTCTGGCAAAACCGTATTTATTGTAGGGTATGGCGCAAGTGGTGCTGGAAAAACAAGCACACTTATTCAATTGCGCACAAAAAACAAGGTTGAGCCAGGAATAATTATGCATTTATGCAATATTCTTGGTTCAACACATCCAACACTTACTTTACAAACTACTGAATTGTTTGTGTCAGATGATAACCAGCAATATTTAAAAAACGTCCCTATAGAGTTTACTTACAAAAACAACAATTTTGTATTAAACGGTGAATATAACCATAAAAACCAGCATTTATACAGAAACGAGGGACAACCCGAAAAAATGTTTAATGTTGGCAACACACTTGGAAATGTATTAATACATTTAATTGATGTTGACCGGTTTGTAAAAGCCACGCCAAATAACCCGCAAAGTTCTAGAAGCCATGTATTGGCATACTTAACATTTACAAACCAGACTGGTGAAAAAATGAATTTAGTGGTTGGCGATTTTGCTGGCGTAGAAAACGCATTTGAATGCGAAAAACCTGCTATTCAAAACCGATTTTCAAATTTAAAACGCAATGCATCTGACCAATTATTTTACGAATTTAAAGAAGGAGTTCACCCAGACCCAGTTGGTTTAATAGGGTTTGAAACCATTAATAATTCTGTAAATGTTGCAACAACGGTTCCTTACCAAATTTTTGATTTTGAAAACATTCAGGGATTTAAACGCGAGGGAGAACCTGACCCCATACCAGACCAATATAAACCATACAGTTATTCACAGTTTAGCACTGAACTTAAAAATAGCGTTGACAACTTAAAACGCTGTGTTGCTTTTATAAGGAACGAGGGGAACGAAGGGAACGAAGGGAATGAGGGAAACAAGGAGTATATGAAAGCGTTTTCAAACTATGTTGCTATACGCGATAATGGATATGTTTCGTTTGCAACCAAACTTCTTAGCATTCCAACTGACATTGAAAAAGAAAAAGCACGTTTAGAAAATAATAACAAATCGCTTAATAGTGAAATTGCAAAATTAAATGAAACAAAATATGAAACATGGATTAAGGAATTAGGCAAAAAATTACCTTACGTAAATGAAAAAAAACTTGGTTTACAAAATAATCTTGAAAATGGTTATGGGTTAAATGGATTTTTTAATAATATTGTTAAACTGTCTGATAATACAGATATTATGAAAATTATTACAGATCTTAATACAAATTTTCCTTATGGGTTATCAAATGAAAACGGAAAAAGAAAAACTGCATACACGAATTATGTCCAAAATGCAATAGAATATATACAAAAGCATAACCCTAGCTTTAATCTTACTGCTGATAATGTTCTTTCGCCATTAAACACAAACGTAAACAAACAATCATATTTTACGGTTATAGACAACGATTTTCGTTTACTCTTATCAAACATTTTAAACATATTAATTGACGACGCCACACAAAAACAAATAAACAAAACCGCTGAAATAGAAAACCGCAAAAATCAAATTGCATCCAATAATAAACAAATTGCAAATATGGGTAAAAATTTTAATTTAATCAGTGCATTTGAAAAAGGTAGTTGCCCTAATGAACCAAAATTAGTTACGGCTGTTAACACAATTTACCAAGCATATACAAATTTATTTGGCATGCAAATACCAAATTTTGACATTAACGCAGAAGGTTGCGTAAACTTGTTAACCGACGCATTTAATAAAAGTCTTGCGGCCATGTTTGCAAATCCAGCCACTTTTATTAACACATTAGAACAAATTAAAGAAGTAACTACAAACATTGAAACAGAAACCCAAATAAGAAGTGGGAATATTAAAGAAATATGTAAAACACGCACAAGTGAGGGCGGATTTATTAACAGCACATTAAAAGACCTGCGCAAAAGCATACAACAAATTGTTGCTTACCGCAATAAAGACGTTTTAAATATTACGCCAGATTTTATTACCGGTTGTTTAAATGAATATTGCCCAGCACGCAATGGGTGTTTTAAACTACCTCAATCCCAACAAAAAATAGAGGACACTTCGGTTATTGTTGGCGACATTGCTGCAACTTTGTTTAACAAAGAGTTGGAACAAGTTTACGACAATTTGTTGGTGTCGGTGTTTTGCGTGGTTAATTTAGAAAAAACTGCCAATAATCCACCACCAGTGCCATATGTTGATATTAATGTATTAAAGAAAATGTTTTATTACAAAACCATGTATGAAAATCCCTTGGAATTTTTAGATTTGCTTGAAAAAACGGTTGGCAAATTAGGCGATTATGGGGATAAACTAAGCGATATTATTAATTCGGACAACACAAAGGATGTAATAAACGCAATAAAAGAATATAGGGATTTTTTAAACAATCCAACTTTAAACAATGCAACGGATACTGACGCACCGCAAATATTTAAGGACGAATTTGAACAAGAACTGCAAACAAATGAACCCAACAAAAACCCCGTAAAAATAAGGATGTTTATTGAAAACATTGATAACAGTAATGCCGCATCCGCCATGGGAACAATGGAATTTGTAGATTCCGTTTCTAAATTTAATTCGGTTGAAAATATTTGTTTATCGGTTAATGATGAAAAATCGTTTTTAGACGAAGGTTATATAAATGTTGTTAGTGAAAGTTTTGGCGGAGGGGGGGGAAAAACCAAAACACATAAGCGTCAAAAAATGTTGCAAAAAAAATTAACAAGGGGTCGTAAATAAAATGTAGGCATTAATGTATAAAGCAAATGCAAACAAGAAAAAATGTATTTAAACAGCAAGGAGGGGCATTAACACGAAAGGTATTTAAGCTTGAATTACAAAAAAATACTGGCATTCCAGTTCCAGAGATACAAGTGGAAGATGAAACTGACAATATACAGAATAATTACCCCACAAACGTAATTACATTTGCCGAATTTTTTGATGCTTATAAAGCAAATGAAGATACAAAAAATCCTTTATATCTTGCAGTTGGGGTTGATGACAATGACAATACAGTTACGCTAAGAACCGATGTAAATGTTTATAATGGCGAAGACAGCATAGGGGTTTTTAAAAAAAATGGTGAGGTTCGTAACGCAGCTGTTGACACAACGCCGCAAATATTATTAACTAATTTGTCACAGCCACAAATAATACGTGGAATTAGCCGCAGCAGTAGTATTTCTAGTATTTCTAGCAATGGCAGCAATGGAAGCAATGTAAGCAATGGAAGCAATAGAAGCAGTAACAGCAGCAACAGCAGCAACAGCAGCAACAGCAGCAACAGCAGCAACAGCAGCAACAGCAGCAACAGCAGCAACAGCAGCAACAGCAGCAACAGCAGCAACAGCAGCAACAGCAGTAGCAGCAATGGAAGCAATAGAAGCAGTAACAGCAGCAACAGCAGCAACAGCAGCAATGGAAGCAATGGAAGCAATGGAAGCAGTTTCGGCGGAGGCAAAAAACGCCGCACACAAAAACGCCGCAAAAACAATAAACGCAGCAGAACACAAAAATACTAAAAAGAAAACTTTATAAAGATAAAATATCGTTATAAAGAATAATGGCAGCAACAAAAACCATATACGTAATTCGCATATGCGATTTTCCAAATTTGTTTGACAAAATAAACATTGACAGCAACATAACTAACGTAGATACATTAATAACAAATATAGCTGTTAATAACAAAAGCCAACAACGCTTGCTATATCGTTTAGAAGACGGTCGTGAAAAACTATGTATATCACCGATAACAATAAACGACGGCAATATTTTTACTTTAAGAAGTTTTGTAAGCAACCATTTTGTCGGTGCAATGCAAAATTATACAAATTTAAAACATAATATTAAACAACCAGTGCCATTACCAAGCAATCCAACACAAAAACAACAATTAGAGTATGACGCTGTGAATGACACCGCGTTTGGATTAACCAAAATCAACAATTTGTTTGATAGAATGGTCGCAGAAGGGTTGCCATATTACGTGCAAGCAAAAGGCGACGGCGCATGTTTTTATTATTCATTTATTTACGGGTTATTTATGACTTCTTTATTGCGCGACTCCACGGTTGATAATATAAATAATTATTTTCAAATTTTAAGGAAAGGCACAAATAACTTTTTAAACAATCCGAGAAATAGAAATATTATTATAAAATATTATGACAGTAACAAAATACAAAAGCTTCCAACCGAATTAGATAAAATACAAGAGTTTTTTAATAAAATATACCAAAAACAATTGCCACCAACCATAAAAAGATTAATGTTTGATAGTTTGGTAAACAGTTTTCCAATTATAATGGAGTCGTTGCGGTTTGCACAAAAATGCACATGGTTATCATTTCTACAAAACATAGATTCCAATAATGACCCTGTTTTTTCATCATTTAAACAGTTTTATGATAAAAATGAAATTAATAATGAAATTAATATTGTGTTACCAGAATTTACAAATGCCGAGGGTTATATTATAGAATTTTTTACATACTTGTTTGGCGAATTTGCTCCAAAAATTGTATTTGAACGTTACTTAATAAATGAAACAGAACAAAACCAAAATAATTATTTTCAAAATTTTAAAAACAATAACTTTAAAAACGCATTTGCGTTTATGGCTTATACAGGCGTACACTATGATATTGCCCTTAAATCTGACTTTATATACAAAACTGAAGAAATAGTTTTACACATTGACAATGAAACCAGTTCATTGGCATCGTCATCAACATCTGCGTCTTCAGCATCATCACAAGTTGACGCAGGGTATACAGAGGCTGATTTAAAAAACCAACAAATAGAATTGGAAAAATTTGAAGAACAACGAGATTTAAACATAAAAAATGCTGCAAACAAACAATCTGGATGGACATCCGACGATTTAACTGTATTAGCGACGGAACCTGGAATTAATTATTTAGTAACCAATAAAATTTTGTTTAATGAGAACAGCAAAAATTTGAGAAAAGCTCTTTTAAATTTTATAATTAATAAAGGCTCTGTTGGTTTATTAGAATTTATAAATTATAAATATGCATTAAACCCAGTCGCATTACAAAACGAAAATTTATATGACGAAATAGTTAATCCAAAAAAAAACGACAAATTTGCAAAACTAGCATATTTATACACAATTGACCCAACATTGTATATGGAAAACAAAGATAAAGATATAAATGTTATAAATAATGTAATTCAAACAGCTTCAAACACCGCTTCGAACGACGCTTCAAACACCGCTTCGAACGACGCTTCAAACACCGCTTCGAACACCGCTTCGAACGACGCTTCGAACACCGCTTCGAACACCGCTTCAAACAACGCTTCAAACAACGCTTCAAACACCGCTTCAAACACCGCTTCAAACACCGCTTCAAACACCGCTTCGAACACCGCTTTAAACACCGCTTTAAACACCGCTTCTGCCACGCAATACACTGCATGGGCAAAACTAAGTGTTGACGGAAAAGTGACAGAAGTTTATTTTGAACCGCCTCAGGGCGGACAAGTATTAACCTTAGACACATGGAAACAAAATAAACCAGCATCTGACGCATACATAATTTTAAATTTTACATTAAACAATTTTGGCCTTGCTGAAAATTTAGATTTTTCTCAGTCTGTTGCACAAACAACAAATATTGATACTGCATTAACACAACTTTACAAACCCATATAAAAACTTTATGAAAACACAGTTCACCAATGAAAATTGTTATTGATGAACGCGAAACCGCCCTATATGACCGCATAATTCCTTTGTTGCAGGAAGTGCCAATAACCGTTGAAAAACGTGTTCTTGAGCTGGGTGACATTATTTTTATGTCAGACACCGACGAACCTATTCTGGTTATAGAGCGCAAATCATTTTCCGACCTTTTAGCAAGCATCAAGGATGGGCGTTATACAGAGCAATCATACCGGTTACTTGGGACGTTTCCCAACCCGCATAGTATTGTCTACATGCTTGAAGGGGTGTTTTCAAACGGTGCAGACCGACAAAAAATCATTAGTGCAATCACTTCACTAAACGTGTTTAAGGGATTTTCTGTAATCCGGACAACAAGTTTGTTGGAAACCGCACAACATGTGGTTTATATGGCAGACAAAATAGACCGCGACCTAAAAAAGGGGAAAAATGTGTTTACGCAGCAAGCAGGTAGCGGCAGTGCCGCTACGCCATACTGCAGCGTTGTAAAATCCGCCAAAAAAGCCAATATTACGCGCGAAAACATCGGCGAACTAATATTGTGTCAAATACCGGGTATAAGCAGCACCACTGCAGTAGCACTCATGCAGCCGTTTCAAACGTTTGCCGAGTTTTTAGACAAGGTGCGGGCGGAGCCCGCCTATTTAAGCACGGTTTCTATTGAAAACAATGGAAAAAAACGTAAATTGGGGTCAAATGTGGTGGAAGGAATTAAAACGCTTCTTTATTAAGTGAAGCACCAAAAGAAAATTGAACCATTTTTGTATTATATTACGTAATAAGCAAAATATTTTACTTATTACTTATAAAAATGTCTTGCGCAAACTACTATACAAACGCCACTGATTACTTAGAAAACGATAAAATCGTTAAACTGTTAAATCTGCCAATTAGACCATTGCAATTAATGAAGTTGAAACGTTTGCACCCAAAAAACGAAAATGAAACAGACGACGCGTGGCTAAACAGAATTTTGCCCTTAGCGCAAGAAATGATAAAAAAAGGAGAAATTTACACTGCACTAGAAATAATGGTTGAGCAAAAACCTATTCCGTTTTACATAGAAGACATTGTATTAACAGACTGCTGGCAAATTGCTAAGCAAATGTTGCTTGACTACCCGCGGCTACCGAACGAACCTGACCTCACATGGCTTGAGCGCCTTTATTTACAAATTGTTATTTAACTTAACCTTTAAACTTAACCTTTAAACTTAACCTTTAAACTTAACCGTTAACATTATTTTTTATGCAACTTCATATTGGTGCTTAAAAAATTGAACCTTTTTTTAAGCATCTACAATTTAAACAAAACAAACTATATTTTTATAAAATGTCTGTAACAACTCGGTATATTAAAACAAAGCCTGTGGAACTCACAGAGAGTGATTTACGCAAAATAATGCGCGGAAAAACAAACCCTTTGTCTGCATTATTTTGTAGTAGTAGTAGTAATAGTGAACCTAATAAACTTCTACTAGCATTTTGCGATAGATATATTAGAAAAAAACATGAAACTGGAGCATTTACTATTAACATTTTAGTAACCAGCAGTTCTCATTGCGGATATTGTTCTGACAATGATGGAAAAATGTATATATCAACATCTACAATTAATTATTATTTATTATTGCCTGAAAACTATACTTTAAATAAAATTCCTGCATTAAAAAAAATGTTTGACGTATCTACTTGTTATTGCGGAGGAAATACGAAAACATATGAAATTAAGGATATATATTAGCTTTAATTAAAGGGTTGCAACCAACAATTATTTTTCAAAAGGTATATAAATGAACGAAAGTCCATATAAACAATTTAGTCCACCAGAACTACAATATAGTTTTGTGGGCGAACGCATAGTCAACAACCGTTTAAACCGCATACATAAAGTAAATATAAATGGGTGCCCGCAATTTTTTATAACAGACAAAGACGAAGTAGTTTTTTTCATACATGACACAAATGAACAATGGTATATGTCATTAAATCCAATGGTAAATCGATTTTCTATGTTACCCGACAATAAAAGCAATTACATAAAAAAATCCATAATAACGTCTATGGATATTGAAATTGTAATGGTTTATTGGCAAAATTGTAATACACGTGTTAATTTAACTGAAGCACGTCGGTTTTTAAAAAGCATAAAAACGTCTAATGAAATGGTTTTTGAAATCGGATTTATACATGAAGCAGAATGGCAATCACAAAGATTTGCAACATATACCCCAACAAATCAATTATTACTATTACAACCTGTTATTTTATGTTTAACAATTGGCGATTTTTGCGTAAGTTCTATAGAAATGGAATTAGAAGATGACCCCACATACGTAGAAATAAGGTCAAAAACAAATGAAGCGCATCAACGCAGGCATTATAACACACTTTTACGCGCATTAGCAATAATGGTAATTCCATTAATATGGACAAACGCAATGCACATAGTTTCTTATGGAGTAAATCCGCTATCTGTGTATACATTAGTTAGCCATTTTAACGCACAAACAAATAATCCAAAAATACAGGGAAAGTCCAAAGCCGATATTGAAAAATATATGTCTTTAACTGATGAAGTTGTGCCAACCTTAATACCGTTGTCTAGTGAAACAATAGAACGAGCAAAAACCATTTTTTCACAATATAATGTATAATGTCAACAAGAAAACTAATAAGTCCTAATAAAATATTGTCAAAAACACGTTCTTACAAAGGAACCGTGCCAAAAACAAAGCCAATGGTATTGGCAAATATAAATAATGTAGGATATACGCAACTTGAACCAAAAACAATAAATAATGTTGTAACACCAATTATTAAATTTAGTATTGGAAATTGCACAAAATATGTGAATTCAGTTATTAATGAATTTTATTTAGAAACAGATAATAGAATTTATTACGTAAACACAGACACATATTTAGATGCAACAACTGTTAAACGAAAATACAACACATACAAAGAAAACTGGAAGAAATTTCAAATAGAAAATAAAAACGCCACGCTTCTTCTTTTTTCATATTATGATGACAACGTGCAATATGTAAACATGAAACGAAATAATTGTTATGTGCCAAATAGATTAGAAGATGCAACCATGTTTATTGCTGAATTAAATAAACATTTATTAAAAAAAGACATACATATAGAGTTAAATGAATTGCAAAACATTAATGTAGTGGATTTGTGGATATATGAAGATCAATTACCAGACGAAATGCTTTCTGAAAATTATTTATTACTTTGTATAAATTATGGAAATGCATGCGTAAGCTCTATTGTGTTAGCACCAAAACCACAAAATCCGTTGCATATTGAAATATTATCGGCAACAAAGGATGAAATGCAGGGGCGCGGATATAATACATTGTTAAGGGCAGTTGCAATAATAATTGCAACCAAAGTATGGCCGAGCGCAACAGATATTATTTCAAATGCAGTATCGTCAATATCAGCAGGGCTAATGATTTCAAAATTTGGCGCAAAGTCTGACGTAAAAGACCCAGAGGAAATTGGTGCATATATTTATAATAACGGCGGGTTATTTACAAATGTGCCGTTGAATGAAGAACATATGGAAATTGCAAATGGTGTTATTCAAAAAATGTTGAAGTAAATCCGAGGCCGAAGGCCGAGGTTGTAAACAATGCTTTTATAAAAGGTAGGCATGGAAACTTAACAAAAGAAAAAGCATGGAAACTTAACAAAAAAAGCATGGAAACTTAACAAAAAAGCATGGAAACTTAACAAAAGAAAAAAGCATGGAAACTTAACAAAAGAAAAAAGCATGGAAACTTAACAAAAGAAAAAAGCATGGAAACTTAACAAAAAAGCATGGAAACTTAACAAAAGAAAAAAGCATGGGATCCTAAGGGATAGAGCCGCTTTGCGGCTAAGGCACCTTGCAGGTGCCAACGGTGGAACCCCCTTTGGGGTTTCATCCACCTTCTCGGCGCCCGTAGGGCGCCTCCCTGCGGGAGGCGAGTTCCCTTATTTCCTTAAAAAATTGAATTTTATTCCCTTTTAATTAAAAAGGAAATAAAACAACCTAGTTAAACGTAATAAACGTTAGAAGTATATTTAAATAAACAATGTCAAAACAGCAATTCCGTTTGTTTCACTTTGATGTGTTAAACATTGACCACAAAGAAATAGAGCCAGCATCTAGTAGCGATGATGAAAATATGGGTTTTAAAAAATCCGACAAAATATTTGTAATACAAATGTATGGTATAAACGAGCGCGGCGAAACCGCATGCATTTATGTAGACGATTTTCAGCCATTTTTCTACGTAAAAGTCCCTCAACGTGGATTTGAAATCGGTCGCATGATTAGTGAAATAAAGAAAAAAACCGCACTAGAAAGTTATGAATTGGTTGAAAAAAAAAGTTTATACGGCTTTACTGCCAACAACAAAATGCAATTTGTAAAACTGGTGTTTAAAAATACAATGGCACTTGCAAAAGCAAAGGCGTTGTGGACACTACAAAATCCAGTTACTGGTGCAAAATCGCTTTGTTATTATAAAAATAAACAAGGTGAAATTGTCTATAGTAATAAGTGTTTGTCATGGCTCCGTGGCACGCAATTATTCGAATCCAATTTGCCACCAATGCTTCGTATGTTTCATGTAAATCAAATATGGCCAAATGGATGGATTGAAGTAAACGCACGGCCATCTGGCACATCAACTACCACATGTAAATATGAATATGTTTGCAGCCAGTCTATGTTAAAAGCCTTGCCCGATAAAGAAACCGCGGTTCCGTATAAAATTATGAGTTTTGACATTGAAGCTGGAAGCAGTCACGGCGATTTTCCTTTGCCTAAAAAAACATATAAGCGGTTGGCAATGAACATGGTAGACGTTTTACCTAGCGAAGACATAAATGAAGTGTGGTTTCGTAATTGTGTGTTATCCGCATTTGGCCATGCAAATATGTCTAGTATTGACCGCGTATATCCAAAATCCGGCACTCAATCCAAAAAACAGATTGAAGCCATGATAGATTTTGTGTTAAACACCACGGTTAGTGATGCAACCAAAAACGCAAATAAAGAAACGCAGCGGCTATTAACCCTAGACACAATGTTTGAAAAAATGCGTTCTGACAACAACAATACCAACGACAACGACGAAAATGACGAAGATGACGTTGAAGACGTAGACGCAGAAGATGCGGACAACGAAGACGACGAAATCAGTAGTAATGCATCATTTTTACCATCTTCTGTAAAAACAAATATATTAGATTTTTTGCGCACAAAAAATAACAGTCGCGATGAACAAGTGCAACAGCTAGACCAGCTTTTAACATCCGTGTTTCCACCATTAGAGGGCGACCCGATTACAATGATAGGTTCAACATTTATGTATCATGGACAAAAAGAACCATATATGAACCATTGTATAACATTGGGAGCTTGCGCAGCTGTGCAAGGCGCAGTTATAGAAACCGCTAATTCAGAACAAGAACTACTTTTGAGGTGGCGCGATTTAGTGTTGGCAGAAGACCCCGATATTATTATTGGTTACAATATTTTTGGGTTTGACTATGAGTTTATGTTTCGCAGAGCAGAAGAAACTCATTGCGCAGAAGAGTTTTTACTACTTTCAAGAAAAGTTGGACAACTATGCGGTAGTCGCGATAAACATGACGCATCCATAATAGAGTTGGAACATAGTAAAATCGCCATTGCCAGTGGAGAATACGATTTGCGCTATATAAATATGGGCGGACGTTTGCAAATAGATATGTATAACTACTTTCGCCGCAATTTTCAGTTGTCTTCTTACAAATTAGATGACGTTGCATCGCAAAACATTAGTGACGAAGTATTTAAGGTAGAAGGTGCCAAACTTTGGACAAAAAATATTACAGGTCTTCATGTAGGTGACTTTATTCATATTGAAATTACGTCATTTACATCTGACCACTATGTTTGTCCAAACACTGGCACTACAAAATTTGTTGTGCAAGCAATTGAAGACGGCGCCACACCATCTGAAAAAATCATTGTTATAAACACCGAAATTGGCGAATTAAGCGGCAAAAAAATTCGCTGGACAATGGCAAAGGACGATGTTTCACCACAAGAAATTTTTCGCATGAGCCATGGATCCGAAGCCACGCCTGAAAGCCGCGCAAAAGTAGCGAAATACTGTATTCAGGATTGCAATTTAGTGCATCATCTTATGCGTAAAATAGACGTAATGACGGAGTATATGGAGATGGCAAATTTATGTTCAGTTCCTATAAATTTCTTAGTATTTCGCGGGCAAGGCATAAAGCTTACTAGTTATGTTGCTAAAAAATGCATGGAAAAGGGATATTTAATGCCGGATTTGGAAAATGCAAAGGCTGATGGCGGATATGAGGGTGCAATTGTGTTGCCACCAAAAACCAAAATTTATATTGATGAACCGGTTGCATGTGTTGATTATTCGTCGCTATATCCAAGTTCAATGATTAGCCAAAATTATTGTCACAGCAGCAAGGTTTGGGCAAAAGAATATGATTTGGAAGGCAATTTGTTAAAAGAAGAGGGCGAAAAAGACGCTACCGGAAAATACGTTTACTATGGATTAGCCGGTTATGACTATGTAGAAATAGAGTTTGACACATTTGAATGGCGACGCAATCCGGCAAATCCTGCGGCCAAGGCAAAAAAAACAAAGGTTGGAAAGCGAGTGGTTTGTTGGGCACAACTACCAAACGGTGAAAAATCGGTTATGCCAAGTATTTTAATGGAGTTGCTTAAAGCGCGTGAAGAAACAAAGAAAAAAGCGAAAAAGGCAGCAAAAGAAGACCCCTTTATGGCCAATATATTAGACAAACGTCAATTAGCGTATAAAGTATCAGCCAACTCTATTTATGGGCAGTGCGGTGCGCGAACATCCACTTTTTACGAAAAGGATGTAGCTGCGTCAACTACTGCATCTGGGCGCATGTCAATTACTTATGCACGACGCATTATAGAGGAAATTTATGCAAATCGCGTGTGCGAGGTTAAAAATGCAAATCACAATATGGTAATGACCAATGCTGAGTATGTATATGGCGACTCGGTTGCCTCGTATACACCCGTTTATGTAAAAGCCGACGGTCTTGTTCATATTCTTACTATTGACCAGCTGGCGTCCCGTTTTGGGAACGGAGAATGGCGAATGTGCCAAGATGTTGGCCGACAGGATAAAGAGGTTTGTGAAATGCAGTTGGGCGTGGAAACTTGGACAGACAAGGGTTGGACTAGATTGCATCGTGTTATTAGACACGCATTGGCGCCCCATAAAAAAATGGTGCGAATATGCACTGGCACTGGAATTGTGGATGTAACCGACGACCATTCATTAGTGCGCGTGGATGGAACAGAAGTAAGTCCAAAAGATGTTAAAGTCGGAACAGAGTTATTGCATAACAAGCTTGCTAGTTTATCATACAATAATAATAATTCTAATATATTCACTGCGCATTTTGATAATATGTTGGAAGCAGCTGAATACACAAATTATTTAAATAGCATGCACACTAATTTTAGTTTGTCAAGTGGCGTTGACCAAAGTATTATCGTAGTTCCAAATTCTTTAAAAAAACAGTCAAACAACACTATTACAAAAATGCATGAAATTCAATACATCGGTTATGTTTATGACCTTACAACAGAAAATCACCATTTCGCAGCCGGCGTTGGCAACATGATTGTGCACAATACGGACAGTGTATTCTTTATTTTCAACTTAACAAACACCGAAACCGGTGAAAAAATCACCGGAAAGGATGCGCTGGAAATTACGATTGAATTAGCACAGGAAGCCGCGCATTATGCAACCATGTTTTTAAAACCGCCGATGAATTTGGCATATGAAAAAACCTTAATGCCATTTGCTTTGCTGTCAAAAAAACGTTATGTGGGTATTCTTTATGAAGAAGACCCAAACAAAGGCAAATTAAAATATATGGGATTATCACTTAAAAGGCGTGATAGTTGCGACTATTTAAAGGATACGTATGGACAAATTATTAATATGACAATGAAAGGTGCCGATATAATGCAAACAATACAGTATTTAGATAACAGTTTAAAATCACTTATTGAAGGCGCGGTGCCAACAGAAAAGTTAGAAATTACCAAAGCGCTTCGCTCGTATTATAAAAACCCGCAACAAATAGCACACCGAGTATTGGCAAATCGTATTGGACAACGTGACCCAGGAAACATGCCAAAAGCAGGTGACCGCATGCGTTTTATACATGTTGTAAATCCAAATAAAAAGGCATTGCAAGGCGACAAAATAGAAACACCAGAATATATTAAAGAAGCCAAATTAAAAATAGACTACGATTTTTATATTACAAATCAGTTAATGAAACCAATATGCCAATTTATGGGACTTGCTTTAGAAGACATATGGAAAAAACAGGGAAAAACATTGGCAATCAAAAAATACCGCGACGAAATCACAGCTTTGTCAAAAGAATATCCGGACTTTGAACAGTTTATTAAAAAAAAAGAGAAACTCTGTTCTGAAAAAGTAAAGGCGCTTTTGTTTGACAAGCATCTTATGCAAATTCAAAACAATAATGCTCGCAACCAGCCAATTACCGCGTTTTTTGGAAAGCGTGGTTAAGCCTGTGCAAACATTAACAATTCGGTATCAATGTCTTCCCCAAATATAGTTGTTTTTTTATTTGTGTTCATGTCGTAAAATTCAATACGCCCATTTGTGCATATTGTTGCAAGAGACCATTTATTATCATATTTTGCATAAACGTATCCTAGAAATTCATTTGTATCGGTGCGAATAAAACTTTTATTGGCCAAATCTTGCCAATGGGCAGCTACAATATTATTAAACGAAAGCATTTTTATAGTTTTTATTTTTTTTATAAAAAATAAAAAAAACGGTTCAATTTTATACCCACCAAGTTCGGCCAGCCACTTTTATTGGCGTTCCTATTTTATACACGTTCATATTACGAATATTATATAAATTATTAAACCATGTATTTATAAAGTTTTCAACATTGCTTGTTTTTTCCAATTCAGCTGAATATAACTGTTGAACTTCATTTCGAATATCAATTAAAGTATTTACCAAATTACTTAAATTTTGATTACGTGCCTTGTTATTTGGACGCAACCCTGCTTTCCACAAAATTTCAGACCCCCAAGCAACGCCAATTCCACTTATTTGACTTTGGTCTAATAATAGTGTGGCCAATGCGCGGTTTAATCCAATCCAGCTATTAACTACCGTTTGTAATTGTTCTTTGGATGCATGCATCCAACTTACGCCAAGTTTTTCAGTCAATACATTTTTATTGTGCGACATATATTGATTGCCATAAGCAAATCCGGCATTTACTTTGTTTAGTGCGTTGCCATCAATATGAACTTTTCCAGTAAGTCCAAATGACCAATCCATATATACAATATCGTAAAATATTGTGGTTTCTAATTCATTTTTTTCAAAAATAAGATGCTTACCATATGCGGATGCATTATATTTGCTAACATACCTATTAATAGCGTTACTTAATATCCAAACTTCAGGACCTTCTGGCATTTAATATATAACAATGTTTTTTATACAAATGCAGTTTAACCTTTATTATTTAATCAATTTTGTTGCGTAAATAAACACCTTACTCTAAAAAATAATTGCAATGCCTTGTTTAACAAAGTTGTTACCATAAAGAAATACGTGTTTTTTGAAAGGTTCTTTATGATTATCTTTTATAAAAAGGTTTCATGGCGTTTTATAAAAGAGCGAACGTAGTGAGCTCGCATTGCTCGCTCTGTTATAAAAATAATTGCAATGCCTTGTTTAACAAAGTTGTTACCATAAAGAAATATGCGGTTTTTGAAAGGTTCTTTATGATTGTGTGTTTAAACCTTTGCATAAAAATACGCACAAGCATTGTAACATTAAATTATAGCCCCCGCCGACACACAGGACAATTATTATTCCTTTGAAACCACCGCCGCAAAGCGGCATCGCGAAAAACATGTCCACATCCATTTATGCGGCGCACGGTTTCGCCATCTTGAAACTGTTCCAATGTAATTGGACAAGTAGCAGGTTCGCCATTTAGTGTGGCATATGGATATGCAGTGGTATTTGCAGAAATGTCTACATATATTCCAGACACGTCTCTATTAATTATGGGTGTTAAATCAATGTTTAACATTGGCAAATCAATAAATTCTAATATACGTTCTATGTTTTGGTGGTATGTTTGTTGTCCACGAACATAGTTGTTTAATATGTTTATGTATTCAGTTGAATTATTAGATGTTGCAGATGCTGTATTTGCGGCAATTCCGCGCAATAAAGTTTCAAAAACACGCGATGAATTCATTGTAATAAAGTATGTAAAGGTAATTTCTTTATTACGGTTACCGCAAAATAAATGAAAGGCTTACATAATATTGGAAACACATGTTTTTTAAATTCTTGTTTGCAAATTTTTTTTGAAATACCTGAATTAAAAGCTGCTTACGAAAAACATATTCAACATGCTAAATCAACAACCATTTTTCATGAGTTATTTCATCGTTGGGTTGCCCTTGCAACCGACCAAAGTCAGGTTGCAAATCCAATAACATTTGTAAGAGGGGTGCATCAAGCTGCTAAAATAAAGGGGATGGATGTTTTTACCGGTTGGGCACAAAATGATGTTGGCGAATTTATACGGTTTTTACTAGACTGTTTTCATACATGTTTACAACGGGAGGTTAATATAAATATTAAGGGTACTGCAGTGTCTGAAAAAGATATGTTGGCAACACAGTGTTATAAAATGTTGGAAAAAATGTATCACAAAGAATATTCCGAAATTATAGATATTTTTTATGCAATCTCTATTTCTGAAATTAGACAAGTGGCGTCAAGCAATGTTTTGTCACACGGCGGACAAAGCATTTTGTCACACGGCGGACAAAGCATTTTGTCACACGGCGGACAAAGCATTTTGTCACACGGCGGACAAAGCATTTTGTCACAAACTCCTGAAATGTATTTTATACTTGACCTTCCTATTCCCCTTACCCAAAATCCGTTAAGCATATATGACTGTTTTGACCACTACATTAAAGAAGAAACCTTGTCTGGCGAAAATGCATGGTACAACGACAAAACCGGCCACAAAGAAGAGGTAAAAAAACAGCTTAAATTTTGGAATTTTCCAAAAATCCTTATTATTGCATTAAAGAGGTTTCAAGTAAGTAATAACCATATTAGTAAAATAGACCGGTATATACAATATCCAGAACGTGGATTAAACCTATCACAATATGTAGAGGATTATTTTCCAGAAAACTATGTATATGATTTGTTTGGCGTATGCAATCATATGGGGTCGGTTGTTGGTGGACATTGCACGTCAATTGTGCGACCATATAATACAAATACATGGTTTTTATGCGACGATGCACAAGTGCATCCAATAGAAACCGCACAAACACAGTATGCATATGTGCTTTTTTATAGACGCAGATAAGGAATGCAAAATCTTTTTCTTATTTATATTTACAAAATATAAAGAAGACAATGGAAGAAACTTTTAATATGGATAATATGATTGCAACAGTTGTAGTATATGTGGTATATATTGCAGTATATGGCGTTTTAGGCATGTGGTTTAAGGTAGGCGACCCTACATACGTTCCAAAAAATATGTTAGCAGAATTTTTAGCAACGATTTTAATACTTCTTGCAGCTTGGTTTACTGTATCAGTTGACACAGACCTTGTTCAACAGGCTATTTCATGGGCACAATCATATGCATCTAATCCATATTCTTTATTGCAGTTAGTGATTTTTATTGCGGTTTTTTCAATTACTACAATGTTGTTGCGCATACCTGATGTTTCCCCAGTAAAAGCTATTTTAGCATTTGTTGCTGTTGGATTTTATTTAGCCTATAAACACGGGTTTAATGTAGACCTTTTAAAAAGTGAAAAACAAAGTAAACAAAAAGAAAAAAAGGAAGACGCGGGTCCAAAAGAAGAGGTGTTTAATGTGTCAAACAACCTTTATACATACGAAGATGCCGGATTAGTATGTTCAGCATTAGGCGCAAGGCTGGCTACTTACGATGAAATAGAGACTGCATATAATAATGGTGCGGAATGGGGAACATACGGTTGGAGCGAAAAACAACACGCATATTTTCCTACACAAAAGGCCACTTGGCAAAAACTGCAAACCATAAAAGGCCACGAACATGATTTAGGTCGCCCAGGTGTAAATGGCGGTTATTTTGCAAATCCAAAGTTGCGGTTTGGCGTAAATTGTTATGGTGTTAAACCTGCCCCATCTGCTGCGGATAAATCATATATGGAAGCAAGAAAAACACAGGTTTATCCAAAATCACCAGAAGACGTGTTATTAGACAAAAAAGTGAAATTCTTTATGGACAATAAAGATAAAATTATGGTTATAAACGGATATAACAATAAACAATGGTCAAAATATTAATAAAATTGATTTAAAAAACGATTGTTTATATGGTTTGTAAATAAATAAAATGACTATTGATATTTTTGTTGAAGTGCAATCGAATAATAAGCTGTGGCATAATTGTCGGGCTACTTGGCCGCCGCATTGGAAACGGGTGTTTGAAATAATTAATTTTAACCCAACCGTATTATACGGTAATTCACCCAATTATTGGTCAACAGAGCAATTAGAATATGTATTAAAACGGCTTATTACATTTAAAACCACACCCACTTATTATGACTATGCGTTTGACAGTAGCAAAGAACTAGAAACGATTTTTCCTAGCATAACTGAACTTGTTAATTTATTTACTGAATATGTAGACAATAAATGTATAATGCGAATATGTTAGCACACCGTATGCGACTTTGTTAGCACACCTTATGCGACTTTGTTAGCACACCTTATGCGAATTTGTTAGCACACCTTATGCGAATTTGTTAGCACACCTTATGCGAATTTGTTAGCACACCTTATGCGAATTTGTTAGTCATACTTGCGGTTAAAAACAAAAAATTTATAATCTAATCCGGTAAGCGATTTTTTTGGAACAGCACTAGCAACTATTTGTTTTTCTTCATTTGTTAAAATGTCGCTGTATACAAGAGTATTTATAGTATGTAATTGCGTATAAACCGCTGTAAAATGTATAACAGAGCACATTGGTAAAAAAAGATTATACACTTGCGCGCCGCCAATAACAAACACGCGTTTTTTTTTACCACCAAGGGTTTGCACAAAATTAAAAATCGCATCTATAGACGAAAAGTAGTGAACGCCCGTAACTGGGGTTAAGTTAACTTGTGAAGTTAACACAATGTTTGTTCGACCCGCCAAAGCCTTTCCAATAGAGTCGAACGTTTTTCTACCCATAATAACTACATGACCAAGCGTTAGTTCTTTAAAATGCCGTAGGTCTTCTGGTAAATACCATGGCAACGAATTTAATAACTCATTGCCAATAACAAAATCCGGATAACTTGCTGCCATCACATATTCGACATTCATAATAATAATATTATTATTATTATGCATATATTTATACCGTTTGACCATTTTTGTTTTTGCGTATAAACGGATTTTCAATTTCAGGTAAAACATAATTTATTTTATATTTAATACACCAATTTACGCATTTTGCAACATTTGTTTTAATTAAATAATCTATTTTCTCTGTTTTGCACCTGTTTTCAACTAATGTAAGCGTTGCCGCAATATTATCTATTTGTGCTTTTCCAAGTATTATATTTATTTCCTCTAGTTTTGAATAAAAAAACAACGGCGGCTTTATGCCATGCAATATGTTTTTTATATAAAACCCCTGTTTACAACATTCTTCCAACCCCTTTTCAAAAAACGCATAATAAAGATTGGCATTATTATACCGAAAATCTGTGCAAACTATATATTTTTCAGAATTCGCTAACCTACTTGTGCACGGTTTTATAATAGAAACATGGTTATAAAACATTGATAATAAATATAACAAATCTTGGGTTGGTTTATAAAAACAATCAAATATTTTAAGAATAAATGTGCCGCCATGTTTTTGAATACATACCGCATATGCAATCTGTGCAAACAACAATTGATGCATACTTAATTCCTGATTGTTAAAATCTTGGCTAAAATCAAATCCACCGTCTCCTGTTACAATATGCGCACTGTTTTTATGGTGTTCAAATACATGGCGAAAATTCGCTACTGATAATATGTTTCCTGTTTGGTCAGCACCCTTTTCCAACACTACGTTTTGTGCGGCGCGCAAAAAATTTTTAGTGCGTTTCCATCCAGGAACGTTTTCATCAGTTGCGTCTTCAATCGACATGCCTACATAAATGTCGTTCGGATTATTACGATAATTATGCACTGCCTCTATAAATCCACCGGGGCCTTCTGCTAATCCAAACATTTTTATCGGTTTTGTGCGAAGCCCATTAAACAAATTAAACATGTTTATTATTTCTAGCATTTTAAAATATGCGCGTGATAACGGTTTATAGCTGCAATAAAAATGTTTACTATAGTTACCATTAATAAATTCGTATGGATTTGTAAATTTTTTATACGTATCCCAATCATCCTGATTTGGTAAGTGACTTATACGGTCTTTTATTTCAAATAAATAGTTTTTTAATGAATACGATAATACAACATCTGGTTGCACGGTTGACACTTCAACATTTATATGTGTCCATGGTTCCGGTTTACCAAATAAAGAAATGTAAGGCAAAGTCATAAAAGACATATTTAATGTGCTTTGTAATAACTGTTTATATCGTTTCTAATTAGTAGATGCGGAACATTCTGCCTTGCTACTATACAATTTTCCAGACAAACATTTATCAGATTCGCTTACCGACACGCAGCCACGTTTGCCTTCATACTCACCAACTAAACACCAACCGCCCTTGCTAGCAGTTATTGGACGCTGTATAGGATTTGTAGTTGACGATGGCGCAGCGGCTTGATAAACGGCAGTTCCATCTGCATTTAAAACCGCATCCAAAGATGATGCTGCGTCCGGATTAACATTTCCTCTACTAGCATCTTTAAGCATAGTGCCAACAGATATTAGCGACCCCTCTGCCACGTCTACGCCGGTTTTTACAACATCGCCGGCCACATCCGCGGTTTTAGTAATAACACTGCCGGTTGTATAACCAAAAATAGACAATACTTGTTTAATAATGGGTCCGAAAGCGCGGACAATGGCATTTAATAAATCACCAACCATTATAAAAATATTTATTCCTAAAAGAGTAAGTCCAAGTATTACTAATAAAACTACAATTATAATTTGATTGTTTATGCCAAATGTAGTGTTTGATGATGTTGCGGCGGTGCCTTCAAATATAGACCGTTTAAAAAAAGTGGGTTCTTCCATTTATATTTTCCCTATAGACAACAATGCGTTTTGTTTATTAACTTTATTTTTTCCGTTTAATACAAATGGGAGCTTTCTTTGAATCAGCATTATTATTCAGTTTAGCCGTTTTAATTATATTAATTGGCTTACTTGTTTATTACTTTAAAGGTCGTATTGTAGAACTTGAACAAAATCATGCAAAGTGTCTTGAAATTATATCAGATGTCTATAATTCACATGCTTTGTTAAAAAATACTGTTACTGCTATGCTTATGGAAGCTGCTGAAGATAATGAGCATGAAGAGCATGAACATGTTGTTAATGGCGGAGACAAAAATGGCTACATTAATGTAGAAATAAAGGAACTACAAGAACCAGATGATAGTTCACGGGTTTCTTATACTGATGACGAAAACTATGAAGACGAGGATGAAGACGAGGACGAGGATGCGGACCGCATAAAAACTATTCATGTTGACCTTGACGCACCAGAAACATACAACATTGATGAACTTGATGTGGAAGAAATAGAGGCTTTATCGGATAATGAACAGTTAGAACCTGTTGTATTAGACACGTCCGCGCCAGAAATACATGTGTTAAAAACCGATGCGGAACCAGACGCACAACCATCTACCACAATCCCCGCTGCAGAAGACTATAAAAAAATGAGCGCAGTGGCTTTGCGTGGTTATATTATTTCTAAAGGCATTCAAACTGATGCTGCTAAGTTGCGTCGTATGAGCAAACAAGAACTAATAGACCTTGTATCACAAGCTTTTTAAGCCAAGTTTATCACAAGCTTAATAAGCCCAACAAAAAGCCCAAAAAGTTAAAGGTTAAAAATATAATAACACAATATTTATTATATTTATATCAACGTTGGTATTTAAGCCTGTTTTTTATAAGGAGGGTTCATAAGGGGAGAGCGCCTTTGGCGCTCCACTTCTCGGCGAACCTTTGGTTCGCCTTGACGTAGTTCCTTTATTTTACACATATTCTTCTTCAACCAATTCGTTTCCATATTCATAATACACAGGTTCTTCCTGTTTTTTGGGTTTTGATGCCTTTTTTGGTTTATCGTCATCGGCTTTTGTCTTCTTTTTTTTTGAAACCACTTCTTCTTCCTCGTCGTCGTCCACAATAAATCCGTCTTTTTCATATCCTTCTTTAGTGTATGACTTTGTCTCGTCTTGCTCCTCTTCTTCTGACGATTCTGTGTCGCCAATGTCTTCAAAGCCGCCGTGCAAAAATTCCATAATATCGTCAAATTCTTTAGTAGACAAGTCTACCGGTTTTCCATCTACAGTATTTACAACTGCGCATTTACTGAAAAAAAGCGTATTATCAATGGGAGGTGGAAACTCATACGTGTTTTCACTACCAGCGCGGCCAGTGGTTTTTCCATAAACACGCAACTCATACACAATATTGTTAAACTCTAGCGACCATGTATGAACGCAGCGAAATCCGCTGTTAGTTTTAAATCCGCATTTTTTATATAAATCGTCGGCAAAATTTTCATTAATATTGGCAGTAGAAGTTGAACCATTTTTAGAAACAATTACGGCGGTAACCAAAGTCATGGTGTTTGTTGATGGGATTTTGAAAATGGCTTTAAATAGGTTTATTTTATTTTATGTTGTTAATGTATAAGTATATGGCACGTAGACATTCTAAAAGAAATAGACGGCAACAAAGACGGTCTCGTAGATATGGAGGGGCTGATGCGGCACCGGTTGCTGCTCCTGCTCCTGCTGCTGTGGCGCCTGCTAAAGAAGAAAAAAGTTTTATTGATAATATCTTTGGCTCCGAAGGCACCGAAGGAAACGAAGGAAACAAAGCAAACGAAGCGCCGGTGCCTAAAGCACCAGCACCTGAAGCGCCTGCTCCTGCGCCTGCACCTGAACAGGAAGCATCTGAAGAAAAGCCGGGGGCTTTAGCGTCTTTGTTCGGAACAAACGACAAAGAGGAAGAAGCGGCTGCGGCTGCGGCTGCGAAAGAACCGTCTGTTCAACCCATGAAGAAAAAACGCAGCCGAAGATGCAAATGTTATACGCCCAAAAAATTAAAGGCTGCTTGTAAACGCATGCGGAGCCGAAGGCGACGCGGTAGCAGCAAACGGTTGTCTGCGCGTATGAGACAACCAATGTTTGAAGAAGCGCCACGCACAAATACTTTTGCAAACATGTATGGGGCGCCTCCTCAACAGGCACAAATGGGGTTTTAAACCTGCGAAGAATTTAATCCGCACAGCGGATTTAAATTCTTCTTGGTTCGTGACCGATAACGATTTAAATCCTAGCACCAAATGTGCGGATTTAAATCTTCAATGGTTTAAATTTTGGGGTTTATATAAAAATATAAATTGTTTTTATATAAATTGCGTGCATAGTGCTAACATAAAATTTTTTATGAAGAATAAAGGTTAGCCCTAATAAATTTTTTTACGCAAATGTCATAAAATTTATGGTCTTTATCGCAATGATCCCATACATTGTCACGATAATTATATGAATATAAAATTTTTGTGTCGTTATCAATATAATGTGTTGACGCGTCGTCAGTGTTGTGCGGATATTCTTTAAGTTTTTCATATTCAACGCATGGATACAATTTTGCAAACAAGTTTTCTTTGTTTGTTTCATTTAATTCATTTTGCGCTTTTATGTTGTTTTTATGTATTTCATCTTGGAATTTGTGCGTTTTATAGTCAGTGGTTGCGTAAGCGTCGTTATAATTCATTATATGTGACTTTATAAAAGTCTTTATATGGATTTATAGGAAACATAATATAAGGATGGTGTGTTTAATGTGTTAAAGTATGCAAAACCTGTGTTTAAAAAGGCTTTTTATACAAACATGTATGGTTGATTCTTAACATAGGCAAAGCTGCGGTAAAAGCCCCTGCAAAAGCACCTTTAGAAACAGAAGAAAAGCCAAGTGCTTTAGCGTCTTTGTTTGGGTCAAATAATAAAGAAGAAGTTGCTGAACCTCCGGTTGCCGCTAATGCGGATTTGGTCGCCGCTAATGCTGCTTTGGTCGCCGCTAATGCTGCTTTGGTCGCCGCTAATGCGGCTTCACCAATGAAGAAAAAACGCAGCCGAAGATGCAAGTGCTATACGCCTAAAAAACTTAGAGCCGCATGTAAAAGAATGCGGAGCCGAAGGCGACGTGGCAGCAAAGGGCGACGCAGTAGTAGACGGTTTTCTGAACTAATGCAACAAGAAGCTGCGCCGCGTGCTAATACTTTTGCAGACATGTATGGGGTTCCTCCACGTGAACAAATTGCGTTTTAATTTGGTTTTTTCGGGCGGAAATTAAACCGTTGAAGAATTAAAATGGCACAAAGTGCCATTTTCGTTTAGGTTTGTAACCAATAACCATTTAACAACGCACGCTTTGCGTGCCGTTGTAAATTGTCATCAGTTTAAATGTAGTTATTTTGTTTATAAATTTTTATAAACAAAACATATATTTTATACATTAATAGCCAACCAATTTATTATTAGTGTTCCTGTATTATAAAAATAGTTACTAAATCTAATTATACAATCAAAACCTGTTGTGCTAACATTAGTTGTTGTCATAGTTATTGCATAACTATCATTTGAGTAGCTCCCAGTAATAAAAACATATGGCACACTTGTGAATGTATTTGGAAACGTTATGCTTACAGTATAATTTTGAGCGCTAGTTCCTACAAGTGTTTTAGAACCAACTTGCATTCCTTTAAATGTTGTGCCATATGTTGAAAACCTAACCGGCGGAGATATTGTTAACTGTGTTTCACCAGTTGTAGATAATGTATCGTTCGTTAAAGACGCTGGCATATAACTATAATATTATATATTTCAATATTATAATGAACGAACATTCATGTTTATTTTTTTATGTTTAAATTCAAACATTTACTTTTGTATTTATTGGTAAGCCAACAGGAAACAAATAATACAAGTTTTTACGCCTTTGCACTCCCTTCGGGCAAACGCCGACCCACAAGGTGCGTCGCCCGCAGGGCGGGCTCCGATGGGATAACCGCCCTTTGGGCGGTAGGTGGAGCAACCGTAGGTTGCTCGCCGGCATCTTTCCAAAGGCCGGCGTTCGGGAGGCTCCCAAAGGGAGCCGACCACAGTGCACTGACGGCCTGCCTTCGGGAATGTGCGAAGTAACTGTAACTTTGCAACTCATAAATCACCTTTTAGGTCGGGAGGCTAAAATACGGTAGCCACAAAGTGGCTACCATTTTGCCGACCGCAAAATCTGAAAAAACTCACCACAAGGTGCGTCGGTTAGGTTTTGCTTTGCAAAACCGTCGTATTTTGCCGAAGGCAAAATACTTTGCGATGCTCCGATGGTGAGTTTTTAAGTTTCCAACGCTTTGCGTTGGCATCGGCGTTTTCCGAAGGCAGGCCGTCAGACCTGACGGTCTGCCAGCCTTTGGAAAAGTGCAAAGGTGTAAACAACAGTTATCTGAAAAATAAAGGTTAAATAAATTATTGTCAAAAATAAATTAAAATAAAAAATTTAAAAATATAGGCTAATAATGTAAAATGCGCAAAGTCGTAAAAGTGCAAATTTACACTAAAATCTTTGCAACCCCCTCTTCCACCACCAATTTTCCTACATATTCTTTCGTATCCGCGTTATATAAATCCGACGTTCCTTGTTTTCTAATATATTTAATGCCATAAATCGTTATTGCTGTGCCCTTTAACACCTCTTTGCGCACATTAAGTGCGGTCTGTTGTGTCGCATCCATCTCTAAATTCGGAACCGTGGCAAATTCATTTGACAACACCTTGCCAAATGTATAACATACCAACTTTTCGTCATTTTTCTTTGATTTATGCAGCGCACAATCCATCGCGGTCTCCTTTACCGCTTTCAAAATCTGTTTTGAAATATCGTCCTTCATGTTAGACAATTCATATAAATATTCATCTGTAGTTACCGGTCGGTTTTTATTTGTCCTGCTTACGTCATTTGTGCGCAATTCTATGTTTTTTTTACTGGTTTTTTGCTCCTGCGACAACACCGACAAATAAAGAAACACATGCACTGTGCGCAACTCCTCCGGTAAATTAGAATGACTGCATATACGTCGCGCGCGACCCACAACCTGCTCTGTGCGCACTGGATGCCAATACGGTTCCACAATATGCACAAACCGTGTGTTTTCCAAATTAATACCTTCTGCGCCTGACGCGGTAATCATAAAGACCTTAATAATTTCACCCATATAATTGTTATTTGACTGCGCCAACAATTCATCTTTAATATGCGGCGGCACCGCCGACCAATTACTGTTATAAATATTTCTTACAATTTCCTTCTCTTCTTTAGTTTCAGTTCCTGTATAAAGTGCAAACCGCGGTTTTCCAGCATCTTCTGCCTCCGGTGCTTTTATAAACCATGCACCATCCCGTTTTTCCAATTTAAATTCCGCATAACCATTTGCCTCTAATACCAATTTTATAATACCAATACCCTCAATGGTGCGAAACTGGCTATAAATTAGGTGCAGTCCAGCGTTTTCCTCTGCGTTCACGTTTTCTAGCAACTTCACCAACTTGTTACTATATGTATGTAGCCGGTCTTTTGTCAAATATTCGGCACTATGGTCTTTTAAAAATTTAAGTGCGGATTTAAGTTGTGCGTCGTAACCTGGGTCTTTTGTTTCTTCCAAGGTTTCTTCATCTACGCGCACCCCATCTACGCTGTCTTCAGACAGCGATTCGTCAGTCTCATCGTTATTCGGGTTTTTGCCTTCTAGTGCCACGCCCTTGCCTTTTACCATGGGTCGCCCAGGTGGATCCGGAAACGCAAAATTGCAAAACGCACGTGAAAACACACGATATGTTGATGTCATTTCAGCATACATATCCATTTTTTGTCTAACACGATTTTTCTTGTCTTTATCGCGCTCGCTTTTTCGCGCCTCTGCGTAAACGCCAAACTGGTAATCACTTAGCTCCGCGGTAACCACTTCAAAATCTTGGTTTTTATCATATTTTGGCAACAACTTTTCCTGTGCGCTTTTAAAATAGGATGTTAATCCTAATATGCGACGCTGAAGTAAATCCACGTTTTTTAAAACCCCCGTATCGGGGTCAATAAACATAGCAACAAATGCATCTTTATCGGCAGGAAGTGCGGTATGGTTGTCCACATGAATATTTGCCGGTAAAACTTCTAGTCCGTTTTTTGTCAATATGCGGCTGACTTGTCTTTCAAATTCGTCGTCGCTCATATTGCCTTCTTCACCCAATGTAATTCCATCATATCTGTCAAACACATCATCTTCGGCAGCGGCAACACCTTTGCCCTTGCGTTTTTGCACATTTACAAATCCAAATGGGTTTCGCGTAATAGTAAGTTTGTTTCCGCCATAATCTACAAAATCGTATGTTTGAAAGCCTTCTTTATGGAACCAGCGCAAAATCTCATCCTTGTTTACTTTTGTTTCAGTTCGCACGTTTACAGTAAACGTCCATGTTTTAATATATCCGCGCAACATGTTAAACATAATTGCAATCTCGTTTGGATAGTTAATAATGGGGGTGCCTGATAAAAAAACCACCTTACAATTGGTTGCGCCCATAAGCATTTCATACACTTTATATGAGGTTGACTTCGGTTGTTTTAATTTGTTTACAATGCGACTTACTAAATTATGTGCCTCATCCACAATTACAACGGAATTGTCAAACGGATTTGTGTCTTCGCCGCCGGCATAATGCACTAATTTTGTCATAAAGTTGTTGGCATTATAATTAATTTGCCGATACTTTGTTTTTATCATTGCATCAATCTGTTTATCAATTTGTGCTTGGTCGTCCACAGAGAGCGTATCAAAATTGGCGGGTTTATTTACATTTACCATCCAAACCCCTCCATGCGACCTTACAAATTCATCCGTAAGCGACATTACTTTTGCAAGCGGGGCTGCATATTGAGGCGCCTTTCTGGTATTTACAAATTCCCAATATTGGTTTTTTTTATAAAGAGGGTCACCGCATTTGCGCAATTCAGCCGTGTAATTGGTGCTTAAAGATGCTGGGGTTAACACATATATGGGGCGCTCTGTTTTCATACCCTCTGCAATAGCAATAGACGTGCATGTTTTACCTGAACCTAATCCGTGATATATAAGTAATCCGCGATAAGGACTGTATAAATTTAAATAGTCACGCACAATAGATTGGTGTGTTAACAGCTCTATTTTATTACCTTCTTTACGGAAATCGCACGACACATTATCGTCTGGTTTTAATAATTCTGCTTTATGACCTTTAAATAAGTCAGCTAGTTTTTGCTGAAATTGTCGGCGATTGTTCATATAATATGTAGATGCTCGCAACACAGCTTTGGTTTGTTTTGGCATACGGTCGCCAATAGTTTCTGAGCCAATTACAACGGCATCGGCGTCGCCTTCAAATATTAATTTTTCACCAACATGTTTTGTGCGTTTTTTTGCAGAAGGTGCAGGCGCTTCTCTTTCAGGGCGCGCAGTAGCTTTTTTCTTAGGGGCTTCTTCAGGGGCTTCTTCAGGGGCTTCTTCAGGGGCTTCTTTTTCGTCTTCAGCTTCTACCTCTTTAATTAAAATTCTTGGCTTATTAGCTAAAGATGGTTCTTCTGCTGCTGCTGTAGCAGCTGTTACCTGTTTTTCTTTAGCAGCAGTAAGCCGTTTTATTTTGTCTAATATAAGATTTCTGTCAATATCACGTTTTTCGCGCATATCAACAATAAACTGTTTTTTAGGGGGTTTTTCTGGTAATTCTTTGTCGTCGGTTGCAGTAAGTGGATGTTCTTTGTCTTCTGGTTCACCAGTTCCCACCTTAATAACAACATCTTTTTTAGTTGCTGCTTTTGGTTTTAATCGCAAAGCATTTTGAAGTTCTTTATTCATTTATATAACTAAAGAATATAACAAAATGCAAAAATATATTCGCTTTTATAGTTTAGCCAAAATATATTTTAAGTTTGTTCAACCAGTTACGTTATACACACCGTATGGTAAAAAAATAAAAATTACAGATAATATGATTCAACGTTTACTAAATAAAAAACAAAAAACTATTGACGAACTTATTATAGAATCCATTTATTTTCGGTAGAAGGTTCATGCATTCATCGGCGTAAACCAAGCAAGCGCCTCTGCACATGCTATTTGTTCTGCCTTTTTTTTCAGTTTATGTTTTCCTTCACCTAAAAAGATAAACGCCTTACCATGTTCAGCCATAATCATGTGCACCTTTGGTATTCCGCCCGTTATACTAGACATTGGCACAGCATCTAAATGTGTTAATCCAAACACCGACTGACCTAAACATAAATATACGCCCATATGAAACCCAGTGTCTATGTTTTGTTCAGACACTTCCATGTATTCAGGCGTAACACGAAACTCTTTTTGAATTTTGACTTGCAATATGTTTTTAAAGTTGTCGTCGTTGCGAATTAAGTTCATCCAATCAACATGTTTATCAAACACGCGTTCAACAAATACTTGTGCAAATTGGAAACCGGGGCCACTAGAAAACACACGCTTAAACCATTGTCCTTCATCTTGCACATCTACCTTGTTAAAATCCATGAAAATTGCACCTAAAAACGCTTCAAATATGCAGCCTAGTTTTTTAAGGTTTGTGCGTATTTCCTTCTGTTCTGCATGTTTAGATATTACAACCCATTTATGTAGTCCAATTTCATATGCAAGACGGCCAATTGCCTCGTTTTTAACAAGCGCAATTTTTTTTTCGGTCATAAATCCCTCGGTTGCTTTAGGAAATCGTTTATATAAAATCCATTTTGTAATGCATTCTAATGCACCGTCACCAACAAATTCAAGTCGCTGATTTGAAATAGTTGCAAGAGGCATACAACCATCTGGTTTAGGCACAATAATTAAATTTTTTGCTGCGTTTTCAAAGTCAGGTCGGCGTAAATAAGAATCCGTAATAAAGGCTCGTTTGTATAAGGCTATATTACGCGGAGGTTCATTAATGCCGTATGCATGTAAAATTTGTTCAACATCCGATTGCTGAATTTCTTTATTTAGCGGGTTAAACGGGTCTAAAATATAAACATCTTCGCCCTTGTCGTTTTTTTCAATCCTGATGTCGTCGTCGCGGTTCATGGTTTTTGTTATTGATTTTGTTTTTTCTTGGTTTTTTTACAGTCGTTCAATTTTTTTGTCTTATTGACAAATATACAAAGAACAATGGTTTTATCTGGCTCAAAAAGAACTTCTAGTATTGCATCTCTAGTGAATAGTAATCAAGGCGGCGGAAATAAGAAAATGGGTCTTTATCCCCGTGTTGGATTAGATTCTTGGACTAATATTGCTTACGGACAGAAACCCGGTAAGTGCTTTACTCTTGGCTGCATTAAATACAAAAATGGTGACAAATTTGCATGCAACAGTCGAAGTATTGGCACACCTATGACTACTACTTACTTCAAGTGTTAGGGGAACTACGTTCCCCTATGACCCCTCCTTTCAGCCTCGTGCTTCGCACTCGGCTTTATGGCATTCGGACATTTAAATTCTTTATAAACTGTTTTTGTAAAGAATTGTTGAAATAGCCTCGTGCTTCGCACTCGGCTTTATGGTGTTCTGGATTTTATGCTATATTATACAAAATTATTTATTTATCAAAGCATTAACTACAATAAACCCCTTGCAAATTTTGCTTTATTAATTTATATGGAAATCGAAGAAAACAAAAAAAGCGAAGAAAACAAAAAAAGCGAAGAAAACAAAAAAAGCAAAGAAAACAACGATAATGATTTTTTCAAAAACCTATTAAAATTTAACAAAAAACTTGAAAGCATTGAAAAAACGCGGGCTTACTACAAAAATAAATACCAAACTAATCCTATATATAAACAAAAATTAATTGACTACTATCATCGCAACAAAAATAATCCTGAATTTAGACAAAGACGTTTACTAGCAGATAAAGCTTATCGTGAAAGAAAACGACAAACCCGCGAATATAAACGAAATTATTATAAAAATAAACTTAGTAACGCCACATTAAACATACCTTTAGAAGAAGAAATTTTATCAATAAATACAAAAATACCTACGCCACCGCAGCAAGCTACAGAGCCACCACAACAATCGTTTTTACCACCACCACAACAATCGTTTTTACCACCACCACAACAATCGTTTTTACCACCACCACAACAGTCATTTTTAATGCCGCCGCAACAATCGTTTTTACCACCACCACAACAGTCATTTTTAATGCCGCCGCAACAGTCATTTTTAATGCCACCACAACAGTCATTTTTAATGCCACCACAACAGTCATTTTTAATGCCACCACAACAGTCATTTTTAATGCCACCACAACAGTCATTTTTAACGCCACCACAACAGCCTATGTTTTTGTTACAACCGCATCAACAGCCTTTAGTAAACACAAGCACTATTAACCAATTTACAAATTCAAATGAAAAATCTAAACGATTAGCTGCCGCAATTGCAGCAACAAGAGCTGCTCGTGGGTTACCTCCATATAAAGGCGGAAAAACAAAACGCGTATTACGTGGTAATAAATGCAAAGGTGTATAAAGGAATTGGTTGTAATTCAACCCACATACATACTGAAACAGAATTTTTAAACATAATGAAAAAGGAATTTACCGATAAAGATTGGTCAGAAAAAGCCTTTCACTACCAATTAGAATATAAAAATTGGATATTACCGGATGATTTCGTATCGTTTACGCTAGATGATTGGCTTGATTATTCGGGTGCTGGAAAAATAAACATTTACCGCCGACGGGTTTTTCTTTTTTTTGCACCACCATGCATATTTAACGCCCACGCTTTCATTTTTCCAGCTTCTCTATCGCCGCCATAATAACTCACCCTGCCATTCACAATTTTTAAAATAGTAGGAAATCCACCGGCTTCAATACTTTTACCGCCCTTTACCAAAGACTGTAATTCAGGCATTTTTGCGCCCATTTCTTGTTGTTCTATTTTACGCACATCAACACGTCCATTAATTTGCGTATACATTTTTTCCCATTCAGGCATCATATGCTGACAATGTCCGCACCAGTTTGCATGTATAAGCGCAACAACATGTTTTTTAGCAGGTTTGTTTTGATGTTTTCTAGTTGCCATATAAATTTTATAAAGATAAAGTAAAGCAAGCATGACAATATTAAAGTTTTTAGTGTATATTTTTGTAGTTGTGGCATTTTTATCTGGGCTTTATTTTTATGCAGTGGCAAACCCATTGTTAGAGGGTTTAACAAATAAACGCGGTCAAGAACGGCCAGACCCAGCTGATACCGGTTGTGCGGATTTACTTGTTAGAAAAGGCAACATACTTTTATTATACAATTCAAAAATCCCCGCTAAAGACGGTGAAAACCCATTGCCGTTTTACTCGTTGGATGAATATATTGCATATTTAGAAACACAGCGAAAACAGGGATTAGATTGCCCAGTTCTTTATTTACAAATGGAAAATGACGCTCAAGGCAACGATGTTTATCGCATCAGACCAAGTCCGTTTCAACAAGCGGGCGGCGTGGACACGCCGGTATTTCCAGAAGGGGTGAAATTGTTTGCAGACGGCAATCCTATAAATGTAGTAGACGCAAGCCGCGATAATGGCTACAACAAAGGCACCTTTCAAGGATTTGACCCCTATGGCCTGCACGTAGGAGAATACACGACTTTGGATGCAATACATGATAGCACGGCGCGACAACCGGTGTCAGACAATCCGATGGACACAAATTGGGGCGGAGTGCGCTTTACAGAGGGCGCAGTAAATTCGGGTAAATATGAAGACCGTTATGTGGCGCGGCCAATTTTGTTTACGCCCAAAACAAATTATATACCTGGGCAAGGACAATTACCACCAAATGAACTGCCTGAATTTTTAAAACCAAGGATGGGGTAAACGCGGTTAATACATAAAATAAAAGTATTATGTATTATAAATGGCGGTTATCATTGGCGAGGGCTCATATGGAAAAATTTTATATAATAAAGATAGTCCAAACACTGTATCCAAAATACATTATTTGTCTAGTTACGAAAACGAAACCGGATGCGACGAAATTTTTGAACATGAATATAAATTTCACAATTTGCTTTATCAAACGTTATTGGCAAATTCTGTATCACATTTTATAATACCAAAACCAATAAATTACAAGCGCGAAACACAAATAATGAATGCTTGCATATATAGTATGGAAAAAATGCAGTATCCAATTAGCCTAGAAAATTTTATAAAACCTGAAAAAGTAAAAAACTATATAAAAACCAATCCGAATGTTCATGCGCCTCCATATTTATTATATTCTGCAACAACAAATGATTATGAAAACGGAAAGGTTAAGTTAACAGATATGCATGGTATTGAAAAATGGAACCAATTATTTTTTACAGCAGACCCATCCCATTTATCTTGGTTGCTTGGTCAAACTATGATTACTCAATTTTTTAACTTAACATTTGAAAGTCAAATTATATTACAAGACGTAGAATTTGTATTAACTGAAAAAAACAAAGAACTTTGTGTTGGATTAATTGATTTTAATCAAGTTTCTGATTTTAATACAAGATATTTATTGGCAAATAAAAGAGTTCCAAATTATAGTTTAGATTATGATATTGCAAATACATATTTATTTTTATCTGGAATTGATACTGGCTTTATGTTAACTGACAGAAATACACAATGGAAGTTTTTGCCAACGCCGCATTCATTGCCTCATATGTTTTTTAGAACAATACAAAACATACAAAACAATAGTATTAATAACATTGTTAGTATTATTTGTTCGCACATATATCAAATAGAATTAAATGCAATAAACACAGATAGTTTACATGAAGTGTTTGATAAAATTATGGTATGGCATGAAATATTAATTTATGGAGCCATTGATACAACAGTATTTGATAAATTGAATATAAACTATAAAAATTATGATGAAACAATTGTTAATAATTTAATTTCTAATTATACATATTTTTCAGAAGCATTACCGTTTAACTTAACATATGAAAATTTTGACGATTACTATATACTTAGTTCAAATAATGACCAATTATACTTAGAACGTATAAAACAAAAACAAAACATTGGATTAATTAGCAAAAACATGATTAACTCTGTTGTATATTATGACATTATGTTTCAACGGTTATTTATACTAAAGTGTTTGCTTATCGTTGGTATAACTAACGTAAAAATTAAAAAATTTAAAAAAATGCTAGAAACAAACGTAAATTTTGAAACATTAATTTTTTATATTTTACACAATAAAAAACAAAAAACAAGAAAAACAAAGCAAAAACAATCCGCAACAAAAACACGAAAACATAAACATTCTAGTTCTAGTGAATAACCCGTTTTATAAAAACATTATTTTTTCTTTGTTTGGCGCGCTTTGCGCGCCGCTTGCCATGCATCTATTTCTTCCTGTGTATAACAATTGGGTCCAACCGGCGCATATCGTTTTGTGCCTTTTGGACAACGTTCTTTGGCAGCCACTGCAACACCTTTTACTTCTTTTTCTTCATCTACAGCCGCAACAGTTGCTACTGCAGCCACTGGTTCTTCTTCCTGCAAATGTGGTTGTTCAACAACCTCTGCTGCAACCATGACTTCGCCCATTTCCAGCGTATCTTTTGCCGGCGCTTTGTCTTCCATTGGTTCAAAATCAGTTATTTGCAATTTTTCAGCGGATTTAATTTTCTTGGCGCGCGGTTTTTTTTCTTTTACGGGAGCAGCAGCAGCAGCAGCGGCAGTTTCCTTGGCTTCAACCTTTGCCGCTTCTTTTTCAACCCGTTTTTCCTCTTTTAGCAATTCTTTTTCCACCTCTGCCTCTGAAATCGCCACTATTTTTTCAACTTTTGCTGCATTTACGTTGTGTGTTTTTTTAAAGATAAAATAGCGGTTTAAAAACGATATGCGTTTTTCTTCTGGCGTCATACGCACAGCATCTTCATACCAGTTTTTGGCAGCAGGATTACGAGCCAATTCTTTTTCCATCATAGAAAACAGAGTGCCAAACATAGCAGACCCATGTTCGAATCCAAAGTTGCGAGCTTCTTCGTCAGAAACAAGAACAAACCCGTAATTTTCCATTGAACGCACAAAGAATTCATAATTTACCAAATATTCAACAGCATACTTATTAATACTTTCTTGAAATACATTAATTGCATATCCTAAACTGGTTTCATCATCTGGAAAACCAGTAAAATCATACATTCTCTGTATTTCAAATATTTTATCTTTGCCTTCGTTTACGTAAATTGCTTCATTTTGTTTATTTTGCAACATGCGGAATACGGTGGCGCCGTCGTAACAAGTGGCAATAAAGTGTCCGCCAGCAGCAGTGCATTCAGACAGATTGCGCAAATAGTTATGAAACACAGTGGCATTTTCAAAGAAATAATGCAGGGCAAATTGGCAAGAACTCACATGAAATCCTTTTTCACCAATACCATAGTTGCGATATACGGCTGTGCCCATTTTTGTTGCATCTTTTGACCCGCGTCCGAATACGGCGTCCGCAATAGCCGCCTCCTTAGGGCTGAAAAACGCGGTGCCGTCGCGTATATTTAATCCACTGTTTCCGGGTAAGAAAATCGCATCAAATAGTCTAGGGGTTTTGCTTTTTTCCGATAAATACCGCGCGCAAGCACCATTTAATTGGTTAAATATATTGTCTTTTGACACATCAATACCAAACACGAATTTTAACCCAGCATATTTCCATTTACTTAAGTCGCCCGCTTTACCAACTGCATAATCAATGAGTGTTTTTTTACCAGAGCCGTCGCTGCGTGAAACCCCCTCAATTAACTTTCTTTTTACAAACAAATTGTGGAAATTTCTTAGCGCGCGCGTATACGATACTTGGTCGTTTTTCCCCTTATTATAATACACGTCATCGGTTGCATCCGCATCCGGTATATCCCTACCAGTGCGTATCATGTCTTCTGTAACTGGATGATGTATTGATTTCCAATTGTCGTTTGCAACATGATATGCGTTTCCATATTCTTTATTACCGCTGCGCAAATTAAAGGTTTTATCATGACGCACACGCAATGGTTTCCATCGCCAACCTTGTTCAGCCGACTTGTCGTAGCTAAATTCCACAATAGTATTTTCATCAAATCGCTCACCTTCTTCAGTATGCATAACACCATCCACTAATGTTACGTTACACAAATGTGCTTCCGCGTCTGCTGGGTTTGTGGGTTGAAAAGGCATTGGCACATATCTGTCATCATCATCCCACCCCTTGGATGGTGCAGGAATTTTATCGTCTAACATGTCTTGAAATGGATTAATAAAGCCATGTGTGTTTTTATCAAATCCGCAACGCAGCACCAAAGTGCGATATTGCGCTCCGCCAAAAATATTATGAACACGGTCTTTTCCGTCTTTGTCCAAATTATATGTAACCAGAAAATCAATAGTATTGTATGCGGGTGGTTTCCATTTAAACGAATGTATCCAAGTATTTTTTTCCAGTTTTGCTGTATGGCCGTCGCGCCCAGGTATGCCCCCTACCCCAGCATCCATTGGAGTTAATATAAGTCCGTCCGTATTATAAGGATATACACCATCATTTACGTCTATTAATACTGTATTACATGCGTCAAATATGCTGCGGCCATCAGACGCAGGATAAAACTTTTTCGCAACTATTTTCATACTTGGTGGTCCCTGTTTTATAACAGAAACCGCTTTCATAGTTTGCACAATAGTGTTAAGCAGTTGCAAACGAAATTTGCGTTTGCCATCCATCATTTCGCGCGACAATGGCGCAAACCAGTGTTCGCGGGTTGATTTTCCCGCTATAAAATACACATCAAATGCTGCATATGTATTAATAAACTCGCGTTTTGTATTAAATTTAATATGTTCACCATCTAACAGCGAATTCCATGTAGTTCGGTCACTGGCAACACACCCTGTAAATTGCACCAACATGTTTGTGTTTATCATATAAATTTTGCCATCGGTTCCGTCAATATATAATAATTTGCGGTCGCCGTCAGCTTTATCTGTTACACAATAGTTGGTGCGCACATTGGGCTCAACGGTATCCGCGTCCGGTTTAATTACGTTTTTTAATTGCAAGGTTAATGAAGAAGGTCCTATAAAATCGCGACCAGTTACACGACGAGGTTCATATGTGTCGCCATGGAGCAAACGCATATAATTTTGAATAACAGTGTCTTGTTCTTTGTAAGATACCGGAAATTGTGTGTCTTGTAATCCGCTTAAAATAATGCGAATTACACGACGTAACTCATCCGATAGTGTTTTTACCGTTGCCGGCGTAAAAGCTGTTCCTAATCCAACCTTTTCGTTTACAATTTCCAACTCTATTTCACAGTGACCCTGACTTTTAAATACACCGGATTCTTCCATAGTATGTGTCGGAACCATTACGCCACCAGACATGGCTGATGTGCGAATAATACTAAGGTCTACTGCAATCGGACTGTCTTCTTTATAAAACCGAACGCGATTTATTAAGCGAAATGTTTTTCTAACATCTGCCCAATTACGAACTATGTCTGCAACATGTTTACTGTCTACTGCGTAATCGGTTTCAACATTAAAAGATACATTAAAGTTAAAATCTGGAAACACAACCTTTTGTATGGGTTCGCCAGAAGGTTTTTTTGCGCCCGATTTTTGAGTAAATTTCATTTTATACATGTTGTCAACCGGCATATCCATTAATTTTTTAATACTGTTTGTGCGACAATACTGCTGAACCAATTCTGAACCAACCAATTCCGCACGAATGCTAGACATTTTCATTTGACCAGTGATTTTATCCACTTCTTCAGTATTTATACGCATCATGGTAATGCCTTCTTTATTATCACACACAAACCCGCATGCCATAAGACGCATAATTACGTTGTCATAATCGGTTTTTGATATTTTTTGTTTTTTTCCTGTTCCAAAACGCACCTCTAATTCGTGTGTTTTTGACTGACTTTTTATAGCAGGATTAACAGCTAAATATGCTGACAACATAGCGTCCAAATCACGCTTTAATTCTTCTGTGCTCATGTTTCTATAAATGTGTGTTAGAGTTTTATTTGTAATAGGTTTTGCAGGTTGTTTCTTAAATTCAATTTTTTCGTAAGCAAACAAATATTGTTATTATTATATATAAAACTAAATACGTATAAAAATAAAAATAAAAGAATATCACGCTACACTAGAAAAGCCGCTGGCGCAAAAACAGTTGTTGACTTAATGAAAAAATATTTGATATGGAACGATTGGCCAGCATATGAAATAAACGACGGCCAAAATGGTGATATATTAGCATCCGGCGCGTGGGGTAAAATTGTTATATTTAACAATAAAACTGTGGTTAAAATGCCAATAAACCCATATTACTGTATGGATTTTGCAAATGAACACAACATTTTACGCGAAATAAAAACCGTAAAAAATTCAATTATAAATGTTTTGTCTACAGAACTAAGTGTGGCTGTATATAATTCAGATGAGCGTGTGCGCGGTAAGGTAGAATTAATAAAACAAAAATATATTTATAATTCTGATATTGAAATTCAAAAATCCTGTATTTTCTTTATGCAACGAATTTATCCACCAAAACTAGAAAGTTTAAATGCATTAGTAAATTTAGAAAAATATGAAAAAATACAATTAAACCATAATAATGTAACGCGACCGTATTATTTATTTTTAGGCCGTATTAAACAATGGTCAATATCTGGATATTCTAACAAAAATATAGATATTGGAACATTATCTTTATCCGAACTAAATGGTGTAATACCTGACATAAAAATACCTGAACAAATTATTAACAATATATGCTTAAACTACTCTGGAAGCGGTATGGTATTTGCAAATTACGGAGTTGAAAATGGGTCTTTTTGTTATAACACTGGAAAAGCAATGTGCAAATATGTGTGGGACGTATTTATACAAAAACAAATTATTTTATATGACACAGAATTTGTGTATGGCCAAGTATTAGGTAAAACAAAAATATTTATTATTGACTGCAATTTGTGTAAAAAAATAGAACAACCAATAAGTAATAAGGTAAAAACAGAGTTGGTAAATCATTTTGCAGCTGCTATGGATATACGTTTGCCAAGCGTAAATCCGGAACATTGGGGAGGATTTTTACCAAATCCGTTACTGTCGCCAAATTTTGCAATTATGTGCTTAAATGAAATGGTAACTGATAATGACAGCTTTGAAATACAAGTAATTCATGCAAACTTTATGTTAAGTTTTTTTACAAACTTGTCTGAATACATATCTAATCTTGATAATAAAGGAATTCTTACAAAATTTGAAAAAGACATTAAACATGTAATTGAAACCACAAATATTCCATTTTTTGTTGAAATTATACCTTTTAAATTAATTCCTGAAAACCATGATGACGCAATTGGTATTGAAAAACAAATTAAATTATTAAACAAACAACTTAACGATTGTTACACTTATTTTTCAAGTTGTTACGCAAAAGCTTATTTATTAGAAATTTCCCTCGCAATTGGAAAAGAGCTTTATTCCAAACTTGTATCATCGGATAACATAAGTTTCGTTTCATCTATTATTTCTTCAAGGGTTACGCATTGGTTACTAAATCCAAACTTTAGTTTGGATAATATTAGCACTTTGTTTTTACCTGTTACAACTGATGAAACAATTTTGTATAAAAAAAAGCAAACAAGTAACGCTGAAAAATATGAAGACCGTAGTTATACAAATAACACTCGTGTTGTAGGAAAAAAAGACAAATCATTCCATGTTTTTAGTGAAATTGAGTAATGTTTATACAAACTGACGCACAGTCATTGTTCCTAATTTTACAACAATGCTATGGTATATTTCTTGTTTTTTCATTTTTGTTGCGTCTTCGCTTGCACAAACTTTGTTATAAATTTCTAACAAGTCGCTTAATCCATAATTGCCAATTGCGCGTATTGGTTTTTGATAATGGTCTATTTTATACCATGACGTGCGCATAATATGCAGTTTTTCTATAATTCTTTGTTTATCAGTTTCCATTGCAAACTTATACTTGTTTTTGTTGAAGGCTGCTTCGCTTTTGCTGAAAGCTGCTTTTCCACCAGTCTTTACTAAATATAACAATACTGTATTTTCATCTTCTTCCGTTTGGTTGTCGTCTACATAGTCTTTGCATAAAAATTTTGCATAAACATTTGTCCCCAATTCTACTACAATAGTGCACTTCCAATAAACACAACAAGCTATTAAATTTTGCAACGACGACATACTTCGTGTCATTAAATCACATTTAATTTCATTTAATGTGGCGTTTGTAATTTTATGATTTGTATGTTTTAATGTTTGTTGCGTGTCTTTATTAAAGTAGTCAAACAATTGGCGTTTTACAGTCATCATTGTGTTTACCATGTTTTTTTTAAGAACGCGCTGTGTTTCATATGCACCCAGCCCATGTTCATGCACATACATACACCAAAATAAACTATCATCTAAATCTGGATAAAATATTGTGTATTTATTTGGTTCACAAGGCTTTTCTATAAGCGGTTGTTCGCAAGGCGTTTCACAAGGCTGTTCGCAAGGCTTTTCGCAAGGCTTTTCGCAAGGCTTTTCGCAAGGCTTTTCGCAAGGCTTTTCGCAAGACGTTTCACAAGGCTTTTCGCAAGGCTTTTCGCAAGACGTTTCACAAGGCTTTTCATAAGGCTTTTCTACAATAGGTGCAGGCACATAAGCTTCATTTAATAAAGCAACCAGTTCATGCGTAAGCATGTATTCCGAACAATTGTTTAATAAATCATCCATCTTATTTGTTTATCAAATAATAAAAACAAATAAAATTTAAATCAGTTTTTTATTCCCTTTGCACTTCCTTCGGACAAACACTTAAAGGCCGTAGAACTAATTAATTTCACCAATAGCAACCCCGCCCGAAAAAAAAGTATTTTTAAAATCCTGTTTTTGTTTTTCTACCGCATTAATAAGCTGTTCTTGGTCTTTTACGTAGTTAACATATTTTTGCAATGCTTCTAATACATCCTTTGGCAAAAATGACATATTTAAAAAAATGCCTCCCTTGTTTTCATTTAACTTAATATTTGGATTTTTTTTAATAATTTGCAAAATATCCATTTGCTGGGTTTTTGTCATTTTTTCAATATTTGCACGAAGCTCATCTAAATATTCATCTGTAATTTCAGGCAATGTCATTTAAATCCCTTTGCGCAAAACTCTTTAAACGGTTTCAATAATACCAATTTTTATAAATAAATTTTTTAAATAATTTTTAACAGTTGTTCTATAATTTTGAATATCATAACTCATATTTGGAGTTAATTTTTTCATATCATAATGTAAATATTGAAATGCCACTGTTTTTCTATACATTGGTTTATGTAAATACGGATGCGGCAAACCGCATATAAATATTATTTCGTTTTCTGAATTATACGAAGTTACTTGCTTTACTATTTTTATAAATTCAGTTTCTGGTATTACATATTGTCGTGTTAAAAATATAAATATATTACGTGAATTAATAACATTGTTTTTTAATTTTTCAAATCTGCGATTATATTTGTTTATACGTTCTTCAAAATTTGTTTCATTATCATGTGGAAACCAAATATTGTTATATACCTTTTCTCCATTTCCAATATAATCACGTTGTAATTCAAATGTGTTGGATATAAGTTTATCTAAAATATTAAAATTATACATAATGTTTGTTGCGCGATAATAACTTTTATGCGATACCCAATCAAATGGATAACTGCATTTTCGAACATTTAATGCTTTTAATGCTTCTGCAATAATACAGTTATCGCCCATTGGTATAATATTATAGTTTTGCATTTATTTATATACTATAAATATACCTAACTACTCGTCATCTGTATCGTCACCACCACCATGTTTTTTTTCAATAAGCGACGCAATAGTTGTAATAGACGGATCGTTTAACTCAAATCGCACACCAATAATTCGCGCTTCAATTACAGTGTTTTCTTTAATGCTAGAAAAATACGGACTTGTGCTATGATGGTCACGGGCAATAAACACTGTTATTGGTATGTTATCGCTGTCAAAATCTTTTACAAATGCATGTAATCCAGCCTTTGTTACCTCGGAAACTGTGCATTTTACAACCATATCTTTAACTGGATAACAAACTAAACATTCATATACAACGCAAAATTCTACGTGGTCGTCCTTAACTAGTCCGCTGGAATATGACAATACGCGCACCGTGTTTGGGCGAATAAATCCTTCAACTATACATTTGCCTTCATATTTTTTACGTATTAAATGTTCCAAATTCTGTGATAAATTTCGCCCGATTTCCGTAATATTTAATGCAATTTTAGTGTTTAATATAGAACGCACATAAACACCATATTTGTCCGGATTTTGAGGTTGTTTTTGCATTTGTATAATTATGCGTAAGATGTTTTTATCTTGTTTTAAACCGTTTTATATAAAATCAATTTTATGGAAAACCTATGTTTGTGGTTGGTTATTTGCGTTTACATATTCATTTGCAAAACTTTAAATAAAACATAAAACATGGAACAAATTGTTACTTTAACTATGTTTAGCGTAGTATTGTTTATTTTAATTAAAATAATTGAAATGAAATTCATTTCAAAAACAATGAAACCAATAAAGGAGGTTGTTAGAGATGCGTTATTAGTTGGCATGGCTGTTGGTTTATCCGCATTTTCTGTTTTTACATTGCAAGGCAATAAAGCTGTAAGCGAATTAATAAATGGATTGTCTGAAAAACAAGTTCTAACCGGTCAAGCACCGGTTTTTACAGACAACCCTGGGTTTTAACGCTATTTACACCTTTGGACATTTAAAATGGGACAATTTTAAGTTGTTTCAATTAGAATAAAATACAATAAAAATAATGAAAACGGAAGAAAATATGAATTTACGTTAACAGAAAGTGAATATAATAGTTTAACCAACGGTGTTTGTTATATTTGTGGAAAGCAACCCTCTGTAACTCATAAAAATGGAATTGACCGGTTTGATAATGATGTTGGATATGTGATTGAAAACTGCAATTCTTGTTGCGGGCAATGTAATTATATGAAAAATGACTTGGAATATAGTTATTTTTTTGATAAACTTAAACAAATATATACGCATTCCAAAACTGTTCAACATACTGTGCCTGAAAACAAAATTATTAATTCAAAACAACCAAATATTTATAAAAAACCAAAGGAGGAAGTAAAAGAACAGGCTAGAATAAGAAAAGAACGTCAACGCCAAAAACAGCGAAAAAAATATGGCGACGCTGAATACAAAAAAATGCGTGCGGAAGAAATTGCTGAAAGCCGACGCAAACGCAAAGAAAATGATAATTCATCCAACAATTTGTAATTGTTGGTCACAATAAATTAAAAAAAACTGGTGTTATTTTTAATTTTTTTATTTTTATTTTCGCACCACACATGCGGTGGAAAATGTTGGTCACACTAACTACTATACGCGATTCCAGCCATGCCCGCCATCACTCTCAAAATGTTGTAACTGTAGGCATACACACGAACCTTAGCGGTTCTAAGAGAGGCGACAGTGTTGGAAGAAAGAATAAGTTGAAGGGTGGCATTGTCAATTCTGGAAAAGTTGCAAGAGCCAGAGGGGTTGTGTTCCTCAGGTCTCAAAGCGAAAGAATAGACGTTGATACCAGTGTCAGGGGCACGGGTGTGGTGTTGGAAGGGCTGCACAACATCGAAGTAGGAGCCTTCACGCTCGGAAATACGGTCTTGGCCATTGAGTTGCAATTTGGCAGTAACCACAGGGTTTTCACCCCAGCAGTGCATGTCAAGGGCAGTCTCGGCAAGAACGAAAGTGCCGGCATCGGACACGGAGGAACCAGTGGGAGTGGTGTCAGCGCCGAAGGGTTGTTCGGAAGAAACACCAGAAGTCCAGTCCATGTGAGAGCCAGTTCCAGAAACAAAGGCATCAAGGGCGCCGGCCATTTGGAACACATTGCCGGAAACAAAGGCATTGGCGCCAGAGGTTTCAGCGGGGCCGCCAAACACGTGGATGGCAGGGGGCAGAACGTCCAAAGCATCGGTGTAGTTGAAAGGTTGGGCACCAAGGAGTTTGAAAAGGGTTTGGCCACCAACTAAAGAGTTACAGTAGTCAACGTTTTCATCGGGTTGAACAACCCAGATAAGTTCCTTGCAAGGGTGGTTGAAGTTAACCTTAATCTTGTTACTGGAAGAGCCAACAGATTCATCACCAGTGTATTGAAGTTGTTCAAAAAGATACTCGTGAGGAGAAGCAGCCATCTTTCTGCGTTCATCAGTGTCAAGGAAAATATAGTCAACATAGAGGGAAGCAGCAACAAGGGACTGTTGGTAAGCAGTGGTGGCGGCTTGGTTGCCAGTGCCATAGATGTCCTTGACAGCCCAGAGGCACTCGCCGATGGGTCTAAAGTCAATGTTAATCTTAACTTCGTGATACTGCAAGGCAATAAGAGGAAGAGCAAGACCAGGGTTTCTGCAGAACCAGAACAACAGAGGGATATACAAAGTGGTCTCAGGAAGGGCATTGCGGGGAGCGCAGACCTGTCCAACGGCACCAGAGGCGGCGCAAGGACCATTAATATCAGCAAAAGTGGGGTCAGTGATGTAGGTCAACTGGGTAGTATGACCAATCATCTTGTAGTAAGCACGCTGTTGTTCAGCAGACATAGTAAGCTGGTTCCAGATGTGCATCCAGTCACCATATTGTCTGTCAATGCGTTGGCCACCAATTTCAATCTCAACTTGAGAAATGAGTTGTTCGCCGGGGAAGTCCAACCAACGAGCATAGATCTTGTCGTTAGCGCCCATGCCCTTGTTAATTTCGGGCAGGGTGACCTGAAGATAAGTTCTGTAGGCCAAGTCACCATTTCTGGAAATGGTGCAAGACACACGACGACCAAAGTCAGCTTGGCCATTGAAAGTCTGTTCAATAGACTCCATGGCAAAGTTGGTGTGGCGTCTGTAAGACACCTTCCAGTAAGTAATTTCAGGGGTTCCGGTCAAGAACACATCCTGAGCTCCGTAAGCGACTAATTGCATTAAGGCTCCTCCCATTGTAGATTTTTATATATTTGCTAAAGCATTTTTTTCCCAAAAAACAAAAAAATGACCAAAAATATAAAAAATCCCGCCACAATACTTTGCAACATACATACTACATTTATTGTAGTAATCTTCTAAAATAGTATATGTAAACGCCACGTAAAAATGCCCCAACTTTTAATCTGTGGGTCTTTTATGCCTACCCTTTGTCGTTATTTAAATTGCAGAAACCGCGCAAACATATTTTCGCAAAATATTTTTTGCACAGAACATTTTAATGAAATTCCAGTAATTCCATGTAAACATCTTGGAACGCCGCTTTTTCGCGGGTTTTGCAGAAATTGCTTTATTTCTAATTTTCCAAATGATCCTTTGTCTTTTCAAATGCTTTATAAAAATAAAATAGATGCATTAAAACATTTTATTTTTAGCCGTTTTGACGGGTTTGTTGAAAAGGATGCAAACACCCTATGTTTAACAATAAACACATTATCTATCTTTATTACTACAAATACAAATCAAACTGCATTGCCAAATTCCATTATTATTGTTTGCGATTTTGGCAAAATAATTAAACCAAACGGAACTGTTATAAATCCTATGTTATGGAAACGGCTGATTTGTTTAGAAAGCATTGTTAATCAAGAAATTGAAAATGCTGTATTAAATAATACCTGTGCAAAAGTTGTTTATGTAAATACATTATTAACATAATATATGCACGTTGCATCAGTTATATTTTGGAAACGAATTCAATGGATGCGGGTTAGACAGCGTCGTCAACGCCAATTATCGTAACATATATTATAAATGAAGCTTGCAAAAACAAAGAAAGGGTTAAAACCACGCAAAAATCGTGGTAAAACAAAACGCTTTATTGGCGGTGTTTTACAAATGGTGCCTGAAGACAATGTGCGGTTAACAAATTTAGTAAACTATGTTATTTCATTAAATCACAGACGACCACCAACACGCGAAAGACTTAATGAATTGTTAACAATATCGCCATGGGCAACATATTCAAACAATTATTTACTGCAAGTTTTTATGCAGCATATTATTACGCACAGCACCGATAGAGAATTATTAAACAACATAATTACACGAACTATTGCAGAACATAGCGAACATTTAATAAATAAAACTATAGTTTTAAAAACTGTTATTCGGTTAATGAACTTTAATGCAAATAATAAATATATTAACGAAATCAGTTTACTACTACACGCAATACCCCCTATTAAGTCACAGTCTGTATTACGCAAGTTATATAAATATATATGTTTGAATAATCCATCTCCTCAAATATTACAAATTGTATTTGATGCTAACCATTTTTTAACAAAAACTACATATTACAATGAAATTTTAGAAGGAATAGATAGCGCAATTGACTATTGTATTCGAAACATTGCGTTGTCTTTTGGAGACGAATATTTAGCTGAAAGACTTGCTAGGTTAAGAGAAGTAAAAACAATTTTGGAAAATATGAGTCCGGCTATGTTAAAAACTTCTTACATTATGTATCCTGCAATGGAACGTGGCATACAATTTCCACCAGATGTTATTGAAGAATTAAGCAAACATAATAATACTATTTAGTAACTGTATATATAATATGCGTAACAGAAAAAATACTAAAAAACATGTTTTTTTACGCAAGCGTAAACCAAAAACCACTAAAACAAAAAACGTATATCGCGGCGGTGTTCGTCCAGACTATAATGAATTACAGTTAGAACGTGAAATATTAAGAGACTTATATATTAAATATGATAGCGATGCATTAGAAAATAATATAATAATAAAGGACACGTTTACTTTATTATCACCATATTCAAGTTATGGCCTTGGAGATACATTATTAACAACATTTTTAACATATTTTTTAAGTAACGGATTGTCCTATAATGACAATAAACAAATAATTAATAATTTAATTGAAAGAAGTATTGCTGAACACGATAATACTTTAATAAACGAAAACGTGGTTGTGTTTTCAGTAAAAAAGTTAGCAATGTGGGGAACGCGCGGTAACTATAATAACGAAATACGGATATTATTAAGTTCTATTTCACCAATACAAAATCAAAACTTGTTACTTAGTTTATATAAAGAACTTGCAAGCAATTTAAATTTTGAGGGTTTAACTATGTTAATAGAGTATGGGCATTTATTGTCAAATGATGCATACAAAAAATTTAAAAGCCATGCGGAAACTTTTTTAATACCTTTATATCAAAATAACGAAATTGTTATAATTAACAACATTTTAAAAATAATTAATCCATTAACACAACGCACATTAAGCGTGATGCATCCAGCACACATCCAAGGCATACAATTTCCACCAGATGTTGTTGAAGAGTTGCATAACTACAATAAATAATATTTAGTTATTGTATATACTATGCGTAAACGCCATAATACTAAAAAACGTAAACCCGTAAAACCGCGAAAAACTAGACAACGATACCACGGGGGAGTTAGACCTAGCAATGCCGAATTGCAAAGAGATAAAGATATTTTAGGTGCATTTTTTAATACTTATTATTCAAATCTTCGAACCGGCATTCGACAAGATTTAAATGAAATAGAGCGCGTTTTTACAACAATATCGCCATATGCTAGTTATGCAATTACTAATAATTTACTAATAACATATTTGGAACGAATTTCTTTAGCCAATATTGATAATAATGCTGTTGTTGATATAAGAATAATTACAAACTTAATTACACGAACTATTGAAACTGGTGACCAAACCCTTCTTACAGACAGAATTGTTGTTAATGCATTAATACAATTAATAGAAAGATATTTTACAATACAAAATATTATGCACAGAGAGGAATACAAAAATTTAATATTTTTTATGTTAACCTCTGTAAAACCAATAAAAGACCAAGACGAATTACTTCGTTTGTATAATGAATTAGTAGAACATGAAGGTTATAACAACGAAAGTGATATTTTAAAACTATTAGTAGAAACCGGAAATGTTTTTAAAAAATCAAACATATATAATGAACTTATGACGTCAATTGACGAAGATTATATTGATGCCGAATTTTTTGACATTTTAAAAAAAACAAAACCGGCAGAAACTAGAACATTAAACGTTTTATATCCGGCACAAATGCGTGGCATAGATCTACCACCAGATGCGGTTGAAGACTTGTATGAATATAATAAAAAATAACTATAATCTGAACCGGTTTTGTATTTTTACACAAAAAGATACAAAATAATATTATACCAAATTACCAAAAAGTTAAACAAAATATGTTAAGTTAAAAATTGTGTAAAATGACAAATAAAAATTGATTAATAACTAGAAACCCCCGTAAAAATAATAAACAATATCAATAAACATGAGAATTCGTTATTTATCAGATTTACACACAGAGTTTTACAATTTGCTTTCATTAAATCGCATGTTAATGCGTATACGACCGTCTACACAAAATGAAGTTTGTGTATGTGCAGGCGACATAGGAAACATTGCAAATGAAAAAAGCCGTAAATTATATGAAATAACTATAAATTATTTATCCAAAAATTTTGAAAAGGTGTTTATAATAAATGGAAACCATGAATATTATAACAGCAAGGGGTTAACAATTGAAGAAATAGATGAACAAATGGCATCATATTTTTATTGGCCAAATGTGCATTGGTTAAACAATAGCACTTACATATATAATGGCGTAAACTTTATAGGAACAACGTTATGGACGCATGTGGATGAGGGTGTTCCACAAATAAATGACACCAAATGTATACCAAAATTGACGCGCGATGTTTATAACCAGCACCACCAACGCTGTCGCGCATGGTTGCGTTCACAGGTGCCGCTTACTGGAAAAAACGTAATAATAACACATCATATGCCATCGCCGCAGTTAGTTGCTCCGAAATATGCGGGATGTGAAATAAATCCATGGTTTTACTGTAATATGGAAAAATTTATAGAAAACAATAAAGACCACATTGCATGTTGGATATACGGACATACGCATCAGGCGTCAGAAACCCATATACATGGTGTGCCAATGTTGTGTAACCCACTCGGTTATCCAGAAGAAAACAAAACGTGGTTAGAAACGTGGATAAAATTAGAGTAAAAACAACATGTTTTTATAATATATATGGAACCTAGTTACAAGTATGAAGGCATAAAGGGCGTTTCCGATTATCGCCAGTTTTTTCCTGAAGATACATTTCGCAATAACCATTTTTTATCGGGTCTTGTAAAATGCATAGTAAAAACTGTATTTCGTATGTCAACAATAGCGTACAATATACATGGCACAACAGAACCAACCATGCGTATTTTAGAAAAAAAATTAGAAAAATGTTTCCAAGAATTACAGTTTTATTTGTTAAATAAAAGCGTAAAACCCAATGTAACACCAACGGAGACAAAAAACATGGCAAAAATGCAAATGTTAGAAATATTGCAGCTTATAAAACAGCGTGTTGATGCAGTTATAATAAAAAATAATAAACAAGGTCTATATGCACGAAATATGCGTGGTTACTTAAATACAATAATAAAGAACGTAGAAGCAGAGAATTTTAAAAATGTAACATGGCCGCCGTCTAGACTACAAACCAGACGGCAACCTACTCAATTTGAAACAACAGCAAAACAGTTTTCAGATTTAAAAAACATGTCAACAATTCCAAGAATTCAAAATTTTGCGCCGGAATTTCGCACAACACTAGAGGAATATTTAGAGCCACCCAATTATGGAAGAAGTGGCACAAAAAAATATATCCGCAACAAAAAAACAAGGAAAACCCGCTAGAGTTCTAAATTTTCGGTCAAAAATTTTTCTAAATAATCTTCACTAAAAACTTCACGTTTTCCTTCATGAAGTTTTTGAAAAACATAATGATTGCCTTTTTTTTTAGCAGTCCATCCTTTTTCAATTGCGCTATGTATAAAAGCCATTTTTTGCAGTGTTTTTAGGTCTATTTTAATATTATTTTCATTAACCTCATAACTATAAGATTTAAACATAGTGCGTGTGCGCGTATATAATATTTAAATTGTTTTTTCAACGGATTTTACTGCATTGCGTTGCAGTGCGTTTGTTCCGTTGCGCCAATCTAAGGAATAATAATTTGTAATCCATATAAAAATCTGCTTATTTAATTATTTAGAGATATGTCAGTCCAAATAACCGATGAGCCTTTATTACGCGAAGACACTGCACGCTACGTAATGTTTCCGATAAAAAACGAGGAAATATGGAAAATGTATAAAAAACAGGTGGATTGTTTTTGGCGGGCAGAAGAAATAGATTTATCAAAGGATTTAGTGGACTGGAATAGTAAACTAACCGAGGATGAACAATATTTTATTTCAATGGTATTAGCGTTTTTTGCGGCCTCGGATGGAATAGTAATGGAAAATTTGGCAACACGCTTTATGGGGGACGTGCAATTAGCAGAGGCGCGCGCGTTTTATGGGTTTCAAATAGCAATGGAAAACATACATTCGCAAATGTATAGCCTGTTAATTGAAACATATATTAGTGATAAGGAACGAAAAAATAAATTGTTTAATGCAATGACATTAAGTCCATGCATAAAGAAAAAGGCGGATTGGGCACGAAAGTGGATTGGATGTGGCAATGAAGTGTCTTTTGCAACACGATTAGTTGCATTTGCCTGTGTTGAAGGTATATTTTTTAGCAGTAGTTTTGCGGCAATATATTGGATAAAGAAACGCGGATTAATGCCTGGGCTTACTTTGTCAAATGAGTTTATTAGTCGCGATGAGGCACTTCATACGGAGTTTGCAATATTGTTATATAACGGACTTTTAAACCGGTTGCCAAAATCGGACATTGCTTCTATAATTGCAGACGCGGTGGCAATTGAAAAGGAGTTTATATTGGAGTCGCTGCCATGTCGGTTAATAGGTATAAATGCTGCGTTAATGTCGCAGTATATTGAGTTTGTTGGTGACCGACTTTGTTTGCAATTGGGCAATGATAAGTTATTTAATAGTTCAAATCCATTTGATTTTATGGAATTAATTAGTATTGAAAGCAAAAGCAATTTTTTTGAACGGACTGTTAGTGAATATGCGCTTGCAAATAAAGAAGTTGCTGACAATGTATTTGATTTAAGTTGCGACTTTTAAAGGGGGCTGCCGCCCCCTTTGGATCCCCTGCTTTATATTTGAGGCTGCCGCCAAGGTGGTTAATTTGCAACCACCGAGAAGGTGGAGCCGCAAAGCGGCTCTATCCCCTCTAACCCCATACTTATTTTAATTAAGAAGAAAACTTGTTGTTTAAAACATGCCATTCCCTTTATTTATAAACCACTATATATAGTGTTTTATAACATCAAATGTTTAAAAAACAAATTGCACATGGCCTTGACAATAGAGATTATTTGCAATGTATGGAAAAAATGCGTGCAAGTCATCCAACCCGCGCACATTTATTTGAAGACGTATGTAAAATAGCTTCAGGTATATTTCCAAAGGTGCCAACAACATCTTTAAATAAATTCACAGATTTATGGTTTAACGACCCATCTGTAGTAGAATCAGTATATGCAAGCATGAAAAGTCCAAATTTATGTTTTTTACATCCAATATACGTAAACCACAACGGCATTTTTGTAATACATCAACATTTAGGTCGTAGTAGTTATGACGCAAGCGTATTAAACCCGCATATTTATAAAACAACACAAATTGACACATGCTCTACTACGCATATGGCAATACCGCTTATGTTTGACGAACATGCAAATATATTACTAATAACCGTAGATGATTTATATGACCTAAAAGTTACAGTAGAACACTTTGAACCACATGGTTCTATATATGACCCGCCAAAAGACAAAACGCCACTAACATATAATATTGAAAACAAAGCGGTTGAGTTAATTTCTTTATTATTTAACGTAACAAGGGAAAGCATACACTATATTCCTCCAGCAACGTTGTGTTTTTCAAATTGGATAGGACCACAATGGCATGTTAGAAATTCTGCACCATGGTGGGGAACATGCACGTTTTGGAGCATGTTGTATGCGTTTAAACGGTTATTATCTCCAGAAACGCCGCCAGTAACAACATTTAACGAAATTCAAACAATGGCTGAAAAAATGGAAGGCAACGATGACTTAGTTAAGGCAACAATAGAGGCTTTTATGAAATTAGTTAATATTGATGAAACTGCATATACAGTAAACGGCGAAAGACTTTTTCTAACAGATGTTCGCAAAAATATAAGCAATGAAGCAAGAAAACGCAAGGGAGGAGATGGCAAAAGAGGAAGTGGGAAAAGAGGAAGTGGCAATGGCAAAAAAGGAAAAACAAAGAAACGGCATATAATAAACGGTGGAACTAACCGACAACAACTATTAATTGTATTTGATATTGACGAAACGTTAATTCATTATATGCCATCAAAATATTACCATTTATGGAATGAAAAAAAACATTTATTTCCAAAAAAAAGTTATGTTGAAATTACAAAAAAAAATGGAACCAAGGACGTTATTATATTTCGTCCACATTTGCAACAGTTATTTGATTATTTGCATGCAAATCGTGAAACAATAAAGGTTGCCATATGGACATATTCTGAACGGGATTATGCGGCATCTATTGCAGACACATTAACACGTCGTTACAATTTACCAGCAAATTTTTTCTTGTTTTTAAAAGGAGGCGAAGATATAGACGACGAAAACGATTATCCAAAAAACTTAAAAATAATTTTCAAAGAGTATCCAGAATTTAATGTGTTTAATACAATTTTAGTGGACGACCGATATACAAATATAAATCACAACGTAAATGAAAAAAACGGATTATTAATAGAGCCGTTTGCCCCATTTGGCACAGAGAAAGCGCGAATACTACTAGACAACGCTGTTATACAAAACATGATAAACAATGACCATGTTATGCTAGATGCAAAACATATTTTTGAAGCAGTTCACAAAGATATTATGGGTTGCGATGAAACAGATATAGATGAAGGATTTTATACAGAACCTGTATTTTCATCAAGAATAAAACGAATGGGATTAGAACAATTTTTGCAATCGTTTGCTATAAAACCACAACGTGTTGACCGCATAGTAAGTATTGGCACGCCGTATTTGTCGCCTGAATTTTTAATTGTAAAGTCCGGATTAGAACCGCGTATAAAAACACCAAGTTGTAAAAGTTCTACACAGAAAACACGCAAATCTATTTAACTATATTTTGGAAGCGCATCTAAATTATAAAATTCTATGCCATTTATTTTTTCGCATTCATATTTTAAAAACACTGGGTCATTAAACTGAGCTTTTGCCGTATGCGAATGAACAGTTCGTGCAATCATTTTATACAATTTAAAATCAGGATATCGTTCTTGGCCAGTTTTTTTATATAATATATTTTTGCCTTCATCATCTGTGCACCATTTTATAATTAAATTATTTAATTCAAATTCATCTTTATCATCGTTTGACAATGACGCATCTGGATTAATAATATCATATAACGAACAACCTAATCTGCAAAGGTCAAAACTGTAGTTTGGTTCAATCCTTGGTTTTTGGTCATTAAAAAACGGTTCGCAATTATATTGGGAATATGCATCACCGCCCATGGAAAAACTATCGCTGCAAAAATGTTTTCCCTGAAATTTATAAATTGCTCGTCCAAAATCAATTAATTTATAAATTCGTCCAAAAGTTGGAATTTTAAAATATCGACCTTGAATTTTATAGTATAAAAACTCTGTTGTTGTTTCTGTATACATTATATTGCTTGTATGCAAATCATTATGAGTAAAAGAAAAACAATGGTTATATACGTATAATATGCAAACAATTTGCATTAGTGCTGCAATAATTTCTTGCGCGTCAATATGTTCGTATAATATTAGGTCATCTAATGTGCCTTTGCATTGTTCTTGAAAAATAAGTTGAACAGGAAAATTATGCAAATAACAATACGGCGTATTAGTGTTACTACTGTTATAGGGGTCAGACGATGCTGACGTATCGGTTTCCCATATGCTTGATTTTGTTTTAGAACTACTGGTTGTGTCGCTTTTAGATGACAAACTGCTTTCATCAGAGGCTTCGTCAGAGGCTTCATCCAAGGCTTCGTCAGAGGCTTCATCCAAGGCTTCGTCAGAGGCTTCATCCAAGGCTTCGTCAGAGGCTTCATCAGAGGCTTCGTCAGAGGCTTCATCCGAGGCTTCATCCGAGGCTTCATCCGAGGCTTCATCCGAGGCTTCATCCGAGGCTTCATCCGAGGCTTCATCCAAGGCTTCATCCAAGGCTTCATCCGAGGCTTTGTCTAACAAGTTTGTTGTTTTTACATTGGTTTTAATTAAATCAAGGTTTAAAATTTCCTCTTCTAAATCAATATGTGTATCGTTTGTATCACTAATTTGTAGTTTTGCCTTACGCGCTCTTGACCAATCTCTATTACCAAGTTCCAAGTTTAGTAAATATTCTGTAGTTTTGTCTAATGTAATATGTTTTCCAATAGAGTCCAAAAAAAAACTAGATTCTTTGACATAATCTAAGTCATCATTTAAATTAAAACGAAACGTTTTTTGAACGGCCAACGCAGAACCATAAAACGGAACAGCATGCACAAAGTTATGTGTTTCGCCTAACATATTTGACAAATAAGAAAAAAAACAATCTGTATATGAACAGTTATTAATTCCGCCAATTTTAGAAGAAACTGCGGATAAATCAAGTTGAGGAAGAGCGGTGGTAATTGGTTCTGATAATTTATATCGACCGGTAATAAATTTAATAGGGTCTAATAGAGGGGAAAATTTAACAAAAATTCTGGCATCTTTATTTTTGCCTTGTTGGTCAACAACTGACCATAAATCAATTGCTTGATGTTTATGGTTTAGCGCAATTAAATTATAGTTTTCAGGCGTCATAGAAAAAAAACGCGTATAAATAGGATTAAACGCCTGAAAGCTATTTAATTCAAAGGGGTGATATAATTCACTTGGTGGAACTTGAGTGGCCATCATTTCCAAATCTGGTTTTTTATATTTTTGGTATCCGATATTAAACATATTTTTAAAAACATACAATTTCTTTATATCAAAATCTTGTTTAGGCGTTAAAACAAAACAGGGCTCAGGGCGTTAAAAACAAAATAATAATTTATGTTTACATATTATTAAAAATGACATTGCAGTTAACAAAATTTAACATGCGTTCAATAACATTTAACCCAAATGAAAACAAGGGTCCCGTTATTGTTTTAATTGGACGTCGTGATACAGGTAAAACCTTTTTAGTAAAAGATTTATTGTTTCATCATCAGGATGTGCCGGTTGGCACAGTTATATCAGGCACAGAGGCTGGTAACGGATTTTATGGCAAACTAGTGCCAAAAATATTTATTCATGAGGAATACAACACAGTTATTATTGAAAACGTGTTACGAAGACAACGCACAGTAATGAAACAAATGCAAAAAGAGGTTGAGGCATATAAACGCACATCTATTGATCCGCGCACATTTGTAATTTTAGATGACTGTCTTTATGATAACACTTGGGCGCGTGATAAATTAATGCGTTCCCTTTTCATGAACGGACGTCACTGGAAGGTGATGTTAATCATCACGATGCAATACCCGTTGGGCGTTCCGCCCAACCTTCGCACCAATATAGACTATGTTTTTATATTGCGTGAAAATTATTTAACAAATCGTAAGAAAATTTGGGAAAATTATGCGTCTATGTTTCCCACATTGGAATCGTTTTGCACAATTATGGATCAGACCACAGAGAATTATGAATGTTTGGTTATAAACAACAATGCCAAATCAAATAAAATTAGTGACCAAATATTTTGGTATAGAGCAGAGGAGCGACCTGACTTTAAATTAGGGTCAAAGGAGTTTTGGGAAATTTCTAAAAATTTGGGGTCAGACGATGAGGATGAGTATGACCCAAATGCGAAAAAGAAAAAACAGGGGTCGCAAATTACAGTGAAAAAAACGGGCACAGGGGGCAACTCAGGTGGTGCTGGTGGCAAGTGGTAAAAAAGGCAAGTGGTAAAAAAGGCAAGTGGTAAAAAAGGCAAGTGGTAAAAAAGGAAAGTGGTAAAAAAACCGTGCTTAACCATATGGTTAAGCACCAATTAATCGTAAAAATTTTTGTTCATCCAAATGCGGTTGTTTATTAAGTATATGCGCAACATCAAACAAATATGAATCCTCGTCACCATCATTAACATCGCTAACACAATAAATATATTTTGCACAAAATTCTTCAGACAACGTCTGTGTATGCAATATAGTTTTTATACTAAGATTATTCATGTTTTCCAATAAAGTTTGTTCATCATATTTGTGCGGATTGCGCATAAGGTCAAGGTTGCTTAACATAATATAATATTTTGAAAAAAATAAGGAATTAAGTTAAAAATATTAAATTAAAAATAAGTGCGCATTAAATTTTCTTGTGCTTCTTTATTGCAATACTTTGTCAAAGCTTCTGCAGGAACTTTTGTTTTCATAGTTGTTTCTGTGGCCATTAAAGCCTCTGCTGGAAAATACCATAATTTGGCGGAACTAAGGTCGCCCATTTTTTCATAATGTAAATAAGCAAGTAAATCAAAATCGGATACGGTGTATCTTTTTTTTCCGGTCATAATTCCCCAATGTTTGTCTGCTCTACCTTTTACCTGCACTTTTATAATACTTCCGTCATGTTTTATTATGTCTATATCTTTTCTGGTTTTGCATTTAAGACTATTATTTGCAAGGTTTGCGTTAAATCCTTTATGTTTTAAATCATTTAAAACATAAAATTCTGAAATGGGTGCACATAGTTTTGATAACTCGTTTGTGTTATTATTTTGAATATGGTGCATAAACACTTTTTTAAAAATAGATGTTGCTAAGTTACATTGTTCTTCAAGGACTTTTTCAGGAACTTTTTCAGGGACTTTCTTAGGGACTTTTTCAGGGACTTTCTTAGGGACTTTTTCAGGGACTTTCTTAGGGACTTTTTCAGGGACTTTTTCAGGGACTTTCTTAGGGACTTTTTCAGGGACTTTTTCAGGGACTTTTTCAGGGACTTTCTTAGGGGTTTTTATAATTGTTTTTTTATAATATCTAAGATGTGTTGGGTTGCATTGTTTACACACATGTTTGTTTTTGCAATTATGGACACATACTTTTGTTTTGCAATTGTTTTTACATGTATTATTTATACACTGCGAAGGCACGCAATTATGCACACAATACCCATAACGTTGCCAATCATTAATTATTATATTTCCAATAATTGTTTTTGAAACAGGTTTTTTAAGTTGTTTTGCATTTTCAATATGCACAAATCTTTCATAAAAAGCCTTTAGTGACAAAAAACGTTCACCAGTGTATGTAACTTTTTGTCTATGGTCATCAATATTGGGTCCAGTATATTGTATTATTTTTTGATTACCAACACTAACAACTTTACCAGAATAGTGTGGATATTTGCGTAAACATACGCAGTCAGTAACATTTAGTGTATTCATTGTTTTCGGGGGTTAAATACTTAGGTCTTTAGTTTATTTGGGTCAATCCATTTGCGTAAAAAAAGTGCTCAATTTTTATAAATATAATTTAACCTATATTTTTAGTTAAAAGTTGTTTGCATAATAATTATTAACAAAAATAATTATTATTTATTTGTATCTATAATTTTACATCCTTTACTTAAATTTTCATGAGCCCACAAAGGTTGTAAATTTGTAAAATGAAAACATTTTTGTTGTTCAGTTTCATTTAATAAATTAAATGATGCACACGGTTTTATATGATCAATATGCCACTTTCCATGATTTTCCCAAGTCATTCCATCTTTAAATTTTAATTCCAAATATTTTTTTAAATCGGAAATTGAACATCCTAACAGTTTTATTGTTGAAATATTTTTTTTTAAATTATTGCATCGCAAAGCGGTTAAAAGACGACTTCTAAGTGTTTTTAAAAGTTTAAATTCAGGGTCATTTAGTTTACGTTGCTTTTCATATTTTTTTGCGTTTTCGTTTAATACTTTTCTATTATTTTTTCTCCATTCTGTAAGACATTGTTTGCAATCATTTCTTAAATTGTCCCAGTGAGAATTAGAATAATTATATTCTGTTAGCGGTTTCCAATTTTTGCATTTACAACACGGTTTTCCAGTTATATTATTAATAATTTCATGAGATATTCTGTGTTTTGATGGAATGCCTATGCATTTGTTTTCAATATTGTGTATTTGTTTAATATCTTCCCAACTTTTAAATGACTTGTTAATTAGTTCATTTTCTATTTTAAAAATATAACCTCCTGTTTTTTTTAAACTGCCATTTAAAACCTTGCTAACATTTGAGGCGTAAACACCCAGACTTGTGGCAGCTTCAAGTTGTGAATTAAATTTAATCCAATCGTCGCTGGAATTATATTTTTTTGCATAAACATATGAAACTTGTTTGTTATTGGTTTTATTTTCATTATAAGACTTATTATATAAGGCTACTGTATTTTTATTATTTAACCTCCAAATACGGGAATCATTTCTGCAATTAATACAAGTTTTATATTGCTTATTGCCATTACAATAATCATCTAATAAATTTTCTTTTTTGCATTTGTTACAAATCATTATAATAATAATATAAATATTTTATTTATATTGTTTTACAAAACCAAATGTAAAGTTGACTGTTTTTGCACGTTATAATCCTGCAGCGTTCTGCCATCTTCCAATTGTTTACCAGCAAATATTAAACGTTGTTGGTCAGGAGGAATGCCTTCAACATTTTGTATTTTTTGTTTAACATTCTCTATGGAATCCGAAGGTTCAACATCTAAGGCAATAGTTTTTCCGGTTAAAGTTTTTACAAAGATTTGCATTATAATATAAAAATCACTAAATAAAATATTTTTACATGGTTTTTAAAAATTGATTTGCGCGTGCCCATTTAATTAACTTAACAAAACAACCGTAAACTTAACCCCCCACAAAAAAAATGTCAACCGAAGACCGAATTACCAATTTAGAGGCACAGATTGCTAACCTATCGACGCGCCTGCAAAGCCATGACAGAAAATTTTGCCGCTTATATGAAGTAGTTTATCAGGTTCTTGGACGCATATATAATCGGATTACTGAGTTGGATTATATATACAATTATTGGAATTATATGGTGTTTAACCAGCATCATGACAATTGTATGACCCCGCTACCAAGTACAGGTGGCTATGCATCGGATTCTGACTTGGAAGATGAAGACACTGATGACGACGCGGATTCTGTATAAAGTTGCCAAATACGCATTTTTGCTTCGTCGCCAATTTTTTTTACCAAAGGGTCGTTGTTATAGTTATGTAAATAAATAATTTCTTTAACACCGCTTGCACATAAAGCTTTAAAACAATTTAAACACGGATAATGGGTTATATAAATTTTGGAATCAGCAGTTTGCACGCCACGTTTAGCACAATCTGTTAATGCGTTTATTTCGCTATGCACCGTAGCTTGTTCGTGTCCGTCGCGTATATGGGAAATATGCTGACACCCAGGTAAAAACCCATTGTAACCCATAGAAATAAGTCGATTGTCTTTAACAATTACTGAACCAACATGAAGCCGACTACATGGCGACCTACATGCGGCTAATGTAGCAATAGACATAAAATACTCATCCCAACAAATTCGCTGGTCTTCCATTTATAAATATTTATACACTATTTATTTTCGTAAATAGTTTATATATAAAATGTCAAAAACAAAGAAACTAAAACGCGCAATAACACGTGCACAAAAAATGCATGCAAAATATAAATCGCAGCGGCACCGCATTGGAAGCATAATGAAACCCGCGCACAGTGTTTGGTTACGTAATAAAAGCATTGCTGGGTTATCATCTATGCATAACGACCCGCATGTGTCCGCTGCAAATTCTTTGTTAACGCTAAGAAAAACGCCTATGGCTGAAGCACAATCATTATTAAGTTTAAAAAATAGCCCTAACTATGGAAGTTTAAGCAGCAGCAGCAGCAGCGAAAGCAGCAGCAGTGACGACGATTTTATAGAATATTACAAAAGCAAATATAACCCTCGCGCCATAAATAAATCATTCCGCAAATAAAACATTTAAAGAAAAACGGATGAAAAAGACAAACAATGTCATTGATTTCTAATAGAACGCCTACCCAAAATGAATTATTGCTAGCAAATTTAATGGACTTTTACACAGAAGAAAAATTACAAAAACTAATTAATGTAGTAAATGGAAATTCGCGAATTTCATTGCGAATTATAGATTGGTTTGTAACAAACTACGCTAAAAAAAACTTTACAGTATATAGCATTCCTGCCAAAACTCGTTGCAGCACCGTTATTAATGGAGAGGAAAACATGGAGCGGTTTAAAGTATTTAATAACTATAAGCTGGAGCTAAAAGCATATAATAAATCCAGATTTGACCCCTTTTGTAGGCGCGACCGGATTACAATTCCGGTATCTGGAACAACAGGTATGGTTACAACTATTGGTCAACTTAATTTTTTTAAATGGGCAATAGAAAACCATGTGTTAGAGTATATTGATGAAAATTTTGACGTTATTGAGGCTGATATGAATTCGCGTAATAGTATATCAAAAAAGAAAACGCAACCGGCAAGCCGCAAAGTGTCAACCAGAAAAAAACGCGAGGAATTGTCGGTTTCTGCATGCAAAAGTATTAAAAAAGAGGTTGTTAGTATTGTTGTAAAATTTTAAGGCTAACCCAATATCATCGTTGTTGTTGTTGTTGTGCAACGTTTGGAAATCCAATATCGGTTAACCAACTTGAGGTTTGTAATTTTTTTATAAATTTATTTATAAAAAAACCACAAAAAGTTGTTAATAGTTGCCCGCATCAAAGCATCGCGCAAATACGGTAAGACACCAAATATTTCTCCATATGAAAAGGCATTTTAACGGGTTTAGTAACAATTACTAAAAGATAATTTTTTAATGGTTTTTACGTAGTAATATTATATATTATGAAGCTTGTAAAAAAACAACATACCAAAAAAAGGTGGTCAACAAAATACAAACGCAGTATTAATTGCAAAAAACCAAAAGGGTTTTCACAAAAACAATATTGCAAATATGGGCGCAAACGCGCAATCAACTATTTAGTTAAAAATAAATGTTAAGTTATATGTATATACATGAAACACAGGAAAACCAGAAGAAAACGTGGTAGTAATTTTAAAAAACCAAAAAGGTTTTCACAAAAACAATATGGAGGATACAATCAAATTCAATACGAATTTATAAACGCATGCTACGAAGGAAATTTAAACGAAGCTATTAAAATTTATGAAAACCAAAAAACCATAATTGACGACAATAATACAATTGACGAAGCGTTTAATAATTTGTGTTTTAACATAAAAAAACTTGGCGAAGACGGTATAATAAACGTAGGAAACTGGCTTTTTAAAATTAAACCAACTCTTAACGTAAATCATGGACATGAATATGAAACATCAGTTGATTCTATTATTGAAAGTAACAGTATAAATTTGTTAAAATGGTTGCATGCAATGAAACCAAATGCATTTAATGACAGACTTTACGAAAACAATTTATTACGGCCAATATCAGAAAATTGCAACATAGAAATGGGAAAATTTTTAATTGAAATTTATCCAAATATATTAATTAATAAAAACAATATTTATAGCGCGTTTAATTCTGCATGCGAAAGTGGAAACGAAAATTGCATAAAATATTTGGAATGGTTGCTTACAATTGAACCAAATATTTTAAATAATACTAAATTAATAGACAAAGTGTTTAGTAAAGTATGCAACCCATCAAACTTTACAATAAAGTTTAAACAAACCCTAAATAAAGTTGCATTATGGATTGTTAATAAAAATCCTTTACGATATTGGGTTGAAATAAATATAGTAAAAAGCGGTATACGAAACATAACTGATAAAGACAATACTATGTATGCACTTAGCAAATCTGGTGTGCTTGACCAATTAGACGCAAATACAGTTAGCGATATTGCAAATGAAATAGATGCAAATAAGATTAAGGAGGAAAATACAGAAGAAGAATGGTAAAAACCATTTATAAACCCATAATATAAGTAAATTATATTATGGACATAAACAAAGCCTATCCAAGTTTTGCAAAAAATAATGACCCTCCCTTTAAAATGTATCCCTAATGAAATGCTGTTCAAATCCACAAATTACTTCAACTAATGATGGTTATAAACATCAATGGTGTTAAGAGTGGCATGCACCAAAACCTAGTCTCTGACCAATTTATAATAAACATACAATGCTAGCACTGTTGCGCTGCTTAAAAATATTTGTTGTCCCATATCCATTTCATTAAATGATTTAAACCCTTCAAAACCTTCTGTGCCTTCTTTACCTTCGGCAACAAAGACCGGTTTTTTATTGTTTTTAAAAATACTTGGTCGTGCCTCTATAATTTCGCTCAAAGACACATACTTTGTATTTTCTCTTTTGTTTTTTTCTCCAATATCTTTTTCTTTAATTGTAACTTTTGCGCACCGAGTATCATCTATGGTTGGTGTTGCTCCACCAGACACATCCATTAAAGCGGATTCTAATAATGTTTTGCCCTGATTAAAATCCATAATACTATAGCGCTTTACACGTTCTACCGCAACCCCAGACACGTCAATGCATGTAGAGCCTGTATCTCGTAAGTATACACGCCCCATTGGTTTGTCTTCACTTTCCATAATATGTTTAATGGTTGCAGGTGTTTTTGCCAGATTTTTAAAATTTGGTTCAGATGGACTATATGGATTAGAAAACGACATTTCTTTGTTTTATGCAAAGATATTTATTGCTTTTCCATAATTTTATCTAAAATGGATTGATGCGTGTTTATAATAGTTTCAAGACGGCTTATGTTTTTTTGGTTAGACATTCGATAACATTTATTTATATCAGTAATTGCTGTGCATTGTGAACTTATAGATTGTATTAATTTATCTATAATTGGCATCATTCCGCCGTATGAATAGTATTTTTTAATGCCAGCATTTGATTGCAAATCATTGTCGTTTGGTTTAACACCGTTGCGCAAAATATGCAGTAAATTTGTTTGAACTATGGTGTCTGGGCTAACACCCTCCTCTGTTAAAAACTTAATTTCAACCACTTTGTTTGAATATGGGGTTTTTAGTGTGCGTATTATGTCTATTTGATTATTTACTTTGTCAAATAGTTGCGTTAATTTGGTAGTGTTCTCAATGGCTATATCCATTGTTTCTTCATCTTCTTTGTCGGCCTTTGTATCAGCCGTTGCATCGGTCTTTGCATCGGGTTTTGTATCGGCTTTTGTATCGGTCTTTGCATCGGTCTTTGCATCGGGTTTTGCATCAGCCTTTGTATCAGCCTTTGCATCGGACGACCCAGCATCAGTATAAGATATGGAATCGGTTGCATCTACTTCATTAGTAGAGGCTTCTTCAAATCCTTCTTTGCCCACCTTAAACAGTCCTTGCAATAAAGACGCTGCTAAAACCAAAAAAATAACAATAGATACAATAATTTTTAACAAGTCCATATTACTATATTATACACCATTGAACATTTATTTCAACAGTTTTGCCATAAAAACTTGTTGTTCTTTATGGTAGCAAATTGTAAAACATGGTTTATAAAACATTTTATTAATGTTTATTCTCCAATTTGTCCTTAATCAAGAACAAATCGGAAATCAAACATCTACTTTTATATGAAAATATTACCACTTGTGGCAATATTTTCATACCAGTTATCCAAGCAACTTTGTTGCTTGGATAATAAAGGTTAAACATGCAATTTGCTATTGCAATAGAGCTTACTATAAAACAATGCGCGCCAATGTCCGCTTAAAAATTGAACCTAAGTTTTATTTTGTAAAGAAAAACAAAATAAACAATTTTCTTTTTATTTAACATAACAAAATGCAACGTCCTATTATTATTTCTATTGAAGGCAATATTGGCACTGGAAAATCAACTGTGTTAAACTATATTGAGCAGCAGTTTAAGCAAGAATTAAACACAAGTATATTATTTCTAAAAGAACCAGTAGACATTTGGGAAAGCATAAAGGATGAAGCAGGACAAACTGTTATACAAAAGTTTTATGGCGACCAGCGTAGATATGCATTTATGTTTCAAGTAATGGCATATATTAGCCGTCTTACAATGATACGCGAAGCAATTCGCGCAAATCCAACAGCAAGTGTAATAGTAGTTGAACGCTCACTAAATGCGGACAAAAATATTTTTGTGCAAATGTTGCATGACGACGGCAAAATAGACAAAATGGAGTATGAAATTTATAATCGTTGGTATGCTGAATTTATTGACGACTATCACGTAGATGGTGTTATTTATATGGACACTAGTCCAAAAATTTGTTTAGAACGCGTAAACAAACGTCACAGAACCGGCGAAGAAGGAATTCCGCTTAATTATTTACAACGTTGCTGCGACTATCATACAAAATGGTTTGGTCAAATACCGGACAGACCCAAAGACAGCATTACTTACCATGTTTGGTCGGATAATTATATGATGTCGCTGTTGCACATAAATTCAGACAAAGACGTTAATTACGAAAACGGGGGCGACGATAATGCTAAAATGCGGTTTTCTGATATTAAGGCGTTTATTGGAAACGCATTAATGAAACATACGCAGGTTAAACCTGGGTGCGCGATTTGTTAAGGCGTCTGCGATATGTGCGTTGATGTCGTCTAGTTTTTTTTTGACGCCGTGTGCCAGACGGTTTTGAAGAAGAAGGTTTTGGTCTAGGAATAAAAAAAAGCATGGTATATAAATAAAATTGATTTTTGTAAAGGAATTATTCTTGATTTAATTTAACTATGAAAAATATAAATATTTTTATTTATATTTTTTTTAAACCAAAGTTAGTAACGCAATTAAACTAACAAAAATAATTACAGTAATAAAAGTTTTCGTAGTTAATGTTTATTCTCCTCCCAAGGGGGTCATTAATTAAGGACAAATCGGGCGAAATCAAACATCTATTTTTATACCAGTTATCCAAGCAGACCTTCGGAGCGTAGCACTATGTGCTACGTAACGCACCTTATAGGTAGTTGCTTGGATAATAAAGGTTAAATTCAATCAAGAATAATAAAAAATTACAAAAAAAGGAAGGATTATAAGGAGTAAGTCACCGCAGGTGGCTCCACCTTCTTGGCGCCTGCGGCGCCTTGACCTTGGTTAGTTCCGCTTTGCGCCAAGGGCAAAAGGCGAAGCCTGACGGCTTAAGGCTCGTCCTGCCCGAGCCTTTGGGAACAGTGGACGAAAACCCTTTGGGTTTTCCACCGCTGGCGCCTGCAAGGCGCCTTAGCCCACCCGAAGGGAGGGGCTCTTTCCTTATTTTACATGCGAAACCGTAAATAAATTTGGTAGGCAACTAACCCACCGAAAATCTGTGCGGCAACATAAGGAAGCAACTCTGTGGCAGGTAATTTACCGGCAGACACCATGGCAACACTAACCGCAGGGTTTACATGACCACCTGAACTAGCTTTTGCTAAGAAAATAACTAAAGCTAACGCGCCACCAATAGCCAAAGGATTGCCTGTGGCTAAAATAACATAAATAAAGAAAACAGTTCCAGCAAATTCAACTAAATAGTTATACATTTATAACAAAAGCCAAGAAAATTTTAGTGTTTAACATCGTTATAATTTAAGTTTATAGCGCGCTGTTTTTTAAAACGCAAATAATCCGAACTATCGGCAACAAATTTTGGATTACATGCAGCCGCGGCAATACCAGTGGTATCGCAATTTTGTGTAAAACCAAATCTGCGACCAATAACAGTGCCCATATAACCGTTTGACCCAGGTGCAAATCCGCCACAAGCATAATTATGTCTGGCTAAAAAATCACCAGAATTATTTACAGCACGAAAGGGTGTGATTACGCGACGATATTGGTCTCCGTCACTTCCAGTAAGAACGCCGCGCGCCTGTGCGGTATTCCATCCACGGCGTAATATAGACCGTGTAGTTACAACATCTGTGGATTTATAATTGTTAATTGTTTGTTTAGCAGAATATCCATTATAAGGTCCGCTTAAAACATTAGTTGCAATAGGTGCCATTTATATAAACTTAACAGCGAAAAGTTTCCAAGCATTTAATATATTTAAGCGATGGGTCCGAAAAAACAAAAACCTGAAACACCACCTAATCCAGAATTAGATGAATATATAGACAGTTTAAATCCAGACCCCACTGATTTAATAGGGACATATAAACCGGATTGTGTTCAAAAAATAGGAAATTTTGCATCAGCGGATTCTAGATATTTGTTTGAATATGCCGGCGATGACCGCGAACACCTAAATTGGTTAAAAATTGAGCATCTTTCGCCTAAACTCTATCGAATGCTGCGAGAAATACAAGAGCAAGATGAAGAAGATATGCGTGTGCATGGGCGCAAATTTAAGCACTTTATTTTTTCAAACATAAAATCGGGAACGTTTGGTGCAAAAATAATCGCAACTGCATTAATTGATATTTTTGGAATGCGACTAGGATACAAGGCGGCTAAACATCAACGTGTGTTAAAGAAAGACCCAAATTGGGGAAAAATTACTTTGGTAGACCCAGACGTATTGCGTGCAACAAAAGGTGAAAATTTTTATTTACTTAGTTCGGTTGGGGTTTACGAGCAACCTTTATCGGTTCCCATGCGAAAAGAGATTTTAAAGCGTTTTAATAGCAGACCAGACAACGTGTATGGTGACGTGGCACGTATTATAATTATGGACGCTGGATTTAAAGAGGGAATTGACTTGTTTGACATTAAATATGTGCATATTTTTGAACCACAAACCACATTAGCTGACCAAAAACAGGTAATTGGGCGCGGAACGCGCACATGTGGTCAAAAAGGGCTGGATTTTCACCCAACAAAGGGGTGGCCGCTTTATGTAAACATTTATGACAGTGTGTTTGATGCTGGAACTGAATTTAAGTTTAATGATGCAAAAACAGTGCATGAACTTTATTTAAAATCCATGGGTATTGATTTGCGAATGCTTAATTTGGCGGTTGATATGGAGCGGGTTTATATATCGGGGGCAGTAGACCATGATTTAAACAAAAACATACATGAATTTAGCACAGTAGGTGGGGCAAAAGCATCGGCAAATGCAGTTGCCGTGGCTTGTCAAGAAGGTGCCATACGCGGATTAATATTGCCTTATGATTACAAGGAAGCACAGCGTATAGTAAATGAGGAATTTAAAGACTTAAAATGGGAAAAACCGGAAATGAAAAATTTATGTGGAGGTGCGAGCGACGCCAACGACGACGACGAAGAACAAAGCGGTGGCGGATTATTTGACTGGTTTTCTTCACAACCAAAAGAAAACCCTGAACCCCCTAAAGAAAAAAAAGGGTTATTTGACTGGCTGTTTAAACCAAACGCGCAACCATCTTCCGAACAACCTGTTCAACCGGCACCAATGCCTGCGCCTGTGCCAGAAAAACCTATGCCTGCGCCAATGCCTGAAAAACCAATGCCTGCGCCTGCGCCTTTTTCAAATATTTTAAAAAGCGGCGGCGCACCATCTGTTATTAACTATAATTCTACGCAAAAATTCATTAGTGAATTTTTTAAACCGTCGTTAAATCGCAAAGGTATGCTGCTAAGTCATTCAGTGGGGACGGGAAAATGTCATGCACGTAACACACCAATAATAATGTATGACGGTTCTGTAAAAATGGTGCAAGACATTCAAGTTGGCGACCAGCTTATGGGAGATAATTCTAAACCAAGAAATGTATTATCGCTGGCAACAGGAACAGATATGATGTATCGTATTGTTCCAACAAAGGGAGACCCATATATTGTTAATTCTGAACACATTCTTTGTTTGAAACCAACAAACACAGGAATTAAATATATTAAAAACGGAAATGCAAAACCATATTGCGCAACATGGATTGATACAAAAACAATAAAAATAAAAAGCAAATATTTTTTAAATAAAGAGGAAGCAGAGGAACATATTGAACGAATTCAAAAAGAAAATAATGTTATTGAAATTGAAGTAAAAGAATATTTAAAACTTTCAAATAGTATAAAAAATAATATAAAAGGTTATCGCACAGGAGTAGAGTTTGCATCAAAACCTGTAAATTTTGACCCTTATATTATTGGATATTGGCTTGGTGATGGGTCAAAACGTGACCCTGTAATTACGTCACAAGATTCAACTGTTTTACATTATATTCATCAAACCGTTTCTAAAATGGGATTACTGCTTAATTATCAAAGTCAATATGATTATCGTATTTCATCAACAGATGGAAATAATGTATTTTTAAATGCTCTAAAAAAATATAACTTAATAAACAACAAACATATTCCATTAGATTATCTTGCAAATAATAGAGAAACACGACTTAAAATATTAGCAGGATTAATTGATTCTGATGGTTACTTTGACAATATTGGTAAGGGGTATGAAATAACTCAAAAATCAGATACTCTTGCAAATAATATACTTTATTTATGTAGGTCATTGGGCTTTGCTGCATATAGCAAAAAATGTGAAAAATCATGTAAACATAAAGAAAATACGTTTACTGGCGTTTATAATAGAATATTTATAAGTGGAACTGGTCTTGAAGAAATACCATGTAAAATTCCTAGAAAACAAATTCATGAAAAACGACTAATCAATAAAGATGCGTTAGTTACAGGAATTAAAGTAGAACCTCTTACCGAAGACACTTATTATGGATTTACATTGGATGGAAATAATCGCTACTTGCTGGGTGATTTTACAGTTACTCACAATACATGCAGCGCAATTGCAGCGGCAACAAACAGTTTTGAAACAGAAGGATACACAATTTTATGGGTAACGCGCACCACCCTTAAAAACGACATTTGGAAAAACATGTTTGACCAAATATGCAGTGCAACAATTGCCGATGCTTTTAAAAAGGGGTTGGTGTCCGCAGCAGAACTAGAAGACCCTAAACGCAGAATGAAATTGCTTAGCAAGGCGTGGGCAATAAAGCCTATGTCTTATAAACAGTTTTCCAACTTGGTTTCTGGCAAAAACGCGTTATATAAAGCCCTTGTAAAACGAAATGGGGCAGCAGACCCTCTTACAAAAACCCTGCTTATAATAGACGAGGCACATAAATTATATGGCGAGTCTGATTTATCTGCGATTGAACGTCCGGACACAACTGCGTTATATGAAAGCGTGATGCGGTCATATGAAATTTCAGGAAAAGATTCGGTGCGACTGCTACTAATGACAGCAACCCCAATAACAACAAGCCCTATGGAATTGGTGCAATTAATAAACCTTTGTCGCGAAAGAACTGATAAAATAGAGGATAATTTTAATTTGTTTGCAGAAACATATTTGAATAGCGAAGGTATGTTTACAAAAGCGGGTGAACGTCGATTTTTAAATGAAATTGCTGGACATATTAGTCATCTTAACAGAGAAAAGGATGCACGCATGTTTTCACAGCCGGTTATTTCATTTGTGCGTGTGCCTTTATTGTCCGAACCCTACTACAACCAATACGACCCACAATTGGTTCGCGGTATTGCCCAAGCCCGCATGGCGGCTATTAAAAAACGTGTTGAAAACAACAATGAAAATATTATGGCATTTAACCTATCCAAAACAGAAGAGGCCGCTATAAAAGGAACCTGTGAAACATATGAAGAACCACGTGAACAAAAGGCATGTAAACAAATTGTGCGTAAAACCTTGAAAAATATTAAATCGCATATTCGTGATACTAAACGTATTTTACGCGATGAAAATAAAGCTGTGCGCGAAGAATACAAGGAAATAAACAATTCTATTAAAGAAAAGGTTGCAAAAGCAAGGGAAATGGTGAATGAGCGAAAAGCATTTTATGATGAAAAACGTGCGTCAAGTCGCAGCAGCCGCAGCAGTCACAGCAGCCGCAGCAGCAGCAGCCAAAGTTCGTTATCATCTGAAAAAAGGTCATCTTCATCCTCCGCATCAAAAGGTGGTGGATACGAAACAGATGAGGAAGAAGAAGCACGTAAGGCAGCTGCATTAGAGCCGTTTTTTGCTGCTGAAAAAAAACCCATATTTGGACTTGACGATGACTATCAAAAATATAAACAATCTGTGTTTTACAATATTAAAGAAAAGTGCAAATTAAAACCAAAACGTGCTACGTTTAATAATTATCCAAAAATTCAAGAACATTTGTCAAATATTAGTGCCTATGAAAACAGCATTAACCAAAACAAGACGGCGCTAAAAATGGAACGCAAAAACGCAGCAACGCGACTTAAAACTATGAAACAAAATACACTTAAAAAGGGGTTAAACCCTATTGAGCGGGCTACTATGTTACAAGAAATAAAAAATGAAACACGAAAAATTCGCAGACATTTTAAACAACGGGCACAACAAGTAGCGCTTATTAATAAAGATATTAATGAAAGTATTAAAACGCATAAAGGCCAAATAAAGGAATATAAAAAAACACTTGAACACGCATATAAAAAAACAAAACGTCTTAAATTAAAATTAGAAAAAAAACGTCGTCGCGAATCTTTAAAATTAGGTAAAACATTGGATGAGTTAAATGCCGACGCAATAGAGCTAAGTGACGAATTTAAAACAAAACAACGGGAATTGCGCGAATTTATTGACGAAAACCGTGAAGCAATGATGCGTGATATAACACATGATGTTGGTGAAGTTAAAGAAATGGCGGAAGCCACGTTAAGAATGAAGGAGGCGCAAGCACAAGCAAAGGCAGAAGAACGGGCTAGAAAGGCCGAGGAAAAGGAAGAAGAACGGGCTAGAAAAGAGGCGGAAAAAGCTAGAAAAGCCGAAGAAAAAGCCGAAGAAAAAGCCAGAAAAGCCGAAGAAAAAGCCAGAAAAGAGGCGGAAAAAGCCGCTAAGAAAAAGGGATAATTCCAAAAATGTTTTTATTGTTTTATAAAATAATAAAAACTTATTATAAATCGGTCATTTTTAACCCACTATTGTAATGTAGTGGTTCACCATTTCTAACAAACCCTGTTGGGCAATAAAAATTTCTGTTATTTTTTCTTGTTTTTTTTCTTAAACCACCAACAACATTGTTTGTAATATTAGACAATTTTATTACCCAATCAAAGTTAGAAAACACCCGCCTTAAATAATAGTCCATAAATTCTTTTATCCATGGACGCAACAAACGACATCTATCATTTTTTGGTATTGCGTGAAAAAACTCACTATATGTGTTTGTTGGTAAGTAATACATTTCTAGTTCTTTATGAATTGCAGGCGGCGCCCTTACAATCTGTAAATATTTTACAAAGTCACTAGGTTTTTCACTTGGGTCGTTTAATAGTTTGGATACACGTTCTTTATATGCAATATGTTTTTCAGTGTTTTGTTGAACCGCTTTAAAATGTTTTTCATACCATGTTTCACCGTTGTATGCAATAGACAAATAATACAATGGCATTGGAACCAAATTTGTTCCTTTTTTTCTAATACGCGTTTTATTTTTTTCAATATCTTCCTCTGTTCCACATTCAATGGAAGACATGTCATCAAAAGCAACTTCAACTAAATGCGGATAAAGCTGTTTTATATATTGCAACAAAGTTTTAACCATAACAATAGAGCCAGTTCCTTTGTCAAGCACATTACCAATAGAACATTGTTCGTCATACATTATATGTGGCATATTAGCTGATGTTGCAACATTGTTTGTAAAATTAACAGATATATTTGCACAATCTGCTATATTTCCACCTATTTTATATGTTTTATTTATAATAGTATCATTCCATGCATTTACGGTTTCTGTAATAATAAATAAATATTTTCCAACACAAACTTCCATAATATATTATACAAACACGACCTGACCTTGGCAATAAACCACTTCAAATAACTACATAAAAAACATGTAATTAACCTTTATTATCCAAGCAACTATGTTGCTTGGATAACTTGTATGAAATTATTACCACTTGTGGTAATAATTTCATATAAAAGTAGATGTTTGATTTCCGATTTGTCCTTAATTAAGGACAAATTGGAGAATAAACATTAAACCGGCAAATGTTTAAAACCGTTTGTGTATAGAAACAAACACGTCTTGCAGTTTTAGTGCGGCCTCGCGAAACAAAGCTTTTACAACAATTTTGTCAGCGGGTTCTTTAAATGCAATGCGCACACGACTATGCGTATCATGCGGATGCATTTTTTTAAATCCGCAAAAACTTAGTGTTTTACGGCCTTCAAAATAAGTGTCATACAAATAAAATTCCAGCGACTTTCCCAATGTATAATCTTCATTTTCCAAAATAACGTCATAACAGTTTTCCATAGTGGTTTTATGGCTGGACACTTCTGTTGCCAAAATAGGAACAATATTTGCATCTAATGCTTCTATAAAGTTTAATAATTTACGTTGCATAACAGCGCACGCTTTTTTAACAATGTCTGCGCAACTAAATACCCCAACACTTTGTAAAACAAAATCAAAACTATTTTCAACATAATAACGTTCGGCGTCAAGCATGTTAAAATTTCTATGCGCAAACTCTATTTCCGCCTTGGACGAACCATCAGCAGCCATTTTGTCAGCAATAAGTGTCCACGCTTGTGCGGCTTTAGTTGCATCATTTGTAAAAGAGTAAGCACATTTGCTAACAACGTTAAACATACTATTTGTATCTACGTTTGCCACGCTAAACTCACAACTTAACTTTATATGTTCACCGGGTATTTCGGCAGAGGGGGATGGGCGCAATCGAACAAAATCAATATGTTGGCCAGTAAGTTTGCATGGAGGAAATATTTTGCGGGTTTCCTTTTCAGTTAAGTAATTGCCAGTTTCTTTGTTTTTTATGCGAAAATCTTTTGTAGTTACGTAAACAATATGGTCGGTGTCGTTTTGCACATCCAATTCCATAATATATTTGTTAGGCAGCTCGTTAAGGTCTGTGCTATGTATAGGAATGCAACTAAGTCGTTGTTTTACAATTTCATTATGAAGACGACACGTATTTACATAAATAGTGCATTGATTGTCATTGTATGTTTCTGTGCGAAACACAACTGTGTCAATATCATTTAATATAATACGGCGAAGTGCATTGGCTAAACTAACATTTATACCAGATATGCGAAATCTAAAAATGTCTTGGTCTTCAGTAATATCAGATACGGCAGGGTTCATTGTTTAATAAAAGTAGAGATTTTTCTTTATTTGATTTATTTATTAACAACAAGTTAAATTCAATTTTTTACGCCTAAGCAGCCAACGGCCTTTGCATAAAAAAACATTAACTTAAAAATTAAACTTAAATAATAAACTTAAATACAAATATATTATGTGTGTGTGTTTTTCAAAGGTTTGCGTCTTTACGCTTGTCCAAAGGTTCGCGTCTTTACGCTTGTCCAAAGGTTCGCGTCTTTACGCTTGTCCAAAGGTTCGCGTCTTTACGCTTGTCCAAAGGTTCGCGTCTTTACGCTTTACCAAGCATCGACTTCTTCGGCATCTGAACCAAAGGTTTCATAATTAAGATGGTCGCGGCTATAATCTTCAGCCATAATACAAGACGCCTCTAACTTGGCATCATATGCGTCGCCATTAATCTCCATAACAGTCGGGAAAACAGTAGTAGTAGTATTCATTTCGTAAATAAATAATTGGTTTAAACAAGATAAAATTATATTTTGTCTTTCACTACAAGGCAAAAAAAGGGTTCAATTTTAAGGAAACTAATATATTCTTTTTAAATCCAATCATAAAGAACCTTCAAAAATCTTATAAAAACCCTTAAAATTCCATTATTCTTTATGATAGCAATTTGTTAAACACGGTTTTACAAATTATTTTATTAAAATGCAACCATCGGCTTTTTAGGGCGTCCACATGGAGCCACCATAGGTGGCTTACCGCACGCCTTGTAGGGAGCACATTATAAAAAACTTTGATAAAAACCCTTTATAACTTAATGTTTTTCCATCCAATCATAAAGAACCTTCAAAAAATCTTACAAAAACCCTTAAATTTCCATTATTCTCTATGGCATTAATTTGTTAAACACGGTTTACAAATTATTTTATTAATGTGCATTCTAAAGGTGCTTTCTAAAGGTGCTTTCTAAAGGTGCTTTCTAAAGGTGCTCCCTTCGGTCGCACCTTGTAAAGAACTTTAATAAAACTCTTTATAACTTAATGTTTTTCCATCCAATCATAAAGAACCTTCAAAAAATCTTACAAAAACCCTTAAATTTCCATTATTCTTTATGATAGCAATTTGTTAAACACGGTTTACAAATTATTTTATTAATGTGCTTTCTAAAGGTGCTTTCTAAAGGTGCTCCCTTCGGTCGCACCTT
>JACCDT010049807.1_pt1 | contig 82986 bp, 73 predicted proteins | sample 7446291 | NCBI WGS metagenome assembly JACCDT01 (sample SAMN15323446, study PRJNA562643) | freshwater metagenome | isolation source: river surface water | place: USA:Blue River Watershed | collected 2017-08-17 | reverse complement strand
TACATTGTTACCTGGAGAGGCTTAACGAGGCTTCAAGATATTCTAGAGGGCTGGGAAACACACGAAGATTACACCTGTTTTATGGAGGCTTCATTTGATGTCAACTAAAAGATACGTGAACAAGAAGTTTGACATTCTGACATTTGGTATTTGGATGAAAAAAAAGACCCGCAAAAAATTTTGTGGGTCTTTAGTTATCTGGAGGTGGCTGGATGCGTTCAGAACTTTTGATTGGCGGAAAATTAGAGTAAAAACAGCGCAATATGCTCATATTTAATGGGATTTAGATGATTCGAGCGCTAGTTCAAATTGCTCTTTTAAGTAAAGGTGCAATGAAGGGATCATGCTGGAGATCCTGTGATTTAAAATATGCGAATTGTGGAATCAGAAGCATGACTCTGTCATTGATTGAGGTGTAGCATGGAATATTTACAAAACGAGCATAGCTTAAGTGTGTTTTTGGATTAGGAAATAGAGTTGTCATGAATTGAGAAAATAACATTCTAAGTTATTTAATATTAATATAATTTGATAAATAAAGAATGCTGTAATATAAATTTATGTTTATGATTACATAAATATAAATAAATGCAAATATTATGGAGACAAATTAAATGAGCATAACAATAAACAATCAATCAAATATGGATTTAATGATATTTTTTATTGGTCCTATAATAGCTAGTAGTTTGCGTTCACCACCACTTCTTCCTTCTAATTTAACGTTATTAAGTGACGGAATGACTTATGTATTAAAAAAAGGGCAAGGCGCTACTATACAAAGCGGATCTCTATATGATCGTTGGAATAACCGAATAGTGTAGGTTATGTTTGCCTCTGAAATGAACGATCCTAATTCTTTTGCTTGTGCGTTTGGTAATACCGCAAATCTAACTAGTTGCATTAGCCGCGGAGGCGCTGTCTATACGTTGAATACGGCGGGTGACACGATTACAATAACTAATGTGTAAGAGCTAAAAAATGATGGGGTCATATCTTCAATTTTGCTATTTGAAATATACGAATCGCAGAATCTCGGTATGACCCTGCCATATTATCATAGGTTAAAATGATTTCCATTTAAAAATTGGGTTTTAGTAATTGGTGTAAACGGCCTAATGTCGTTAATGAACAAGAAGCACCGACGTTCCGGTGTCTTACCTTGGGGGAGGAGGCAGAAAAACAATATTACTCTTCTCTTTATAAGCAATTGCCGGTGGATGCCCCAAAGTGGCTGCTTTGTCTAAATAATAATTAAGTCCAGTGCCCATAAATTGAAGAAAATAGGCAAAAGGATCCTTAGCTTTCTCAGCAATTTCAAGTATATATGGTCTTGCATATGAGTACGTAGCTCTACTAAAACACTCTAATGCATATTTCGAATTTTCATATAGTTTATATTGTAGAATCCCAAATGCTGTATATTTCCAAGGGTTTGTATCTGAAATATCAGTAGTTTCAGGATTGGCAAAATAAAGCAGAACTTCTGCTAATGCATTTCCCTTAGTAGCCAAGTCTCCAAGCGTTTCTAAAAAAGGGATAAAACAATCGAGATCTTTCTTAAGGATAAATATCGCATCCTCTAAAATATATTTCATTAACATTCCATCATTTAAATCTTTGGAATTTTCACGAATATAACTTACTATCAAGAAGGCCACTGCTTGTGGAGAAAATTCCTTAAAAAACTCACAAATTCCAGGAACTCCCCCTCCTCGACAAACGACGCTATACATCTGATCTGAGAGTTTCGCAAATCGTTCATCAACGTCAGCTGACCCGGTCAGCGCGACAACTTCTTTATCTATTAAATTAGGAGGAACGAGATAAAAGTGGCAATAAACCTCAACCTCTGGAGGTGGCCTACAAACATAAAGCCCTCCTTTATGAATAGCTTCAGAAGCTAAAACAGTCGCCTCAGGCATTTTTCTTCTGAATGCCGGAGCCATCTCTTGGGAACCTCTACAAACGTCGAGCACAATAGTCGCCTTTGGATGTAATTGCTTTAATGTTAATTCTGCAACTCCAGCTACAGTAAGATATGTGCTTCCAAACTGAATTCCCCCCACATTATGTGCGCCAATAATTAATAATTGAATTTTTCTACCGTCTAATGGAATCTTTCTTAATGAGTTATCAATATCCGCATCATCACAGACCACATGATATACATGGTATTTTCCATGGACCATTAAACTTTCATACATAAGGTGAGCTCTTCCCTCGGAAAGAGACTTCCCCTCCATAACTTCTGGCGAATCTATAATAACCGCTACACGGCTCGGATCAGGCAGGCTCCCTCGAGCAAAAGTAAGGAAATCATCAAGATAATGAGGCCTTTTAAATAATGAAATCGGGTGAAAACACATGACAATCTCCTATTTAGGCTATAAATTACAGCGCAATTGTACATTTATTAGATTATTCTCACAACTCTTTCAGATTGAGAACAGAACCCATTAAAATGGCTTTGCAGTGACTTTTAGGTAATAAAAGGTCCCTTTAGATAATTCTTTATGATTCAGGGGAAAGCCGATGTCATAGCTGATGCCGAGGGAGTAAGGACCGGTAAAACGAAAGCCGCATCCAGCTCCTGTAATGTAGGTGCTAGTACCGCCGTTGAATATGGCTCCGCCTGTATCCACAAATCCAACGAGCTGAAGGGCTTCCCTCCATTTTCTTTTCATCCAGAAAAAATTACGGTCCATAAATATGGGCAAGGGAAACCTTGTTTCAAAATTTGCATAGTAATCGCTGTCTCCTAAAGCAACTGATAAAGGGTAGCCTCGAACAGAATTCGATCCACCTATATATAGTTGTTGTGGCTGGGTTAATTTGCTTGGACTCCACTGGCCGGTAAAATGAAGGTAGAGCATCCACTCTCTATAAAGTTTTTGAATGCGATCATAGTCTAAATTAATTTGAAAAAACTGGCCTCCTCCGCCAATTCTAGAAGATTCCAGACTAACAGGGCTCAAACCTCCAAATAAATTGGGTATCCCTCCCCCCATTCTCACATTCAAATAATCTCTTCCTCCTCCCGAATTATAATGATCAAATAAAATGCCCCCTGTCAAAACACGCAACTTATCAAATGTTCCGCGTCAGGCCTGATATTCTGTTCCGCGTCATGTTCCGCGTCATGCCTGATATTCTGACATTTTTTTGGACATTGAAGGTGTAAGGGCTAGTGCGATAAATGTAAAGTATTGAGGAAGTGGATGGGGCAACCAGGACTTGAACCTGGGACCTGCGGATTATGAGTCCGACGCTCTAACCAACTGAGCTATTGCCCCAACTTGGGAAAGTTATGGATGAATTATATTGAAGTGTGAGGGAAATTGCAAGCGATTCTTTTGAGGAATCGCTTGTAATTAGTTTGTGATTAGAAACCGGCTCCGAATGAGAGTTCGGCTATTGGCCCCGGTTTGGAGTCGCCTCTGAAGTATTGGGGGATCACGGGTTGACTTAGGTTGAGTTCGATGAATGAGGTGAGAATGGTTGTTCTAAGTAATTCAAATCCGAGTGTTAAATGGGGAATGAGACCGGTAAATTTTTGATCTTGATAAGAGGTGTGATAGACATAATCGTATTCATCTGCTACAGTTTCGTATTTTTTATGGCTGCAGCCGCCCCAACCCATTCCTATTCCTGAGTATAGGCAGGAGTTTGTTTTTGGTGTGAAGTAGTAGAGGTAGGAAACTTTTGGTGTGGTCCAGGTGATGAAGCGCTCAGATTTTGCCCAGCCGGCTCCTTCGTTGTAGTTGAAGGAGATGTCAATGCCGGAGTGGCCAAAGGCTCTTCGGTAGCCGAGTCCAAAACCGGGGAAAAAATTTGCGCCGTGTTGTGTTTGCGCGTCTGCTGCGGCTCTTAGGTAAAATGAACCTTTGCGAACGGGGGATTCAATTGGCATTGCTTTTCTTATATAATCTCCTGCTGGTGGTAGAGGGGTTACATCTGCAAAGCAAAGTGCGCTAGCTAAAAGGAAAAAAGCAGTTAGTTGTTTTCTCATAAATTCACCTTTTGGGTTGTTGTGAAAAGAAAATTATATCTAATGTAGGTGATTTATTTCAAGGTGGTTAATTTTCTATGAGAAACCCGTCGTCGGCAGGTGGGTGATTGGGGCCGATTGCAAGTCTGTTTGTAAAGTATTTATAGTAAACAGATAGTGCTTGATTGTGGTTTTGGACAGAAAAGAAGATGTTTGAGGTCCATTCTGTGCCGTGGATGGTACCCATTTTGCGGTTCATTTGGTAGAGTGGGCTGATTTTTCCGCGCCAGTATTCAGGGGGGCCGAAGAGGAGAACAGGAGCTGCTGGCCTATTGCCGACTTGTGTGCGGAGAAGTTCCAGTGCGTGTTCAAAGTCAGTGCCAACGCCGCCTTGGCAAAAGATCGGAAAATCAAGGCCAAATTCGGATTGGCGGATGATGATTTGCTCTAGACTGTAGGTCATTTTTGCTTGGATATAGGGGTTCATAGGCTCTTCTTCTTCGCCTGCTTCATGGGGCTTTTGGAAGTCGACTGCGTGGCCGCAAGAGAGAAGATCGAGCTCATTTGCGATTTGGTTGCCCATCGACATGACGCCGGGTCCGCCTCCAGTACTAATTGCTATCGATGTTTCTGGATTTAACTTGTCGTGATCAAGCTCGTTTTGCATTTGCATAAGGCCTTTGAAAAGAAGTTTAAACTCTTCTCGATATTCGGATTCGCTAAGACGTGAGCCATAAATGCCAAAAAAAGTTGCCTTTTTAAAGTCTTTGACCTTGTGAACAGGGACAAACATTCCAAAGTCTTTGTCTGATCTTAACACGTATTTTAGGAGTAGTTGGGAGGTGAAATCGACCCAAAAAACATCTACTGAGGCCTTTGCTAGGTCTAGCAACAATGTTCTATCATCGTGTGAGAAATATTCGCCGTAACGCTGGGATGGCTTTTTGAAATAAATTGCTTTTAGGCAGCGGGTCACACGTTCGTTTAGTAAAAAGCTTTTGAGTAGAGGGGCTGGCAGGTAGGTGCTCAGCACAACTCCTTGACTTGTAATGTGTCCCTCTTGCATTGCTTTTACAATTGTATACATCGCCTGGGACTTGATAAAACTTTTTAAAACGGCCTGATCTTTTCGGTCTTCAGGAGGGACAATTAAATTTCCTTCGATGGGAAGATCTGATAAGAGCCAGCTTGATTCACATAGGTTTACAAGATGATCACCTTTAACAATAAAGGTGCAAGCTTGTTTGTCAGGTGCTGTATCAAAAGCTTGAAAAAGGGTTTCTGGTTTATCTAGACATTCGCGAAGAAGGTCTCGATCTGAAAAAAAGAAATACTCCCGGTATGATTCAAGTGTGTAAAACTCAAGGGGGATATGGTTGATCTCTTTATCGCTTGTTCCGTGAAATTCAAATATATTACCTGTTAATTCTGCTGGTTCTATAATGTCTGCAGATGCATGGCAAAATCCAGGTGGAAGCTCCTCATGAACGACCCTAGCAAAAAGTGTTCGAATGCTCATATTTATAGTTTTGATAAGAAGCATACCTCCGTCAGGAATTTTTTTTGGGGCATCTAGTGCCATTTGATGGAGAAATAGAGATGACCTAAAATGGGTGGCCGGATTTTTTAGCCCCTTAATAATGGTATTTAAAAAACCAAATACTGCTTCATCATAGACCCAAATTCCTGGCAAGAGGGGAATTTGAACAATTGTTCGGTTTTTTTCCTTTTCTTCAATAATGATTTCAGTTTTATATCCCTCTCCAATCACTAATAGGGGATTACCGAATTCATCTGATTTTCCAAGTAACCTATGTAGATAGTCAGCATTTCTGACTCGTCTTCTATCATCTGCTGCAAAAAGTTTTCCTAAATAGATACCATCTGTAAATAAACTTAATAGTTTTTCTCCAATGGGGTTAAACGCTTTAAGTTTTACAAGTACTTCGACTACACCAAGCTTTGGAGAAAAGTCAAAGGAGACGCCCCTGCCATCAACACCAAGCTGTGCAAAAGTGCTTTTTATATTAAATTGCACTAAATTGGGGTCTATATCGAATCCCTTAAAATAGGGTGAGATCTTTTCAATCAAAACTGTAGTCTCTAACTCGCTTTTGCTTATAACTTTGGTGTTCTTGCTTTTCCCATCTGGGGTGATCAAGTCAAACGGATGTGAGAATATATTCCTGGGCATAACTAAACTTAGCCTGGTTTGACTAATTTCCTGAAAGAAAAATTTGCTTTACCAATACGCTTACTATCAATGAACTCTAGTATTTCGCTTTTTTTGGTAATCTTAAGTTTGTAATAAAAAGGAGATCATATGTCTGAAGAATTATATCACCAATTATTAAACAGTTTAGTGGGCATTTGGGCTCAGGTATTTAATTTTACAACTATGCTACTCAGTGGTGGAACTTGGGCAGCGACAGAGAAAGTTGATGATAATGATATGCATGCAAGTGAAGTTGGGGTATTTTTTGAAAGTTTGACTCTTTTGCAGGTACAGCTTTTAACTCAGATTGAAAAGTTGCCTCCTGATGATTATGGAGATATTAAAGCAGGGCTAGAAGCAATGCAGGATAATTGGCAGTTAACTCCTGGCGAAAAAGATTTTCATCCGCTTTTAATTATTTCACTTTGCAGAGCCAGTATGGACACTGTGGATGATATCAGCAACATTTTGCAAACGCTTAGCAAAGGCAATTCTTCATGAAAAAATCCAAAAAAATTGAGAAGTTCTTAGCTGATTTAACTACATTAAAAAAAGATGTGGAGATTTTGAATCAGTTACCAATGGAAAAAAAAGAGAAGCAATTAGGAGTGGTTCTTAAAGAATTTGATACTACAAAAAAAGCATTTCATCAAATACCTATTGTAGAGTTATTTGAAATTGGCAGCGACATATCCACAATTCTAAAGTGCGATATTCTATTAGCATTGCCACTAAAAGAACTTGTGATTACTACAATCACATGTGTGGAGGGTTTCTTTTCTACAATTGATTTGATTAAAATTGAATATTACAAAAGAAATAAAAGGTAAGTTATGAACATTTTACCCTTTTTGGAATAAGTGCCTCAATTGCAGGTTGTCCGTATTCTTATTCTAATCTAAAAAAATCTTAAGTCATTGATTTCTATGTGTAAATAAAAAACATAGACGAAAAACTTGAAAATGATTATTCAATAAATAAATGTAAGGCATAAACCTTTTATGCCTTTTTGCACAATTTCTATTCAAACTTTCCACAATTTGTTTGTGCATATTTTTATTTCATAAAGAAAAGAAATTTTTCCCATACAAATGCCAATTTGCTATAGTGAGCAGTTTCAAAGGTGATATATGAAAACTATTGGCGTTCTTCCTAGAAGTTGTGGAATTCATAGTGGTGAATTTCATGCAGATGAGGTCACAGCATGTGCGCTTCTCATTCATTTTAAATTAATCGATAAAGATAAAATTATTCGGACACGCGAGATTGGTCATTTGGAAGCGTGTGATTTTGTTTGTGATGTGGGGGGGGAGTATGATCCTCTTCGTCGTAAATTTGATCACCATCAAGCTGATTATAAGGGTGAACTGAGTAGTGCTGGGATGATTTGGGAGTATCTTAAAGATCAAAAAATTATTTCTGATATTTATTTTAATTACTTGCATAGGGTTTTGATACGTGGAGTCGATGATATTGATAATGGTAGACTTCAGCCGATCTATGGTCTCTGTACGTTTTCTTCTGTTATTTCGGCATTTGTACCGGCCGAGCATGGGGTTATGTCAGAGCCTGAGTTAAACGATGGTTTTTACGAAGCTCTTGAGTTTGCTTTAGGTCATCTTGCAAGAGTTGAGAAAAAATTTTTGTATATGCAAAAGTGCAAGGAGACCGTACGTAGGGTAATGGAATCTATGCACGAATGTTTAATTTTTGAAAAAGCAATCCCTTGGCTTGAAGCGTTTTTTGAACTTGGAGGAGAGTCTCATGCAGCAGAATTTGTGATTATGCCATCGGGAAATCACTGGAAATTAAGGGGTGTCCCTCCTTCATTTCAAAAACAAATGGATGTAAGAAGACCACTTCCTCTTGCATGGGCAGGATTATTAAAAGACGATCTGCGTAGGGTAAGTGGTATTGAAGGGGCAATTTTTTGCCATAAAGGAAGATTTATTTCTGTTTGGCAAACAAAGGAGGATGCTTTAAAAGCCTTAAAAATGGTACTAGATCAAAGATGAATCGAGTAATTGCTATAAGTTTTTTGGTGGTACTTCCTTTTTTAGCTTCTGAAGAAAAGGAGTTCGCTAAAGGAATTACATCTTGTCTCCTAATTAAGGATTATGCTGCTGCAGTAAGTCTTGGAAGAGCAGCCATTGAAGCTCATCCTAAATCAACTCAAATTCAATCCCTTGTCATTCGCTCGCTCGCAGAAAATGGTGAAAGCTTAGAGGCTTTAAATCTGTTTCAAAAAGAATTTTCAAATAAAGCGTTAAAAGAAAATTTCTCACTTCTTGAAACAATTGCTTGGGCAACTCTAATACATGACGAAGAGAAAACAGAGATGGCGCGCGTTACATCGCTGATTGGAGCTTCTCTTACTCATGATTGCAGAACTGTAGATCTTATTATTGATGCTCTTGAGTCATCAAATGTCTTGCTTAGATCATTTGGATTAAGATTGGCACCTCAATTCAATGATCGAATTGTGCAAAAGAAGGTGCTTGATCTTTTACGAACTGAAAAAAATTGGTATGTTCGTGTCGAGCTTTTACAAACAGTTGGTTTTATGAGGCTTAAGGAGGCGACTACTTTTTTGAAGGAGATTGTTGCAAGTCCGTCTGTTACGCAAGAGGAAAAAATTTCTGCGATCCATGCGCTTGTTAATATCTATGAAGATGTTTCTGATAGAGATCTAGATTTATTACTTGCTGCTAAAAGATCAGGGCTTAGAGAGCTTGGAATTGCAATTATTGACCACTTTGATAAAAGAGATAAAATTCCGCTACTTATTCCTCTACTAAAAGATCCTTCTCCACATGTTAGAACTCTTGTCCTGGCCGTTTTAGGAACTATGGAAGTAGAAGAAGCTACTCTGTTTAAAGTCGAAAATGATTTAGATCTCCTGATGAAAGATCTTCATCCAGAAGTTGCTATTATGGCTTCCTGGTTAAAATTGAGACTCAATCCTATTGTTGGAATTGAGTCCCTTTTAAACTTTGTTCAAGGGACTGATTTAACCAGCGCTCGGTTTGCAGCTTCAGTGCTTGGATGTAGCGGAAAAAAGGGGGAGACTCTTCTTTCAAAGACTTTGGATAAAGTAAGTGATCCCTATGTGAGAGCAAATCTTGCCCTTGCTATGATAAAACAAAAAGTTGATCCAGCAAAAGCAGTTGAAACCTTGAAGAAGTTTTTTCTTGAGGTAGAAGAAGAGATTATGTGGCGGCCTGGAATCTATCCGATGTTTAACCAACTTGTTCCAAGCAATGTTCGGCATGTGACTCAAATTCCCAGATATCCCGCCCTAATGGACCATCTAACAAGACTTGATTTATTGAACATTTTATGTATTGCTGGATGTGAAGAGGCAAGCGCTTTAGTAAAAAAATTCTTGTCTAAACAAATGTGGGGAGTTGTAACTGGCGCATCTGTCCTTTTAATTGAGGAAGGCGATGGTGAGGCGCTTAATTTGATTCGTAAATTATTAGACGATGAAGATGAAGGAACACGTATTCAAGCAGCTCTCGCTTTAGCATTTTATGGCGGAGATCCAAAAGTTACGAAAATCTTAGAGAGCTCATACGGAAGAGTTGATTGGGATAGAAAGGTTCAAATTCTTGAAGCGCTTGGTTTTATAGGCAATAGGGATTCTATTCCATTCCTTTTAGAGATTATGAAAGAGCCATTTACATTACTAAGAACAATAGCCGCATCGAGTGTGATCCAATGTCTATACCACTAATCCAGAAAATATTACATGAAGAAGGGTTAGATGGCTGGCTCATCTATGATTTCCACGGAATGAATAAGATTTTTGCGAGAATTTTGGAATTGCCTGAAAATTTACATGTCACAAGAAAGGTTTATTACTGGATTCCCGTTTCAGGAGAGCCTTTGAAAATCGTTCATAAAATTGAAAAACATGTCTTGGACAAGGTTAGAGGGAAGCTGAAATTATACGCGCGTAGAGAAGAGTTAGAAGCGCTCCTCCAAATGATTTCAGGGAAAATTGCAATGGAAGCTTCAAAAGATATTCCCTATGTCTCATTTGTCGATGGAGGCACAATTGATTATCTTAGATCGCTCACGCAAATGGAAATTGTTTCGTCTGCTGTTTTGATTCAAAAACTTCTTTCGGTACTATCAAAAGATGCGATAGCAACTCATTTAAAGGCAGCCAAAGTTCTAGATCAAGTTGTAGGAGAAGCATTTCAATTCATTCAGAGAGATCTTCCTTATGAAAAAGATGTTAGTGATTTTATTCTAAAACGATTTCACGAAGAAGGTTGTATTACAAATCACCCTCCCATTGTAGCAAGAGGCCCCAATTCAGCAAATCCTCATTACGAAGTGATTGGAAGAGGTGATAAATTTCAGAGAGGCGATTTTATTTTAATTGATCTTTGGTGCAAATTCAATACTCCGGGCGCTGTTTATGCAGATATTACAAGGGTTGGTTGCTTAGGAAAGCCAACTAGCAAGATGAAAGAGGCATTCAAAGCAGTAAGAGAGGCTCAAGAGATTGGAGTAGCTCATATTAAGGAGGGTGCGCGCGGAGCAGACGTTGATACGGCCGCAAGAGCGCATCTTGAAAAAATGGGATACGGCGATTACGTCTTGCATAGACTTGGGCATAGCATCGATACAGATCTTCATGGTAGCGGTGCCAATCTAGACAGCTTTGAATCCTTTGATACAAGAAAGCTGCTCATTAACACCTGCTATTCTATAGAGCCAGCAGTCTATATTTCTGGTGAATTCGGTCTTCGTTTAGAGTTTGATGTTCTTCTAACTGAGATAGGTGTCCAAATCACTTGTGACACTCAAGAAGAAATCTACTCTCTCTAATTTACAATTTTTTTTAAGGAATGACAGAAAAGGTTATGACATCTGCAATTAGTAGAATAAGCCCAGGCTTAATACTTCAAAGGGAAACGCTCTATGAAGAGTATGTGAGATTAGGTAGATCTCTTGAGTCATTTTTTAATACACATTCTCCGGAAGATAATTTTGAAATTATTAAATTTCTTTTTGAATCTAAAATTGATATTGATGTGCCAGATGGTATGTGCACACCACTTCATCTTGCTTGTAATTATGGATATATACCTATAGTATCTTATCTTTTAAAATCTGGTGTTGACCGAAATGCAATTTTTCAAGGAATTGATAGTTCATGGAGCTCGCTTTATCTAGCAGCTCATAATGGCTTTATTACTATTGTCAAAATATTATTTGAAGAAAGAGGACTTTTAAATGAATTCTCTTTAGATAGTGTTTTGTCTATTGCTGTAGATAATGGAGATGTGGTAATGGTCTCATTTCTTATCGAGCAAGGTCTGAATATTAATGAATTTAACAGTAAGGGAAACTCAACTCCATTAATTCTTGCGAGTTTTAAGGGGTATCTTGAAATTCTAACCCTTCTTTTAAATAAGGGCGCCTCTATTGATCTCTGTTGCGAAAAAATTGGAGTAAATGCACTGATGGCCGCTGTAGAAAAGGGGTTTGTTGACATTGCGCAACTTCTTTTAGAGCGTAAAGCAGATCCCAATAGGATAAATTTAGTTACAAAAAAAACTCCATTATGGATGGCATTTAATAACGGCAATCTACCCATGATAGAACTTTTAATATCATTTGGCGCTAATATTAACTATCTACATCCGGAATTTTCCACATTGCTACACTCCTATGCTGCTGAAGCAGATACCACAAAAGTATCGCTTCTTATTGATCTTGGCTCAGATATATTTGCTTTTAATATGTTTGGACAAGCTCCAATTCACTATGCCTGTGCTTCAGGTAGTATCGAAATAGTCGAACTACTTTTAAATAAGGGTGTAGATGTGAACTTCCCTACTGCAGATAAATATAGAGAGCTGCCGATTGCCATTGCTAGTGAAGAAGGGTGCATTGGTATTGTCGAACTTTTATGGGAACGAGGCGCACTTATGGAGTGGTCTCAATTAATAACTATTCTTGATAACCACAGCGGAAAAATAAGTGTAAAGATCGCAGAAATGTGGTTTGATCGTCTTTTCGAAAGATATAAAGATCCTAATGCCATAATAACAAATATCTTTGCCTTTCCTCTCCCTCTTATTTCTGTTTTGCATTTAGGCTCTCAGTTTGGTCCTGCATCAGAGCATTATTCTGCATTATATAGAAGGTTATTAACTAAGGAAGGATTGGCTATTCCAGAGCTATTAGATAATAAGCTTTCAAGATCTGTTAGATTAGAAGATCTTGATAAAGAGTTGGGAGATTCTCTACGTTTAGTAAGTCGTTGGGATAGATATAACAAGAATCCCTGGAAGCTTCCCTTAGAAGAGGTTGAGCATATAAAATCAATTAAGAATCAGTGTAAGACTAGCCGTATTAAAGATGAATCTATAGTTAATTATAGAAAAATAGTTGCAATTTATGATCTTTGGGTAGCAAGGCACCCTCTTCTTTCTTATTTGCAATTAGCCAGTAGAGATTTTCGTGAAATTAGTGTTGATGAAGCATCCACTATAAAACCGTCTATTTGTATAGTCGCTTCACTTTTTAATCCTTACAAATTGGCTGGCCTCGAAGAAGTAGAAAGATATCTTCAAGCAAGTGCTTTAAAACGAAAAGAGGTGTGGCAATATCTAAGAAGTCAAGTCATTAGTGGTGCGTCGCAAATTACTGGCCCTCAGGAGTTAACATTTATTCATGGAACTACCTCAGCAACAATACCTGGTTTAAAAAAAAGAGGAGCGCTGCTTCCGCTTGGATTATTATTAAAAGATGATGTTCCATTTGCTGGTGAACTTTGCGGAACTCATATAGGGATCAATAAAGAACATATTTCGGGCATTACATTTTCCTCTACAGGTTCTCTTCTTCAACCTCAGTACTATGGCCTAACAACAGGGGTGAATGTTTTGGAATTTTATGCAAAAGGCTTAGCAGCAAAACATTTTAAGCATGAATTGCTTGCAGTTGAAAAGGCTTTTGCGCATATTACCTCTGCTCTGCTAGAAGTTTTGGATCAAAAAGGCGCAGAAATTCTAATCATCCATATTAAAAGACTTAAGAAGTTAGGGCATGGTGATGATCCTCGAATGATTGAGCTTTTAGAGCGTATCACTTCATTACCGGCTAATCCGTATTTAGAACAATTAGTTAAAGCTATTATGGATCCTGTAGTAGCATTCACTCCTGAAGAAAAATCTTTTATAGATAGGGCGGCTCCTATTGCATTCGCATCTTCAAAGGCAAGACCAGATGTTCGTCCACGGGGTATGCTCGAAAGTTTTGAATTTAATTCTCTTCCTATACAAAAGATCAATTATGCATTTACAACTTCCGATCAAATTCCATTTTTGCATGAAGCACTAAGTGGGATGGGAATTCAGGTTGAGTCACTTGAAACACTTAAGTTACTCTCATTTTTTTGTATGGCAAGAGGCACTTGGGTCGAAAATAAAATTTCTGAATTAACTCCAGTCATTGGTAAAGCGCAAGCAGAAGTGGCAGCTATTTTAGAAGGGTATATTCTTCCAAATTATGCAAAATTATTTCCTGAAAAACCTTCCTATATAGATAGATATGGAGTTCGTAGGGAGATTGCGTTACCCTATTTCGGAGAGGGAATTGTTTCCTATGAACATTATGTAGCGCAGGTAAATCTTCAAGCAACACTGCCTAGAAACATCCATGGACTAATGCATGCAGTTCGCGTTGCTATTGCCTCTCAAATGATCAATAATCTTCTTGGTCTTGATGAGCTTCCTGCTTGGATCATTGCTGCATGCGCTGCTCATGATATGGGAAGAGAAGATGAAGCCGAGGATTTTTGGGATGAAAAAAGCAGCGATTTGTTTTCCGCTATTATGTTTATTGCAACTCAAGGATCAGCTCAAACAGTAGCATATGGAAAGATTATTGCGAACAAAGATACCCAGGAACCATGTTATAAAACTCTGCCTGTACAAATATTACATGATGCGGATGTTTTAGAAATTCATCGAATTTATCTTTATAGCCCAGAAGCATTTGATAAAAGACATCTTTATTTTTTAACAAATGACAAAGTCCCTAAACCTGATGGAGAGGCAATTAATTTAGAGTGGCGAGAATTTATTCGTCTTACCGAAGACCCAGCACTAAAGTTCAGGCTTGAGTTTCAAGGAGATTCTTACTATCTAGAAGTGATGAAATTACTAGCAAAATATGTAAGTGAAGGGAAATTTCCTACGATTGGACGCTTTTTGGATAAAGAGCTAAGAGCTTGCAATAATTGGCGTTTAGGAGAGCTGTAAGTAGAGTTTGTCGAGGATGGCAGCTCTATCACTTGTGAGCTTCGAGAGCGCTGAAATTTTTGCGTGATCACCTTTTGTTGAGGCGTCTGCAAGAAGCGTATAGTCGCGATCTTGAAGCGCTTCTAGTTCGAGAATTTTCTTTTCCAGCTCTTTTGTTTCATTCTTGGTGGTGGGCTTTTTGGGCGCATCTTTAATTTTTTGTGGTTTTTCGGCTTTCTCTTCTTCCCAACCTTGTTTTTCAAGGAATTCAGTGTAGGAGCCGAGGAAAATCTCTTGCCTATTTTCGTGGCAGACGATGAGTTTGTCTAATTCGAGTCGTTTAAGGATGAGTTCTGAGTGGGTCACTATAATAAAGGTTTCGGGAAAATCGTTAAGTGCGTCAATGAGTGCTTCAACTGATTCGATATCAAGGTGATGTGTGGGCTCATCAAGAAGGAGGAGGTTGCAAGGATTAGCGATGATTTTGCCGAGTAAAACTCTGCTTTTTTCTCCGCCTGATAGGACGCCGATTTTTTTTGCAGAAAGATCGCCGCTGAATAGCATTTGACCCGCAATTGCTTTTACTTCAGCGTAGCTGAGCTTGATATTCGCAAGTTTAATCTCTTCTTCAATTGTTCTATCTTTATGAAGGCGCTCGATGTTGGTTTGACCAAAATAGCCAATTGCTACCTGCTCACCATAACTTACGGATCCTGATTGAGGCTTTAGATCAGTTGCAATAAGCCTGAGCAAAGTTGATTTTCCATTTCCGTTTTTTCCAATGATTGCAACTCTGTCGCCCTTCTCAAGAAAAAGAGAAAAGTCAGGGATCATAGGAGTATCTGTGTAAGAAAAAGAGACATTTTTTAATTCGCCTACTTTTTCGCCAGGAAGGGGTTTTACTCGAAATTCAAAATCAAGATTGTAGAGCGATTTAAGTGCTTCGAGAGCAGGAATCCTGTCGAGGGCCTTTTTTCTTGCTCCCGCCTGAGCCGCCTTGGAAGCGGAAGCTCCAAATCTATCAATAAAAGATTGGAGATGAGCTTTCTTTTTGTCTTGATTCATGCGCGTTTTTTCATGAATTTCTTCTTGCGCTGCAATTTGAGTAAAGAAATCGATGCTGCTTCCCGTTAGTTTGCGAGCTTTTTTTCGTAATATTCCGACTGTATGAGTCGTAATGCTATCCATAAATTCTCTGTCATGACAGACAATAATTAATTCACCCGGCCATCTCGCAAGAATTTTGCTTAAAAAACGCATGGAAAGAATATCGAGGTAGTTTGTTGGTTCATCAAGGAGAAGGCAATCTGGTTCTGACAAAAGAAGCTTTGCAAGATTTAAGCGGAGCTGGTAACCGCCAGAAAGGTCTACCGGTGATTTTTCAAATTGCTCTTCTGTAAAACCAAGGCCTAAAAGAATTTTTTCTGCTTTATAGACGTCGCATTGCTCATCAACTGGTAAGCCTAACACTGCTTCATCAACAACTGTGTGTGCTGTAAAACGGATGTGCTGCTCTAGCCATCCGATTCGGTAGCCTTTTACAATTCCAATAGTCCCTTTATCTTGCTTTTCAGCTCCCATTAAAAGGCGAAATAGAGTCGATTTACCCGAGCCATTTCGACCAATTAGGCCGATGCGCTCTTTTTTGCCGACAGTAAAAGAAACTCCTTCTAAAAGCGGAATCCCAGCATAGGATAAAGAAATGTTTTCAAGTTGAATCATGGAGGACTACTATACAGCCTGAGGCGGATTTAATGCAAATTTTTGACTGTATTCTTGAGTTAGATTGGGTATGCCTTGATCTTTTTCATCCGCAAAGAATTTTTTTCTCGTTATTTCAATGTCCCGAATGGTAAAAAACGATTCTCTTGGCTTAGCGCCTTTATGCCATTGATGGATATTTTGAAACTGAGAGGTGTCTTCTGGATGATTCCTAACGTGAGTTAAATAAGCTAAATGGATGTGAATTTTAAAAAATTCATCTTTAAACTGGTCGCGAGTTTCCTTAAGCTTATATAGCTGCATTTTAAAATTTAGCTTATCGTGATAGTGTGTTGGGCTTTTCTCACCTAAGCGTAATCTAGGATGCTGAGCCTTATATTCGATGTATTGAGTCTCAAATTGATCCATTTTTGTTTTTATGGACCTAAGTTCAGCTTTCTGGATATCTATGTAGGCCTGAATAGGGGATGCGTTGAAATTTTGATTATCAATGATTTTTTTAAAAAAAACAGACGCATCAAGATGAGATTTGGCAGATTGTACACAAGTTTGGACCTTATGGTATAGAGGGATTAATGTGATAGGAAGTAGGCCTATACAGCTGTACACATTAGAAATTGAAGTTGGCGAAAGAAAATAAAGGCCCACAACAAACAGGGCTATAAAAGCTACTACACTAACTGCGGCTATAACGTTATTTTTAGTGCTTTCGTAAGCATGTTCTTTTACCATATTATGGTAAAAATTTGCTGTATTTAAGACGTTTAATGATATTGATCTTTCCATGTAACCATTATAGCGGAATATGAGGAAAAATATCTAGAGAATTTCTTATACAAGATGTTGTAAAGCAATTTTTTGCATTTTTAGATAAAGGCTTCTTAATCCGTGCGCTCTTGTTGGCGAAAGTGATATAAATATATTTAAATCAGACAGAATTGTTGGGGGGTTTTTGAGTATGTGTTCGGGCGTCTCGTTATTATAAAGGTGCATAAGAATTGCTGCGAGGCCTTTTGAAATAAGCGCATCAGAATCACATTCAAACTGTAATGTATTGTTTATGAGTAGGGAGTTTAAGTAGAGTTTGCTTTGACATCCTTCGACTAGATTTTGAGTAGTTTTGAATAATGGGTCTAGTGGAGGAAGTTTTTTTCCAAGTGATATAATCAGCTCGTAACGCTCTTCTGGCGTCTTGCAGGCGTCAAAAATTTTTTTGATAGCTTCGTGTTTGTTTAAAGTGTTGTTCATTTTTCTTTAACAATAATAGGTGTTTTACTATTATGGTTCAACTGAATTGACTTAAGGCAGTATAGTATGTCGAAAAAAGAAGATATGATGGAGTTGGAAGGGGTTGTTAAGGACCTTTTGCCAAACATGACGTTTGTAGTGGAGCTCTCAAATGGAGTGAATATTCATGCACATTTGTGTGGAAAAATGCGTATGAGAAATATTCGTGTACTCGTTGGAGATAAGGTTACAGTAGAGATGTCATCATATGATTTAACTAAGGGTAGGATTACATACAGGCAGAAATGATAATTTTCTGAGAATGTTTCTTGCTTTTTTTTTGAAATAACGATATGCTCTTGGGCATTCTTTGTTTTAGGGGATAAGATTTAATTTGTTAGTATAAACAGGAAGAAAAAATTGCTCAGCCCAGGTAGCTCAGAGGTAGAGCACTTGCATGGTAAGCAAGGGGTCGCAGGTTCGATTCCTGTTTTGGGCAAGAAAAGAAATAATTTTTAAGGTCTATCGGAGGAAATTCTAAATGGCAAAAGAAACTTTTAAAAGGGATAAACCCCACGTCAATATCGGTACCATTGGACACGTCGACCATGGTAAAACTACATTGACTGCAGCTATTACTAAGGTTTTAGCTCAGAAGGGTGGAGCAAAATTTAGAGCGTACGACTCTATTGATAATGCTCCGGAAGAAAAAGCGCGTGGTATTACAATTAATGCCAGCCATGTTGAGTATGAGACGCCTAATAGGCACTACGCTCACGTTGACTGTCCGGGTCACGCTGACTATGTTAAGAACATGATTACTGGTGCTGCGCAGATGGATGGAGCGATCTTAGTGGTTGCTGCTACTGATGGTGCTATGCCGCAAACTAAAGAGCATATTCTTCTTGCTAAGCAAGTAGGTGTGCCAGCAATTGTTGTGTTTATCAACAAAGTAGACATGATTGCTAAAGGTGATGAAGAGCTTCTAGATCTAGTAGAAATGGAGATCGGTGAGCTTCTTGAGATCCAAGGTTATAAGAATGTGAAGATCGTTAGGGGTTCTGCTCTTAAGGCTCTTGAAGGCGATCCTGTATGGGAAAAAACAATTGAAGAGCTAATGCAAGCTGTTGATGATACAATTCCAACTCCTGCGCGTGAAGTTGACAAACCGTTCCTTATGCCAATTGAAGACGTTTTCTCCATCTCAGGAAGAGGAACTGTTATTACAGGCAGAATCGAGCGTGGTATTATTAAAATTAACGAAAAAGTTGAGCTTGTTGGTTTGAGACCTACAAAAGACACAGTTGTGACTGGTGTTGAGATGTTTAACAAAACTCTTGACGAAGGTCGTGCTGGTGAGAACGTAGGTATCCTTGTTCGTGGTATCGATAAGGCTGACGTTGAGCGTGGTATGGTGCTTTCAGCTCCTGGAGCTTCAAAAGCATTTACTAAGTTTGAAGGTGAAGTTTATATCCTTACTAAAGAAGAGGGCGGAAGACATAAGCCGTTCTTTGATGGATATCGTCCACAGTTCTATTTTAGAACAACTGACGTGACTGGAACATTGCATTTACCAGCAGGAACAGAAATGGTTATGCCTGGTGATAACATTCGTATTAGCGGTGAGCTAATTGCGCCTGTTGCAATGGAAGAAGGAATGCGTTTTGCAATCCGTGAAGGTGGCCGTACTATCGGTGCTGGAACAATTGCAAAAATTATTTCCTAGTTTTTTTTGGGTGAGAGGGCATGTTGTTTTCTCACCCTTTATTATATGGGTGTGTAGCTCAGTTGGTAGAGCGACGGTCTCCAAAGCCGTAGGTCGGGGGTTCGAAGCCCTCCGCACTCGCATAACGAAAAGGATATAAGGTGAAAGAAGAAACGATTACTTTAGTTCAGGAGACAGTGAGTCTAGTGAAAAGAGGTTATATTAGGGAGCTAAAAGAGGAACTTAAAAAGGTTTCTTGGACATCAAAAGATGAGCTCTTTCTTTCTACTAAAATTGTTGTGGGATCGACATTTGTTTTTGGATTTGGAGTATACTTGGTCGATTTAATTGTACAAGGAAGTTTAAACGGTTTACACAGCTTAGTTTTTAAGGTTATAGGTTAGGTCAATGAATCATAAGTGGTACATTCTACAAGTCTTATCTAATCGAGAGAAGAAGGCTAAAAGAACGATAGAAGAAAATCTTGAGCAAATGGGCATGAAAGATTTTATTTCGGAAATTCTTTTACCTACTGAAAATGTTCTCGACATAAAGAAAGGTGATCAAAAGGTTCAAGAGAAGCTAATTTGGCCTGGATATCTTTTGATAAAAATGAATTTAACTGACGAAAGTTGGCACTATGTAAAAGATATTAATGGTGTTGTCGACTTTTTAGGTGGAGGGGCACCAACACCTCTGTCTGATCAAGAAGTTGAAGCCGTGCTTAAAGATTTGAGAAAGAAAAAAGATGAAGTTGTTCATAAACATGATGTTCGTCCTGGTGATGCAGTGAAGATTATCGATGGTGTTTTTGTTAATTTCGCGGGAACTGTTACTGAGGTCTTCCAAGAGAAGGGTAGACTAAGTGTTCTCGTATCGATTTTCGGTCGCGATACACGTGTAGATGATCTTGAGTTTTGGCAAGTTGAAAAAAATGCAGTAGAATAAGGACATACGATGGCAAAGAAAAAGATATTAAAACTAATAAAGCTTCAGATTCCTGCGGGCAAGGCGAATCCTGCACCACCGATTGGGCCTGCGCTTGGATCTGCTGGCGTTAATATTATGGCGTTTTGCAAGGAATTTAATGCAAAAACACAAGGGGGAAGTGATATTCTGCCAACAGTTATTACTGTTTATGCGGACAAGTCATTTTCTTTTATTACTAAGCAACCACCGGTTGCTGAAATGATTAAGAAGGAAGCCGGAATTACTAAGGGTTCTAAGGTTCCAAACCGAGATAAGGTGGGGAAATTAACGAAAGAACAAGTAATGAATATTGTTAGAAGAAAAAAGCCGGATCTTCGATTGAGAGCAGGCGATGAAGAAGCTGCAGCTAGAATAGTTGCGGGAACTGCTAGATCTATGGGTGTAGAGGTTGAAGTATGAGATATAAATCAAAAAGATTAAGAGATGCTGTAAGTAAAATAGATCTTATGAAAAAGTATTCAACTCGTGATGCGATTGAATTACTAAAGACTATTCCTTTGACAAAGTTTGATCAAACGATGGAGCTTTCGTTGTCACTAAATGTTGATCCAAAAAAAGCAGATCAGCAAGTGAGAGGAACTGTTAGTTTACCACATGGTACTGGTAAAAAGTCTGTTATTCTTGTTTTCGCAAAAGGCGATAAAGAAAAAGAGGCTAGAGAAGCTGGTGCTGACTACGTTGGTTCGGAAGATTTAGCGGATAAAATTGCTGCTGGATGGGTAGACTTTACTGATGTTGTTGCAACGCCTGATATGATGAGGCTTGTAGGAAAACTTGGTAAGGTGCTTGGACCGAGAGGTTTGATGCCAACTCCAAAAGCTGGAACTGTTACCAATGATGTTGGAACAGCGATTAGAGATATAAAAGCCGGAAAGATTGAATTTAAAGTAGATAAAAATGGTAATTTAAACACCTTTTTTGGTAAAATCTCTTTCTCGATGGATCACTTAGTGGCAAATTTAGCAGCATTGCTTGATGCAATTGTTAAAGTTCGTCCCGTAAGTGTAAAAGGAAGTTTTATTAAATCAATTGCTATGTCAAGCACAATGGGGCCTGGACTAGAAGTTGAGCATCATGTTGTGCAAGCAGGATAAGGTATGTTAGCTGAAAAAGAAATATTTCTAGATGAAGTTAAGGGCAAAATAGATCCGTCTTTCGGATTTGTTTTAGCTAGCTATCGTGGTATTAATGCAAATGCTTTTGCAGGCTTTAGAAGTAAATTAGTTGAAGCCGGCGGAGATTTTTTTGTTATTAAAAAAAGAGTGTTTGTAAAAGCTGCCAAAGACTTGAATCTCCAGTACGAAGTAAAAGAATTGGAAGGTCATGTTGGGCTTGCATTTGCAAAGGATAATTTCCTTGCAATGACAAAGGCGCTTTATGCATTCAAAAGTGAACATGCTCAAGCGCTAAGCGTTATAGGCGGGCATTTTGAAGGGAAGAAGTGTTCTTCCAATGAAGTGGAGTTGATTTCTAAATTGCCATCGCTAAATGAAATGCGTGCGCAATTTGCAGGACTACTAGTAGCTCCGATGACGCAAACACTAGGACTCATCCAAGCTATGCTCTGCAGCGTCATTTACTGCTTGGATAACAAAGCTAAAAAAGAATTAATTTAAACTAAAAGAGGTAAAACCGTGAGTCAACAACTTGATCAGATTGTAGAAACATTAAGCCAACTTACCGTGCTTGATCTAGCTAACTTAAAGACAATGTTAGAAGAAAAATGGGGCGTTCAAGCAGCTGCAGCAGCAGTTGCTATGCCAATGGCAGCAGCAGCCGCAGCACCTGCAGTTGAAGAATCAACTGAATTTAACGTATACATTAAAGAGACACCAGCAGATAAGAAGATTGGTGTTATTAAAGCTGTACGTGAAGCAACAGGTCTTGGTCTTGGCGAAGCGAAAGCATTCGTTGAAGCTGGAGATGCTACTAAGCCAGTAAAAGAAAAAATTAAGAAAGCTGAAGCAGATGAGCTCAAGAAGAAACTTGAAGACGCTGGAGCAAAAGTAGAAGTAAAAGGTATGTAAGACATTTTTGTCTTCGTTTTAAAATAGAGCAGGGAGTTCTTTGTAAGAAGGACTTTCTGTTTTTTTGATTTTTTAAGTTAACAATCTTTGCTTTAGAGGGGACAGTATGTTGAAAAGGCCACCTAATCGGGTGAGTTTCAAGAAGCGTGAAGAAATCATCGATCTTCCTAACTTAATTGAAGTTCAGGTAAAGTCATATAGAGACTTTTTGCAAGCGGAAAAATTTCCACATGAACGTGAGAACATGGGTATGGAAGAGGTTTTTCGTGAGGTATTTCCAGTTAAAAGTTTTGATGAAAAAATCATACTAGAATACTTGTCATATAGTTTAGGAGTACCTAAATACACTCCAGATGAAAGTATTAGACGTGGAATTACGTATAATACTGCCTTAAAGGCAAAATTCAGATTAACAGACGAAACGGGTATTAAAGAAGAAGAAGTCTATATGGGCACTCTTCCTCTTATGACTGAAAGAGGTACGTTTGTTATTAATGGTGCCGAAAGAGTTATCGTTTCTCAGCTCCATAGATCTCCTGGTATTTGTTTTGAAGAAGAAATACATCCAAAAGGTAATGTTCTTTATTCTTTCCGAATTATTCCATATAGAGGTAGTTGGTTAGAAGCGGCATTTGATATCAATGACTTGATTTATGTCTATGTTGATAAGAAAAAGCGTAGACGAAAAGTTCTCGCTACATCGTTTATTAGAACTCTTGGTTACTCGACTGATGCTGATATTATCGAAGAGTTTTTTAGTACTCGAAAAATTAAAGTTAAGTCTGATAAGGATTTTGCAAAAATTGTTGGAAAAATTCTTGCTGAAGATGTCGTAGATGAAGAAAATGGTATAGTCTATGGAAAAGCTTCTGAGAAACTAACGACTGCAATGCTAAAGCGTATTCTTGATGCTGAAATACCAATGATTCGTGTTGCTGAAGATGCTGATGAAACAAGTCCTATTATCAGGATGCTTGCAAAAGATCCGACTGATTCATATGAGTCTGCATTAAAAGATGTTTATAGAAAAATGCGTCCAGGTGAGCCAGCGACTCTTTCTAATGCTAGATCTCTAATTATGAGACTTTTCTTTGATCCAAAACGTTACAATTTGGGTAAAGTTGGACGTTATAAATTAAATAAAAAATTAGAGTTAGATCTTTCTGATGAAGTTTTAAACCAAGTTGTTCTTCGTAAAGAAGATATTGTTCAAGCAATTAAGTATGTTATTCGCCTTAGACAAGGTGATGAAAAAGCTTATATTGATGATATTGACCACCTTGCTAATAGACGTGTCAGATCTGTTGGAGAATTAGTACAAAACCAATGTAGAATTGGATTTGTTCGTATGGAGAAAATCATTAAAGAGAGATTGAATCTCTTTGATTTTGCCTCAGATACATTGACTCCAGGAAAAGTGATTTCTGCAAAAGGTTTCCAATCGGTTATTAAAGACTTTTTTGGAAGATCTCAGTTATCACAATTTATGGATCAGACAAACCCTGTAGCAGAACTTACTCATAAACGAAGACTTTCGTCTCTCGGGCCCGGCGGTTTGAATAGAGAAAGAGCTGGATTTGAAGTGCGTGACGTTCATTCTAGTCACTATGGTCGAATTTGTCCGATTGAGACTCCAGAAGGTCCTAACATTGGATTGATTACATCTCTTTCAACGTTTGCTAAGATTAATGAGTTTGGTTTTATTGAAACTCCTTATCGCATTGTGAGAGAAGGTGTTGTTACAGAAGAAATTGAATACATGACTGCCGATCAGGAAGAAAGATGTATTATTGCACAGGCGTCAGCAATTCTTGACGAGCACAACATGTTTGTAGAAGACGTTACTTGGGCTAGATTTAACGCAGAGTCGTTAAAAATTGAAGCAAGTAAAGTTACTCACATGGATGTGTCTCCTAAGCAGCTTGTCTCAATTGTCACAGGACTCATTCCATTTCTTGAGCATGATGATGCTAACAGGGCTCTTATGGGCTCGAACATGCAACGTCAAGCTGTTCCTTTACTCATTGCAGATTCTCCAATTGTGGGAACTGGCGTTGAGCTTAGAGCGGCAAAAGACTCAGGAGCTGTAATCATTGTAGAAGAAGATGGAACAGTTGAGTATGTAGATGGTTTTCAAATCATTGTAGCGCTCAAATCCAATCCGTTGCAGAAAAAGACTTATGTATTGAAAAAATTCATGAGAACTAATGCGGGCACTTGTTTGAATCAAACTCCACTTGTAGGAGTAGGTGATAAGGTTGTTGCTGGCGATATTATTGCTGATGGCCCATCTACAGATCGTGGAGAAGTTGCATTAGGTAAGAACGTTGTTGTAGCTTTCATGCCTTGGTGTGGATATAACTACGAAGATGCGATTATTATATCTGAAAAATTGATTAAGGAAGATTTCTATACTTCAATTTATTTAGAAGAATTTGAATTGACTGCAAGAGACACTAAACTTGGAAAAGAAGAAATTACCAAAGATATTCCAAACGTATCTGAAGAGGCGCTTAGAAACCTTGGAGATGATGGAATTGTTCGTATCGGCGCTCATATAAAGCCGGGTGATATATTAGTTGGTAAAATTACTCCTAAGTCTGAGACAGAACTATCACCTGAAGAAAGACTTTTAAGAGCTATCTTTGGGGAAAAAGCGGCTGATGTGAAAGATGCCTCTTTAACGGCTCCTCCGGGAACTGAAGGTTTTGTAATGGATGTGAAGGTGTTTAGCAGACGCGACCGTCTATCAAAAACAGATGATGAAATGGTAGAAGAGCGTTCTCGTATTCAGGACATTCAAAAAGAATTTAAAGAGAAAGAAGATGAGCTTCAATTAGAGGTTCATGAAAAATTAGGTGCGCTTCTCCTTGATGATGTTGCCCCAGCTTCTATACTTCATAGAAAAACGGGAAATATCTTGATGAAGGACGGAGATGAAGTTACTCAAGAGCTTCTTGAAACAATTGAGCTTGAAAATCTTGAGGATTTGATTATTCCTTCATGTGAAGCGTATGATACAATGAAAGAAATTCTTTTAGAGCATAAGAATGCTCTAGAAGCTCTTGAATCACAATATAAGTCAGAGACTGAATTCATTCGTAAGGGTGATGTTGAGTTGGAGGCTGGTGTAATTCGTCAAGTTAAAGTCTATATTGCAACAAAGAGAAAGTTGCAAGTAGGTGATAAAATGGCTGGTAGACACGGTAACAAAGGGGTAGTTTCTAAATTAGTACCTGTAGCAGATATGCCTTATCTAGCTGATGGTTCTACTGTAGAAATTATTTTGAATCCACTTGGCGTACCTTCTAGGATGAACCTTGGTCAGATGCTTGAGACGCATTTAGGATATGCAGCGAGAAAAACAGGCGTTTATGTAAAAAGCCCTGTATTTGAAGGCTTTCCGGAAGAAGAAATTTGGAAAATGTGGGAGAAAGCTGGTCTTAGAAAAGATGGTAAGTCGTATCTTTATGATGGTAGAACTGGAGAGAGATTTGATAATCCTATAGTTGTAGGTATTATCTATATGCTCAAACTTTCTCACCTTGTAGACGATAAGATCCATGCGAGAGCTATTGGTCCTTACTCACTTGTTACCCAACAACCACTTGGAGGTAAAGCTCAGAAAGGTGGTCAGAGATTCGGGGAGATGGAAGTTTGGGCTCTAGAAGCTTATGGAGCAGCAAATCTTTTACAAGAGATGTTAACTGTAAAATCAGATGACGTCGCAGGAAGAACCCGTATATATGAATCGATAGTTAAAGGTGAGAACACGCTAAAAGCGGGAACTCCTGAATCGTTCAATGTACTTATTAAAGAGATGCAAGGCCTTTGCCTAAATATTACTGCAGAAACAGTTTTAGAAGGATAAATTTTAATCCGACATTGAGTGGATATCATGCGTGCTGAGACACAAGAGATTGCGTTTAGTTTCCATGATATCTGCTTAATGTGCGTTTACCCCTCTTTTGGAGAGTTTTAATGTCAGATATGCAACAACATGAAGAAGAATTTCACACAAAATATTTTGAAAACATTGGTATTCAAATTGCCTCTAGTGACGTCATTAGAGACAATTGGTCCCGTGGTGAGATTAAGAAGCCTGAAACTATAAATTATAGAACATTTAAGCCTGAAAAAGGCGGTCTTTTCTGTGAGAAAATTTTTGGTCCAACAAAAGACTGGGAATGTGCTTGCGGAAAGTATAAAAAAATTAAGCATAAGGGAATTGTATGCGACCGTTGTGGAGTTGAAGTTACTCTTTCAAAGGTAAGACGCGAGCGTATAGCTCATATTGATTTGGCAGTTCCTGTTGTCCATATCTGGTTTTTTAAGACACAGCCATCCCGCATTGGGAATATTTTGGGAATGTCTTCTGGAGATTTAGAACGAGTTATCTATTATGAAGAATATGTTGTTGTTGATCCTGGTCGCACAAGTCTTGAAAAAAAACAATTATTAAATGACGTAGAGCTTCGTGAAGCGCAAGAGAAATGGGGCCCAGATGCTTTTAAAGCTTTGATGGGTGGAGAAGCTGTAAGGCAACTTCTTGAGACGGAAGATATGCAGTCTACTATTGTTGAATTAAAAGACAAGCTTCGTAAGACAAAGTCTATTCAAGCTAGAATGAAGCTTGCTAAGAGATTGAAGATTATTGAAAGTTTTTCAGTTTCTGGCAATAGACCTGAATGGATGGTAATGACTGCAGCGCCAGTTATTCCGCCTGATTTAAGGCCTTTAGTTCCTCTAGATGGTGGTAGATTTGCTACATCAGATCTAAATGATCTTTACAGAAGAGTGATTAATCGAAATAACCGTTTGAAAGCGATTTTAAAATTAAAAACGCCTGATGTAATTATCCGAAATGAGAAAAGGATGTTGCAGGAAGCTGTTGACGCCTTATTTGATAATGGCCGTCACGGTCATCCAGTAATGGGTGCGGGTAACCGTCCTTTAAAATCTCTTTCAGAAATGTTGAAAGGTAAACAAGGTCGTTTTAGACAAAACTTACTTGGTAAAAGGGTTGACTATTCTGGTCGTTCGGTAATTGTTGTAGGGCCTGAATTAAAATTAAATCAATGTGGTCTTCCTAAGAAAATGGCGCTTGAGCTTTTTGAGCCATTTATTGTTAAGCGTTTAAAAGATCAAGGTTTTGTTTATACAATTCGATCTGCGAAGAAAATGATTCAAAGGGCTGATCCTCAAGTTTGGGATGTGCTTGAAGAAATCATTAAAGGGCATCCAGTTCTACTGAACCGTGCTCCGACATTGCACAGATTGGGTTTGCAAGCTTTTGAGCCTGTTCTAATCGAAGGTAAAGCGATCCGGATACACCCTCTTGTTTGTACAGCTTTTAACGCTGACTTTGATGGTGACCAGATGGCCGTTCACGTGCCTCTTTCCATAGAAGCTCAGATTGAAGCTAAAACATTGATGATGGCTCCAGACAACATATTCTTGCCATCATCTGGAAAACCTGTAGCTATTCCTAGTCAGGACATGATTTTAGGTTTGTACTATGTTATGTTTGACCCTGTATTTATCAGAGAAGAAAAGGGTGGAAAAACAAAAACATACGGCAGCTCAGAAGAAGTTCTTCTAGCTATGAAAGCTTCTGGCAGTTACAACTGGCAAGCAACCGATCTAAAAGATGGTGATAGAAAAGACGATTTAGGAAGAGGTATTCATATTCATGAGAAAATCAGAGTTCTGATTGACGGGAATATGATTGAGACAACTCCAGGTAGAGTTCTCTTTAATACGATAGTTCCTAAAGAGCTTGGTTTCCAAAACTATACTCTACGTAAAAAAACTTTAGGAGAGCTTGTTCTTCAGATTTACAAAACGGTAGGTCTTGAAAAAACAGTACGTTTCCTAGATGGTCTAAAAGATATTGGATTTGATCAAGCGACTAAATCTGGTATTTCGATGGGTGTTGCTGATGTGGTTATTCCATCAACTAAGAAAAAGCTTATTGAAGATGCGAATAAGAAAGCTCTTCTTGTAGTGAAGCAGTATGAGGATGGAATTATTACGGAAGGTGAAAGACACTCCAAGATTATTTCAATTTGGACTGAAGTTACTGAGGTGCTTTCAGATACATTGTATGACAGCATCATGAAGCCGTCGAAAGATAAGGAATTAAATCCTTTATTCTTGATGATTGACTCAGGCGCTCGTGGTAACAAATCTCAGTTAAGGCAGCTCGGTGCTCTTCGAGGTCTTATGGCTAAACCTTCAGGCGAAATTATTGAAAACCCGATTACGTCTAACTTTAGAGAAGGTTTAAGTGTTCTTGAATACTTTATTTCTTCACACGGAGCTCGTAAAGGTCTTGCAGATACTGCTCTTAAAACAGCTGACTCTGGTTACTTAACAAGAAGACTAGTCGATGTTTCTCAAGATGTTTTAGTCAATGAGGAAGATTGCGGTACTCTTAATGGAATTGAAATTGCTCCAATTAAGCAAGGTCAGGAAGAGCTTCTTTGCTTGAAAGACCGTATTTTTGGAAGAACTGTTTGTGAAGACGTATACATGCCAGGTGATAAGACTAAATTACTTGCTAAGTCAGGTGACATCCTAACAATTGAACAAGCTCTTGCAATTGACGATTCCGGTATCGAAAGTATCAGAATCCGTTCAGCACTTACATGCGAAACTCCGAGAGGGATTTGCTCTAAGTGTTATGGTGCAAATCTTGCAAATGGTAGGAAGGTAGCTCTTGGTGAAGCTGTTGGTATCATCGCTGCTCAATCAATTGGTGAGCCAGGTACTCAGCTTACAATGAGAACGTTCCACTTGGGCGGTATTGCGTCAGCTAATATCAATCCGGATCTTGTATCTGATTTTGACGGTCTGTTAGTCCATCAAGAAGTACGTACTGTTTGGGATGATGATGAGAAAGTTTGGCTTGTACTTAATAAGAATGGAGCTCTACATATTGTTAAAAACGATGGTAGAACTTTAGCTGAGTACAAAAAACTTTTATCTACAAAATCAATTGAGCCATTGAAATCGTTTGCTGTAGAACTTGGAACACAAATCTTTATCGAAGATGGTTCTAAGATTTCTAAGGGCGAAAAAATTGCTCATATGGAACAATATAGCTATCCAATTATTTGCGAAAGATCAGGTTATGTAAAATACGAAGATCTAGTAGAGGGTATCTCAACACAAAAAACTGTTAATAAACAAACAGGACAAACTGAAGTTGTTGTAAAACAACATCGTGGTGCTGAGCTTCATCCTCAAATGATTATGTATCATGATGCTGCTTGTACAGAAGTTGTTGGTTCATACCCAATTCCTTCAGGCGCTCACCTTTCTGTTGAAGATGGCGCATTTGTAAAAGCTGGTAAGCAACTTGCTAGATTGCCAAAAGGTGCTGTCAAGACTAAGGATATAACGGGCGGTCTTCCAAGAGTTGCAGAACTTTTTGAAGCAAGAAAGCCAAAAGATGCCGCTGAAATTGCTAAAATTGATGGCGTTGTTGACTTTAAGGGTGTTCAGAAGAACAAGAGAATTATTGTTGTTCGGGATGAAGAGACAGGTATGGAAGAAGAGCATCTTATACCTCTTACAAAGCACTTAATTGTTCAGCGTGGCGATCATGTAGAAAAAGGTCAACAATTGACTGAAGGTCTTGTGAAATTACAAGAGATTTTAGAAATTTGCGGAGTCCGTGAACTTCAGAAACATCTCGTAAACCAAGTACAAGAAGTTTATTGCTTACAAGGGGTTAACATTAACGATAAGCACGTTGAGATCATCGTAAGACAGATGCTTCAAAAAGTGCGTATCACTGATCCGGGCGATACAGTTTTCTTGTATGGTGAAGACATTGATAAAAAGGCATTTCATCTTCAAAATAGAAAAGTTATTGATGAAGGTGGAAGACCTGCAGGCGCAGCTCCAGTGCTACTTGGAATTACAAAAGCATCGCTTGGAACAGAGTCGTATTTTTCAGCGGCTTCCTTCCAAGAGACGACTCGAGTTCTTACTGATGCGGCTTGTGAAGGTAAGGTTGACTATCTTCTTGACTTCAAGTCTAACATTATTACAGGACAGCAGATGCCTTCAGGTACCGGACATAAGAGATATTTCCGCCGCTTGAAAAAGAATATCGAACAAGAACAAGAGTCATTCCTTGAGTTCTTTTTTGAAAATGAATTAGAAGAAGAGTTGTTAACGCAGTAATTATACTGAGAGCGGTTCAAAAATTGGGGATTTTCAAGTCAGAAATCCCCAGATTTGAATTAGGCGAAGCTGTTGCCAAGCCCGAGTGCTATTTGCGCTAGATAAGGGCGAGGCAAATTTAAAGACGGGGGTTTATGCCGAAGAAAAAACCATTTTTTGAAACACGATCAGTATAAAGGGGTTATGAGTGAGATTTAATCAAATAAAAACGTTTTTATTAGTGTCGATCTTCACATCTTCGGTGCTCTTTGCCGATGAGCCCCCTGCGTTAGAAGTAGCCCCTCCTCCTCAGTTAAATGCTGAGGAGGTTGTGGTGCCCTCCTCCACTGCTGTTCAGGCAATGGAAAGTATCCCGAATGTCGCAACTAAGAAAGATATTGATAGATCAACCGATATATTTCTAAAAGGTGGATTTTGTGTAATAACTGCAGTGCTCTTTCTTGCTGGTTTTCTGGCGGTTAAGTCAAATAGCGGTATTCACACAAGCGCTTCTTCATAAATTTGCTTTCCCAAAAATAGATTTTTGTCATGATATAAGGCAAAAGAGCAGGATAAGGTTTTCTATGGCTAAAAGCAAACTTGATGGACTTAAAGATTATACAGTAATTGTTGCAGATACCGGTGATATTGAGGCTATTAGGCATCATAAGCCTCAAGATGCCACAACTAACCCATCACTTATATATAAAGCAGCCTCTATGCCTGAATATGCTCCCCTTGTGAAAGAGGCGGTTGAATGGGCTAATATGCATTGTAAAGCCAACGATAAGCTCTTAGATTTGATTATTGTCAGACTGTTTGTTAATTTTGGCGCTGAAATTCTTAAAATTGTTCCTGGTAGAGTCTCCACTGAAGTTGATGCAAGACTTTCTTTCGATATTGATGGAAGTCTTAAAAGAGCAAGGGAATATATAGCTCTTTATGAAGAAAAAGGGGTTGAGAAAGAGCGGGTTTTAATTAAACTTGCCTCAACTTGGGAAGGTATTAAAACAGCTGAAATCCTTGAGAAAGAAGGTATCCATTGCAATATGACCCTTATGTTTAGTCTGGAGCAAGCAGTTGCTGCTGCAGAAGCGGGAGCCACTCTTATCTCTCCATTTGTAGGTCGTATTATGGATTGGCAAAAAGTAAAAACAAAAAAAGATGTCATTCCAGCATCAGAAGATCTTGGAGTCCAATCTGTTGAATCAATCTATAATTATTATAAAAAGTTTGGCTACAAAACCCAAATTATGGGCGCTTCATTTAGAAATATTGAGGAGCTTCTAGCTCTTGCTGGCTGTGACCTTCTCACAATTGCACCTAACTTACTAGATGAGTTAAAAAACGCTACAGGAGAAGTCCCTCGAAAACTTGATCCTGCAAAATCTAAGCTTCAAAGCATTAATAAAATAGCTGTAGATGAAAAAATCTTCCGCAGAGAGCTCTGCATGAATGAAATGGCTGCAGATAAATTGTATGACGGAATACGAGGCTTTACAAAAGACACAATCAAACTCGAAGAGCTTATCACAAAAACCTACAATCTCAAATCCGATACGGGCAAATCTCTCTAAATAAGTAATTATATGCTGCTCGTGATTTAAAAATAAGTTATTATTAATTTCATATTTTTTGCTTTCTTGATAAATTAAGTAATGCTTTATTTTGATTAGAAGTAATCAAGAGGACTTATTTATGACTATGTATTTTCCTGAAGGACCATTGCCTTGCTCTATTTCATGGGAAGAAAGGTTTGATAAAGACGGTAAGATGACAGAAATTGTAAGCCAAGGAATGGGGGCTAAAGAAGCTAAGGGAGTTATAGATGAGTTAAATAAAAAAATTGGATCTCCTGTATTTTCTATTGTAACAAGTAGAAGTCAGAAGCTACCTACAGGTGAATTTGCATCAAGGGTTTATATTAATAAAACTCACTTCAATGATTTGGATCCTAGTGTTGCTGATTTTGGGTGTGATGATAGGATTAAAGGTCTTTATAAATTCATACATCCCGAATTCGTTCCTCACGCAAAAGAAGAAACCCATAGTTCTTCTGGCCCCGAAGTTAGGCGAGGTTTGATGATGCCAGCGACTCCGATATCTACAGCTCTTGAAACAGTCAGAGCTAAGTTTGACATCAATGATGAGAAATCCCAATTGAGGTTAAATCAATTGTTTACTAAGTTTTTAAGGAATGAATTACTGCCTGAATGCATGGATCGTCTTTCGCCCTTTGCTCTTTTAATAAAAAATATCTGCCTAAAAAAAGAGAGCTTGCCTTGGGGAGAGCTTGCATTTAAATTAGATGATACAGGAGGATGTGAAGTTTCGTTTTCCTCAACCTATGTAGGTAATATCAGTTTACTTCCACGTCCTGAATTTTTTACAAAAGAGCAGCTAGATGTTATGGTTGGGGTTTTGGATGACCCTTCATTAACTGATTTTTAACCACCCTAGTGGATCTTCTGCTAGAAGATGGGCGGTGCGGGCGGTGGTGTTGGTGGGGTGCTTCCTGCAGGAGTAGTCGAGTTAGGGATGAAGGCTGAGAGAAGAGCGCTTGCTAATGCTAAAAAAAAGCCCCACATAAGCATGCCAGTAGCCATTTTTTTTTGATCACTGTCACTCATATCCCATGAATAATCATCCTTATACGATGTGTCGCTATCAAAATTTGCTCTAGCAATTGTTGGTGTTAGTGTAAATATTACTGCTGTAAGAATGGTTGCAATCTGTCTTTTCATAATGACCCACTTGTTACTTATCTATTAGCTGGAATCGTTTTTTCAAGCTAGCTAAAAAAATGCTTCGATTTTTATTGCAATGTGGGTAAAATGGGTGCGGTAGTTCAAGCTAGGAGAGTCAAGCATATGCCTTTAGAGACAGCGGATAATAAAGTAAAAGAGATTTGTGAGATTTTAAGAAAAGAGACTCTTGAGCCTGCGCAGCTTAAGGCGAAAAAAATTGTTAGTGATGCTATGTTAGAGGCAGATGAACTCGTTCATAAGGCAAAACTTGAGGTTGCTAAAATTCGCGAAGAAAATAAAATAGAGCTTGCAAAAGAGCTTGCTGTTCATGAAAGTTCGATCCAGCTTGCAATTCGTCAGGGAATTTCTGCACTTAGACAACGTGTTGAAAAGATATTTGCAAGTGATTTAGAAAAACAGATTGAAGTCATAATGGGCAAGGAAGATTCAATTGCGGCTGCCGTAACAATTCTTTTTGGACTCATTGAAAAAAATGGGCTTGATGTTGATTTAGCAGTTCTTTTGCCAAAGCACGTAGATTTGCAGGCAATTTCTTCAAAATTAACTGCTGATTTTGGTGAGCGGCTTAAGAAAAGCGCGATTCAGATTGATGACATTAAAGGTGGTATCGAGATAAAATTTAAGGAGAAGAAAATTTCTCTTGAGTTAACTGATAACGCTGTAAAGGAGCTTTTAGCTGCTTATGTAATACCAGAATTGCAAAAGTCTATTTTTAGTGAAGTTTGATGACTCTTTTTTTTGTTTATGGAATTTTACCTCCGCTTGAATTTGGAATTAAGCCTGAGATTTCGTCCAAGGAATTAACAGAAATCTTTGATTTAAATTTGAGCAAACTTGCGCTTAACAAGGTGCATGTCCTTAAGCTTTTAATTGATATTTCGAATATCTATGCTTTATTTAAAAATGTCTCTTTTGATTCAAAGGGGAATTATTCGAAGAGCACAATTAAAGCGCTTTTAGCAAATGAAGAAGAACTACCCTCTTATGTTCTTGATTTTTTTGAAGCTCATGACAAAGAGGAAGATAGACAGATTTTTTTTCCGCAATTGCTATCTACTTATTTCGCTGTAGAGAAAAAAAATGCAAGGGGGACACTTAAGGATTTTTTAACCTTTGAACACGATCTTAGGGTGCTTCTTGCAGGTTTTCGGGCAAAAAAAGGTGGATTTGATTTATCCAAACAATTGCAATATGAAGATATGAGTGAGGAGGCTGTTGCTATTGTGCTTATGCAAAAAGATCTTTCGGGAAAATTTCAGTTTCCCGTGGATTATGAAGATCTTGAGAAAGCTCTGGACTCAGCTGGCACTAATCCTTCAAAGCAGTATGAAGCAATTGCACGTTATAGATTTGATTACTATAGTAAATATTTTATAAACTATCCTTTTTCCCTAAAAGGGGTATTGGGCTATATGACTTCTCTTTGGATTTTAGAGGATTTTTTTGCTTTAAAACGTGATGAAGGGGAGAAATTTTTAAGTAACATCGTGGAGAGAGAAAATGTCTCATAATATCAAAGCTACTGGAAAGGTAGAGTCTGCATTAGGAAATTTGTTAAAGGTACGCTTTGAGGGTGATATCATTCAGGGAGAAGTTGGATTTGTTCAACTTGAGCATGAGTCTTTAAAATGTGAAGTGATTGAGATTGATGGAAAAATTGCTAAGGTTCAAGTTTTTGAAGATACGCGAGGTGTAAAATACGGTCAGCCTGTTCAGTTTACAAAACAGCAGGTAGAAATTGAGCTTGGGCCCGGCTTGCTTGCGCAAATTTTTGATGGATTGCAGACGCCGCTAGAAGAACTTGCTGATATTTCGGGTTTGTTTTTGCCACGAGGTGTCCAGATCGATGCACTTGACAGAGTAAAGCGTTGGGACTTTAAACACGATGCTAAAATTGGTGATACTCTTACAAGAGGTGATACAATTGGTCATGTTCAAGAGTCTCATTTTACACATAGGATCATGTTGCCATTTGCAATGTATGGTAAGTATAAGCTTGCTTGGCTGATTGCTGCAGGAAGTTATACAGTTGATACAGTAGTTGCAAAAGTTACTGATGAAAAGGGAAAAGAGATTGAGTTAACGATGGTGCAAAGATGGCCCATTAAATTTCCTTTAATTCAGGGGAAAAGACTGCCTGCTACAAAACCTCTTATTACGGGCATTCGAATCATTGATACAATGATTCCTCTTGTGCAGGGCGGCGCAGCTGCAACTCCTGGACCTTTTGGAGCAGGAAAAACAGTTACTCAGCAACTAATTTCTAAGTACTCAAACGTTGATATTGTTGTTATTGCTGCTTGCGGTGAAAGGGCTGGTGAGGTTGTAGAGACACTTAAAACTTTCCCAACTTTAACAGATGTCCATTCAAGTGAACCTTTGATGAATAGGACTTGCATCATTTGTAATACCTCTTCTATGCCAGTTGCTGCTAGAGAGGCTTCTGTTTATGTAGGCGTTACGATAGCTGAATACTATAGACAAATGGGGCTTAATGTTTTGCTTCTTGCTGATTCTACCTCAAGGTGGGCTCAAGCGATGAGAGAAATGTCTGGCCGTCTGGAAGAAATTCCGGGAGAAGAAGCGTTTCCGGCCTATTTAGCATCTAGAATCGCTGCATTTTATGAAAGGGCAGGCGCGCTAGAACTTAAAGATGGAAAAGAGGGTACTGTAACGATCATTGGAGCTGTTTCACCGGCGGGTGGTAACTTTCAGGAACCTGTGACACAGGCAACAATGAATGTGGTTGGAGCTTTCATTTGTTTATCTAGAGAGTTTTCTGATAGGCGAATTTATCCTGCAATTTCTTCTTCGGAATCTTGGACAAAGTATTTAGAAGCTCTTGCGGATATGCTTAAAACTGATGTTCCGGAATGGAAAAAATGGGTGGGTAGATCGCTTCTCTTGATCAAAGACGGTGACGAAATTGGCAGACGTATGGAAGTAGTTGGTCAAGAAGGAATTAGTGTTGATGATATGGTTACTTACTTGATGTCTGAGCTTTTCTCATTTTGCTATTTACAGCAAAATGCTTTTGATAAAGAGGATGCATATTGCTCACTTGATCAACAAAAAGTTCAATTTCAATTGATGAATCAAATTTTTGATAAGGAATACGCTTTTGATTCGCACGATGCTGCAAGGAGTTATTTTCTTCAGTTGCAAACCAAAGTGAAAAATTTAAACTTCCTTAGCTTTGAATCTACAGCATATGCTAAATTGCTTGCGACTTTAAAGGAAGAATTAGAAAAACGGCATGAAGTGGGGGCGGTGTAAATGCAAAAAATATATGAGGAACTTCTTGAAATTGATAATAGTACATTTGGGATCAATGCTGAAGATGTAGCAATTGGTGAGATGGTTCGGATTGATAAGAAAGATGGCACAAGACTTTTTGGTTCTGTTATTCGCTTTGAAAAAACTAAGGTGACTGTTCAGGTCATGGGGCCTGTTAGAGGACTTTCTACAAACGATCGTGTTGTTTTTTTAAAAAAAGCAATGAGTGTAGTCGTTGGCGATCATATTTTAGGGCGTATATTGAACTCAATGGGAGAGCCAATTGATGGTGGTCCTGCTATTGAAGGAACGCGAGTTGCAATAGGAACGCCACCTGCAAATCCGATCCGTAGAACTGTTGCTGAAGGGATGATACATACAAATATTCCGATGATCGACCTTTTTAACTGTCTTGTAGAATCTCAGAAAATCCCTATATTTTCTGTTGCGGGAGAGCCCTATAATCAATTGCTGATGAGAATTGCTAATCAGACAGATGCTGATGTGGTTTTAATTGGTATTATGGCTGCAAGGTATGACGATATTCACGCATTCATTGAGAATGCGAAAAAAATGGGATCTTTGCAAAAGACAACTATGTTTGTCCATAAAGCAACTGACTATCCTGTGGAATGCTTATTAGTACCCGATATGGTTTTAACCGTTGCTGAACAATTTGCTGAGCAAGGAAAAAGAGTACTCGTTTTGCTTACCGACATGACAGCTTTTGCAGATGCCTTAAAAGAGATTGCAATTAGCCTTGAGCAAGTTCCATCTAATCGTGGATACCCTGGATCCCTTTATTCAGACCTTGCTTCTAGATATGAAAAGGCAATTGATATCGAAGGTCTTGGGTCAATTACTATTGTTGCAGCCACTACGATGCCGGGCGATGACGTGACACACCCTATTCCTGATAATACAGGGTATATTACGGAAGGGCAATTTTATTTAAGAGGTGGCCGTATTGAATTATTTGGATCACTTTCTAGGTTAAAGCAAAACGTGATTGGCGGAAAATCAAGTCGCGATGACCATTCCGCTGTAATGAATACACTTGTTCGATTTTATGCAGCGGCTTTGAAGGCAAGAGAGCTTTATAGCATGGGATTTAAACTTTCAAATTGGGACGAAAAGCTTATTAAATTTGGCGTTCTTTTTGAAGAAAAATTAATGGACTTAGAGGTAAATATTCCTCTTTATGAAGCGCTTGATTTAGGATGGGAAATCCTAGGTGCGTGCTTTGATGCGAAAGAAGTAGGAATTAAACAAGATCTGATTGAACGGTATTGGAAGAGTTAAATGGCAAGGCTTAAATGCACCAAAATTGAGCTTGTAAGACTGCGCAAAAAGCTTCTTCTTTTTAGAAAGTACTTGCCTACACTCCAATTAAAAAAAATGCTTCTTCAAGCTGAAGTAAATAAGGCTCGAGAAGAGATGAAGAAATTGCAAGAAATCTACGTCCAAGCAAAAGAGGAGGCGCTCAGTCACTCCCATCTTTGGAGCGATCCGGCAATTCGTGAGCTTGCAAATGTATTTGATGTGGAAGAAATTATCTTAAAAACAGAAAACATTGCAGGGATATCTGTTCCTGTATTAGAAAAGCTTATCTTTAAGGATCCTGACTTGAGTCTTTTAAAGACCCCGCTTTGGGTAGATGATGCTATTGTTATTATTCGAAAATTGAAGCATACGTATCAAAAAGTGATCACTTCTGAAGAGAAGAAAACAATTTTAGAGGGTGAGCTTCGGGTCATATCGATACGAGTCAATTTATTTGAGAAAAGGCTGATTCCAGAGCTTGAGTCCGATATAAAGAAAATTCGTGTCTTTTTAGGAGATCAAGAACTTCAAGCCGTAGGACAGGCAAAAGTTTCAAAAGAAAAAATCGTAAAGCGAAAACTTCAAGAAGAGGAGATGGTTTCATGAGAATTGACCTAAAAAAAATCCTCTTTATTGGCTCAAAGCAAGCGCATGAAGTTTTTTTTAGTAGAGCACAGAAAATTGGATGGTTTGAGTTTATTTCTGTAAGTGGTGAGAAGCCACACCTTTTTCCAAAGCCTATTGAAGAACTCAAGCTTGCAATCAAATTTTTAAAAAAGCAGCCCGTAAAAGAGGTTCAGGAGCAAATTGAAAGACCCAAAATTCGTGGCTTAGTAAATAATATACTTAGCTTAAAATTAGATTTAGATCACAAGTTAGAACAAAGAAGGCTTTTAGAATCCGAAATTGTTAAAGTTAAACCTATTGGAGACTTTGATGTTGCGGAATTTCATTCGCTTGCAAATGATTCAGGAATGGAGTTTCAGTTTTTCTTTGTAAGACATGATAGACTAAAACACGAGAATATTCCCAAAGACCTTATATATGTTAATAGCGAGTTTGATTTTGACTACTATCTGTACATCGGAAAGGAAAAATTTTCTAATATTGCTTTAACAGAACTCACTGTACGGAAGTCTTTGAGTGAATTACTTGCTGATAAGAAAAACCTCACTGATGAAATTCACTTAATTGAAAAAGAGCTGAAAAGTCTAACTTGTTACCTGGAAGATTTGGAGGAATATTTACTTGAAGAGCTTGGTTCTTTGAATCTTGCGTTTGCAAAAGGTGATGTCGATTTTTATCTAGATCAAGAGCTTTTTGGCATTGAAGCTTGGGTGCCCAAAAATAAAATGAAAGAATTAGATGAGCTTGTAAAAGGTCTTCCCATCTATATGACGTCGGTTGCAATTGAGAAAACTGATGTGATGCCGACCTATTTAGAGAATACAGGCTTAAGCCGAATCGGACAGGATCTTGTTGAGATTTATGATATACCCTCAACAGGAGATAAGGATCCTTCTTTTTGGGTTATATGTTCATTCGCTCTCTTTTTTGGAATGATTGTTTCAGATGCTGGTTACGGGTTACTATTTTTAATCATGTCCTTATTTGCTAAATTTAAGTTTCCTAAGCTAACTGGGATGAAACGAAGAATGGTAAGCCTTGGACTGATCTTATCAACTACAAGTATCATTTGGGGTGTTTTAATTGCCTCTTACTTTAGTATTGGTTTTGCTCCAACAAATCCGATGAGTAAGACTTCCATTTTATATCATATTTCGCTGAAAAAAATTGCCTATCATATGAAACTCTCTGATCAAACGTTTCAAGAGTGGGTCAAAGAGTACCCCCAAATAACCGAGGCAAGAACGCCCCTTGCTGTGCTCCAAGCAGCTTATGATGAAGTTGATGGTATTAAGATCTACAAGTTTATGAATGAAATGAATGATAGTTTGCTTTTGGAAATTGCCATTCTTGTGGGAATACTGCATTTGAGCATTTCATTTTTTCGTAACCTTTATAGAAACTGGTCAGGGATTGGTTGGATTATTACAATGTGGGGGGGGTATCTTTACCTTCCGAAAATTGTAGATTCGATTTCTATTTTGCAATATGCAGGTTTTATTAGCGGGTATAACACCTGCTTTATGGGACAGCAGCTCTTATATGGCGGCCTTGGAATTTCTTTTATACTTATGTTGATTCAGCAAAAATGGATGGGACTTACTATCGTTTTCAAAATAATTGAAGTGTTTGCTGATACCCTTTCCTATCTTCGCCTCTATGCTCTCGGCTTAGCAGGGATGATTATGGCATCAACATTTAATGATATGGGCGCAATGGTTGGTGGCGGAATTTTAGGTGCTCTTGTTATTTTCTTTGGACACGCAGTAAATATAACGTTAACGGTTTCGGCAGGCGTTTTGCACGGACTCCGTTTGAATTTTCTAGAATGGTACCACCACTGTTTTGAGGGTGAAGGAAAAAAATTCCGTCCATTAAAATTATTTAATCAAGAATGAGGAGAGAAATTTATGGCTTTTGATATGATTGGACCAATGTGTTCGCTTTCGCTAAGCGCAATCGGTGCTGCAATTGGATGCTCCATTGCTGGCATGGTATCTCATGGTGTAATGGCTAGAGTTGAGGAAGGACAAGGAAAGATGATAGGTCTTTCTGCTGTACCTGCATCGCAGCTGATTTATGGATTTATTTTGATGTTACTTCTTAGAAATAAGATTCAAGCAGGCAGCATTACACAGTTTACAGCAATTGCAATTGGACTTGGTTCAGGACTTGCAATTCTAGTGGCAGCGATTTTTCAAGGCCTTTGTTGCGCGACTGCTATACAAGCTATTGCAAAACAACCAGCTCTTTTTGGAAAAACCTTTGTTGTAATCGGTATTGTTGAATCTTTTGCGCTATTTGCCTTTGTTTTTGCTTTGCTATTAATGTAAAGTCAGGTAAGTATCAAGGAATGACAAGAGAAGAACGCGATACAATGGGCGTTATGCAAGTCCCTAAGTCTAAGTTGTGGGGCGCGCAGACGCAGAGATCTAAAGAAAATTTTTGTGTGGGTGTGGAGATCATGCCCGCAGAACTAATTCAGGCTCTTGCAATTGTAAAAAAAGCGTCAGCAACTGTAAATGCAGAACTTGGGCTTCTTTCCCCTGATAAAAAGGAATTAATTCTTAAAGCAACTGATGAAGTTATTAAAGGGGGATTAGAATCTCATTTTCCCTTAAGTGTCTGGCAGACAGGATCTGGCACTCAAACCAATATGAATGTTAATGAAGTAATAGCAAATCTTGCTAATCTCATTGCTGGTGGAAAGCTTGGTGATCAAGCGCCGATACACCCAAATGATGACGTAAATAAGAGCCAGTCTTCAAACGATGTGATTCCAACAGCTATTTGTGTAGCTGTTTGCTTACAGGTAAAAAACAAGTTGATTCCAGCGCTTAAGTATTTTGCAAGAGTTTTGGCTGAAAAATCTAATGAATTTAACAGTATTGCAAAATGTGGCAGAACTCATCTTATGGATGCAACTCCACTTACTCTCGGTCAAGAATTTTCAGCTTTTTTGACACAGATTAAAAATGGTGTTCGTGATCTCGAATCAGTTCTCCCTCACGCAAGTGAAATTGCTCTTGGCGGAACAGCTGTAGGAACTGGCTTAAATACTCATCCAGATTATGCACGAAAAGTAGCAGAAGAAATTTCTAAAATAACTAACTACACTTTTACTTCAGCCCCCAATAAATTTGAAGCGCTAGCTACAATGGATGGTTTAGTCACTCTGAGTGGCGCTCTTAGAACAATTGCAGTAACGTACATGAAAATAGCAAATGATATTCGTTTGCTTGGTTCTGGACCAAGATGTGGACTCGGAGAACTTAAGCTTCCTGAAAATGAGCCGGGTTCCTCAATTATGCCGGGAAAAGTAAATCCAACACAGTGTGAAATGATGACTCAAGTTGCTGTTCAAGTAATGGGCAATGATGTCACAATTGGTATTGCAGGATCTCAAGGCCACCTTCAATTAAACGTCTACCGCCCAGTTGTTGCATATAACCTTCTTCAATCGATCACTCTACTCGCAGATGCAGCAAACAATTTTGTTAATAAGTGTCTTATCGAAATCAAGCCCAATGCTGAGCAAATCAGATGGTATCTAGAAAATTCTCTCATGCTAGTTACTGCTCTGAATCCCCACATTGGCTACGATAACGCTGCGAAAATTGCTAAATACGCCTATGAAAAAAATCTCACCCTTAAAGAAGCCGCCCTTTCACTTGGTCTTGTCATTGAAGCTGACTTTGATAAATGGGTAGACCCCAGTAAGATGCTCTAGAAGCTCTATTAAAGCATCTAGAAACAAAGGTACAAAGAATAAAGATTTTAATTTTGTGTATCCGATTATGGGTTGAGGATGGAGACCCACATTTGGTGTTGCCACTTATCAATCACAGTTCCTTCTGTATCTTGTAGTTCGGCCTGATAGGCATAAAAGCCATTATGATCTTTGAACTTGTCATCTAGTAAATCGAAAGTGGCTATACCAAAGCGATGGTGAATGGGGTAGGTTTTCTTTTCCTGAGTAAGATCTTTATATATAACAGTTAAGATGAGATTATGATTTTCTGGTTTAGAAGAAAAAGGAAGGGTCCAGCTAATAAAGAGTCTTTCTCCATTTGGGACATTTGCTTGCAAAGGATCGGGACTTCTGACAAATGTACTTGCTAAGCTTGACTTATCAATAACTGCTCTAGTGACAGTTACAGTGGGTCCACATGAGACTAATAGTAAACTTAAGCTACAATAAAACCATTTCATGCTTTATAGTTTACTAAAGGTTGAATTTTTATGGTTGTAAAAAGTGTTCTTGGCATCATTTTTAATGAGGATCAGGTCTTACTCATTAAGAGAAGAGATGTCCCTGTTTGGGTTCTGCCTGGAGGGGGAATGGATGTGGGTGAAGATCCAGAGTCCGCAATTATACGCGAGATATTTGAGGAAACAGGACTTAAAGTAGAAGTAGTTCGCAGAGTTGGTACTTATACAGGCGGATTTTTTATCAAACCCGTTCATTTATTTGAATGTAGAGTCGTATCAGGCAAACTGCAATCTGGAGTTGAGGTGGGGGGTGTAGAATTTTTCCCATTAACAAAGTTACCAAAAGCCGTTCCTCCTCCGTTTGAAGAGTTTATATCAGACGCGCTGAAAAGAGAAAACCCATTTGAAAGAGAGATCACATCAATTACGATCTCTACCATACTGCTCACATTATTCAAACACCCCCTATTATTCTTCAGATTTCTACTAAGCCGGTTGGGTTTGCATATTAACACATAACTTATTGTGTAAGGTTAGGATGAGATCTTCTGTTTCCTCCCAGCTTAGACAGGGATCCGTGATAGAGAGAGTTGATGAAGGGATTCTGCCCTGGTCAAAAGACTGATTGCCGGAATCAAGGAAGCTTTCCATCATGATTCCAAGTAGAGGAGTGCTGTTTTCGATGTATTGATCAATCACTTTAAGAAAGGTTTTTTTTTGTAAAAGATGATTTTTTTTAGAATTTCCATGAGCGCAGTCAACCATAATCTTTGAAAAAATCCCCGCGTTATTCTGGAGCTTGTTAGCAAAGTAAAGACTCTCTTTTTCGTAGTTTGTATCAATTTCAGAGCCTCTTAAAACAAGATGGCAGAATGAATTTCCAGGAGATGAAATTGAAGCAAGATTTCCCCTAGAATTAACGCCTAAAAAGTTATGGGGACACCTTGCGGCAATGATACTATTTAGGGGAAGAGAGATATTCCCATCTGTTGTGTTTTTAAATCCAACGGGAAAGGAAAGCGAGGAGGCAAGCTCTCTATGAATTTGTGATGAAGCAGTTCTTGCACCTATAAAACCCCAAGTAACAAGGTCTTGAAAATAAGGTGCGGCGAATGGATTTACAAATTCTGTTGCTGCAGGCAGTCTAAGCTCTGCTAGTTTTAAGAATAAACTTCGAACAAGGGATATGCCCGCTTCAAGATCATTTGTTCCATTTAAATAGGGGTCATATAAAAAGCCCTTCCAACCAGTAGTTGTTCTTGGTTTTTCTATATAAACGCGCATAACGAGAAATAAAGTCTCTTTAACATAGCTTTCAAGTTTTTTTAGTTTTTTAGCAAAAATTAAGGCGCTCTCAATACTATGAATTGAGCACGGTCCAACGATAATAACAGTTTTTTGTAAGTTGCCTTGAACAATGTTTTTTGCAAGTTTTCTTGAACGACAAAGAAATTCACTCTCGCTTTCTTCCAGCGGAAACTGTTTTAAAAGCTTGCAGGGGGATATAATGTTAGATTCAAAAGTCATGCAAATAGATTATTTTTTTTACTACTTAATCTCAATGAGTATATAGATAAAGTTTATGGACGAGAAAAAACTTCCTCATATTATGCAATATCCCGCGGATTATGGAGCTTGCGGATTTTGGCGAATGCTTTGGCCTCAGCTTATACTCAATATGAAGCAAAAGGCAATTGTTTCACATTCAAACCTCTATATTCGAGATTTTTTACACTATACGAGAGCTACTGCAGTACATATACAAAGAAGTATGAAGCCTGCTCAGTACTCTTTTTTAAATAAACTACACGATATTAAGCAGAGAATGAAATTTCGGTTAGTTTATGAAGCTGATGACATGATATTTCCAGAAGATATTCCTACTTATAATTATGCAAAATACGAGCTTCATAAAGATTGTGGAGCTGCCAAGGAGATTATAGAGCTTTGTGATGAGGTTACAGTCACTACACCCTTTTTAAGAGAATATTTTCTAAAAAGAACAAATCAAAAAAAAATCACTGTAATACCTAATTATCCCCCTTTGTTTTGGATAGGAGATCATTATAGTGAAGAACTTATCTTAAGAAATTATAGGACTCATAAGGAAAAACCTCGAATTTTATACGCAGGCTCTTACAACCATTTTAATTACGAAAAGGGTATCCTTGAAGGGGAGGCTGATGATTTTTCACATGTAAAAGATGTGATTATGGCAACAGCATCTGACTATAAATGGGTTTTTGTAGGAGGATTTCCAAATTCGCTTACTCAACTTGTCCAAAGAGGACAGATTGAATACCACCCTTGGCAAACTATTGATAGTTACCCAAGATTTTTAGCCAAGCTTCAAATAAATATGTGGATTGCTCCTCTTATGGAAAATGATTTCAACCTGGCAAAAAGTGATTTGAAATTTTTAGAGGCTACAGCGCTTGGGGCACCCATTGCGTGTCAGGATATTGCTACTTATGCAATAGCCCCAATTAAGTTTAGGACTGGCGAGGAAATGATTAGAAAAATAGAAGAGACTTTAGAGAGTGAAGAAATTTTTTTAAATTCAGTTAGACGCGCAAGGACCCTAATTGAGGGGAGATGGCTTGAAAGAGAAGAAAATATCGGAAAATATCTCGATGTTTATTGCCATCCATACGGAGACTCTATGAGAAAATACGTCTAATGATATATACTGCTCAGGCATGGAAACAGTGCTTTTTTGGTTAGACCAAGTAAATGATTTAATATGGGGTCCCCCTCTACTGATACTCATCACATTCGTTGGAATGTATCTGACATATCAGACAAGAGGAATTCAATTTAGAAAACTTTGGTACGCACATAAGCTTGCCTTTATGAAACATGACACAGGCGCAAAGGGAGATATATCTCATTTTCAGGCGCTTATGACAGCCCTTGCAGGAACAATTGGTATTGGAAGCATCACAGGTGTAGCAACGGCCATTGCTATCGGCGGGCTCGGATCTATTTTTTGGATGTGGATTGCGGCGCTCCTTGGCATGGCAACAAAATATGGAGAGGCGATACTTGCAATTAAGTTTAGGGTAACTGATGCACATGGCGAAATGTGCGGTGGTCCGATGTATTATTTGCGCAAAGGTCTTAACAGTAAATTTTTAGCAGGAAGCTTTGCCATTTTAGCAGCAATTACTGCGTTCGGTACGGGCAACATGGTTCAGTCCAATTCCGTGGCAGAGGCTGTAAAAGCTTTAGTGCCAACACTCAGCCCAATCTGGACGGGAATTATTTTAATGGCAATTACGGGTCTACCCCTTTTCGGCGGTATCAAAAGTATCAGCAAAGTAGTTAGCGTTTTGGTCCCTGCAATGGCTGTTTTCTATCTCACTTCATGCATTATTGTCGTAGGCATTAACATACAAGCAGTCCCCGCAGCTTTTCAAGCAATCTTTAAAACCGCTTTTACAGGACAAGCAGCAGCCGGTGGATTTTTAGGTTCAACGATCATGCTCGCTATTCAATACGGCGTTTCCCGCGGAATCTTTTCGAGCGAAGCAGGCCTTGGTACCTCATCAATAGCCGCTGCTGCTGCAAAAACAGGCTCTCCGGGACCACAAGCCCTTGTCTCTATGTCTACCGTCTTCATTACAACCGGTATTGTTTGCACCCTCACAGGACTTGTTATCGCTACCACAAACGTTCTCGGTACACTTGGTCCAGATGGTGCCCTTCTAACAGGATCCGCACTAGCAATACTAGCCTTTGACACTGTCATTCCTCATGGTGGTCTTCTCGTAACAATTGCTATCATTCCCTTTGCTTATTCTACGATCCTCGGCTGGGCCTACTATGGGGAGAAATCTCTAGAGTATCTCTTTGGTCCGAAATCGAATCGATATTACAGAATTCTCTACACACTCATGGTCTTTTTTGGTGCCGTCCTCAATCTCAAAATTGTTTGGGGCTTTGCCAATATGATGAATGGTCTTATGGCTTTCCCAAACCTTATCGGCCTACTTCTTCTAGCGCCCCTCATTGCAAAAGAAACAAGAACTTTTGATCTTGAATTAGAATCAGAAAAAACGCCATATCCCGCTAAATAACAAGAAAATAATATGTTTCATGCTTAATCTTCCAAGTTCCGATGCCAGGCACCGGAACTTGGAAGATTAACTCAATTATCTATATTTTAAAGGATTGGCTCCGCTGGATTTCTCTTTAAAAAATTTGGCGCTGAGATTACACGGTCTTTGATTTGGAGACTGCTGCTTTCATATATGTATACCGAACAGTTAGAGGGGGGTGAACAAAATCAAGTTTAGTATTCCCTTCTTTTGTGATGATCCAGCTTAAGAGGCGTTTTTGAAGAGGCGAGTGGCTGGTCTTTTCGCGATTGCTGATTTGATGGCGCATAAGCTTTTCAAAAAAAGTGGGCGCTGCTTCTTTTGCTGCAATTGAAGAATGCTCAAATCCTTTTAGATCAGCATTTTTCTCTATCCGTTTTATGAAAGATAAACTAAAAAGTGTTCCGGCAAAAAAACCTCCCATTGAAGCTAGAGACAAAGGTCCAAATAAAAGGGAGACGGGAATAGATACATAATGAGGAAAGTCTGCTGAGATGAGAGAAGCTGGAAAAAAACTTGCTAATGCAATTGTTGTTATGACGGATGCAGTTACGCGAAGAGCTGTCAATTTAATTTCATCATTTGATTTTAAATGTGCAATTTCATGAGATAAAAGAAATTCACACTCAGCATCTGTTAATTCTAACGTTTCAATTGCTTTTGGACTGATGAAAATCCCCATTTTTAGCGGAATGATATTGCTTCCAAAGCTTGAGAAGGGAACTGGTGAGAGAGGTACTTCCACGAGCTCTATTGGTTTAGTAATCTTCATTCGCAAAGCAATTTCTTTAATTTTTCCTTCAAAGAGGGCTCGCTTTTCAGCGGAAAGGGTGGAGTCACTTTTTTTTGGTAAGGAAGTATTCGGAAACATTTTTATATACGTAAGAATAGGAAAGCATGAAGACCAAGCATTAAGAGCTAACATAGAAACTACCTAATTATTAAGATAGTGATAAACTATATCTGTAACAAGGCATTTATGTCTAGCGATTTAATTAGAGTTTCCTTTTGCAAAAATCGTTTCGTTATATGTCAATATGTTAAGGCGAAAGTCCTTACTTGTTATAATGAAAAAAATAAATAGGGGTTTTTATGTCTGCTAATTGTAATCCACAGTGTGAAAGTAATCAACAGTGTTTTCAAAACCAATGTTATAATTTGTGTTCACTTCATGATTGTGACGGTGGAGAAGGTGACGAAATATGTAAACAAGGACTATGTGTGCCCCGATTGATGTGTTATCCGGCTTGTTCCCCTGAGCTTGCTTGCGTTAATGGGATTTGTCAGTACTATTAATAAACGGTGTTTAAAGGGCAAGAGAGAGTAGTTCTAGTTTTTGCTTGATTTCGATGTGGGCGCTTTCGGTATCGATGAGCGCCTTTTGTGTTTTGGCAACAAGATCTGCTGGGGCACGCGCGGTGAAGTCGGGGTTTTGAAGTTTTTGATTGAGGGCAGTTTTTTGAGCGTCTAGCTTTTCAAGTTCTTTGATGAGACGGGATTTTTCTTTTTCTTTAAGTTCTACGGGAAGGGGGACGAAGAGTTTGATCTCGCTTGCAATGGCCGTTGCTCCGGATGTTTCAGTGCTTGGGTTTGAATCTATAGTGCGGATGCGGACGAGGGCATGTAGTATTGCTTTGTTTTCTAGGATAAGCTTTAGGGCGCTTGGTTCATCTGAGCTTACGTGGACATCGATTTGGCTGCCGGGGGGGATTTGGAGTTCGGCTCTGATATTTCGGAGGGCGTAGACGACTTCATTGATTTTTGAAAATTCTTCTTCAATTGCTAATGAGATGTGCGCAGGCTCTAGTTTTTCGGGGAAGGGTGCAACAATACAAGCTTTCGATGATAGCGCATTAATAAGGTCATTTGTGTAGATGTCAAGATGACCAGATCTTGGTGTTTTTTCAAATTTCTCTTTAAGTAGGGAGAAGATCTCTTCTGTGATGAAAGGGACAATTGGGTGCATCAGTCTAATGGATGCCATTAATATAATGAGAAGGAGTTTTTGCTTATTTGACCTGACTTCTTTTGTCCCTGTTTTTCCAAACAAATAAGGCTTAGTCAGTTCTAGGTAATAGGCGCAAAATTCATCCCAAAAGAATTCGTAGATTTCTTTTGCAGCTTCGCTAAAAATGTAGTTAGTAAACTTATGGTTAATGCCTTCTACTGTTTTGTTAAGTCTTGAAAGGATCCATTTGTCATCGAGTGTGAGCAATTCTAGATCAAGACCGTTACCTAGGTCGTTTAAGTCTTCTATGCTTTGGAAGGTAAATCTTGTTGCGTTCCATAATTTATTCGCAAAATTTTTGTATTCTTCAAACCTTCTTCGATCCAAATCAATTTGTCTTGCGTGGGTGACAGTTGATGTGAGTGCAAAGCGCATGGCATCAGTGCCGTATTCGTCAATAATTTCGATGGGATCAATGACGTTACCTTTGGATTTGGACATTTTTTCCCATTTTGAGAAGACGTCTTTCGGCTGCGGTTCACCTTTTTCAAATATAAGTCTTTCTTTTGCAGAAACGTAAGCAATGTTTCCATCTGGATTTACGCGCCAGTAGGATTTTCCATAGATAAGGCCGTGAATAAAGGTCTCTTTAAAGGGTACTTTTCCGGTGGCATATTCTCCCATAAGGATCATTCGGGCAACCCAGAAAAATAAGATGTCATGACCGGTAATCAGCGTGGATGTAGGATAGAATGTTTTAAAGTCTTCCGTATTGTCTGGCCAGCCAAGCGTTGTAAGGGGCCAAAGTGCTGATGAAAACCATGTGTCTAGAACATCTTCTTCTTGGATCCAAAGTTTTGGGTTTTTTGCTACTTCTTCCGGTAAACCCTTCTCGCAATAACAAATCATAATCTCAGGGTTTTCTTTGTTGTACCAGACAGGAATTTGGTGTCCCCACCAAAGTTGTCTAGAAATGCACCAATCGCGCAAGTTTTCAATCCAGTGAAAGTAAGTTTTCTCAAAGTCTTTTGGGACAATTTTTACCGATTCAGATCGAACCGCATCAAGCAATTTTTGCTTAAAAGGGGCCATTCTAATAAACCACTGCTTAGATAGATAAGGTTGTATCACAGCTTTTGATCGATATGAAATTCCAACTCTTAATGTATGAGGCTCAATTTTTTCAATAAGATCAAGTTTGCTTAGTTTGTCTAAGACGTCTTTTCTTGCTTCTTCTACACTCATCCCATTAATCTTGCCATCAGGTGTTAAAAGATTAATCATGGGTAAATCATGTCTAACGCCGATTTCATAGTCGTTGAAATCGTGTGCAGGAGTAATTTTAACAGCGCCTGATCCAAATGTAGGATCCACATACCTATCCGCAATAATTGGAATGAGTCTATCTGTAATGGGTAAACGCACTTGTTTGCCAATTAGATCTTTATACCTTTCATCATTAGGAGAAACTGCAACAGCGGTATCGCCTAGCATGGTTTCAGGTCTTGTTGTTGCGACTACTATAAATCTAAGAGGTTCGTTTTCAACTGGGTATTTAAAGTACCATAGTGAGGATGCTTTCTCCTCGTATTCAACTTCGTCATCGGCAATTGCAGTTTGAAGGAGGGGATCCCAGTTAACTAAATAGTCCCCGCGGTAAATGTGACCTTCATCAAACATTTTTTTGAACATTGTCTTGACAGCCCTTGTCGAAACTTCATCCATAGTAAATCTAAGACGTGACCAGTCAAGCGATGAGCCGAGTTTTTTTAGCTGACTTAAAATTTTATTTGCGTACTCATCTTTCCAGAGCCAAACCTCGTTTAGAAACTCTTCGCGTGTAAAGTCGGTTTTTCGCTTTCCCGTTGTTGCAAAAAGGTGTCTTTCTACAACAGATTGTGTAGAAATGCCTGCATGGTCGGTTCCTGGCAGCCAAACTGTTTTGTGACCTTTCATCCGCATAAATCGAACGAGAATGTCTTGAATGGTGTTTACAAGAGCATGCCCCATATGAAGAACGCCTGTTACATTCGGTGGAGGCAATACAATGGAGTAGGGTTCTTTTGAACTATTTTCTTGAGGTTGAAATAGCCCGCTTTTTTCCCAGAAATGGTACCATTTGTCTTCAGTTAATGCCCAATCGTAGGCGGGTGGCAATTCTTTTTTAGTCATGGTTTTCTAGTTTAGAGTAAACGCCTGTTTTTTTCAATTTTCTTTCGAAATAGAGCGCTCTTGCCCTCTTTCCGAGGCAGTGGTAGAAGAGGATTTGCTGTCTTGCAAGCTCAATTTTTTCCCATTGAAATAGGCGGACTTCCCATTTCTTAAAGATGGTAGAACTGCTTTTTAAGTATTGATTTAAAAGGGAATAGATAGGTGGATAAGCGTAATCAAGAGTCTTGCTAAAGTGGGTTATAGCGCTCTCGTAACCACTTGTTTTTGCCAAATAGCAACCCATTAAAAAAAAGAAAGGAGAGTGCTGTTTTTCTAGAGCTTCCTTTGGATATTTATCGAGAATGCTTTTTGCTTTTTCGCTTTTGCTTTCAAAAAGATAGCCCCATATTTTTAGAGCATCGAACCCTTTTTCTTGAGAAGGGAAAATATGTAATGTTCTATCTATCACTTCAAGTAAACGCTTTGCTTTTGACCTTTCAAGTAAGGAAGTGAGGTAGAAAAAGAGGTGGGAAGAGGAGAGAGCAATGATTTCAAGAGAGGGAAAAGTAAATTTTTCATAACCTAAAAAAACTAATGCACGCGTAATATTGTCTTTTAAAGGAGTGTTTATGTCTTCTTTTAGCAATTCAGTTAAAGAGATTTTTTTATCTAACCAAAAGGCAAGTTCGCATGCCATGTATCTATAAAGCTCAGTTAGATGGCCTGCTGCTCTAGGTTCGTGCATAAATAGCGGTTTTTCTGCAGTTCCCAGCAAAGTGTGAATAAGTGAGTGTGTCTCACGATTTGCTAAAAGATGTGGAAGTCTTTGCAAAGTAAGAAGAGCAAAGTGATAGACAGCTTTTCGATCATTTTTGGCGCTTTCATGGAGTCTAAATACGATTCGTTCTTCAAGTGAGTGAGCAAGGGGGTGTTTCTTAAATTTTAACACTCCTAATTCAAGGCATTTAAGCTCTTCCTCTAAGTCATTCATCTTTCGGTAGACAAGTGATTTTCCGAGATGTTCTAATGGCTCGCTAGGGGTGTTGTGGAGGAGTTCGAATGTTGATAATGCTTGCTCAAAAAGATTTCTTCTTTGAGTAAGGGCTTGAGTTGTTTTAGCTTTTTCAAGTAATGTGATGCCCATTCGAAAAATTGCTTCGCGTCCTTCGCTTCTGCCGGAAAATGATTTTGAGATTTTTTCATAGGCAATGAAAGCTTCTTCAAAGTTTTTTGATGCTAAAAACGCGTCAGGGATGGAAAGACAGCCAACCATTACATGAGGACTTCCCACAAATACTTTAAAGTCTTTTAGTTCAAAATCCATATCCTGACTGATTAGGCCCACATGCAGTCCAACAATTGGGAGTGAATCAACATAATTGATAATGATAGATTTGTTGATGGAAAGCTGTACATTTTGATCAATTTTTTCAATTTCAATAAAAATTTCTGATCCGGTTTCTATAAATTTATCAGCGATTTCAAGAATGACGACATGAGAGCGGTAAAGCTTAATGCCTGGGTTTTTTTCTGATCCAATCCAAATGCAATACCCATCTTCAAGACCTTCTCTTTCCCTTGGTTCTGGAATATTCAAAAGGAATCCAACGCCATCAGTTTCCTTGCTTGTAAATGTAAGTCTTGCTTCGATCCTCTTGTTTCCCGAAAATGGAGTCTTTGAGATCATTAAAATAAACCATTCCATGATCTCTGTTGAACGAGTGATTGCGATCAATTTACTCAGCATTACATTTTCTTGAAGTTCCCAATCTTCCCTTCTGTCAATATCAAGATTTTTAGCAAAGATCCAGTCCGGAAGCCCTGAATTATAGCGCTCAATATCTACGATTAAGTCTTCAACGCTTACATACCGATTTTCGACCTCTTTTGCTAAACACTTTTTTGCAATGTGAGAGAGCTGATGAGGAATATCGCGATAAGGGGCAACTTCCAAAGCGTCGATTAAAGTTTCAAATTTCTTAACCCGTCTGTACTCTTTAATTGAAGGTCTATGAAACGGCATTTTTAACGTAAGTAATTGGTATAAAATAACACCGAGAGAATATATATCGGTATGAACATCGGCTGGTTTTCCATCAACTCGCTCAGGTGGCATGTAGGGCAGCGTACCCATAACTTTTCCAGGATTTGTAAGCCCATTTGGAATATTGATCTCGATAGGAAGGGGTGTTTCCTTTTCTCCAAATAAACCAGCTAGACCCCAATCTAAAATCAAAACCTGACCAAAATTTCCAACTAAAATATTTTCCGGTTTTAAATCTCTATGTAAAATTCCCTTCGAATGACAATACGCGATTGCATGGCAGACATTTAAAAAAATATTTAACAGGGCGTTCATTGAAACGCCGATCGGATGAGGCATTTCGCCTCTTTTCTCAAGGTGTAAAGTTTCCCTCAAAATACTTTTTAACGTATTGCCATCAACATGAGGCATTACATAATACAGCTCATTTTCCGACTGGTGAATTGAATAGACCGGGACAATCGAAGGATGACAAAGCGATGCGGTAATCTTGGCTTCACGCAAAAATCTCTTACGTATCAGTTCATTTGAAGTCAGATCTGGCTTAATTCTTTTAATAGCCACCATCCGCTCACAATCTGGATCCTTAGCAAGAAACACTTCGCCCATACCGCCAGAGCCAAGTCTTCCCGCAACCTCATAAGGACCAATGCATTTTGGCAATGGTAAATCAATCACATCTTTTTTCATAATTTAGGAACCATCATTTCCTAAAATCTGACTAAAGTCAATCACCTTTGCAAAAAAATCACTTTCCAACACAGCATTCGTGAAATTTCGGTGCCTGACCCCGTAAGATTGCAAGATTGTGAAATTTCGGTGCCTGACCCCGTAAGATTGCAAGATTGTAAATTTAATTCACTATATATTGCATGAGAGATTTTTGAAAATGGAGTGGTGGATTATCAAGGGAGGTGGTATTGTCTTTAGGTATGAAAAAGAAGATTGTGTTGACTGGGGATAGGCCGACAGGCCCCTTGCATTTAGGCCATTATGTGGGCTCATTAAAGAAGAGAAAAGAGTTGCAAGATAGCACAGATACGTTTGTGATGCTAGCTGATGCTCAGGCTCTTACTGATAATTTTGATGATGTGGGCAAAGTGAGGGCAAGTATTCATGAAGTTGTTTGTGATTATTTGGCAGTGGGAATAGATCCTTTAAAGTGCTCGATTTTTGTGCAATCTTGTGTTCATGAGTTACCTGAACTTGCTATGTATTTTATGAATTTAGTAACAATTCAGCATTTGGGGCATAATCCGACCGTGAAGGCGGAAATGAAGATGCGCGGATTTGATGAGAGTGTGCCAGCAGGATTTTTTTTATATCCGATGTATCAAGTTGCCGATATTACAGCGTTTAAGGCGGATCTTGTTCCGGTAGGACATGATCAGGCCCCTATGCTAGAGCTTACACGATTTATTGTTTCAAAGTTTAATACGACGTATAGAAAGGATGTCTTGGTAGCGCCAGAAGCTCTTTTCCCTAGCATGAAAGGGTCTTTGCAGGGGTTAGATGGAGTAAAAATGTCTAAGTCGCTTGGGAATGCAATCTATCTTTCGGATGAGACCGATGTAGTTGTAAGTAAGATAAAAAAAATCAAGAGTGATCCGGGTAGAACTTCCGCCACATCACCTGGTGATCCAGATAAGGCGCTTGCCTTTTCTTATCTGGAGCAATTTGATCCCGATCCTACTTATGTAGAAAAATTAAAAGAGCGGTATAGACTTGGAACTGTGTCTGATAAAGAAGTAAAGGATCGCTTGACTGAAGTCTTAGAAGCGTTTTTGTCAGAGGTTCGCGTAAAAAGAAAAATGGTTTATTCTGATGTAGGCTATATTCAAGCCATTCTCAAAAAAGGGACAGAAAAGGCAAGGGAGAGAGCTTCTGCTACTCTTTCTGAAGTCAGGTCTGCTATGGGTATTAACTACGGTTTTTAACTAACTTGCGCTTAATAGAGTCTGTAAATTCCGTGAGAGCGGTATTATAGATGAAAAGGGCAAGTGGGTTATGGATATTTCTGAGTTAGATTTATTTATTGTTGCAATGTCTAACTATCTTAGATTAAATCAGCCATTTAATATTGTAGAGGGTAATAAAAAACTTTTGCAAAAGCCTCTTAATCTTGAGGAGACACACTCTGATCTGCGTTGCATAAAAATTTTTTCCAATTATTTGGTCGAAAATGTGGCTGTATTGAATTACAAAGAGATACCCGAAGAAAGCTATCTAAAAATTAGATTCTTGGTCGATCTTTTAGAAAAATTTGTAAAAAGCAGAAAAAAGAAATACAGAAAAATCGATAAAAAGCCTTTTAATGATGCGGAAGAGCAGATTTTTGCAATCAGATTAGGTGGTAAAATTTCCTTAAAAAATATGGAATTTATCAATGAGGATTTTCGTAAATTTCTAAAAGTCAATAAGCTTGATCATAAACTCTTTGCATTAGGTATTCAATTGAATGGTAGTTTAGCGCTATCCTTCCAGGTTGATGAAAACTTGTATGAGGAAATTTGTTGGAAAGACTTAGTTCGAGAAAATTTAATTGATGAGAGTGGAAGATTATATGGGTACAGCTTTTATAATAGTGAACATTTAGTCATGGAAACAAATGTTGATTTCTTATTAACAGAATCGTTTAGTTTTCTTTATCAGGGAATTAGATTTTATCATCCGGAAAATTCTTTAAAAATTGAACCTCTTGATAAAAAAGGTCCCTTTGGACGAAATATTTTGGAAATTGTAAGCAACAATAGTTCTGCATTTTCATTCATATTGCTCTATAAGGAAGATGGAACTATTTATGCCATAGGTCTTCATAAAGGAAAAATTGTAGCTCCTGCACCTGAATATTTTATTTTGCATAAATGTAGATATAGAATGGAAATTACAAATGATGAGTTTGGAGATCTACTCTCTGCTTTTGAAAGTGAAAAAATCAGAAAAGATACTCTAACAGAAATGGATTTCTTATCGATCATGCAAAGAAACTTAAACTTGGAAACTCTTCCGGACTACAGCTGGAAAGAGCTTTTTATGAAAAAATGTAAGATATTAAAAATGAACAGAAAAGCGATTAAGCAATGGCTTTTAAAAGTGCTTTTATCAAGAAATGGGGATGTAAACTGCTTTGAATAAGTTTGAGATTTTACTCAAGAAGTTGCTTTCAGTTATGGAGGCGGGAAAGCCTTTCAAAATTCTTGTTACTGAAAGTGGGGATCTTGATTTGATACCGATGAAAGGGGAGTTTGAAAAGGAAAATTGCCGCCTAATTATTGAGTATTTGCTAAGCCATAAGGAAGAGATTTTTTCAAAAAAAAGGTCTCTTATCGAATTTGATATGTTTCGAACATTGATTGATAATTGCTATTTGTACAGAAAGCAAGTAGACAAAAAAGGAGAGTTTGACCTTCTGCTCCTTAGTTTAAGACTTGGGGGAAATATTTCTGTAAGTTGGTTGAAGGCAAATCCACTATTTAGAAAGTTTATAAAGAATAACTATTTACATCACAGGTTATTTGCGCTAAGAATTGCGCTTCCATTTGATGAAAAGAGGGGTGCTGCCCTTCCTTTAAAGGATGGGGATCAAACAGATTGGATGTATTGGAATGAAATTAAAGAAAATCAGTTTCAGTTTTTATATAAGGAAAACATTGTTTTTGAAACAGATCGTCAGTACCGGCTGATCCCAGGTTATACAATTCTTTATTTGGGAATTTGCAAATATGATGTAGCAATTGATCCTAAATGGGAGCCATTTCAAGTTGCCGATCCAGCGGAATGGGGAAATAAATACGTTCTTGAAGTTTGGACCGTTTCCCTTCCCATGTTAAAGCCGCCGATGTTCCAAAGAACGCACGCCTACATTGTCTTGAAGGACAATAAAGGTAATATCAGATCAGTTGGGCAAGATGTATTAGTTGATCGAGCTAATTACAGAGTTACAGAAATTCTCAATCGAAAACCAGGATTTGGAAAAATTACAACTCCCGATATCTATACCTTTTTCCCTAGGAATTCTCGCAGATTTTGGAATGTTTCATTCGAAATTACTGAAGAAGAGCATAATCGGATCATCTCGCTTGTTGAGCAAGACAAACTCAACAAAGAACACTCTATGTCAGTTCTCAAAGGCAACTGTGTAAGTTATGTCCTTAAAATTCTAAAAATAGGTGTTGGACTCGATATAGACGCTTCCATGCATGGTCTTCATGTCATGCTTAAAGCTTTTCTACCTAATGCGTTGTATAGAGCGCTATTTTCTAGGTTTCACACCTGGTACGCCAGGCAGAGTCCAATTTTAAAAAAGGCTTTGTTCTTTCTCCCAATCATTTACATTCCCTCACTGCTTCTTGGGTTTACTGCATTATTTACGCGTCAAAATAACTACCAAGAAATTAGAGACTTCTCCGTGCTAGACCTTTTCCTTCGTCCCTGGAAGTTATCATGTGAACATCCGCTTGCGCTTCACCGTAAATTGGAAGCAATTGGCCCAATCATCCCCAAATTAAGAGAGCTCTACGCCAAGCTTATTTAGGGAAGTGCTTCAATTTTTATTCCTCTTCATCTTCTTCGATTTCGTAGCTTAAAGACTCTTCATCTTCAGCAACTGTTGTAGAATAGGGATTGCAGAATTCACGAATCAAAATATAGAGGGCAGCTAGTATGAAAAGGATGGGGAGTATCACTTCCCAGGAGACATCAAAGCCGGCGATGATAAAGGTGCCTGTAAAAATCACAAGAGAGAGAAGAGCGTCGTAGTTTCTTCCAAGTAAGTATTGGCGCAAGGCCAGCGGGATTCCGATGACAAGCATCATGCCGGGCCACCAGTTGTTTGTTAAGGAAACAATTGCTAGGCCGATAAGGAAGAGGGCAGAGGAGAGTGTTTTAGCTCTTTTTTGTGATACTTTCGGGTGTGCCATTATCTTCAGGCTCCTTTTTTTCTTGGGTAAATAAGCTTTTTGGTAGGGTATTAAGTTTAACTAGCGTTGAGTCGGGAAAAAAGTGCGTCAGTATTTGGGGTGCAGAATCTCCGATTTTCGCCATTTGATCTGCTGTGAATAAGCAGACACCAACTCCATAACCACGTCCATAACCATTGAATTCGACATGATCGCGAAGAAGGTGAACTGTAAAATCATTACTAAGAATCCGATTCATTCCAATTTTTTTTCTTAGCTCCACAACTGTCCATTCCGCAAATGTTTTTTTATCAGTAAAACGAATGGCGTACACTTTTTTAGAATTTTGGTCTTGAAAAAGATCAATTGCTTTTATCGACTCAAGGCCTGTGAGTTTTGCAAGGTCTGTAAGAGAAATAACCGATTTCCATTTAGATTCCTCGCGCATTTTCTGAGCGTAACCAACAAAAACGCCATCAGGGCCTGACTCTTTTTTACGGAAAATACTTGCGTAACTAGCTGTTCTTCCTCCGCTGTGCTCGGTCCAAGAGGTTGCAAACGGTTTGTCTTCATAAGCAAGGATGAGGTGCTTTGTGGAGGAGACTGCACGCTCGATATTCGGGTTACTTAAAACGGCAGCATGGCTTTGGTAGTCTATCTCACTTGCATGTACGTTCCAGTAGGCATTTGGAGAGTGGAGTATCGTATTATAAAGATTGGTTCGAGCGGCTATTGCGACAGCGTCATAAGTGGCGCTTTGATAGTCCGTTGATCCAAGGACAGATGAAAGGCTTGCGCAAAGAACATCTTCAACATCAACTTCATTGACAATTTGGATTTTTGAATCAATATCATAAACTACAATAGATCCCTTATACTGGATGCCATCAACTAAAATCGTAGTTTTGGTGTTTTTAGGGCTGATTTTAATTTGATGAATTCCGGGGTATCCTTCGCCCCACTTTAGACCGACAGTGTTTGCTTGAAGGTAGTACCGTTTGCCATGGAATCCTGAGCTTAAAACTTTTCCGGTTTTAGGGTTATAGACCCTGTAACCACCTGCGACATCGATCAGCGCGCCATCGACGTTTTCTCGAATCAGAACTTTGACTGTAACATTGCCATCATTAGTAATGGATTCCGGCAAAAGCGGATCATCATGTGTTGCAAATAGTGAGGTAAAAATTGTAACTAAAAAAAACAACTGTTTCATGTCTCTCCTAAATGATCGTAAGCAATTTTTGTAACTTCTCTGCCCCGTGGCGTTCTTTTTAAAAGACCCTGCATAATTAGGTAAGGCTCATACACTTCGGCAACCGTATTCTCTTCCTCACCAATACTTGCCGCAATTGACTTAATACCGACAGGGCCTCCTTCATGATGATCAATAATCACTCGTAAGATTTTTTTGTCCATTTCATCAAGACCCATCTCGTCAACTGCAATCATCTTACATGCATCGAAAACGGTTTTTTCATCAATCACATTTTTATTATTGAGCTGAGCAATATCTCTAACCCACCTTAAAATATTGTTTGCTACCCTTGGTGTCCCACGTGATCTTTTTGCGATCTCTAGAGCAGAAGGGGTGTTGATAGACACACCTAAGAGATTTGCAGATCTTGATATAATTTTGCTTAAGGCAGTCTTCTCATAATATTCCATACGAAGCAAGTGTGGAAATCTTGATCTAAGGGGAGCGCTTAAGTTTCCTGTTTTTGTGGTTGCTCCAATCAGAGTAAATTTATTGAGGGTGACAGAAATACTCCGAGCGCTTGGGCCGGAATCAATCATTAAATCCAGGGAAAAGTCCTCCATGGCGGAGTAGAGATATTCCTCAATATTTTTTTGAAGTCTATGAATTTCATCAATAAATAACACATCATTTTCTTGCAAGTTTGTGAGAATCCCCGCTAAGTCACCCGCCTTTTCGATTGCAGGGCCAGAGGTTGTAACAAAATTTGCCTTCATTTCCTTAGCGACAATCGCTGCAAGAGTTGTCTTTCCAAGTCCTGGTGGGCCATGAAATAAGACATGACCAAGAGCTTCCCCGCGTTGGAGGGCTGCTTGAATCATCACCTGAAGGCGCATGACAACTCCCTCATTGCCCACAAACTCAGCAAGTTCTTTTGGACGAAGCTTTAGATCAAAGCCTGTATCAATTAGTTCAACATTTTCAGATTTCATCATATTTTAATCTAGCACAAAAAACAATTGCAGGCTATGATTTAGACAAATTGGAGAACACTATGGCGCAAGCAGACAGATGGATAAAAGAGATGGCCGAGAAGTACGAAATGATCGAACCTTTTGTCGATCACCTCGTACGTGAAGAAAACGGAAAAAAAATCATTAGCTACGGACTCTCGAGCTATGGGTATGATTTACGTGTATCTAATAAATTTAAAGTCTTTACTAACGTCCATAACGTAGTCGTTGATCCGAAAGGATTCTCTGATGATGAGTTTATTGATATTGAAGGCGATACTTGCATCATCCCTCCCAATTCATTTGCACTAGCAGTGAGTGTCGAATATTTCCGCATTCCTCGAGACATCATTACTTTATGTGTTGGCAAATCTACCTATGCACGCTGCGGCATCATTGTCAACGTGACACCATTTGAACCGGAATGGGAAGGTTTTGTTACCCTGGAAATTTCAAACACAACTCCATTGCCTGCAAGAATCTATGCAGGAGAAGGTCTTGCGCAAATTCTATTTTTCAAAGGCGAAGAGCCTTGCATCACTTCTTACAAAGACCGTGGTGGCAAATACATGGGCCAAGTCGGCATCACCGTTCCTAGGATGTAACGATTAAAAAATTGATAATTTTATTTGTCTATAATAGATCAAATCAGGAAGAGCCATGCTGGCCACTTTAGCCCAATTTGCTTTGTCAAGATCGATGACGTTAAGTCCCTTGAGCAAGTTATAAGTCCTGCGAACAGACTCATGAAGTTGCGTCTTTTCAAAGCCAGGTTTATTTTTCAAAGGCTCTAGTTCAATACCGAGCTCTCGATGCAATTTTTCCATTGCAATTAAGTGCTCCTCAAATAAATCTTTCGCTTTTTCTTCTTCTATTGTAAATGCCAGCATAAGGTCGAGTGCCTCATACAATTCCTCTAAATGCGCCATCAACTGCCACAGCAAAAATCTAATTCGATTTTGCGCGGTATTCTTTGCCAAAAAGTGCTCTCTAAGCCTAGCCTCATTCATTCCATCATAATACCAAATCTACCAAAATCCCCAACCCATTCAACCTCACTATATTTTTTGGTTTATGAGTTTCGGACTTTGGTACGGCCTTATAAAAAAATAAGGTTTTGCAAAAATGGGGGGATTTGCTACGGTGCGATTAATTTGCTGAATTTTTTATTTATGGGTTGTGGGGAATTGGTATGTCCCTTACAATCATTAGCGTTTTGGGAGGAAGTATGCAGCCGTTTATGAAGATGAAGAGGAAGCAGGGGATGTCGGAGCCGACAAGACAGGTGCTTAATAGGGCAATTGATTTGCTTCATAGATTGTCGAATAAAAAGATCTCGGAAGAGGGCGCTAGAAGGGAACTTTCAGCTACGCTTTCGGCTCACTTTCTTTCTGAGGGTGGTGTTGAGGCAGGAAAAAAAATTAGGCTTCAGTTGATCTTGGAGGAGGCTACCGGTGTTGTGGCTCAGCTAGATCGAGGGGAGATTCCTTTGTATGAAGCGATTATGCTTGTAAATCGCATTGTGGTTTCGGGCATATCTAAACAAGAGCCGCCTCCTATTCCGGATGATCGTATTCCTTCTATTCAACTTCGCGCGAAAATTAATCCCTATGAGCCTGCAGTTGAAGAGGAAATTGAAGAAGATACAGATTTTGTCAGTCAAGAATTTGATATTTCAGGTGAGAGTCGCGAGAAGGATTTGCAAATGGGAAGGTCGATAAAAATGCAGGAAAAAGTTCCAGATAATGCTCCAAAACAGTCTGAAGATGATATTTCGGCACTACTTGCAAAAGTTTTGCTAAATAAAAAGCAACTTGAAGCTGCTATTTTTGAGCTGAATGATACACTGCAATCTGTTGGTTTTGAACTTCGTAAGATAGAAAAGTAATTTAGCTGTTGAAATTTTCTTTCAATAACCATTACTCTAAAAATCCTTTTTCAGTATATGTCGGTTATGCGAAGTATGAGATATTTTTCTTGGGTGTGGGTTTTTACGTTCATGGCAACTTGCTTTGTAACCTATGCTCATGCTTCTAAGAAAAAGACTGAGACTTATAAAGTACTCGTGGAAAGACTTCGTGACCTTGAGATTGCTAAGGACCTTGCCGCTTTAGAAAAAAATAGGCTGGAGCTGGAAATTCATAGTCAAAGCGACCCTCTTTGGATACAACTGTCTCTTATGAAAGGGCTTGGCCTTGTTCCTGAAGGTGCAGTAAAAGTGCTTTTCCAAGAAGATTGATGATTATATTATTAGTCGCATTACTTATCCTATTACTCAGTATCTCTGGCATTTTATCAGGATCGGAGACTGCTCTATTTTCACTCTCTTCCATGAAAGTCCGTCTTTTAAGTAAAGATCCTACATGGCGAAAAAGACTTGTTGCAGATCTGCTTTCAAAACCTAAGGAACTTCTTGTTACCATTCTTATGGTAAATATTGCGGTTAATATTCTTGTTCAAAACGTTATATCGAATGTGTTTGAACCAGGAACAAGCTGGCTTTTTAATGTGGGGACGCCCTTACTGCTCACGCTTCTTTTTGGCGAAGCCATTCCAAAATCCATTGCCATATCAAGAAATCTACAGGTAAGTATTGCTACAGCCCCCATTCTGTATGGAATTAGATCCGCTATCAGCCCCATTCGAAAGATTCTCACAAAAATTGCCAGTAAGATTTCAAGGTTCTTCTTTTTTTTCTTAAGGCCTGAGCCTGAAATTTCTTATGATGAATTAAAGTACGCTTTAATCACTTCTCAGGAAAGAGGGGTGATTTCTAAAGATGAAGCAAAACTTATCCAGGGAGCTCTTAAAATTGATGAGGCTTTGGTTAAATTGATTATGACTGCCAGAAACGAAATTCTTATGTACAATATAAAAGATCCCATCGAAAAATTGATTTATACGTTTGTTTTGGAAGAGTGCACTCAAGTGCCTGTTGTAACAGGAACAATCGATCAAGTAATTGGTATCATTACGAGCGCTAACTTCTTTATTCACAGGAATCAAATTAAATCAGGTAGCGACTTAAAACCATTTCTTAAGCCCCCATTATATGTTCCTGAAACAATTTCCGCAAAAAAGCTCCTATCTAATTTTTCTATTGCTAATGAAACAATTGCTTTAGCTGTAGATGAATATGGCCAAATTTCTGGTCTTGTTACCAAAGAAGATATTGTTGAACTTGTTATCGGTCAAATTGAAGATAAGAGAGATGATGAGGTTCTTTACACAAAGCAGGGGAATGATGTAATCATTTGTAGCGGCAAGCTCGAAATGGCATTTTTAGAAGAGATCTTTGACACATCGTTTGAGCACGCAAAAAATGCCGTGACTGTTGGCGGTTGGCTTACGGAAAGGGAGGGGGATATCCCTAAAAATGGCGCAAAAATAGAGACTAAGGATTTTCTTTTTCATGTGCTTGCATCTTCAAGCTCAAGAGTTGAAAGAGTGTATGTTAGGAGGTTGAAGCCTTAATATATGGGATTTGAAATATTTTTCGTTTTAACCATCCTCTGTATTATCTTTCAAGGCTACTTTGCCATGATGGAAATGGCAATTGTCTCTTATAATAAGGTTAGATTGCAATATCACATCAGTGAAGGTGATCGTAAGGCTCTTTGGCTTAGCAACTTGCTTAATAAACCAACTTATCTCTTCGGTACTACATTAATAGGTGTGAACTTTTTTCTCCAGCTAGGATCTGAGTGCTCTAGATCTCTCTATGCTGCGATCGGAATTAACCCCGATTATGCAGTTTTTACGCAAATTATTATTGTGGTTCTATTTGCTGAATTAATCCCCCTTTTTGCAGCCCGTAGCTTTCCCGAACACGTTGTTCGTCTGGGCATCACTCCTATTTATATTCTCTCCAAAGTGTTCATTCCATTTATCTGGATCTTAGACGGAATATGCCGCCTTATTGATTGGATACTCAGATGCCCTCCGCCTGCGCATAATTATCTTACTCGGGAGGAATTACAAAAAGCCATAGAAGGTAAAGAAGTAAGAGAGGGACAAAGCGATCAACAGCACCTTGATTCTATCGTCCAAGCAATCTTTGTAATTAAAACAAAAACTCCCCCCGAACTAATGACACCCTTAAGTGCAATGCCATTAGCATCATCAGACGCAACAGTAAAAGAAATTCAAACAATTTTGGGAGACAAATACGTCCCATTTTTACCCCTTTATTATAAAAAGCCCCAAAATATTTTCGGAATTCTCTACACAAGAGACCTCCTCAAATTGTCGGACGACGCCCCCATCAAAGACGTTGCCCGCTCTCCCTGGTTCATTACCGAAAAAAACTCCCTATTCCAAATTTTAAAACAATTCCGCTGGAACAAAGAACACATAGCCGTCGTCTTAGATGATAACGGAAATGCAACCGGTCTTCTTACTCTCGAATCCCTCATCGAAGAAATCTTTGAAGCAAGAACTCATACAGAAAGCCTATTCACATCCATTGTTGTAGACAGATCCTTCCCAGCTCACACCCCTGTAGAAAAAGTTAATCAAGAACTACGGCTCACTTTTCCCTGCATTCAAGGTGATACCCTTGAAGACCTGATGGCCGCAATCCTCGGCCACACCCCCACAAAACTCGAAAGCGCCCGCTTCCAAAACTTCACCCTAACCCTTGAAAGTTCCCCCTTACTTGCCGGCAAAGTCATCAAAATCAAATCTCTATAAACTCATTTAGAGTGAGTTGCGCCAATTTTATTTCCTGCTATATTAATGTCAGCAATGAATAAAAAATTATTAACTATATTAGGAATAAATAGATGACTTGTCCTAACCCATCACCCTGGGATTGCCCTTCTTCAACTGAAGCGATATGGTATGTACTATTTAAACTAATAGGAGTTGTTGATTGTCAAGAAATTGATATGCTAGCAGGTACCTCTATATTCTGTCCTAATTATGCAGGCGATGGAATCTCACCATATAATTCATGGTCTTATCCATTAAATGCTACAGGTTGTGGCTCTTTATGTACATCAGGAGCTGCCGGTTGCGTGGGTTCATATACTGTAAAAGGTGTTTACAAATTTACTGTTGGAGGGACATCTTCAGCAAGTACTGGCACTCAAATTTTTGAATTAGGAATTTCCCCAACAATTCTTGAAATTTTAGGAACTCCAAATTCATTGTTTGGGATTACACTGTCTTCACCTTCATTATCCCCAACAATCATCATTTCTTATTCAGGAATTCAAACAATAACTTTTGTTGTAGATTCTTCTCTTCCAACAATCTATATGGAGTCTTCAGACCCTAAAGCGTTTGTTTCAACACCATACACTGCTCCAACTGCAACTAATAGAGGATATTATACTATAGATGCAAGTTCTGGATTTGTAACGATAACAATAGGATTATCACTAGCAATTTCTACTGCTACCAATACTTTTTATTCGGACTCTGCTCTAACAACTCCGATCTTTAGAATGACATTAGGAGCCGATACTGCAACTCCTGCAAATTCAACTATGAGTCTTGCATGTACATCTGGATCTTCCTATAAGGCTACACTGGCAGCACCAATGTCACGAAATCCAACTGTTAATATCGTACAAGATCTAACAAACTTATGTCCGACCACATTGCCAGGAAGCAATGATCAGATTTTAACTGCTGCTTATCTAATGCGTCTTTTAATTGTTAAACAGGATTTAAATTTTGTTTTTGCACAAACAGCTGCTGATATTTATACTCAATTAGCAATAATTACTAGTGGGACCGACAAATCAATTGCTCAGTGTCTAGCGATTATTCCAAATGTGATGACAGAGAGTTTTTGGTCTAAACGTTTGAATAATACAGATCATTTTGATAGTTGTTTTAATCAAATGTCTTCGCCGGGAATACTTAAGTGTCCTGGTTGTCAAACAGATGCTTCAAATACAGTAATACAAGCTGATTTATCTACCCTTTATTGCCATTTGTATAGTCATTATCATCCAAAGCCAAATCCACCATCAGGTTTTCCTCCCGCTTCTACACTTCAAGATATTTCTAACGCAATTATTCAGTTGAATAAAGATGGCGCTTCTCTAACAGATGGATGGCTTACAGCAATTATTGGAATAATAAATCAAGAGGTCGCTTCCGGCGAAACTGGAACGCTTGTTAATACTACAGATTTAGATACATTAGATGCGGTGTTACAGTTAGCAGATAATGGTGGTAACGCTCTATGGAATAGTTTGTTAGATGTTATACATCAAGCACTTTCAAACGGGTATGTCAAAGACATTTGTGCTATAGCTAATTATTGTAATGCGAATCCATCATATCAGTGGTGCGATTCTGGTACACCAATTTAATGGAAATGATGGGAGAAAATAGTGAGTAATCCAACTTCGACATATGCCTGCACTACAAATGCTAATGGGCTTTGGCTCCTATTAAATGAGATATCGAATATGTCTGTTAATTCAACAGGAAATCCTTCACCTGTGCCGAATATAAATGTTAACGCTCTCTTAGCTTATATGAATAATTCTTCGGTAGAAGGAAAATTTTGTTCAAATGTCACGAATTTCCTAAATCAGAGTGGTCCTTATGTACCATATAATAATAATGATAACGTGCAGGAGGAATTGTCTTTATTGCTTCAAACAATGCCTACTATGTTTGCAAGTAAATCTGATTATGGAGTTTGGATTGCTCGTAATATTGCAACAAGTACAGTGCCATCCACGAATCTTATTGGTGGTTTGTACTATCTTGTTATGCCAAAATTGCCAAATCCTAATTATGATCCTAGTCCTCAATGTTTTAAAAACGCTTGCTCTGATGGAACTGTGGGGAACAATGTGCAGTCAGAAGTTGTTAGCCTTTTCAATAATCTCATGGCAGGTTCAGATTCACCGAAAGACATTAACGCATTTTTGAAATTTTTACCTGGGAGCGATTTTACCGATGGGTACTTATATGCGCTCTGGTATTTCATCAATGAATATCAAACAGACAACTCTTCACCCGCTAGTTTAAAAAGCATAGTTACTCACATTTATTGCGAGATGTATGCTACTGATTCGACTAATTGCGGTCTTTATCACCATCCAATTCCTTGCACAAGCAGTAATGCTTGCTCAACTACGGATGTAGATGGAATGTGTCAATTTTATGGAACATGTATTGCTCCAACTCCTCCGGCGTGTAATCCTGGAGAAACACAATGCACGTGTACAATTCCAAGTCAGTCTCCACCTGCTGGCGCAAATCTAGATGGATGTTGCCCGAGCGGTGCGCCGTGTAATCCTGGCGGCAGTGCTCTGAATGAAACCGCTTGTGCATGCTGTCTTTCTCCTATGACTGTCTCATGTGGAGGTACGTGTATGGATCCAGTAGATTGTAATCCTAGTCAAACTATTTGTTGTATGAGTACAACTTGGCCTAAATCAGCAAATAGCTGTCCAATGGGACCTACTGATCAGCTTACATGCTAATAGCAGAAAATATGTAATTAAAAAAGGATTGAGGAAATATGGAAAAAGATAAAAAAACTGAAGTTAGTTGTGGTAATCCACCTGCATCATGCGCTGGTAATACACCAGATGTTTGCGCAGGAATATGTTGTCCTTCAGGTTCTGTATGCGGCTGTAATGCATCAACTATTCCACCCACTCCATTTTGTTGTCCTAGCGGAGAAACTTCTTGCTCTTCAGCTGCTTTGTGCTGTCAAGCCCCCCAAACTTGCTCAACTGATGGTACTACATGCTGCACCAAATGTGGCTCTAACTGTTGCACGAGCAGTGAGACTTGCTCAACCGATGGTACAAATACCTGTCTTTGTGGTACAGGTGCAACTGCAACTGTGTGCCCATCTGGAGAGACTTGCTCTGGTACTCCAGGTGCATGTATGTGCGGCACTAATTCTACCTGCGGCTCTGGTTTAACTTGTAATGGTACAACATGCGTTGGTTGCGGAACTGGACCTGCATGTAATGAGACTACTCAAACATGTTGCGGTGGTGCCTGTTGCGACATTGCAAACTGTAACAATGGTAGTTGTATGCCTGATTGCGTAGCCGGTACTCCAACAGGCCCTGTAGCAACATGCGCATGCAAAAATGCAGAGGGTAATCTGATTTCAACTTGTCCTCCAACGAACTCTCCAACTTTGACGGAGTGCTTTAATGCTCCAACATATGGTGATGGAAATTGTTATAATCCTGACATGTGTTTTCCTGGGTTAACTGCAAATATTTGCTGCGCTCCAAATAGTACTGGCGTAAGTGGTAATACATGCGTATTAAGTTGCGGCTCTATAAATTGTAACGATATATCCTATACATGTCTTAATGGTAAGTGTTGCCACGATTGCCCTGAGGGAACGACTCCTCAATGCTGTCCAGACGGACAATGCTATGTAGATAGTAATGGCGCTTCTCAATGTTGTGAAAGCACAAAAACATGCCTCATGCCAGGTTCAACTACGCAGGCGATATGCTGCCCGAATCCAACTGATACTTGTTATACAAATAATGGTACAGTCGGATGTTGCTCATCTGGTCAGACTTGTACTCAAGGGACCCAAACTATATGTTGCGCAGAGAGTGGCGAAACTTGTTATGCGGATGCCAACGGCAATCCATATTGTTGTGATCCTGCAAATTTATGCACAGATCCGGATGGTACCAAAATTTGTTGTCCTACAGGGCAGATATGCAATAATAGCCTTTGTTGCGATCCAAACGACTGTAACGGGAATTGTTGTAATGAAGGTCAAGTATGTGCGAAAGATAGAGACGGAAATCGCTCAAGATGTTGCTCCCAAGGTTGTCCCCATGCATGTCTACCTAATGGAAGCCAGTGTTGTAGTTGCGAGTGCTCTGGTAATAATGCACAGTGTGAGTGTTCCAATTGTAATTAGATGATAATTTTTTGAAACATGAGTATATAAAGAACAGTTAATGGAAGATTGGGAACTTGCTACAAAAAATACCCGGTGTCAGGCCTGACATTATACCCGGTGTCAGGCCTGACATTATGACATTTGATCTCTGCATAGGTCGGTAATACCCGGTGTCAGGCCTGACATTATGACATTTGATCTCTGCATAGGTCGGTAATGATTGCTACTGCGCGCTCAATTTCGGTTTTTGTGGTAAATCTGGAGAGGGAAAATCTAAGGGAGGAGAGGGCTCTTTCTTGGGGGTAGCCCATGCCGAGGAGGACGTGGGAGGGCTCCAAGGCGCCGGCTGAGCAGGCGGAGCCGAGTGAGGCGATGACGCCTTTTTGGTCGAGGTTCATGAGGAGGGTTTCGGCGTCAATTCCTTTGAAGTAGATGTTGCTAGTGTTGGGGAGTCTTGTGCCAAGGCCATTGACTTGAAACTTTGGAAATTTTTCAAAAAGGAGGGTTTCGAAATGATCTCGGAGCTCTTGCATTTTAGTAAATGAGGCGCTATCGATGAGCTCTATAGCTTTTGCAAGGCCTAATATTCCTGGAAGATTTTCGGTTCCGGCTCTCATACCGCGTTCTTGATGTCCACCGACAAGTAGTGGTGGGATTTTATATTTTTTTCGGATAATAGCAAGACCTATGCCTTTAGGGCCATGGAACTTGTGTCCTGAAAAGGAGATTGCGGATACGCCTTTTGGAATGGGAGTAAAGTTTGCTTTGCCAAGTAAGCCAACGCCATCGATAAGAAGAGGTGTATGATGTCTTTCACAAAGCTCTGCTACTTTATTGAGCTCTAACATCACGCCTGTTTCGGTATTAGCTCCGGAGAGCATAACAAAGGATACTTTTGTTTGAGTTAGCAGTTTTTCGATATCTAATATTTGGGGTGAGCCTTTCTCGTCAATTTTAAGGTAGGTCGTGTTATATTGTTTTAGGGCCTCAGTAACACATGCGTGATCAATTGCTGATCCAATAATTAGGCCGGGATTTCTTTTATAAAAACCGTGGATGAGCATTTGGTTGCTTTCTGTCCCGCCTGAGGTAAAGATCACTTCTTCTGGCAAGACACCTAAATATTTTGCAATTTCTCTTCTGGCTGTGGAGATTTTGTCTCTTGCTTCTCTTCCATAAAATGTAATGCTGGAGGGGTTTCTAGGAATGCCGTCTAGGTCGTAAAGCATAGCTTCTACAACTTCAGGAAGAACTTTAGTTGTCGCGTTGTTGTCTAGGAAGATCACTAATTCGTACCAAAAGCAGGGTTATATTATCATGTCCGCCGCTTTCTTTGGCCGTTTCAATTAGGTGGCTTGCCACTTGATTTAAATCGGTGTATTGCTTTAAGAGGGATTCAATTAAGCCATCTGAGACTAGATCGTGGAGGCCATCTGTTGTAAGGAGGTAAACATCTCCTGGGAGGGCTTTTTCCGACTTGATCTCAGGTGTAACAAAAATTGAAGTTCCTATTGCTTTTGCGAGGACTTTCCTGGGAAAGGATACACCATTTCGTTTTTCTGCAAAAGCTTCGTTTTTTGAAAGAACTGTGTGATCGTTTGTTAGGGGGGTGAGGGTGTGATTTCGAAACCTATAAATTCGACTATCGCCAACATGAGAATAGACAATGAATTCTTTAAAAAACAAAATGCTGCAAAGAGTGGTTCCCATTCCATAAAGACTTGGTTGTGAAGCGCCTAAATGATGAACCCAAAGATTTGTGTTTTCAATTACGGCTTCTACATGGGACTCTATTTCGTCTAGTTCGGTAGGATCATTTTTATTTAAAAACAAGTTTTGAATGCCCCTGCACATATACTCAACTGCTTTTGATGCGGCAATCTCACCTGCATTGTGTCCGCCCATGCCGTCAGCTAAAATAAAAAACTTTTCTTTAGGGAGTTCTCTAAAAACGTCTTCGTTATTCGACCTGATCAATCCAATATCAGATTTACCGAAACTCTCTATGTTAAAAAAATCACCCAACGTGCCTTCCAAATAATTTTTATACATGTATAAAGATAATTCTAATAACACTAATAGAATTGAAAGTCACGTGTAAAAGAATGGAAGTTGATAAAGATCTTGTTTTTTCGTAGGCAAAAGCTAGATAGGATCCTAAGGCAAATAGTGTTAAAAGAAGGGGGAAATTTTCTATCGATTGAGAGGGAGAAAAATGGAAAAGGGTAAAAATTAGAGAGCTTGTAAATATTGCGTAGTAAGGGCCGATTTTCGTGCGAAGGTAGGAAAACAAGATTCCGCGAAAGAGAAACTCTTCAAGAAGGGGAGCTACAATAAGAATAGAAAATAAAGCAACAATGGCAGTGGAGGGGTGAGCGAGCGACTCTTTTAGAAATTTTACAGCGACTTGCTCCTTATTTGTAGGTGATGTAAATAGTGAGGTGAGTATTTCTGTAAGAGATGTGATTGCTGAAACAACAGGCAATGCCACAATAAAGGAAAAGAGACCAATTTCAGCGTCTTTCTTGAAGGGGGCAGTTCCTGGAAAATTTTTATCCTTCAGGGCTCGTAAAATTTGTTTCGGATTGCAAATAAGGCTGTAGATAAAACATAGCGTGGCTGTTACAAAAAATGCTGCAACTTGCGCAAAAATAGATCCATGAAAAATAGGCGCTAGAAGGAAATAGGAAGCTATAAAGATGAAAAACAAGCTAAAGACGTCAGTTAGTGTGATGCTTGGTCCCTGAAAGTTTTTGAAGGGAAGCGAGTAGTACTTCTTTATATAGGCAATCCAAGTCATTACAAAAGCTGTGCTCAAAAAAAACGCAAATTGGCCTAAACTATCTAGCATCATATTTTCGAGAGTAAAATATATTCTTGGATTTGTTTAGTGATTCTCTTCACCATTTGTGTGTGAGCCATTCCAAGAGGGGATAGGAAAAAAGCTGTTTTTCCAGGATTTTCACTGCTGTAATCAAGCATAATGGAAATATTGAATGTATCTTGAATGAGTTCTTGAAGGATTACTTTTGGTTCAGGCGACCGAATGTCGATTACGTGGACACGAAAAGCAATATCTAAAAAGTAGGATTGGGGGGGGATTCTTGATTTTTTTGGGGTTAGGTTATGTTCTACAAGTTCAATGAACACAATAAACTCTGAGGTGGAGGCATTTTCATAGAGCCATTTAATGTCTTCTAAGAGAGGATTGATTTCGGATAAATCGGTTAAATGTTTCCCAAGGACGGAAAAATCTTTTGTAAGAAAAAATTGTTTTGTTTCTAAAAACTTCTCTGAAATCACATCGGTAAATTCGGAAGAGAGGTCCCAAGGCAAATTTGTTGGCTTTGTTGCAATTACGGGGACAAGCGCAATCCTTGGTTTTGGCGCGCCACTATCGTGGTATTTAAACTGGTTTGCAGAAAAATTTCTTTCAGCGCAGGAAGTTAAAATCAGAGCTAAAAAGAGTGCCTTCATCATAAAGATTATGGTATCATAGATTATCGCCTAGAGGCAATGAGAAATGAATGGGCAGGAAGTGTGATGTGATTTTCTGCGTGCATCGGAGAGCTTGTACGAAGAAGAATTTTCCAGTAGGTTAATTCATGGGAAGTAAGGTGTAGTGGGGTATCTTTTGTGTTAAATGCAATTAGATAGGTGCCTTTTAAAACTAGAGCAATATTACGCTCCTGCATGACAACGGTTTCTATTTCGGAATCTTGTAGGTACTCATTTGATTGATATAAAGGAAGTGATTTTCTTAAGTTAATTAATGACTGCACAAAAGGAAAAAGTTCTGATGTTTTTGTCCAATCAAAAAAGCTGAGCTCATCTTGGCAGTAAGTGTTGTTATTCCCATTGTTTGTGTGACCATATTCATCGCCCATTCGAATCATTGGAATTCCAAATGCAAGAAGGTTTGCAAAGAGGAAGTTTTTCATTTGAAGCATTCTTAGGGCCAGTATTTTGGGATTTGTTGTAGGGCCTTCAACGCCATAGTTATAAGAGCTATTGTCGTTTTCTCCATCCCGATTGTGCTCTCCGTTATTCAGGTTATGTTTATGATTGTAAGAGACAAGATCGTTTAGAGAAAATCCGTCATGACAGGTTGCGTAATTTACACCTGTTGTAGGAGGATAGCCATCGGGGAAAATATATTTTGACCCAAGGAAGGAGTCTTTAAAAAATTGCTCTTGCATGGAGTCGCCCTTAATGAATCTACGCGTTGCAATTTTAAATGAGCCATTCCAAGCTGAAACACCCTTTATCCGAAAATTATTGAGTAAGTTGATGCCATAACAATCCCAAGGTTCAAGAATCAGTTTGACCTTTGATAAAATAGGATCGCTTGTAAGTAGGTCAAAGAAAGGGGGGAATTCAAGAGGCGTTCCATAGGCACCTCTTGCAAAACAGCCGCCAAGATCAAACCTAAATCCATCTACATGAAACTCCTCTGCAAAGTAATGTAAGGAATCTAATATTAAATGAGAGCCTGCTAAGCTATTTGCTGCAATTGTGTTACCACACCCGCTAAAATTCGTGTGGGTTTTGTCTTTATTCAGAATGAAATACGACTCTTTATCAATTTTTTCTAAATCGGAGTGGTAGCAAACATGATTATAGACAACATCTAGGATCACTTCGATCCCATTTCTATGAAATTCTCTGACCATTGTCTTAAATTCAGTTAATGGAGCAAGCCTATCGTTTGATGTAGCATATCTTTTTGTTGGGCAAAAAAAGTTTGTTGTCATGTAACCCCAAGAGTTCCAAAGTCTTTTGCCTGTAACGGGCTCTTTCTTGGAGTTTTGCCGCTCATCAAATTCATGAATTGGAAGAAGTTCAATCGCATTAAATCCTATTTTTTTAAGGTAGGGGATTTTGTCGATAAGGCCGAGATAGGTTCCTGGATGTGCAGACTCGCTTGATTTATGCATCGTAAAACCGCGGACATGAGCTTCGTAAACAATAAGGTCTTCTTTGGGGATATTCGGACGGGTGACACCCTCCCAATCAAATGTATGGTCAAAAGTTAATTGACATTTTGGCTTTTCTTGCCAGATCCCCCAAGTATGAGGGGTTGAAAGCGCTTTTGCATAAGGATCTAAGACTAAATTGCCATCAACTTCATACATGTAGAGTGTTGATAAAGGAACAGGGTCAATCTCTGCAGTCCAAATCCCTGGCGCTCTTTTAGATAGGTTAATAATGTCAATTGGAACAGGTTTGTGAGGAGCAAAAAGATGAAGTTTTACGATTTTAGCAGAGTTTGAGAAGAGAGAAAAAATAAGTTTATTATCTCTTAATGTAGCGCCAAAGGTATGAAATGTAGGGTTCTTAGTCGTCATACAACTGGAGTCTAATCAATAAAAATGAAAAAGGATAGAAAAAAATTGCAATTTTTGATATGAATTACGCATTCTAAAGTTAAGAAAAACATCTCGATCTATAGTCACAACTTCTGTAGAATGGGATAACCGAAAAAGATTAATTGATCAGGGGAGGACGAAATGTCTCGCGAAAATGCAGAAGAGAACTTAAGAGAGTTTGGTAAAGAGTTGAATTTAGAGGGTTTAACGTTTGATGAGAATCATACGTGTATATTAGGTATCGATAATACCTTCTCTCTACATTTAACATATGAGCCAAATTCAGACAGACTATACCTATATTCACCTATACTAGATGGACTTCCAGGAGATACAAAATCAAGACTTCTTCTTTATGAGACACTACTAGAAGGATCTATGCTTGGCGGCCAAATGGCTGGCGGCGGAGTTGGAGTAGCAACAAAAGAAGAGCTAATCCTAATGCATTGCGTCCTTGAGATGGCAAATGCTGACGCATCAGCTCTCCGTAGATTTGCACCGATTTTCGTAGAAGCTGTAGAAAAATGGCGCGAAATTGCTACCAAGATTATTGAAGGCCGTTTCGATAAGGAGCGAGATGCTCCAAAACTTCCAACACCTGGTATGGCGGGTACAGGAAGACCGGGTGGTTCAGACTTCCAAAAACCACCAGGCGGCGACTCTTATATCAAAATCTAATTGATACTAAGATCTAACGCAACTTGTATAAATTCAAAAAGCGACTAACCTGAATTGGTTGGTCGCCTTTTTTATTAAAAATTCATAGTAGATTCAATTAATTTAAAGTACTACAATATTATTTAGAATTGAATACAGTCAAAGTACTAGGTAGTGAGAAATTTCCACTAAATAAAAAAGTATTTACCTGTTCGTTGTAACTATCTCCTTTGTAGTCGCTTATCTCTAAAAATATAATCGGCCCTTCAAATACTTGCCACGCTGTATTTACAGCAGCATAGGCTGTATTTTTGTTTACATATAAATATTCAGCAACGATTTGTAGGTTTTTTGCAAACGCATTTAGTGCTTGAGGTGTTTTTATATTTATTAATACAGTAATATTTGTTTGGTTAGCAGGAAAATGCTTCTGCATATGTTTCCATGCTAATTTAGCTTCTTGAAATGTCGGCTGATGCATAATAACTCCATTTATATTTTTTATTTTTAGTATAGCAAAAAAGAGCTGTTAAGAAGTTTGCTTAGGATGAAAGCTTTGCAAAAAGAGAGGTGAGTTGATTGAGATAGTAGGTGATGTCGGGATCTTGGGAGGAGAGTCCTGCAGTGATTTGTTTGATGCTGGTCATGACCGTGGAGTGGTCGCGGTGGAAGATATCGCCGATTTTCATGTAGGGGAGTTTGAGCTCTTTGCGGAGGAGGTGCATGGCGATTTGGCGGGGAAGGGTTGTTTCGCGGGATTGGGATTTTCCGATGAGGTCTTCTGTTTTAATGCCGAACACTTCGGCGACAGAAGTGAGGATTTTATCGGAGGAAAGGCTGTTTTTTTGATCTTGCTGGATGAGTTTTACGAGTAAAGGTTCAACATGGTGTAGTTCTATTAACCCTGACGATTTTGTATTGTTTGCCATATATTCTAGGGCTCTGCTGATTGATGCTGGCGTCGTGAAGTTTTTAAGAAGATAGTCTTGGAGAGTTTTTTTTAGGCGAATTTGGTAGTAGGCAGATCTTGTGTGGATGAGTTCTTGGATCATTTCGGGATTCACATCTTTTTCAAAGGGAAGGGTAAGTCCCCATTCAAATCGGCTGACAAGTCTTTCCTCTATGTATTCTAGAAGTCTTGGATTAATTGTGGCGCTCAATATAATTTGTTTGCCTGCTGTATGGAGAGTATTGAATGTGTGAAAAAGTTCTTCTTGTGTTGCGTTCTTTCTTCCAAAGACTTCTATGTCATCAATGATAAGAACATCTAATTTGCGATAAGTTTTTCGAAAAAGCTGCATTTGGCCATTACGAATGGCATGGACTACATGATCTGTAAAGGTTTCTGCGTGGACGTAAAAGACTTCTTGTCCTTGCTCTCTTAAATACTTTGCAGCTGCCATGAGAAGGTGTGTTTTTCCAGTGCCGCTGGGCCCATAGATATAAAGGGGATTAAATTTTTCCGGGAAAAAGACACCTTTCTTGCCTGTCTCCGGATCTATACCTAGTAACTTAGAAAAAATGGTAAAGGAAGCTTTGTTTGCAGGTGTCACAACAAAATGATTCAGTGTTGCATGTGGAATAAGTGCGTCTGATTCAAATTTTATGTCATATGAAAAAACAGGTTTTATCTCTTCCTCAGGTTCAATAGGTGTTGTATCAGAGGAGGTAATTGTAACTTTAATTACGCTCCCATTGCTGTTAAGAAGGTGCTTTTTCGCAAGTGGAGCTATGTGTTCATTATACCAAGTGATTTGAAATGAGTCTTTTGCTTCAAGATAAAGATTGCATGCATCAAATGTAGTGATTTTTAATGTGCGAACCCACTTGTCAATGGTTGACTTTCCAAATTTTTCATTTAAGAAATTAAGAAAGTCATCCCAGGTCTTCATGTTTTCTTCAAAATGTTTGGGTTGTTTTGGAATCTTCTAATCATAAACCACTGTTGGAGCATTCCAAAAATTGTGGAAAAAATCCAATAGATGTTTAGGCCAGATGGCATATTGTAAAACATAAATGTAAATACAATAGTCATCACATTTCCGGCAGTTTTCATCTGTTGCTGCTGCTCTGTAAGTGCCCCTTTTTGCCCTTGTTGTGCCATACCTACTTTTGATTGTAGGTACATAAGACCTCCAAGAATGAAAGGAAGGAGATGGAAGGTTGTGCCGATAAATACAATCGGATAACCCCATGAGAAGAGAACATCAGGTGCAGTTAGATTCTCGATCCAGCCAGGAATAAATCCAACTCCTCGAAGTTCAAATGTCGATTTCAATAAATCAAACATCCCAATCAGGAAGGGGAATTGAATCAGCATCGGTAAGCAGCCTGAGAATGGGTTGACTCCCTCTGTTTTATAGAGCATCGCAGTTTCAACTTGCAGTCTTTTCGGATCTGATTTGAATTTTTCTTGAAGCGCTGCTTGTTTAGGTCCTAGTTTCTGCATTTTTGAGGTGGATTTATAGGCCCATGCATTTAATGGATAGAGCATTAATCTTAAAACAAATGTGAGCATAATGATGGAAAAGCCCCATGATTTTGTAATCATGTGAAAAAATTGCATCAAGATGAATAAAAACTTTGAAAAAGGTTCTGTAATGAATGTAAGCCAGCCTTGTATCATCACAACTTTTGTAAAATGAGGGTTAAATCCAATTCCGTTATCTGGATCAGCAAGAGCGCTATCTACAGTTTTTAAAACACTTGTTGAATAAGGGCCTGCAAATGCTACAAATTTATGTGGTGTATTGTCTGCTTTGTAAGGGAGGAGCAGTTCATAAGCGGGATAGTCTTTAGCGGGATATAGATCGTATTCTTTATCAATTAGAGTAAGTCTTGTGGGCGCATTTTCGCCTTTTACTAGCTCCGATCTTATTCCGGCAGTTCTGCCTTTTGTAGAATCTAGAATAATTCCAAAAAAACCATTTGCATTCGAGATCCATAAAGGATCTAGAGCTGTATTTGTAGTTTCAACTTTTGGCAGTTTGATTTTTTCAATCGTCCCTTTATCTTTTATAGCTGTTGTATAGTATTGTAAGAGGGGTGAGTAGCTACCTGAAACAAGCTCAACTTCAAGCAGTCCTGATGTGATCCAAAGGTTATTTGAATTGCCGTCTACAGTAACTTCCAGTTCAAAGGTATAAGGAGCATTTTTTGGGATTTTATAACTCTTTGTAATCGATCTAGTTTCATCCTTTGCGGTAAATTCAATAAAGTCCTCTCCCATGCGAGTCATTTGGAAGTTTGGATTGGATCCATCGTCAGAAACTATATTCATTGCATAAGATTTTGAAGGGAATGCTGAGATAACATTTCCTTCGTTTGACTTTAGAGAGCGTCTAAGTAAGGGTGTATATCCACCTGATTGAGGCTCTTTTTGAACAATGCTTCCTCCATTAAAAACTTTATATGCATTTAGAGGAAATTTAGCGTTTGAAGGTGCATTCTCTTCAATGGTTTTGTCAAATTGAATGGGGAGAATTACGCTGTTTGGATGAGTTTTTGAAGTAAACGGTAGGTTAATCTCAGCAAGAGCTCCCCCTTTTGAGGAGAAAACTAACTGTTGATAGCCATTTTCCAAAACATAGAATTCTTCTGATTCGGAAGAGGTCTCTGAGATGAGAAGGGGCTTAACTTCAGCTTGCGCAACCATCTGAAGAGCTTGTGGAGGTGGTCCTGCTTTTTCAAATATATAGTTATTTATTACAAAGAAGGAGAGTGTGAGTATACATACAAATAAAAATGACCGTTTTTCCATCAATAATCCCAAATTTTAAAAAAAGGGATTATATCTAAAAAACATTAAGCTTGCAAATGGTTAATGAAGGATCTAAAGACTTCTGTTTGCCTGAGATTATCAAGCCAGTCATCGCCGAGTACTTCCTCAATTGGAGGGAGGGCGTCAAATAACTCTGCTTTTTCTAGATGAAATATGGCTTTTTCATAATGCATCATGAGTGAATAGAGACACGCTAGATGGTAGAAAACTTCTGTATTACCTAGTTTTGCAGCTTGAGTGAGTTTGTATTCTGCTTCTTTCCAAATCTGCTCTCGCTCTTCTGTGTGTAACGAAGATTCTGCTAAATTAATAAGAGTGAGGGCCCAGTCTAAAAGAAGGTAGTCATTTTCTTCATTTTTTTGAAAAGCAATTTTGTAGTGAGCAATTGCTCTATGATAAGCCTCGGGTTCTTGCGCAAGTTCGCCGAGGTGAGAATAAACAAGAGCGATTTTATAGTGAATTTCTGGGAAATCTGGATCTAAAATAAGAACTCTTTTTAAAATATCAAGCGATTTGACGTAAAGCTTTTCGTCATCGTCAACATCACCTTTTAAATCAAGCGCCATTGCATATTCAAAGAGCCATTCGGGTCTTAGATAAACTGCATTTTTTTGTAATCTAAACGCTTCTTCAAAGTTATGTAGGGCAAGCTCTAGGTTTTGGTTATCTTGGCTAGCTTCTGCAAGTTTTGTAAGTGCAGACGCATACTCGTAATAGTATGAGCTAGATTGATTTAGATGAATTGCTTTTTGGTAAAATTTGCAAGCTCTTTCAAAAAGTGAAAAATCACATTCAATTTCTGCAATGACTGCGGTCGTGTAGCCGATATGGAACCATAGTTTGTGATTGATGCGGCAGATTGATAACCCTTCTTGAAATTTTTCAATTGCTTGGTAGTAGTAGTCAAGGTCTCCGTGGTATTTTCCGAGCGCAAATAGGTTAATTCCAGCTGCATAATAAATTTCTGTTGAAAGTGTGAATTTATCCTCTGCTTCAACAGCTTTGTTAGATCCTTCATAGATGAGATCTAGCCTATCAGTTATTAGACCAAGGTGGGAAAGTGCCTCCGACCAAATAATTAAAGTCTCTGGATCCTTTCGGTTACAAGAATAGGCTTTGTGACATTTTTCTATGCAAGAATGAAGACGTTTTACGTCGTTTAATCTTTTACCTGAATTTTTTAGAAGTTTGGCCCAATCTTTCCAAAGGGGTACATTTTGCGGGTGGAGCTTTGCTGCATTTGTAAAACATTCGTTTCCCTGACAAAAATGATCTTCATCGTAAGTGAGTTCATACAGTTCTGCAAGAGCAATTCCCATAAAGTGCCAGCAGTCAAAGTTTGAAAGTGATTTGGCAATTCCATTTTTGTAGCAGTTGATAGCTTTAAGATAAAGCCTTGCATCTTTAATTTGGCCGCCAAGTTTCAAGGAAATGTTGCCGTAATCTTGCCAAAATTTGATGGGCATATCCTCATTATAGGATAAAACAAGAGAATGAGCTTCTAGCGCCTTTGTTAAATCAAAAACTTCTTTTGAATGGGTGGCAATTTCATTTAATACGCCGCCATATTGCCAGAAAAAATGAGAGAGTACATCGGATGTATTCCCTTGTGATAAGCTAAGAGCTTTCTCATATTTACTTTTGGCATCAAGAAAGAAATGGTATTCGCCAAATAAATTGCCTAAAAGAGCTAGGGTCTTGCCCCATGCTTGCCATGCAATAAAATAATTTGGATCAAGTTTAGTCGCATTTTTAAAGCTTTTTCCAGCGAGAAGTAAATATTTTTTTACTTTTACTTCTGTGCCATACTCTAATAACGCAATTCCTTGCTCATAAAGCATGACAGGATTTTCTGAATCAAACTGAGTTGCAAGTTCAAAAAGATCTATTCCTTTTACTTCACCTTGTAAAAGTCTTTTTTCACCTTGTCTTTGCAAAAATTCTGCATGGTTAAAATTATCTACATCAAATATAAGAGAGCTGAATCCGGAAGGCTTAACTTGTTTATTGCAAGTGTCTTGCGACTTTAGCTTCTCTCGGCTCTTAGCTTTGTTTATAGACTGTTTTTTACCCATATGACAGGCTTTATAACTCCGTATGAAAGTTTGTGATTATATTGTGTCCCGAGTTTTAACTCAATCCTAGTATCTATTTTAAATCCTTCAATGAAACAAATAGATTTTTACCCTGACTTTAGTGAGAATGTTTTAGCAAGAGAATATTTTACTAAAAATTAATTTATAGATGGGGTCTTTAAATGATTTCAAGGGCAAGAGTTGTTAGATTAAGTGAGACAGACGCAACAGGTGTATTGTATTTTACAAATACATTTAAGTATGCAACTGAGGTGTTTGAAGAGTTTTTAGGTAATCGAATTCAAGAGGGGGATTATCTCTTGCCGGTAGTGAGCGCCAAGGCTACATTTTTAAAGCCTTTATTTGTGGCTGACCAGATTGAGCTCTGCCTTTCTTTAAATAAGACAGGGGCTACATCTATCGAGCTTCATACAAAAATTTATAAAAACGGGGAGCTTATCGGGAATGTTGAAATGATTCATGTCGTTACTTCGAAAAGTACTCTGAAAAAAATTCAGATTCCAATGGCATTACAAGAATATCTCTTAAGCTTGGGACTTTAAATTTAGGTAGTCTTTCTAAGAGATAGCTTCGAATAGCCTCGTTAGATAGTTCTGAAATCACTCTTGCAATTGGCCTTTGTCCATATTCAGAGTCTTCTCTATGGCTGACTTTTGCTCGGATAATTTGAGGATGAGAAAGAAGTGTAAGTTCGAGCTCTTCTGGATGGATATTCTCCCCGCCAGAGATGAGCATTCTGTCTTTTCTTCCGATTAACTCAAGACCGTTAGGATGGATAATTCCAAGATCTTTTGTAGGAAACCAACCATCTATAAAAGGAGTTTCTGTCTTGTAATAACCCTGGAATAATGTTTTCCCGCGTACATGAATTTCACCATCTACAATTTTGATTTCCCTTTCCGGAAGAGGATCTCCAAAGACAATTCCTTTTTTGGGATCAAATTCTGTGGTTGCAATCTGTGAGGTCATCTCCGTCATTCCATAGGTAATGTATAGAGGTAGGCCCAATTGATAGGCTTTCATGCAAAGCTCAATTGGAATGCTTGCGCCCCCAAGAAGAATTGCTTTCAATTTTGGATAGATAGACGGATTTTGAAGGAAGCGCTTTAGCTGTGTGGGCACAAAAGAAACGTGGGTGACTTCATGGTCCTTGCCGCTACCCGGATAGATAATAGCTGCCCCTGACATGTGACAGCGATAAATAACGGATAAGCCGCTGATGTGGTAGAGAGGAACTGAAAGAAGATAAGAGTCGTTTGGAGTGAGATGTAGGTCAGGATGAGGAAATTTAGCCATACAATCTAAGTTTTCTAACGTGAGATGCGCCATTTTAGCAATGCCTGTAGATCCAGATGTTGCTAAAAGAAATCCGCTATTTGGTAATTCCACCTCGGGAAGAATAAGGCTTCTTGTTGAAACAGGAAAGAAGGGAATCTTTCCTTTTATACAGCTCAGAGTATAATTTACAGTTTCGGGGTTTGAGTCGGCAGAAAATATAGGAGTCATACAGTAAAAATATGTTCTGTAGCAATTCCAACTGGCTCTCCAAAGCTTAATGCGCAGCTTATTTGAGCAATGCGACTAAGACCAAGAGGAGTTTCGTATGCGCTGCTAAAAATGTGCGTGAGGTGTTTTGTGCAATTTACAATTTCTCTACACTGCTCGATTCCACCAAATAGCGTCGGTTTGATGACAAGGTGTGTAAGGCCACGTAAATTAGAAATCCACTCTAACGGCTGAAGGGCAAGATATTCATCAACTGCATAAGGAAAACCTGTCTGATCATAAAATTTTTCTAAATCGGTAAAATTTGCGACAGGATCTTCAATATAAATAAAATCCTCCTTTTTAAAATGCTTGCAAAATTCTACTGTTTTTTCAAGGGTCCATGCTCTATTGAGATCAATTCGCAAAGGAAAATTTTGTTTCTTACATAGTATTACAGCCTCTTCAATTGTTAGATTTTTTAACTTTAATTTGTTTGTATAAACGGAATAAGGAAGATCTTTACTAGGAGCTAATGCCATATCAATTCCAAACAGTACTGATGGAGGAAAAAAAGGAAGGGTAAAATCCCCACTTAAAAATCTTTCTCGGATTTTTTTTATGACAGTAAATGCCTCTTCTAAAGTTTCATGACTTCTTCCCGGAAGAGGTGCAATTTCCCCCTTTCGCACATTGCCAAAGTCATCGACTAACGTAATAATCAACCCTTCTCGCACAAATCCCAAAGAAGTAGGTAGCTTATAGAAATCGATCTCAAATTTTTTGATCTTCATGTTATATCCTAAATGGGGGGTCAGACGTCACTATCTCACGGTTTGCTTGCAAACCGTGAGATAG
>JACCDT010601038.1_pt1 | contig 84361 bp, 22 predicted proteins | sample 7446291 | NCBI WGS metagenome assembly JACCDT01 (sample SAMN15323446, study PRJNA562643) | freshwater metagenome | isolation source: river surface water | place: USA:Blue River Watershed | collected 2017-08-17 | reverse complement strand
TCTATCCTGCGCGCGTACGCGCAAGAAAAAAGAAAAGAAATTAATAGTCAGATGCGTCGAAAACGTCAGTTTCTGCGTCAAAACCGGCCTTGGCCGGTTTTGACAGACCAGCGGCGCACAGAAATATCGTCTGGAATGATGGGCGACTGGAGCCGAAGTCGATGGACAAATCAGCTTTGATACCTCAGCGTCCGGGAAATTCCGGGTACAGATCGCCGCTACTGATGTCGGCCGTGTAAGTGACTTTGTCAAATTCACCTTGCTGTTCGGTCAGGAAGACACCACCGACGGACTGGATGGCCACGCCGTACTTGCGGGTGAGCGCAGTCAGCTCGTTGATGAACTTGCCATAGTCGGTTTCGGTTTCGGTTTGGGGGAGCTTCATGGCTTGCTTTTGGTGGTGGTTTGAAGCGGGCAAGCGTTCAAGGATGCGGCGCTGGCACCAGCTTCGTATGCAGCCTGCAGCGCAGCTTTGATTCCCCAGACGCTCACGTCATGAGAATCCAGGCGATCACTGTGCTGGGTTTGCAGCGTGTCGATGAACAGGTGTTCTTTGGCGAGCCGCTCGAACAGAACGTCAGGTGTGGGCGCGTTGCTCATTGTTTGCACCCGACGTGGTCGGTAGTGAATCGGTTTCTTGCATTGGCCATGTCGCTTCTCCTTTATACGCTGGGTTGATCCAGTGATACGGATTGACGCTCTGGTTCAAGGAAAAGCCAAGTCAATTGCTTGATGAGTTGCAGACAACTGACGGCGGGAGTTTGGTGAGGCGCATGACTGCCAGAAAACGTTCAGGCCCGTGGGTCGCGAGGGGATGCGGTGGTGCCAGACAAGTTTTCTGTGCGTGGCTCTATGACGATGCGATCGGCATCCTAGGGGGGAGGGGGGTAAATCTCTACGAGGCCGCGATCAAGATGCGTGGGCTTGCGCAAATTTTTGTGCGTGCAAATTGAGCAAGGGGGGTATCCCCCAAAGCCTGCAGCAAAGGCAGTGCATCAGATGAACATCAAACCAAGCGGGTGATTTATGGGTGGACGCAAGCCACTGCCGACTCAAGTCAAGCAGATCAAAGGGACCTTGCAGCCATGCCGGACCAACTACCACGAGCCCATCCCAGAGGGCTTGCTGGTCGAGCCTCCGGACTACATGCCAGAGGGTGCCAAAGCCGCCTGGCGCTACGCGCTTGAATGCGCCCCGCCCACCCTGATCCGCAAGCTCGATATGTCTGTGCTGGAGATCTGGGCTTGTGCGGCGGATCTCTACCGGCAGGCCCAGGCGGGCATCGGCAAGACCGGGCTCCTGGTGAAGGCGCCCCACAGCGGCGTGCCCATGCAGTCGCCGTATCTGGCCATTGCCAACAAGCAGGCCCAAATCATGACCAAAGCCGCGATCGAGATGGGATTCACCCCGGCATCTCGCTCGCGCATCTCCATTCCAAACGAACGCCCGGGCGAGGAGCTCGATCTCTGGGAGGACATCGTGGGTTGGCCGCTGTAGCCCTTGGGGATGTGCGTCTGCGCCCTGCGAAAGGCCCGTTCGTACACCTCGGTGGCTTCATCCTGCAAACCCAGCGCCCACAGCCGGTTGGCGATGAAGTTCTGGATTTCGAGGTTGATGCTCGAAGAGCGCCAGTCGCCAGCCAACCTGCATTCGCGATTCCTCGGTGTGGTGCGTGCGCAGCCCTGCCCGGCGCTGAGCCTGCCGGCCGCCGGTGCGCGAGCGCCTGCGCGGCCAATACGCGCGCCTGCTGGCGGCACAGTCCTACGAGGAAGCGCTGCTGCCCTGCCTCTACTGAGCGCCGCAATTGCGCGTTTTTGGCTACAGCCCTACGCTGCGGACGGGGCGTTGCAGGGATTCAACCGTCCTGATCACACGCAGTGCCGCATCAAGAAATCCCTGAATCAGTTGGCGGATGGTGGCCGGCTTGTCAGAAGGCACCGGCATGTGATAGACCCACTGTCGAACGCCCAGATAGAAGATCGCCGAATGGAGGCTCCAGATCAACTCCGTCTCTTCGGTGGTCACGCCGACCTCGGCTATAGGCGGCCTATCGTTCTCGTAGCGCAACTCGTCCAGCACATAGGTCATCAGGCGCTCACGCACCAAGCCCCAGTAGCGCGCATTTATCTTCGTTCCATGCAGACCGGCGAACAGGTAGATCCGCACCCACTCATGGCGATTGATCCTGTCTGCATAGCTCGTATAGACCATAACCAAGCGAGCCAGTAGCGGCTGGGAGCGATCACGCAGGGTCAGCTCCCACTGGGGATCCCAGTGACCAGCAAACAGCTCCTTGTACACGCGCTCGATCAGATCCTCCTTAGTAGGGAAGTAACGGAACACAAGCCCGTGCGCGATCCCCAAGCGCTTCGCCAGCTCCCGCGTATTCCCTCCAAAGCCATTCTCGGCAAAAAAGCCGATCGCGCCCTGAACGATCTGCCGTTCGCGTTCCGCGCTGCTCATGTAAGGGCGAGGGACCTTCGGGTCGCCCACCTCGTCTTCCTTTGCCTTTGTGCCGTGTGATCTCGTCCTTTTTGTCATCCGCTTTCCCATGGTTCTTCAATGGACCAGCCGCAAAGGATATCCCTCTTCAGGTGCTAATGTAGCCCAGCCGCCTCTTATAGGTATTTACCCCAATGTGCGCAACTGCTCAACTAAAAATACCCAATAGAGCTTGACATACGTCCAGTCACAAAGATAATATGAGCAAATGATCAACATTATGGGGATTAGAGAGCGATTCGTCCCTGATGGAGCACAGGAGCATCTGCTCATTTTGTGAAGATCTCATCGACCGCCGCGATATCGCAGACAAGAGAAAAAGTAAGCAGACGCTCATAAAACGTCTGCATCCCCCACGAGGCAGGCTCATACGGCGGGCACCACTCGAACATCAACAGTGCCCGCCGCCTAGGAGAAGAGTATGGTGAACTTTGAAACGGAGACGATCCAGCTGACCAAGGAGCAGATGCTCCAACGCGTCGCCCGCCGTGCCGACCTGATCCCGTCGAAGATCGGGTATGTCGACACCGTTCTGCCCGGTTACCAACGTGACACGTTCAACGTGATCGGCACCGGCGTTACGGAGGATCCCCTGGCAGCTGCAGCGCTGCCCAGCGATGGCGGTTTCACCGTCACCTATATCCGCAACAAGCCGGGTGCCCGAGGTGCGCTGCACTCCCACCCCACCCTGGAAGTGTTCATTCCGCTGACCGGAAAGTGGGCGTTCATCTGGAACGACAACGCCGACTTCGGCAAGACCGAGTTCGAGATCGAGGCTGGCCCCGGCGATGTGGTGTCCGTGCCGCCCGGTGTCATGCGCTGCTTCAAGAACGTCGGTGACGAAGAGGCTTGGCTGATCGTGATCATGGGCAAGCAACCTGGCCGCGATGACGCCGGCCGGGTCCTGTGGCCTGAAGAGGTGCTTGAAGAGGCCAAGAGGCACGGCGCCGAACGGGACGAGTCCGGTCAACTGGTGAAGAAATAACGAGGGAACAAACCCCGTTTCCCCATCGGGGGAGACGATCAGGTGGTCTGCAGGACAGGCCGCTTCGCTATCGCGTCATATTCACGGAGTCAAACAATGTCATCAACAAACGATGGCCGCATCCCAGCGGCGAGCCCTGCAATTCGATGACCTAGCAAACTTAGCCATACGTGGATCCGAGGAGTTCAGCGCGGCGGCCGTGAAACCTTCTTCAGAAACCACACGCAGAAAGACCGCTTACCACGAAGCCGGTCATGCTTGTATAGCAGTGATTGAGTCGCAAGGGCGCAACGTTCCAGATTACTGTTCAATTGTGCCAGCGCGTGACTTCGCAGGTATCGTAATGCAGTCTTTAAGTTATGTGCGGCTTCAAAGTTGGGAAATGTCCAAGCCTTGGCGATTGCACAACCATCTGCTTCTAGGGTCCATCCTTTGAGCTGTTGCAGGTTGGCTTGAATTTGTGTGTCGTTGAGTTTCATGCGGATGCCTCGTGTCAGCGTATTTCCGTGGGGCGTGGCATGACTCGGTAGGACAGCATTTTTCCCTTGGCGTCCACCTTGGCTAATACCATATCGCCTGAGCTGATGTTTTCACCCATGTACTCAAAGATATTGACGTGGTGCGTCACCAAAATCAGGGCTTGCGTGCCTTTGGTTTGGAGCTTCTGAGCAATAAAACTTTGCAGTTGCAGGTTTTGTGCTTTGGCTTTGTGCATGTCGTTAAAAAATGATGCCAGGCTGGGTTCAATCTGCCAGACACCAAAGCCTAACAACTGAGCCGTTTCCTTGCATCGACACCAAGCACTTGAATACACCGCGGCATGTTGGACACCCTGGTGGCGAAGCCAGTGACCCACCAATACGGCTTGTTGACGGCCCTCAGCGCTGAGGTTGCGTTGAGTCTGGCAATCCGCCAGCATGTAGTTGACTGGATCCCCCGCACCTGGGGCGAGGGTATGGCGCATCAGCAGCACGTGATCCGATGACGCTAACTTGTCAGATAAGTCGCTTGCATAAGCCAGCGTACCTGCGAACAACCCCCATATGAACAGGGCCCTGCGTTTCAACATCCTGTACTGCATGCTTCAACCCCATTCCCTTCATACCACTTTGAGTGGCGAAGTAAAGGCGTAGCCCACCTTGTGCACGGTCTCCAGTGGCAACTCATCACCCAGAACGTCTCGGATTTTGTTGCGCAAGCGCCTGACCAAGATTTCCATGCGCCTGAAGTCATAAGACGCTGGGTTATGTCCCAGGCTGATCACCAATTCTTGTCTGGCAACCGCTTGTCCAGGGTGATCCGCCATTTTTTGCAGCAATAACGCCTCGGAGTGCGTGAGCTTGATCGGAACGCCTGTGGGTGAGATCAAGGTCCAATTCATTTTGGAGAGGGTCCAGTGCGGCAGGCTTTTGGCCTGAATTCTTCGCATCAGGTTACTCACCAGAGAGGCGAGCTCCTCCAGTTGAATGGGTTTCACCAAATAAACATCTGCACCAGAGCGAATCCCCTCAATGCGCTGTTTGCTCTCGCCACGGGCGGTGGTGATGATGATCCCCTTTTGTCGCAGCACCTCATTTTGGACAAGCCATTGCAAGCCATCACCATCTGACAAGCCCAAGTCGAGTATGAGCACATCCAGCTGGTGTGTTCTGATCCATTGCGATGCGGCGCTGAGACTGCTCACGCCATCTGCAGTAAAGCCCTCGATGTTCAGGTAGGTGACCAAGGCCTCTTGTAAATCGACCTCGTCTTCAATAACCAGAACGCGCCCGAGAGAAGGGGGAATTGAATTCATAGATCCGATCCATCGTGTTTGCCAGCATGGGGCAACCAAACGCAAAAAGTGCTGCCTTTTCCAAGGGCACTTGTTAACTCAATGTCGCCTTGGTGCATTTGAACAATTTTGCGCACAAACGCTAAACCCAAACCAATGCCCGAGATCGTGCTTTCAGGGTCGACTCGGTAATAGTCGTCTAGGATGGCAGAGTGGTGATTGCTGTCAATGCCGCACCCTTGATCCGTGACTGCGATGCCAACCCATCCAGGCTTCGCACGTGTCTCGACGGTCACGGCTTGGCCGCTCTCAGAGTATTTGCAAGCATTGTCCAGCAGGTTTAAAACAACCACTTCGAGCAAGCTCTCATCCGCCCAGACGTCGCCCACGGCTTGCCCGATTTGAAGGTTCAGGGGGTGGTTGGAGTGGTAGACGGCTTGTACGTCAATCAACTCACGCAACCAAGCTGCCAGCGGGATATGCTGCGGCGTCATTTCTCGCATCGATTGCTGCAAGCGGTCGCCCTTGAGCCAGGTGTTGAAAAGCGATAGCAATCGCTGCGTGGCGCTGGACATGACCTCCAGGCGCTTCTCCAGATGCAATTGGCCTTTTTCATGCTCTTTGCGCAGGAGGGTGATTTGGCTTTCAACAATGCCCAGGGGATTGCGAAATTCATGAGAGATCAAGGCCCCAAAGCGCATGTACCGCTCCAGCAATTGTGTCTCTGTGCTGAGGGCACGTTCCAGTTGATCGGTGCGCTTTTGAACCTCTTGTTCCAGACGGGCTTCGGAATGGCGTGCACTCTCCAGAAGATGCTGGTTGGCCAGCAAGGCCTCTTTTTGGGCCACTTCGCGTTCCTGTCGTTCCAGGTGGACAACATCTGCCAATGCCAGTGAAAGCAGAAGCATTTCAAGGGCTGACGAGAGTTGCAGGCTGTAGGATGAAAGAGTGGTGGTGGGTACCAGTTCAAACGCGCGCAAGACGGCAATGGCCGCGCCACTCCACAGCACCAGCCATGCCAATAGAAAATAGCGTGCGCCTTTGTATCCTTGTCGCATCACGGAAACGCCGGCCACTATGACCAGGGCGCCTGCAGGAACGGTCACGATGAACACAGGCAGCACAAGCCATTGAATGGGCAAGCTATGCCAAGGACTGCTGACCAGGCCGATGCCGACCACCAAATAAAAAACAGAACAACCCACCAAAGCCGTTGCGATTTTGGGAGAGTACTTTTTGGCCTGCAAAAAACGATGGGCGAACAGCATGGCAAAGCAGCCAGACAGGCACAGGAAAAAAGACTGGGCCAAGCCATCAAACCAGCCTTGCCCGGACCAGAGGAACATCTGGCCAAACCCATTGCCCGCCAGCATGCCCATGCCGAAATTCCCCACGAAAAAAGTGTAGAGAAAAAAGCGCACATCTTTCAGTGAAATAGACAGAAAGAGGTTGTAGAGCATCAAGGCGATCAAGCCGCCAAAGTAAAGCGCCTGAACAATCAACGTGCTTTGAACGTGCTGAAGAAAGTTGGTTTCAGCCCACGCAGTCAAGGGAACAGTCAGGCTGTGGTCGCTTGTGACTCTAAAGTAATAATTTTGAGGCTCGGTACTGACCTCCACCGGAAAAGCGAAAAAGCGATGGAAAAAGGGACGCGAGCTCAGAGGTAGCGCTCCCCCGGTATGGATGGCCTGTTGGCCTGGTGCGTAAAAGTCAACAGTCAGCAACTGGAAGTAGGGGATCTCCAGTACCCAGGACCTTGGTGCCTCGGCCTCTCTTTGAAGTGGGACGCGAATCCAGTAGACGGATCGGGTAAACCCGAGGTTGATCTGGCCGCGTTCAGTCGGCCATGGCGTGAAGCGTCCAGCCCATTCGGGGCTGCTGATTTGCTCCAGCGTCCATTCTCCTTTGGGGTCTTCCAGGACGGACAGGCTGGAAAGTCGTTCATACGTCCATGCGGGACTCCGCAGCACTTCCGACTGGGCCGGAAGCCAATGCTGTGCTGCCAAGAGAGCCAGCAGCATGAGCAATCGCTTCAAGAAAGACATTCCAAAGGACCCTGTAGTTAGCGGCGAATTCTAGAAGAAAGGATTGCTGGAAAAAATGTCGTTTTTTGACGTTAATTGTCGAATTGAATGTCTTTGCCAATTCAGCCATTCAAATTAGCATAGCCACCCGCCCCAAATCAGGGGCCAGAGTTCGCCAGTTCAAGGCCAAGCAATGGCTGGCCTGCGTGAGCAATTTCTCAGTTTTATCGGAGATTCAACATGTTTGAGCAAGTGGTTCCAGTCAATAAAGATCGTCACGCAGGCAAGAAAGTCCGCACCAGCAACGACTTCAAGTTCGCCTCCAAGTTTCACGTGGCCTATGTCACGGTCCACGAGTTTGCGCGTGCTGCCGCCATTTACCCCTTGGTGTTCCTGGAAGACAAAGCCAGTGACGAGTTTCGTCCTGTGGCCTTGATGGGCCTGGATGCTGGCGAGAACTTGTTCGTCGATAGCGAAGGCCAATGGACCGGCTCCTATATTCCCGCCATCATTCGCCGCTACCCCTTTGCCTTGACCAAGGCCGCCGAGGCTGATCGCTACATCGTCTGTGTGGACGAGGGCAGCGACTTGCTGAGCGACACGGAAGGTGCGCCCATGTTCGACGAGCAAGGCAACCCGACCCAGGTGATTGAAAACGTCAAGCGCTATCTGGGTGAGTTGCAGCAAATGGACACCATGACCCATGAGTTTGGCAAGTTCTTGGTACAAAACAACCTGCTGACACCGTTGAACATGCGCGTCAATGCAGCCAACCAAGTGCGCAACATCACGGGCTGCTATGTGATCAATGAAGAGCGCCTGAACAATTTCACAGACACCAAATTTGCCGAAATTCGCCAAAAAGGTTATTTGCCAGCGATTTACGCCCATTTGATTTCGCTCTCGCAAATTGAGCGCCTGGCTTCTTTGAAAAAGCCAGCTCCGGCACAGGATGCCAAGGCCGAGGTGGCGGGCACCCGCCGCCGCGCCAAAGAAACCCTGCAATAAGCAATCCATGGGGCCCCGATGGCTGCTCTGTCAGGAGCGGACTTCGGGGCTTTTCAGTCTCTGGTTGGAAAGATGTTTTTCAAAGGTGTAGGCATGGGCAAACTTCGTTATTCATGGCGGCAACGGTCTCTGCCTTGGTGTTGTGTTCTGGTCATGGCGGTCACGCCTTTGGCACAGGGGCAAACGTCACCCTCTGAGCCGAAGGCGCTCAGCCTCAAAGACTTGATCACGCAAGTACGCGAAGCCAACAAAGACATTCGCAGCAAGCTTGCTGAAAAAAACATTGCGGCTACGGGCCTTGACCGCGCGGCGGCGGCTTTTCAGCCCATGGCAACCCTGTCGGCCACCAACGGACACAACCGGCTTCCAAACACTTATGAAGAAGCCTTGACGCGCGGGCAAGCGTCTTACTACTTGCGGGACGGTCAGGATTACTCGATGGGAGTGAGCCAACTGGTGTCTACGGGCGCCAAGTTAGAAGCCAAGGCCACGCTGTCCAGGTTCATCACCAACATCAACCAAATGGCGGCCAATCGTCCGGATGGCGCCAAAGACAACCGAAGCTTTTGGGGCCTTACCGTCACGCAGCCTTTGGCCAAAGATGCCGGCGCCACGGTGACCATGGCGCGAACAGTCGTTGCTGAGCTGGACCTGGCGGTGGCCGATCACACTCAGGCCGAGACCGAGTCCAGCGTGGTCGCCGAGGCGGTGATGGCTTATTACGACCTGGTACAGGCCCAGCATCGCGTCGCAGCCGCCCAGGAAAAAATTCGCAATGGCATGCGCTTGCTGACTGAGGCGCGCGGGTTGTTTCGGCAGGGGCGCCTGCCTGAAACGGATGTCTGGGAAGTGGAGAACTCTTTGTCGCGCTTTCAGGCTGGCTTGAGCGAAGCGGAGCAGGGACTGCGTGAGCGTGTGAACCGTCTCAACACCCTGGTCATGAATGCCACGGGGTCTGATGCGAAGGCTTTGCGCGCTTCAGACGCCTTGCCCGATGCACCTGGCGGATCAGCGGGCTGGGACGCTGGACAGGCTTTGCAACTGGCGTTGAATTCCAGATCAGATTTTCTGATGCAAAAAAAGGTCTTAGAGCGTGAGGGCGTGCAATTGGTTTATGCAGAAAACCAGTCCTTGCCCCGCATCGACCTGATCGCCAGTTACGGTCGCAATGGTTTGGCTTATTCGGCTTCCAACGCTTTCAGCGGATCGACGATGAGCGAATACCCCACTTGGACGGTGGGTGTGCAAATGCAGATTCCTTTGGGCGAAAACCGCCAAGGTCGAGCTGACATTGCTGCGGCGAATTTGCGCCGAGAAAACGCATTGCTCGCAGTTAAGGCCCTGGAGGTCCAGATTGCCAATGACATCGACACCGGGCTGCACATGCGTGCAAGTGCGCTTGAGCGCTGGCAGCAATGGCAAGAAGTGGCGCGGCGCGAGCAGCAGCAATTGGATCTGGAGCGCAAGCGCTTTGCAGCAGGTCGCAGCGAGATGCGTGAAATTTTGATGCGTGAAGAAAAATCAGTGAACTCACGCTTGATGGCACTGGAGCAACAGGTGGCCTTCGCCAAGGCCCAGGTGATTCTGGAGTCGGCCCAAGGCATCTTGTTGAAGCGTTGGAATTCATGAGATCTGAGGCAGCCATGCGACGCTGGGTATTTTTCTGTGGGGTCACCTGGATGGCCCTTTTTTCGTCTTTGGGGAGCCTCGCTCAGACGGCCCCTCCCGTTCCCGCAAGCAGCGCACCGGGTATGACGCAGGCCCTGCGTGACGTCAAACTGAGCATGACGGTGGCCGGTCGCATTGACGGCATGATGGTGCGTGAGGGCAGTCGTGTTCGGCAAGGCCAGTTGATCATGCATCTGGACCGGACACTGGAAGAGTTGGAAGTCCAGCGGCGACACCTGCTGGTTGAGGATCGCGCCCGGCTGGACGAACTCAAGCAAAAAGAAAAGACCTTGATCGAACAGGTGGAATCGCTGCGGCCTTTGTTGCTGACGGGCGGTGTGTCCCGCAAGCAAGTCGAAGACGAACAGATGGCCTTGGGTGCCGTCGCCGCTGAACGCAAAGCGCTGGAAGCAGCCAAAGAGCGCGAGCGGGTCGAGTTGTCCTTGGCGCAAGAGGCCTATGAGCGTCGGCACTTGCGCTCGCCCATCGATGGCATCATCACCAAAGTGTTGTTTCGCCAGGGCGAGAGCGTGGGGCCCCATGAGGCCGTGGTTTCCGTGGTGGACACCAGTCGCGTTCGCTTCATGGGAACCGTACCCTCGCGTTCTGGCCTGAAGCTGCAGGTCGGCTCCGTTGTGAAGATTGAGCTAGGCCAGGATTCGCAAGTGCGCGTCCGCACGGCCAAGGTGGTCTTTGTCTCACCCATCGCAGATCCCTCCAGTGGCTTGATTGAAGTCATTGCGGAATTTGACAACGCTGACGGCTCGGTCCGCCCGGGTATCAGTGGACGCATGTTGCTCTGACACATACCATGCGATCCGAGACCGAACAACCCGCTATTCACGCATCCGCTGCGCGGTTGGAGGCGGCCGCGGACTGGACCGCTTTGCGGGCCTTTACGGGCCCCGTGCAATCCTTCTGGGAGCAGTTTCTCCAGGCCATGGGACAGAGTCTGGGCGCACGACGTGTCTTGTTGCTGGTTTCGGGAGTGGGGCAGCCATGGCAGGCCTTGGCGCAATGGCCTGGCGATGCCATGGAGTGGCCTGACGACGCCGACAGCGTTTTGAAGTTGGTCGGCACCTTAAGCACGGAGCAGCCAGCGCTTGAGCCTTTCTCGGCAGGCGGTCAGCTGTTGGCATTGCCGCTTCTGACCGCGCCAGCAGGTCCGAATCAGGTGCTTGCCGTTGTGGCGCTGCACACGGGTGATTTCTCCGAGCCGGCTTCTGCACTGCTGGCCTGGGCCCAGGCGATAGCTCAGATTCCAGCCCAATACGCTGCTCGCTCTGTCACCCAGGTTGCGCCGGTCACGCCAGACCCCTTGGGACTCCCAAGGCATGAGCAATCCCATGCTGAAAGGCTGTACCAAATCCTGCGTTTGTCGATACAACTGTCTCGACAAAAACGGTTTTTGCAAATGGCCTATGAACTTTGCAATTCGCTGGCCGTTCGCTTTGATGCCGACCGTGTGTCTTTAGGCTGGATGAAGTCGCCATATGTGAAATTGATGGCCATCAGCCATGTCGAGAAGTTTGACCCGCTCTCCACCCTTAGCCGCTCTCTTGAAAGTGCCATGGAGGAGGCCGCCGATCAATCGGGTTGCCTGGTCTACCCGCCTTCAGAGGCATCGCGCCATGTGTACCGGGCGCATGAGTCTTATGCCCTGATGCAGGGTGTTGCAGCCGTTGCTTGCGTGCCCTTGCGTGATGGCGATCGTGTTCATGGTGTTCTGTGCCTTGAAAAGCGGCAGGGCGCCTGGACTGAGGACGAGTTGTGGGAACTGCGCCTGATTGCCGAAGTGTCCACCCGACCGCTGGCTGACATGAACGACCGCGATCGCTGGTGGGGTGCACGCGCTGTGTCCCTGTGGAAACATGGATTGTCTGAAACACTGAGTCCGCGGCACAGCGCCTGGAAACTGGCTGGGGGCGCCAGCATCCTGGTGCTGTTGGTCTTGATTTTTTTGCCATGGGCCTACCGAGTCGACGCCACCTTGACCTTGCGCAGCAAAGACTTGTTGTTCATGCCCGCGCCCTTCGATGGTTACCTGCGCCAAGTCCATGTCGAAATCGGGGACAAAGTGACTCAAGGGCAGGTGCTGGTGCAACTGGACACGCGTGACCTGGTGCTGGAAGAGTCCATGGCGGAAGCCGATGTGTTGCGCTACAGCCGCGAGGCTGAAAAAGCGCAATCGGCAAGGCAATTGGCGGAGATGCAAATCAACCTGGCACGACAGGAGCAATCGGCCTCTCGCTTGGCCTTGGTGCGTCACCAGCTTGCCCACGCCAAAGTCACAGCGCCGCACAACGGTGTGGTGGTGGAAGGCGAGTTGAAAAAGAACCTGGGCGCACCCTTGCGCAAGGGTGACTTGCTGCTCAAGCTGGCGCAGACCGAAGACAACTACCTGGAGCTTGAAATCGACCAAGTCGATGTGCACGAAGTGCGGGTTGGCTCGCGAGGCGAGTTTGCCTTGGTGGGGCGGCCAGACCAGCGATTTGCCATCGAGTTGACGCGAGTTGACCCTGCGTCGACCTTGCGAGAGGGGCGCAACATTTACCTTGCACGGGCCAAAGTCTTGACAGATATCCCCGCCTGGTGGCGTCCCGGCATGGGTGGAACGGCGCGAATTGATGCGGGCAAACGACCTCTGATTTGGGTGATGACGCATCGAACCATTCGATTCCTGCGGGAGTTCTTCTGGTTATGAACACGGACAGCGCCAGCGGCAGAACCTACAGCGATGCCTGGCACCGCGTGGCCGGTGTGCGTGCCTGCTTGCGCAGCAGCGTGCGTGCGCACCGACAGACTTTCCGTGGCGAAGAGTGGGTGGTGTTGCGTGACAGTCTGGGCAGCGAATTTTTCCGTGTCACAGCTGATGCCTATGCATTTTTGAGCCGATTGAGCCAAAACCGTACGGTGGATGAAGTCTGGAACGACCTGATCGAGGCCGAGCCTGAGCTCGCCCTGACGCAAGAAGAAGTGGTGCAACTCCTGGGTCAGCTGCATTTGTCCAATTTGTTGCAATTTGACCGCGGTGCGGCGGCGGCCAGCTTGTTTGAGCGCCATCGCCAGCGCAGGGGCCGTGAAATCAAGGCCATGTTGCTGGGTTTTTTGTCCATCAAGCTGCCTCTGGTGGACCCCGACCGCTGGCTGGAAAAAGTCATGCCCGCGATCCGTTTGCTGTGGGGCCCTGTCGGAGCCACTGCCTATGCGCTGTTGATCTTGTTGGGACTGAAAGCTTTGGTGGATGAGTCGGACCATTTGTTTCAGCAATCTGCCGGCTTGCTGGCACCGGCGAATTTGGGGCTTTTGTACATTGGCTTGGTATTGGCCAAGCTGGTTCATGAGTTTGGCCATGCTGCGGCATGCAAGCGTTATGGCGGTGAAGTGCACAAGATGGGCGTGATGTTTCTCATGTTCGCGCCCTTGCCCTACATGGATGCCACCGCCAGTTGGGGGTTCAGAAGCCGTGCCCATCGAATGGCTGTGGGCGTTTCAGGAGTGCTTTCAGAGTTGGCTGTGGCTGCTGTGGCTGCGTTGATATGGGCACACACCGCACCAGGGGTTGTCAACGCCCTGGCTTACAACGTCATTTTTGTGGCCAGTGTTTCCACCATGCTGTTCAACCTCAACCCCTTGATGCGGTTTGATGGTTACCACATGCTGGTCGATTTTCTGGACGTGCCAAATTTGTTCCAGCGTTCTCGCGATCAATTGAAGTACCTGGCGGAGCATTGGGTGCTTGGGCTCAAGTCGGCGCAGCCTGCGGCGCGCACGCCCAATGAAGCCTTCCTGTTGCCCCTGTATGGCGTGGTGAGCTTGGGCTACTGGGTCGCGCTGATGTCCACCATCATTTTCTTCATTGCGGAGCAATACCTGGATCTGGGCGTGGCCTTGGCCTGGATCATGTTTTTCAGTGTGGTGGTGTTGCCGGTGTTCAAGTTTGGCCAGTACCTGTTGACCAGCCCACGACTGCAACACCAGCGCACGCGGGCCTTGACGACAACCGGCGTGCTGATGGCGTTGAGCTTTGTGTTTTTGGCGGCCGTGCCGCTGCCGGACAGGGTGCGGGTCAAGGGCGTTTTGCAAGCCACGCATTCGCGCGAACTTTACAGTGACAGTGGCGGGGCTTTGGTGGCTTTGCTGAGCCGTCCAGGCACATGGGTTCAAGCCGGTCAGCCTTTGGCGCGTTTGGAAAATCCAGAGCTGGTATTTGAAATTCAATCCACGCAACAGCAACGCGAGCAATTGTTGGCGCAGGAGCTACAAGCGATTTCAAATGTTGTGGCCAATTTCGAGCCTTTGCAGCGCCAGCGTGAGGCGATTGAGCAAAAGCTTGCCGAGTTGTTGCGACAACAAGAGGCACTGACCTTGCTTGCCCCCATCGAGGGCATTTGGAGTGCGAGTGAACTCGACGCCAGTCACGGACAGTGGATTGCACGTGGTGGCTCACTTGGCACCGTGGTGGATGAGCGGGAGTGGCGTTTTGTGGCGGTGCTTCCCCAGATCAGCACGCACCTGTTTGAGGCGGGCGTGGAGCGCACCGAGATTCGGATACGGGGCCAGCAGGAATTCAATTTGCTTTCCTCCAAAACCGAGGTGATGCCTTTCGAGCAAGGTCAACTGCCTTCTCCTGCATTGGGCATGGCTGGGGGCGGTGAAATTGCAGTGCAGTCCTCCGACCCCAAGGGACTGGCCGCTGCCGAGCCCTTTTTTCGGGTGCATGCACAGTTGCCCCCTGGAGAGTCCATGGACGCTGATGCATTGCGACATTTGCATGGGCGTGTAGGCACCATGCGCATTACTTTGCCCAATGCGCCCTTGTTGTTTCAGTGGGAACGTGGCTTGCGCCAGTTCTTTCAGAGAAAGTTCAGGGTATGAGCGCCGTTCTGTCCTCCTTGGCGACGTCGTTGCCAACGCCCCAAGCTTTGCGGGGCGCGCCGGTGGAGAAGCTTCGGGCGCTGGAGAAGTTGCCCGAGGGCTTGGATGCCTGGGTGGACCGTGCGCAGGGCTGGTTTCAACGCCGTTCGAGCGCCTCTCGATTCTTGTGGCGCGATGCCTTGCGTTGCGCAGAATTGGGTGACGTTTACAGCAAGCTGGACGACACGGCGCTGCAACAGGCACTTGTGTTGGCGAAGGAAAATTTGCGGCGTGATCCTGTGCATGCCAAAGGCCAACTCCTGGAGGCTTTGGCTTTGGTGGGGCAAATGGCCTTTCGCATGATGGGCATGCGTCCTTATCCGGTGCAGCTCATGGGGGCGCTGGCATTGCACCATGGTTGGCTGGCCGAAATGGCCACTGGCGAGGGCAAGACCTTGACCGTGGCCATGGCCGCTGTGTTGGCCGGTTGGAGTGGGCGCCCCTGTCATGTGATCACGGCCAACGATTATCTGGCAGAGCGCGATGCGCAGACCATGCGCATTTTGTTTGATGCCTGCGGTGTCAGCCTGGCCTCGGTGTATGCCGAAGTACCTGCAGAAAACCGTCCTGGGCTTTATGCCGCTGATGTGGTGTACGTCACGCCCAAAGAGCTTCTGGCCGATCATTTGCGTGACCAACTGGCTGCCAGCACTGGCCAAGACCTTGAGTGGCAGGAATTCCAACGTTGGATGGGTCAGCAAGCGGGCGAGCCTCAGCCACGGGGCTTGCTGGTGCGCGGCTTGCACACCGCCATCGTTGACGAGGCCGACAGCGTCCTGATTGACGAAGCAGTAACGCCTCTGATTTTGTCGACACGCCGTCCGAGTCGGGGGTTAAGCGAAGCGGTGGTGGTCTTGGCCAGGCTGGCGGCCCAACTGGTGGCCGGCGAAGACTACGAGTTGGTGACACGCACCCGCAGCATCACGCTTCAGGCTGGGGCGCTGGCTGCCTTGGCGGCCTGTGCGCCCGAGTTGCCCCCTGTGTGGCGGCCTGCGCCGCGACGCGAGGAATTGCTGCGCCAGGCTTTGCAGGTGCACTGCTTTTTTCGCATTGGTCACCAGTACCTGGTCGAAGAGGGTGAAGTGGTTTTGCTTGACGAGTTCACAGGTCGCATGACGCCTGGACGCACCTTGACGGCCGGTTTGCATCAAGCGGTTGAAGCCAAGGAGGGGTTGGAGATCACCGACCCCAATGAATCCATGAGCCAGATGAGTTTTCAGGCTTTTTTCCGCGGCTTCCGCCGCTTGTCGGGCAGCTCAGGAACCGTTTGGGAAGCTGTGGATGAGCTCTGGCGTGTCTACCGTTTGCGCGTCGTGCGCGTGCCTACACACCGCCCGAGACAGACCCTGTACTTGCCTGCCCATGTGCTGCTGAGTGTTCAGGCGAAATGGCAGGCTGTGGCTGATGAAGTCGTCAGATACCAGCGTGCAGGACGAGCCGTTCTGGTGGGCGTTCGCAGCGTCGAGTCGAGCGAGATTCTGGCCCATTTGCTGACGAAACAAGGTGTCGATGCCGCCATTCTGAATGCGGTGCACCATGCCCAGGAGGCCAGCATTGTCGCTGTGGCGGGCACCCGGGGGCGGATCACCATCGCAACCAATATGGCAGGTCGCGGCACCGACATCCGATTGGATGAGGCTGTTGCCCGCGACGGAGGATTGCACGTCATCATTGCCGAAGTGAACGAGTCGGCACGCATCGACCGCCAACTGGCCGGCCGTTGTGGCCGCCAGGGTGACCCAGGCAGCGTGTCGGTTTACCTGTGCCTGGAAGACAGCCTGTCTGTGCGCTATTTGCCGCTTTGGGTGCGACGTGGTTTGAAGCTTCTCTGCGACCGATCCCCTGCGAAAGCCTCGGTCTGGGCCCTGCGTGCTTTTGCTTGGGCGCAGCGTCGCTCTGAGGGTGATGCGTTTGAAAGACGCTTCTCGGTGTTGCGCAACGATGACTGGATGGCCTCAGCGCTCCCCTTTTCCCACAGGGGAGACGCATGACAGCAGCGTGCCAACTTCAATCGGGTCTGTGGCCTGTTTGGCATGACGCCGCCAGGCAGACATTGCGTGCCATGCTGGGCGAGTTAGAAGGCTTGGCCATCACGGGTGGCGAGTCCTCTGTGCGTTTATCCCCGGGTGTGATCGGGACAGGGCGCTGGGTGGCTGGCTTTTCACCTGCGAATGTTGCTGCAGAACGCATGATGCGTTTGCCTGACCGCTTGGGCATGCCCGCCGATGGCGCCGCGCAATTTCGCGCTCGCTGGCGTTCAGCACGCCAAATTTATTTGTCGGTCGAGCAAGCGACTGAGCAGGTGTGGGCCAAGGTCTACCTGGAGTATCCGTTGCCAGCGCCTGACTTGGTTGAACGCAGCCCCGGGCAACGCAGTGTTCACTTGCAGATTGAGTCTTGCAAATGGTCAATCGGTGCAACGCCATCGCACGCTCGCCAAACCGAATACTGGCGCATGGGGGGACTGGATGGCTCGGGCATTGTGGCCTTGCTGCGCCAGACGCAGGCCATGGATCCCGTGCACGCGCTTTACAACGCCGTTGCCGATGCTTTGCATCTGGCTTTACAGTCGGAGCCACTTTGGCGTGGGTACCGTCTGTTGCTGGTGCGAGATTCGGTCCACGCACGCCACGGTGTGGGGCTGCGTTTTTATGGCAGCGACATGCGGGTCAGCGCAGTGATGAAACCGCTGGCCAGTCTCTTCAAGGCCTGGGGCATTGACCCTGTCCAGTGCGCAGACCTTCAGTCTGTGTGGGCGGATCAAGAACTTGGCTGGTTGCACGCTGGCCTGGACAACCAATCACAACCCTATCTCAATGTTTACGGCGCCTTGAACAGCGCCGAGACCCGTGCCGTGCTGATGCCGGCTGGGCAAGCTCGCATCACGTCGCGAGCAGTTATGCAGGAAAGCTTCCTATGAAAAAAATCAAACGCTGGAATTCCGGATTCATTCGTCACGCATTTCGCAGAAGCCGTAGCGCTGTGGAGCGTCTGGAGGATCGTATCCTGCTGTCTGCCGAGCCGCTGGTGCAATTCAATCGCGTGGACGGCGAACAGCCGCTGGCGGTTGAGAACATGGAATACAGCGCGCAGAAAAAGATGGCGGATCCGCTGGACATGACCGCGATCTCCAGCATTGCCAGCTTGATTGACCTGACCAAACCGCAGTCGCAGCAAAACGCGAAATTCAACTGGACAGGTTCAACCTCCTCCTTGCTCAAGCTGAACTCGCAACTGTCTGCCGTGGTGCTGGACCTGGGCGATGGGGACACCCAAGCCATGCTGAGCAATGAAGGCAATGGCATGCTGCGCTTGTCGCGCCTGGGCGGCGACTCGATGTACGACATCGTGTTTGCCAAACCCACCAGTATTTTGGGCGTTCGAGGGGAAGGGGGCATCGACCGTTTGCTGCTGGACAACGTTGACTTGGGATCGACCAACTTGTCGGTGGACATGGAGCAAATTGAGCTGCCATCCACCAGCGCGGTGACCGGCCAGAGCAATATTTTGCTGATGGCCCGCAACAGTTTTGCGGGCGATCTGGGGCCCGCCATGGTTGGCTCTGACGATCTCAATCTGGCATCCAGCGTGGATGTGGCTGGCTCCATACAAGTTGCGGGTAATGTTGTGCTGGCAGCCGAGGTGTCGATTGAATTGCAGCAAGAAGTGGCCTTGACGGGTTTTTATACCCTCAATGGCAGCACCACCGCACGTGTGCGCATCAGTGATGGCGCTCAAATCACGGCCCATTCACTGTCCATGACCGCTACCACCGAGTCACGTTGGTCCATGGCGGCCAACGATGGCCTGATTGGCGGACGCCTGGCACTGGACCTTGAACAAACCACCGAGGCTGTGGTCGAAGGTGGCGTCACGCTTTCGCTGGCACCCGAGGCCAATGAAGACGGCAGTGTGGGGACGGGGCTGCTGATTGAGGCCGCCGATTGGACCGATGTGGCGGTGACCCTGGACATGGCCGATGGCGAGATCAATGGCCTGGCGAAAAACACCGAGGCAGGTCAAGCGTTGGAAGGCTTTGAGCTGGGCTGGACGCAGATTGACCTCAAGCGCAACACCATCGCCAGTTTGGGCAGCATGGCCCAGGGACAAAACCTTGTCACTGTTGCAGGGCAAGCTGACAAGAGTGCTGGCTTGGTGCAGGTCTCTGCTGCCAGCTTTGACGGTTCGGGTGATGAGAGCGGGGAAAACGCGGGTATTCAGGGCTCCGTCATGTCCAGCCTGGTAGGTTTGCACATCAGCAACATTGAGCACAACGTTCAGGCCTCTGTGGCCAATGCGTCTTTGGATGCAGGGGCGCTCAATCTCTATGCCTTGAATGACACCACCCAAGTTGCGAACGGCAAAATTGCTTTGAATCGTGGCAAGGGACAGACCGAGGCCTGGCTTGACAGCGTTGACCTTGTCAGCGCCGGTGCTGTCAACCTGATTGCCCAAGACCTGGCAACCTACACCGCCAAGAGTGAAGGATTCTCGGCTGATATTCCCAAGCTCGACACCTTGAAGGTCGGCATTGCCTCGACCAGCAACACGGTCGATCGCAAAGTATCGGCCTTTGTGCTGAGTAGCAACGTCAGTGCCAGCGAGTCTGTGCTGTTGGCCAACAACAGCGGCAGTCTGATCGTCACCCTTGAATCCATGGCAGTGGCAGGCACCGAATCTCTGGATGCAGCCCCGGAGGAAACGGCCAGTGATTCAACAGATGGGGAATCAGCCGGCGGCAGTTTTCAAATGTCGTTTGGCGGCACTTTTGCCTGGAACCAGCTCACCGGGGCAACCCAGGCCTTTGTGCAGGACAGTGTGCTTGAGATAACCGAGGGGGATCTCATGGTGCAGGCCATCAACAGCGCTGAACTGAGTGCGCAAAGCAAGGCTGGCACCGCAGTGAACAACAGCTCTGGCGCCGCAGCAGGCGCGTCGTTGGCCTTCAACGCCATCGGCTGGGACATGGGCAATATTGCAGCCGCCGGCATCAACAGCGTGTTGGGAACCGACTTGGGCACCACTGAGATGCCGCTGCTCACGCAGTCGTATTTACTGCGCAGTGATGTCAACACCGCGGGCGAATTGAGCGTGCTGGCGCAAGACACGATGACAGTGGATGCTCAAATCACAAATTCTGCGGATGTGGTGGCGGGTGAGGCGGGGACCGGTGTTTCTGTGGGGGCGGCCATGATTTTGGCGAGCAACCGCGTGCGTTCCGATACCCGTGCGTTTGTTGACGGCAAGAAGCGCCTGGAATCGGCTGCGCAAGCCACCCTGACTGTGGGCGGTGGACTGACGGTTTCCGCCACGGATGATGCCAGCATCACGGCCGATGTGTCCATGTCCTCCAATGTGGCCAGCGGTTCTGGCGGTGCAGTTTCTGCTGGAGGTGTGTTCTCCCGCAATGATGTGCGTTCCGAGGTGGTGTCTGAAGGCAGCACCATCACATTGGCAATCGAGGGCGATGCGGCATTCCTGGCCAATGCCACAGCCCTGATTGAGGCAACCCTGAGTGGGGAAGTCGTGGCCGAGGCTGCGCCGGCGGATGCGGCAGCAACGGATGAGGCAGCGGTAGATGCCACCAGCGGGGCAGAGGCCGATGCGGCGGCAGGCGAGGGTGGCGCTGGCGGCACCTCGGTGGCGGCCAACGGCTTGATTGCCACCAACATGATTCTCATCAATGCCAACGCTGCACTGCGCGACAGTTTTGCAACCGTGGGCGGCAGCTTGGGTGTCGAGTCGGAGGACAGTGCCACCATTACCGCCGAAAACACCGCCACCACTTCCAGCTCTGGCGTGGCTGCGGGGGTCGTGCTGGCCTTCAACACGGTAGGCTGGCAGGCGCAAAATATTTTCTCGGCGGCCATTGACACGCTGATCGGAACCGATGGCTTGGGCGAGGCCCAGTCGGCCGCTTCTCATGCGGAAATTTCCAACACGGTGCTTGAGGTGGGCGAAGATCTCAGCTTGACCGCTGTCTCGGTTCCTGAAATCAATGCGTCCATTGAGAACACGGTTAACGCCACGGGCGGTGCGGCAGTGGGTTTGGTGCTGGCGTCCAACCTGGTCAACGCAACCGCGAATGCGCTACTGACGCCCCAGTCCACGACCGGTGCAGAGGAAACAGCAGACATCGTATTCAACGTTGGCGGCAATGTGCTTGCCAAGTCCAGTGACACGGCCAGCATCGTGGCTCGCATTGGAGTCGCCGTAGGCAGCGAAGGTGCCGCCGCGATGGGCGCTCAGTTGGTGCGCAACGATGTGCGCAGCACCGTCTTGACTCTGGTGGACAGCGCTGTGCTGCAAGCAGGGGGAGACATCGCCCTGATTGCGCGAGGCTCTGCCAGCATCAAGGCCTTGCTGACGGACCAAAAATTGCCAGCGCTTGACGGCAGCGACGAAGCGGCGGACCCTGATGCCGAAGCTGCAACAGATGAGGTCGCACCCTCGGAGACTGAATCGGAAGCCGCTGCCGCTGCCTCCATGGCGCTCAAGGGCCTGATTGCCACCAACCTGGTTCTGTCAGATGTGCGCGCCACCGTGCTGGACAGCGACCTCCATGCCGGGGGCGACCTCAGCATCCTGGCGCGCAACGCGGCCAACATTGATGCAGAAAACAGTGCCAAAGCCGACGCATCTGGTGCCGCTGTGGGTGTCACCCTGGCTTTCAACACCATTGGCTGGAAAGCGCAAAACGTCCTGTTCAGTGCGCTGGACACGATTCTGGGTACCAGCATTGGTGACGAACAGCCCGCACAAATATTGGCGACGGTGACAAACTCCAATCTGGTTGCCGATGGCAACCTGTCCATTGATGCCGAAGCGCAGGAGCAGATCAACGCCACCATCGCCAATGAAGCGGCTTCCTCAGGCGCCAGTGTGGCCGCTGGCATGGTGTTGGCCAGTAATTTGTTGAGCGCGCGCGCGCGCGCCACTGTCACGCCTTCGCTCACGATGCCACGGCGTGTGACCCTTTCTGCCGGTGGCAGCTTGCAAGTGACAGCCACCGATGAGGCGGGCATCACGGCTGATGTCAGCATGATCTCCAGCAGCGGCGGTGCGGCGGCTGTTGGCGGTTTGGTGGTTCGCAACGATGTGCGCAGCCAGGTGCAAGCCGAGGTTGAGAATGTCGACGGCTCGGCAACAGAAGATTTCCTGGTGCTGGCGCTTGAGTCCGCCACCATTGAGGCCACGCTGGCCGGTGAAACCAAATCGCTTGCGGCCGAAGCTGACCCAGCCGCCGACCCAGCGGCGCTGGATACCGCGGCCACGGACGGTACAGCCACGGACGGTACAGCCACGGACGGTACAGCCACGGACGGTACAGCCACGGATGGGACAACCACTGGCGACACTACCGCAGGGGGCGACAGCACGGACACTGCGGCTGCTGCCAGCAGTCCCTTGGCGCTCAATGGGCTGATTGCCACCAACCTGGTGCTCAGCGAAGCCAGCGCAAAGATCAGCCACAGCGATCTGACGGTGGATGGCAATCTTTCGGTCCAGGCCGACAACATTGCCACCATCCTTGCAGACAACAGCGCAAGCCTGGAGTCGGATGGCAGTGCGGTCGGTGTGACCCTGGCATTCAACACCATCGGCTGGAAGCCGCAGAACCTGTTTGCCAATGCCATTGACACCCTGCTGGGGACCGATGCCCTGGGCAGCGAACAACCGGCGGTTGTCAGTGCCATGCTGTTGGACACTGCCATGACGGTAGGGGGCGATGTGGCGGTGACCGCTGGCGGTTTGGGCGAAGACCCCGAGGGCCCCGTGGGCGCGCTGATCACCGCCACCATCAGCAATGAAACCACGGCCAATGCGGCCAATGCATCGGCCAGTTTTGTGCTGGCCAGCAACAAAGTCAGCACCACCAGCCAAGCCTGGGTTGGCCCCTTGCTGCCCGCAGCGGCTGCCATTGAAGGTGCCTACGCCATCCCGATGCAGTTGGTGGTGGGTGGCAACGTGGATGTCAATGCGACCGACGCCGGTACCATTGAAGCGGAAGTCACCATGGCCGCGACCAGCGGCGGTGGTACGGCCGTGGGTGGTGTGGTGGTCATGAACGATCTTCGCGGTGATGTGCTGTCCTCCATGGACCGCGTCCATCTCCTTGCGGCAGGCGATGTGACGATTGCTTCGTCGGAGGCGTCCAGCCTGTCTTCTATCCTGTCTGGCAGCACTGAGAGCCCGGCGGAAGATCCTGCTGCTGAGGCTGGGACTGACGTTGCCGTTGGCGAGGGCACTGGAGGTGCCGGCGCCGCGAAACCCATGGCTGTCAATGCATTGATTGCCAACAACGTGGTTCTGGGTTCGAGTCGCGCGCTCTTGACCAAGAGCCAGGTCGAAGCTGAGGGCAGCCTGACCCTTCAGGCCGACAACGTGGCCGATATCACGGCTGAGAACACCGCCACCATGAGCTCGGGGGGCTCAGCCGTGGGCGCCACACTGGCGTTCAACACCATGGGGTGGGAATCCCAAAATGTGCTGTTCAAAGCCGTGGATGCTTTGGTCGGCAGCGACATTGGCACCGAAGATCCGCTGGTGGCCTTGGCCAAGGCGGAGACGGTCGAGCTGGCTTTGGGGGGCGACTTGAATGTGCTCTCCAACATGCAAGCCACGCTCACGGCCACCACCAGCAACGAAGCCAGCACTGAAAGCGCGGGCGCTGCAGCCAGCATGGTGCTGGCTTCCAACATGGTCAGCACCGACGCTCAGGCGTTCATCCTTCAACCCGATGACAGCGAGACCTACGCCATGAATGTGGGCGGTGCTGTGACGGTGCAAACCGACGATGCGCCGTCCATCGTGGCCAATACCGTGGTGTCCGCCACCTCCAGTGGCGAGGCCGCTGATGAAGAAGGCGATGGCGACTACTTGCAGGTGGACTACCACAGTGGCGATGGTGAGACAGAGCTGTCCTTTGGCGACCAAGTCATGGTGGACGCCGGTCATGAAGCCGGTGGCACGGAAGGGCGCATTTACCGTTACATGGGCGCGGGCGAAACCCTGGACCTTTCCGCCGAAAACTACGACCGCAGCGGACTTTGGTACGAACTCCTGCCGCCTACGGGCTTTGTGGGGGATGTGCTGGCCTTCCTTGAGTCGCCCATGCCGTCCAAGGAAAAGGAAATCATCCTCACCACCATCCCCATGGGCGGGGTGCAAAACGATGTGGGCTTCAAAATTGGCGGAGGCTGGGGCGACCTCAGCGTGGGCGACTTCCTTAAAGGCGTCAACGGCGACAAGACCGGTGGCCTGACCGCCACCGAACAGGGACTGACCCTGGACACCGGGTCCATTCTGGGACGCGCAGGGCCCGAGCTCAATCTGGAGCTGATTTTCCCGAACCCCGATCTGCCCAATTACACCTACGAAAAAGTATTGGGAACCATTGCGCATGGCGGCGAACAATACGACTGGGGCATTCGTGCTGCTGTAGGTTGGCCCGATGCCAAATTGTTTGACCTCATCAATTTGCCGGCGCTGATCGAAGGGCGTTTCGAGCCGTTGCTTCCGGAATTCACCGCTTCTGTGTTCTTTGGCGATCTGGAGATCGACTCGCTTCAGTGCCTGCCCCCGCAGTTTGTGATTCATCCGCCCAAGGTGCTTGTGACGGTATTGGGCAAGCCAGTGGTCTTGTCCTACAGCAGCGACATTGTCATCGACACCCCCGAATGGTTGCAGGATTTTGTCGATCCCGAATTAGACCCCTTTGTCATCGATGTGCCCACCATGGACCTCGATGCGCTGATGAAAGTCAAGGGCGTGGACGCCCGTCCTGACACCTACTGGGACGATGCGCTGGAGATTGATGTCAGCAACCCCACTTTGCCTTACTTTGAAAAAGAATTCATCTTCACCACCGTTGAAATGGGTGGGCAAGACTGGGATGTTGGGTTCAAGGTGGGTGCAGGCTGGCAAGACACCACGCTGCTGGACATGCTCACGGGCGAGCCCAAAGAGGGCGGCATCAGCGCCCTGGACACGGGCATCAAAATCCAGGCGCCAGCCACCGAGATACTGGGCTACAACGTGCAAGGGCCTGAGCTCAACCTTGAGTTGATCCTTCCCAATCCCGAATTGCCATATTACGAGTACCGCTATGCCTTGGGGCAAGTGGCGCTGATCGATCCTGCAGTGACGGATCCGGTGATCACCGACCCCGAGGCCCCAACCATGCCTGAAACTGCGACCAGTGACACCACGGCCAGCAGCACCCCTGTGGACTGGGGCCTTGAGCTGTCCCTGGGCTGGGAAGACACCACCTTGCTCGATCTTGTCAACGTGGAGGCTTGGCTGGAAGGCGATTTCAGCATTCAGTTGCCCACGCTCGACCTGAATGTCTATGTGGACCTGGCCAATGATGCTGACTTCAGTGCCTTGACGCCATTCCTGCCGTCCGAATTCGAAGTTTCTTTGCCATCGTTCAAGCTGACACTGCTGGGCACAGAAATGGCGTTGGGCTTTGGCACGTCCTTCACATTCAAAACGCCTGACAAGTACGCCGCGCTGATTGACAGCACCCTGCCCACAGGCATTGCTTCGCTGCCTGGCCTGGACCTGGACGTGGCGCTGGACGCTTTGCTCAACGGGACAGAAATCACGCTGGACGAAATGAAATTCGTTCCGACAGGCCAAGAGTTACTGGTTGACGTGACCGACATGGATGCCATGGAAGCGGCGCTGTTGGAAGTCATCCAGATCATTCCTGGCAACTACGCTTTCAGCGAACCCAAGATTCAAGGTCTTGTGTTTGGCATACCGATTGAGTTCGATGTTCCCATCGACAACTTCTCCAACGCCTTGCTGGACCTGAGCCTCACAGAGTTCAGCCTGGAGGATGTGTTGCCCGAGAGCGTTTACCGCCTGATCTCGCCGTTTGTGGACACTGAGGCTGAAGTTGTCAACTTTGCCTTGCCCACCGTTGATCTTGGCACCGTGGGTCCTGCCATCGGCGATTTGCCCTACATTGAGAAATCCTTTTCGATGGATCTGGGCAGTCCAGAGGCGCCCGCCGAGTTTGGCATCAAGGTCAGTGCGGGCTGGAAAGACACCACCCTGGTGGACATGCTGACCGGTGACCCCCAGCCAGCGGGCATCGTGGCTCTGGATGCAGGCGTACGCTTCCAGGCGCCGGGAACGGCTATCACCATTCCGATGCTCGACATCGGTCCCTACACATTGCAAGGGCCGGCGCTCGACATTGAGCTGATCCTGCCCGAGGTGGATCTGCCGTACTTCGAATACCAGTATGCACTGGGCACTCTCCCTTTGGTGCCCGTGGAAAGCGCCGAGGCTACCGCGCCTGATGCCGCACCAACGGAAGTGGCTTTTGGCCTCGAGTTGGCCGTGGGTTGGAAAGACATGCAACTCATGGACTTGGTGGACACCGAGGCCTGGTTGGCCGGCGACTTTTCGATCGCGTTGCCCGAACTCGACATTCGCCTGTATGTGGACCTGCCTGAGGGCGATACTCTGGGCGAGGTCAAGCCCTTCCTGCCCAAATATTTCGACATCGCCACCCCTTCGTTCAAAGCCACGCTCCTGGGGCATGAATTGGCGATTGGCTTTGGCCAGACCTTGCGCTACACAACGCCCGACACTTACGCTGACTACATTGATGAAAGCTTGCCGGCTGGCACCGCCAAGCTTCCAGGCCTGGACCTGGATGCCGCGATTCAGGCTTTGGTCGATGGCGAGAATTTTGTGCCCACAGCCTACGTGCCCGGGGACGACGCGATCGAGGTGGACCTGACAGACCTGGACTCTGTCAACGCAGCCTTCCGCACCCTGATTCAGGTCATCCCTGACAACTACAAAATCAATGACCCTAGCTTCAGCGGCAAACTTTTCGGCGTCCAGATTGACGCCGACATCCCGCTGAGCATCTTGGCACCCAGTTTGGTGGAGTTCAGCCTCTCGGAAGTTCTGCCGCAGAGTGTTTACAAGCTGATGGAACCCTTCATCAAGCCAAGCACCGACCCCGACGATGTGGTGATCATCACCCTGCCAGAGCTGGAGCTGCCAGACATTGGGCCCAGTGTGCCATTTGTCGACCAGTTCCTGGAAATGCTCAAGGTCATGCCCACCGAGGTACGGCTCTACAACCCGACCGTTTCAGCCAGCTTGTTAGGCTTGAAAGTCGATCAGTTGCTGCCCTTGACCGACATTGTGCAAGCGCTGGCTGATGAATTGGGTTTGACGATTTTCACAGTGGTCGACAACCCAGACGATCCGGCAGAAAGCTATCTGCAATTCAGCCTGCTCGACATGGTCGAGAAGCTGCCGCAGACGATGCAAGACCTCCTGGGCTACTTTGTTGACAGTGAGCTGGATACGGCGGACCGTCCTCCCATGGAGTTGCGCGTTCCTGAGTTGGCTTTTGGCGATTTAACCCCAGCCGGTCTGGACCAATACACGCCCTATGTTCAACTGGGAACCGCCGTGCTGGCCAAGTTGGGCTTTGAGTTGCCCTTCATCCAACTCGACATGTCCAAGAACGACCCTGTGGCCGAGGCTGAAACTGGCAGAGATGGGGGATCGGATACTGGCGGAACCGGCTCGGAAGTCACGCCGCCAGAGACCGTGGTGGACCAGGGCCTGACATGGGTGACAGCTCAAAGTGCTGTCTCAGCCGCGCCAGGCGCCACCGAAGTGCAAACCTTGCAACTGTCGCTGGACTCGACTCTGGGTTTGGGGACGACGCACAGCTTCCAACTGGCATTGGGCAACAGCAAAGTCACCGATGCCATTGATGTGCTGAACCTGAACAGCGCGGCCAGCGAGCAACAACTCCTGACCGTGACGCAAGCCGATACCAGCAAGCGTTTTGCCCTGAAGTTGGGCGACTGGACCTCGGCAGAAATGACCTACTCGGGCGACCCGACCGTGGACGCCTTGCGCATTCGTGATGCCCTGCTGACACAGCCGGACATCGCCAGTGCCAAAGTACGCTATGGAACCGATGCGAGCAGCCACCGCACCTTCACCATCGACTACGCCACCAAGCCAACGGCAGCTTCGCCCAACTTGGGGCAAGTGCAGGCCGTGCCCAGCACCACCAAAGGTGAAAAACTGGCCTTCACGAGCAGCACCTTGCGTGATGGCAGCCTCACCCATACCGCAGCAGACCAAGCGTTGCTGATCCAGACCGCGCTGGACAAAACCTTTGGCGTGGATGCCACCTCCAAGGAAAGCCTGATCAAAGTGAGCGTTGGCGCTGAAGGCGCTTACGTGTTGACCATGTCAGGCAAGTACAACAACGCCAACCTGGAACAAGTGAAAGCGATTGGTGCCACGGCCGGAGTCAAGGTCAGCACTGCCACGCAAACCGAAGGCAAAGCCGCAAACGGTGCCAGCTACTTGGTCGATCTGCAGGCATCTGCTGACAAGACATTGTTCGATGCGCACATCACTGTGGGCGACGTGGTTTATGAGGCCAGTGATATTTCCGTCGAAGTGACGGCTGCCCAACTGAAAGCGAAATTGCTCGCGGCTCAAGATGCCGACGGCCAGGCACTCGGTGCAACCACCACGTTGTCGGTCAAGCAAGGCAAAACCCCAGGCCAATGGGTGGTGGGTTTTGTGCCGGCCGTCAGTGCTGACACCAGCCTGAAAATTCAAACGGCGCTGAAAGCTGCGCCTGTTGAAGAGGCAAACACCGACACCGGAACCAGCACTGACACAGGGACTGGCACCGACACAGGCGCCACGACCGACACAGGGACGAGCACCGATACAGGGGCAGGAACCGATGCCGGTACAGGAACCGACACAGACACCGCTACGCCCATCGAATGGCTGGATGCCGACCAGTTGCTGGCGGGCACTGTGGGTATTTCCGAGTTGCAAACCTTGCAACTCAGCCTCACGCCTTCGTCCAGTGGTGATACCGATTACTTTGCGCTGGCCTTGGGCAAGACCAAGGTCACCGATCCCATCGAGGTGCTGAAGTTAGGTGAGAAGACCCAGGAGACCCAACGCATTACCTTCCTGAATCCCGGGGACAACGTCAACAAGAAGTACGTGCTCTCGCTGGGGGACCAACAGTCAGCCGCTCTGACCTTTGCCAACAGCCCCTTGCAGGATCAAGCGGTCCTGCAAAAGGCCATTGAAGGCCTGCTCAAGGTGTCGTCCGCATCAGGCCAGAGCCCCGTCAAAGTGGTCTTTAACCAAGACTCCAAGAACGTTCGCAGTTTTGACATCACCTTCAGCGGCGTCCTGGCCGGCAAAAACATCGGCCAGATCACGGCAGAGCGCATTCAGCCTGTCAGCAAGAGCCTTCCCGTCAACACGCTGAGTTTCAACATCCAAACGTTGCAAGACGGCCAGATGGGCTACACCTCGGCCGACCAGGCGGTCTTGATTCAAGCAGCCTTGGACAAAACCTTTGGGACGGGCCAAGTCACGGTCTCGGGCGGTCAAGGCGGCAATTACCTGCTGGCCATGGAAGGGCGTTATGCCAATGCCAACATCGACCCGTTCCGTGTCGTCACTGAGGCGGCAGCTGAGGCCACTTCCACGGCCACGGTCACTACGCTGCAAGAGGGCAGCACAGTGGCACAGAACACCAGCTATGCGGTGGAGTTCAAAAACAAGTTTGGTTCGCAAGCTTTCCAGCTTTTGTGCACCGGCTTGCAGGAAGCCAACCCCGTTGTTTCCAAGTTCTATTGGGCGGACAGCCCCACCAAGACCATTCGCGACCTGAAGGCTGAATTTGTCCGCGTCCTCAATACCAAGGAAGCTGGCTTGGGGATGAAGGTGACCCTGGGCGATGTGCGTGTCACGCAGGACACCCAGTTCAAGGGCGTGGGCAACCGTTATGTGATCGAGTTGGTGGGCAACTTGCAAGGCAAGACCTTGCCTGCCCTGAGCATGAAGTCCGAGTTGAACACCTTCAACTTTGGCAAACTCAATCTGACCACTGTGGTGGAAGAGCGCCAGCGGGTTGACATCGAACGCACAGGCACAGGAACCTTCACCCTTGCTGTCAGTTATCAGGGCAAGACGTTCACCACTCAGCCCTTGGCCTTTGGGTCAGATGCACAGACTGTGGCCAACGCCATCAACAAAGTCCTGGGCAGCGTGGGCAGCGTGAGCGTGGCCTTGCTGGCCGCCGATGCCTACGAACTCAGCTTTGGTGGCGCGCTCCAAGGCAAGAACATGGACGCCGTGACTGTGGTCACCGCCAGCGACCAACCGGCGGTCATTGAAATGGCAACGGAGCGCCAGGGGCAGCGTGCCACGGGTCCGAGTTACAAGATTGATTTGCAAGCGCCCGAGGGCACCACCGACTTCCACCTGCAAGTCGAACTCAACGGCGTCAACTACACGGTTGAAAACCTCTCGGTCGATTTGACCGATGCGCAAGTGCGCACCCAGTTGCTAGCGGCTCAATCCGAGGAAGGGGAGACCCTCGCCTCGACAGGCATAGCCTTCACCGTCAAAGCGGGTGAGGCGGCTGGGCAATGGACAGTTTCATTTGGCGCGACACCCGAGGGCATCTCTGCATCGGCCTTGCGCTTTGCTTTGGTCCCTGTGGACCCCGAGGCACCCGCTGAGCCAGTGGCTGAAGTGCCTGCAGTGCCGGTCAAGGGCGCCATGGCCGTGGGGGGCCTGGTGGTGCGCAACGATGTGCGTGCTTTGGCCAAAGCCTACATTCGTTACGTCACACTCACTGCCGGGTCCATCCAGGTGTCGGTCTCTGAGGCGGCCAGCATTGAGGCGAGCCTGGAAGCCACAGCCGAAGCCAGTGGTGGCACGGGCAAAGGCTTGGCAGCGGGGGGCGCGATTGCCACCAACCTGATCCTCAACCAGTCGTCAGCCTACATCAGTGACAGCACGCTGGAGACCACTGACGAAGGCGTGAGCGTGGAGGGCAGCAACACTGCCAGCATCAGCGCCATCAACAACAGTTCACTCAGCTCCGACGGCAATGCCGTGGGCGTCACCTTGGCCTTCAACACCATTGGCTGGGAGGCGCAAAACGTTTTGTTTGCTGCCATCGACGCTCTGGTTGGCAGCGAGATCGGCGACGAGGATCCCTCGCAGGTCAAAGCCTATCTTTTCAACACCGATGTGGACTCGGCTGGCACCATCACCGTGGCCGCCACCAACGAAGCCGAGATCCTGTCCGAGATCAAGAACGAAGTGTCCACTGCCTTGGCTGCACCTGCCGCAGGTGCAACCGACACAGGTGCAGGCGCAGGCGGTGCCGCCGGCAAGGCGGTGTCTGCGGGCTTTGTGCTGGCCAGCAACATGGTCAGCAGTGGCGCCGTAGCCACCATCACGCATGACGACAGCCTGGCCATGCGCACCCTGACGGCAGGGGCGGGCGGCTTGCATGTGGACGCCAGTGACGATGCCCGGATTGTCTCCAAAGTCGACCTCTCCTCCATCGCAGGCGAAGAGGGCGAGTTGGCCAAAGCCATGCGTTCGTTCATTCGCCTGTTTGGCGTCACCTACACCGATTTCTCGGGCACACAAAATGTCAAATTTGGCGACCGCGTGCGTGTAGGCGGTCCCGACTACACCACCTTTGACCGTCCCGAAGTGGTCAGCGCGGGCGACCGCGTGGAGCTCAAGTCCAGCTTGGGCGGTGGGGAATCGGGAGACTTGTACGAATACATCGGCGACGAGGACCTCGAAGCGCCGCGGCTGGACAAAACCGACTTTACCGACACCGCATCCTGGCGCAAGATTCAGGGCTCGGCTGATACCACCTATGTGTTCAAGGGCGCGTCATCAACCTTTGATTTGGCACAGGAAAATTTCAACGACACCAGCCGCTGGATGGCGATCGATCTGGACGATCTGGTGGACGCTGCCGCCGCCGCCGCAGAGGCGGCGGGCGCCCTGGTCAAGTCCGCTTCGGCCCAGGACACCGGTGGAGACGCTGCCTTTGGCGGCCTGGTGGTGCGCAACGATGTGCGCAGTGACGTCAACGCCTTGGTGCAGGGCTTTGAGATAGATGCCACAGGCGATGTCAGCATCAGCGCCACCGACTCGGCCATCATCCTGGCGCAAGACAACAGCGTGGTGCAGGCGCAGGCCACAGGGGTGAATGTGGTGGTGGCCACCAATGCCATCTTGGGCGGCGCCAGTGCTTTGCTCAAGGACAGCAGCTTGCTCACCCGCGCCGATGAGTTCAGCGAAGAAGCGGGCGATGTCGCAATCACCGCTGACAACACCGCCTTCATCTTGGCTGAGGTCAACAGCTCGGTCAAGGCATCTACCTCTGTTGGTGTGGTGCTGGCATTCAACACCATTGGCTACACGCCACAAAATGTGCTGTTCAACTTGGTTGACGGCGTTTTGGGCACCAGCCTGGCAGGTCAGGACAAGCTCAAGACGGTGGCTCAGATCATTGGCACACCGCTGGAGATCTCGGGCAGCCTGAATGTGGCGGCCAATGCTGACGGGCAAATTCAGGCCCTCATCCTCAACTCGGCCCTGGCGCTCAATGTCAGTACCACGGCCGACAGCAAAGCCATCACCGTGGCGCCAGTGGTGGCCATGAACAAGGTGGCTGCGCTCACCGAGGCCTCGGTAGACAAGACGGACACCGTCAGTGCCGATGGCGACATCGTGGTTGAAGCCAAGGGCAACACCCGCATCGAGTCCGAAGTGGCGGCCAGTGCCGTTGGCATTTCTGCCAGCACCTCGGGTGCCTCCAAGTCAATTTCGGTGGGGGTGAGCCTGACCCGCAACGATGTCGACAACGACGTCAGCGTCTTTGTGCGTGGCTTGAGCCTGGCGACCCCTGCGGAGGTGACCTCTGCCAGCGGCAATATTCAAATCGCTACGGAGCGCGGTTCTGCTATTGTGGCCAACGGTCGTGCGACGGCTGTGGCCGTATCGGCCAGCCTGGCGGGTGGCGCCACAGCGGTCTCTGGGGCCGGTACTTTAGCCCTCAACCGCATCACAGGCACCAACCAGGCCTATGCCCAATGGGCCAGCTTGGTGACCGAGGCCGAGGCTGACGAAGACGGTACCCAGACTGCAGGTCAGGTCGAGGTCAAGGCCCTGGACGATGCGCTCATCAATGCCTACTTGCGCTCTGTGGCGGCCTCCGTTTCCCTGGGGCTCGGTGGCTCGGCCAAAGCCGCCGCCGTGGGTTTGTCTGTGGCGCGCAACCTGATTGGTCAGGCACCGACGACGGTGGACTACGACTACAAAGCCACGGCTTACGATAAAAACAACCCGCTCACCGAGTTGGTCAAAGGCAAGAAAGTCTTGCTCGACTCGGCACTCATGGGCAACGACATCTACGAATATGTGGGTGACAAGCTGGTCGACTCGGACGGCATTGACCTGGTCAATCAAAATTATTCGGATGAAAGCCAGTGGCGCCTGGTCAGCTACAGCGCCAGCGTGGCAGCCACGCGCGCGCAGTTGGTGCACAGCGAAGTGACAGCCACAGGCTACCTGAACCTGGAAGCTGTCAGCAGCGCCAACATCCAGGCCACCGTGCTCGCGGCCGCCGCCGCCGTCGGCGCCAGTGCCAGCGCTGCGGCCTACAGCTTGAGCGCTGCGGGTGCCTATGCCGAGAACCGCATCACCTCCAGTCTGCAGTCTGGCGTTGTAGGTGACGTGACCCGTCCCCTGGCACTTGAAGCTGAACAAATCATTGTGCGGGCCGAGAACCAGGCCACCATCGACGCGATCACAGGCGCGGCGGCTTTGTCTGCCTCTTTGTCTGGTGCGGGCACTTCGGCCTCGGTGGCCATTGGTTTGTCTTTGGCTTTCAATAGCATTGACGCCGATGTCTTGGCTGACGTGGTGGGTGCCGATCTGGTGGCGCGCACCGGGTCGATTGACCTGCGCGCGATTTCCAGTGGCGTGGATCGTCATGAGTTGGATTACGACGCTATGCAGGAAGCCGGCTTGAGTACCGGCGCCTTGAACAACCTGGCCAATGCCGGCAAGCAAGCCAGCTACACCAGCGATCAAGGCCAGAGCTGGGATTTCCTGTCAGGCGATGGCCTGGTGGAGATGCGCAAGATCGTCACTGGCAGCTTGCTGGGGATCACTTCCAGCCGCATGCCCAAGGTACGCGTGGAAGTGCTGGATGCCGATGGTCAGCCCACAGGTGACTACAACATTTATGAACTCAAAGACAGCGACATTCTTTACAAGGTCGTGGATCTGAGTGAACTGTCCACCATGACTGACGACCAGATCGTGGGCAGCGGTACCTGGCGCAAGATTTCCACAGATAGCCAGACCGTCAAGTCGGGCTATACCGTCAAAGTGGCCGATGGACACACCGCAGGTGGCGACGTGGGGCGTGTGTACACCTTTGGTGGGGTCACCGAGGACTACACCACAGAAGATGGTGAGCGCATTGAAGGCAAGACCTGGCGCGAAGTCAAAACAGGTGACGTGGTCCTGGTCGCCAGCAACCACATGGTCACGTCCTTGATGGGGCCCCCCAAAGAAAGCGGACTGGCTGGCAAGATTTACCAATACATCGGTGCCAGCCAGCGCATCGACATTTCCACCACCGACTTTGCCGACACAGGGAGCTGGAAAGCCTTGGCCGTTGAGGAAAAAGTCGCCTTGTGGAAAGAAGATTTCAGTGACACCTCGCGTTGGCGTCTGGCAGAGGACTATGCCAATCCGGCTGACCAAATCAAGCTGGTGCAAGCCTTGCAGGAGGCAGGCGTGGTGCTGCCGTCTCTGGACGAAGTTCACGCAGCCTACATTTACCGCAGCACCGAGGGTCTCAGCTGGGACTACACCGCTGAAGATGGCTTGCAGATGCTGCTCAAGGGTGACCGCGTCGGTATCACCACCGGTGCCGATGCGGGCACGGTGTACGCCTACAAAGGTCCCTTGCCCACAGAAGAGGTCACACCCGACGAAACAGTCACTGAACCCACTGTTGAAGATCTCGAAATTGATTTGTCGGACACGGATTTCAGTGATGAGACTCTGTGGGAAAAAGTCAAAGGCAATGTGTACCGTCTGAACAAGGGCGACACTGTGCGCGTTGCGCAGGGCCATGAAGGCGGCGGTGAAGAAGACCGCATTTACCGCTATATCGGTGTCAACAACCAGCTGTTCATGGCTGACGAAGACTACTCGGATGAAAGCCGTTGGGTCTTGACACAAGGGGAAGTCAGCGTCTCGGTGATCGAAGCCGACAAGCGTTGGAAGTTGGTGGACGCTGCAGGCAAGAGCTACACACTCACCTTCAACGAAGCACCTGAAGGTTCATCAGCCGCATCCACCGCCGTGGTTGCGCGCAACAGCATCAACGCGGTATCGGTAGCCGCTTCGGCGGCCATCGGCATCAGCGGCGCAGGTACGGGCCTGGCGTTCAGCGGGGCGGGGACTGTGGCTGTCAATACCCTCAGTGGATCAACCGATGCACTGCTGCGTGCCAGTTCGGCCAAGGCCGAGCAAGGCGATGTGGTGATCAGTGCCAACAGTGACAAGACGATCAGCGCCACCATTGCGGCATTGTCTGTTTCCGTGGGCGCAGGCGTAGGCACGGGCCTGGGGGCTTCCATTGGCATCGCCGTGGCGCGCAACCTGATAGGTCAGGAAGGCTTTGGCATGGTGGGTGATTCCGCCATCGCCACTGTGCGAGCCCTGGTCATCGATTCGGATGTCACCACCGGTGGCCTGTTGGACCTGCGTGCTGAGGCTCGCCAGGTCATTGACGCTCTGGTGGTATCGGGCTCGGCAGCGATTGCTGTTGGTGCGGGCAACGGCATCGCCGCCAGCGGTTCGGGCGTGTGGGCCGAAAACCAAATCGGCACCCGTGTGCATGCGGGTGTGACCACTCTGACAAACCTGGGTGAACGCCCCAGCACCATAGAGGCCAACGAGGTTCTGGTGCGAGCCACCGACCGTTCGTCGATCCGCGCCTTTGCGGGTGCGGCATCCCTCGCTGCGGCCTTTGGTGGCGGCAACGGCGTTGCATTGTCTGTGGGCGTGTCTCTGGCGCGCAACGTCATCAACAGCGCTTTGTTGGCCTCGATGGATGGTGCTGTGCTCAGTGCCGCTACCACCGTCACCGTGCAGGCTTTGTCCGATGCCGATATCCAGGTGTTTGGCCTGGCCGCATCCATGGCCATTGCTGTGGGTGGCGCCACTGGCGTGGGCGTCAGTGGGGCAGGTGCGTCTGCACTCAATGTGATTCTGGGCAACACCCTGGCGCGTGTACACGACAGTGCGATAACCGCCGGTGATGATGTCACTGTGGATGCCAAAGCCAACAATCGCATCAAGGCCAACATCATCTCGGCCTCCATCGGTGTCGGCGCAGGCGGTGCCACCGGCATTGGGGCCTCCATTGGTGTTTCACTGGCCCGCAACTATGTGGGTTATGACCCCGTCGCTTATGCAGGCTTGGTCGACTTCACTTCAGGCATCAACAAGCCCGCTCGTATCAGCACCGGTCAAGTGGTGCGACTGAGTGCTGCTTCAGGGGCACGTGCCAATGAGGTTTACAAATACATCGGCTCCAGCGACTTGGTCAGCACGAGCGACAAAAACGGTCAGCCCATTGATCTGATCCTGAGTCAGGACTTTTCGGATACCCAAAAGTGGCAGCAACTCACTGAGCCATCCGCCAACCGCATCGAAGCTTATGTCACCGAGTCTTCTGTGGCCAAGCTGCTCGAAGCGCCCGACACCATGCTGGACTTTACCGTTTCGGCACTGGCCCAGCAAAGCATTGTGTCCACAGTGTTTGCAGGTTCTGTAGCAGCTTCAGCTGGGGGCGCCACAGCCGTGGCCTTGAGTGGTGCGGGCGCCAGCGCTGTCAATCGCGTGGGGTCGACCACCCGGGCCTATGTGGCCAACACGACCGGCCGCGGTATTCGAGTGGACGGTGATATCGATCTGACTGCCCTCGATACCTCCAGCATTGCTTCGACCGTGCAGGCGGTATCGGTGGCTGCTTCCTTCGGCGTCACGGGTGGTTCGGTGTCAATCGGTGTGTCTTTGTCGGACAACAGCATCACCAGCACTGTCGAAGCTTTCGCCGACCGTGCGTTGCTGGACTCCACCAAGAAATCGATCAGCATTGTCGCCCGTGAATCAGCCAGCATCGATGCTTCTTCCAAAGCCACGGCAGTTTCCATTTCGGCCAGCGTGGGCTTATCCTTCGCCGGAGGCGGCGCCAACGCGTTCAACACCATCGAAACCACCACGCGAGCCTGGTCGGGTCGCACAGGCGATAGCCCAGTGAGCAACAGCATCACTGGCTTGAGCGAGTTGTATGCTGCCAAAGACATTACCGTCAGCGCCCTGAGCGCTTCGACCTCCAATGCGCGTGTGAGCGCGGCGGCTGCCAGTTTTGGGTTGGTCGCTGCTGCGGCAGCAGGGACTCAGACCAGCAACAAACTCTCGCCCGTGGTGGATGCTTTTGTCAAAGCCACCGAAGTCAAAACGCCAGGCACGGTGCTGATCTCGGCGCGTGCCGATCAAGCTTCTTTTGCGCGCTCTGACGCGCTGGCCATCAGCGGTGGCTTGTCGGTTTCGGTGGGCGCATCTTCAGTCACGACCCTGGACGCCAGCAAAATTTATGCGTCGATTGACGACAACGCCAAAGTCCAGGCGGGTGTTCTGCGCGTCAATGCCAAAGCCTATGACCAGATCTATCAAAAGTCATCAGCTTCCAGCGGGGGCTTGATTGCCGGTGCCGGTGCATTGTCTGATCTGAAAATCATCGGCACCACCGTGGCCCGTGTGGGCAACCAGGCACAGTTGCAAGTGGGCTTGCTTGACTTGATTGCCTATCGTGACCAAGACTTTGATGCCCAAGCCTTCAACATTGCCGTGGGTTTGTTTGCGGGCAGCGGTGCTTTGGTGACCAACGTCGTAGCCGGCACTGCCGATGTGAAAGTGGGAACCGGTGCCCAGGTGGATGCCGAATCCATCCTGATCAGCGCATCCAATCAGGCAGTCAAGAACAAATACAGCAACAAGGAAAACTCGCTCGAATCGTTCTCGGCCAGCGCTGGTTCGATCAGCGCTATCGCCAACGCCACAACTTTGGGGGCAGGTGCATCCAAATTTGGCTCCACAGTCGATATCGCGGCCGATGCTGCCCTGACAGTCTCCAGCGTGGGCAGCGATGCCAGTGTCTTCCGCATTGAAACCTTGTCCACCATCAATCTGGTGGACAAAGTTCGTGTCGATGGTGTTTCCGGGTTAGGTCTGACCGTGGCTGTGGCCACCCAAAAGGGCGACTCGGTTTCCAATATCAGTGTGGGCTCTGGCGCATCGCTGCGGAACCTGAGCGGCGATTTGTTGCTGGCCACCCGTACCAACGCCGACATGATGGCCGGTGCCAACACTTTCTCCTTGTCAGCTTATGGCGCGGCCAATGCCACAGCCACCGTGGATTTGAAGGCCAACAACGACATCCGCCTGAGTGATGCCGAGTTGGTTGGCCGTGATGTGAAGCTCATGGCAGGTCAAAGCCGTGACCGCGTGCCCAACATCATCTTGGGCAAAGCACGGGCAGATATGGCGATGATTTCCATGTTTGGCATCACAGCGCCGCTTCGCTCGGTCACGCTGGACGAACAAAACAACATTGAACTGCAAGGTACTTCTTCCGTTCGTGCCGTGGGCAATGTTGACTTGCTGGCTGAAAAAGGTTTGGGGCAAGCCAAACTCGACGGCGCCGTGCTTAACCTCAGTCCTGGGGGGCTGTTCACGGGGCTTGTTCCCACTGGTGAGGAGACGCTGAACAGCTCCCATGAAGTGTTGATCAGTGACCAGGCCCGCATCGAAGCGGGCATGAACTACAAAACATTGGTCAGCATTCAGCCCTACACGGTCTCCGGAAATCCCAATCTGGTGGGTAACACCGACACCACGGCCAACATGGCCAAGCGCATCGCGGCCATCAAGCTTGCGGGTGAAACTGGGCTGGATCTGACTGAGGCTGAAAAGATCGAGCTGAATCTGGATCCGGCGCAGTCTTACCACTATGTGGCGCTGGAACTGAAGGATGTGTCCATCAGTGTGACCACCGGCACCATCGTTGAAATGGTGGGCACGGATTACGGCCTGGCTGTGCCTGGTGCGGCTTACCAGTTGACTCCGGGAAGCTACACCGACTTGAATTTGGTGCTCGACAAAGAGGATTACACCAATACGGCCCGCTGGACCCTGGTCACGCCCACACACAAACTGGGCACCACCGGTAGCGTGGATGTGGTGACCAATGACATTGTGCGCAGCAGTGATGGCCGCTGGTTCAAGCGAACTGGTGAGTCCATCACCATCGACGCCGCGACTGAAAATTTCAGCAGCGGTTGGCTACAGATGCAGGTTCAAACCAGTGACAAAGGCAAGCGACTGGCCCGTGAACTGAGCGACGACTTCTATGTCCTCAAATCGAAAGATGTGGCACTGCCCAGCCTGGTCTATGCCAATGTGGCCAACCAGTTGTTCGAAGACCGTGCCAAGATTGTCGGCTGGATGACCAGTCACGCTGGCAACGCCGAGGCCATTACCCGCTATCAGGCGTTACTGGAAAAGATCGACGACCAGCTTGAAAAAATGGGCCTGGCCAACAAGGCCGCAGACGATAAGACCGTCGTGCCGCGCAGTCAGTTTGACCAACTGTTCTTGCGCCTGCCCTCCATCGAGGCTTCTGCTGGTTTAATCAACATTGCTGCCGGCAATGATTCACTTCTGACCGTCAACGCCGCGTTCAACGCTGGCCGCTTGCTGGCGCACGACCAAGCCAACATCACCATCAAAAACGTCACGCCATTCGGCCTGGAAATCAATGATGTCGGCATTCGAAAGACCAGTCGCGTCGAGACGCTCAACGGTGCTTTGGTCACGCTCAACGCCGGGTCCACATACTTCAATAAAGTAGGCTTGAGCAAGGCCGGCGAGGGCGGTCAAAGCGTGATCCGAATCACTCAGGATGCCTTCCCCGTCGCAGCTTATGGCAGCTTGGGAGCGATTGCCGCCCCGACTGGGCCGCAAGACCTGTATGTGCGTGGCAAGATCAACAACGCCGATGGTGCGCTGTACCTGACCAACATGGAAGGCAGTATCAACGTCACGGGTGAAATCCGGGCTGCCTCGGTGAACATCAGTGCCACCGGTGACTTCAATCTGGCAACCGAAGATTGGTTCCATACCGGTGCCGACCCGCGTCAATACCTGGACTTCAACAAAACCTTTGGTTCCGAGGTTTACAACACTGCAGGCAACCTGCAACGCGGCGTATTCGACTACGGTGACGCGCGTGTCAACGCGCTGGCCGCCGCCATTGGCGGTGAGGCCATGGCCATCACGCTAGAGGCAGAAGGCAATGACACGCGAGGCACGGCAGACAGCTTGAGCTCGGGCGTGGCTGTGGCTGCCACACTGAAGGATAAATTCGACCAGGACCACTTCCAGATTTCGGTGGCCGAAGCTGGTGATGTGAGTGTGACTTTGCAAACTGCAGTGGCATCCGCTGCGGCCAACTACGAACTGTCGCTGATTGACAGCAATGGCAAGGTGTTGCGCACCATTCAGACTGGACGCACCCAGACTTACACCTTCAGTGTGGACCAGGCGGGCGATTACGTGTTGCGCGTGAGTGCCGTGCGCACATATCCTGCCACGACGGTCACCACACCCACCACCACGCCGAGCTACACCTACGAGTCGACAGACGGCAAAAAGATGATCAAGCCTGGCGACACCGTTCGCGTGGGCGACCGAGTCTATGTGTACGACGCCAAGCGCGGCTACCCGATCACGGGTGAGGCGCGCGAGATCAATCTCAACATGGTTGATTACACCGCGTCTGATAATTCGTGGTACCAAGTTGAGTACAACCACACCAGTGCCAGCTACAAAATCGGCGCGGTCTTCACCGCGCCGGAGAAAAAGTCCAGCGTCTTCGCGATGGGGGCGATCGACATCAATGCGCGTTACCTCAACATCAATGGCACTTTGCAAAGTGGCGTCGATAACATTGAGCTGACGATTGCCAAAGATTTCGATCCACAAAAATCGGTGAATTTCACCGATGACACGGGCAACCTGACCAAGGGCATCAGTTTTGGCGAGGCTGGATTGGCGACCGTGGATGGCAGTTTTGATGTCAATTCAGGCACCATCGTGCTTGATGACATCAAACCCACCGGTGGACTCATCAACCTGACGGGCACCATCGTCAGCACTGGCAACGGTGCAATCAAAGTTGCCAGTGGCTATGCCTCGATCAAGATTGACAACCAAAGCCGCTTCGCTTTGGCCACAGGCGTGATCGACGCTTCAGAAAACCGCATCGGCAAAGTCACCCTGACCGACAGCACCACGCTCAAACGCGAGGTCTACACCTTTGAAAATGGCCAATACCGTCAGGAACAACTGCAAGGTGAATGGACCGCCGCCACTGAACCCAATGGCTTGAGCAGCATTGTCTACACCAGCCATGGCGTCACCGGTGGTTCGGTTTCCGATCTGCAATCTGACCTGACTTACAACCCAGAATCCGGGCGCTATTACGTCTGGACCGAAGGTCAAGCCAAAACACAAACCAACCTCAAAGTCTATGAGCAACGCAGCTTCAACTTGCTGGGGTGGGATTGGGACTTCTTGGTTCCAGACACGGCCGCCAATTTCAATGAAACCCGTTTCACTGACGGTGCCCCGCTGCTCGAATCTGAACTGGTTCTCAGCGCTGCTGAAGTCGCCAAGATCTTTGGCACCCAGATTGACGAAGCTGTTTTCGTCGAATACCTGCAAAAGCGCAACCAGGCCGTCGATCTGGTCAAAGACAAGTCGCTGGTGCGCGACGTCAGGACCAACATCCTGTACACCTATGTCGGTGCCAACGACAAGGTGGCCTTCCCAGTCATTGACTTCACCGACACCAAGCTGTGGAAAGTCAACCAGCAACTGACCGGCGGCAAGACCATGCCCGACCCGGCCAACCCTTTGACGGGCACCATCATCAAGGCCACCGACAAGGCTGCCATCAAGATGGTCGACGACTCGGGCAAAACGGTTGACTGGACACCCAAGAAAGCCAACGACACCTACGAAAGCGACTTTGCCAACCAGGAAATCACCACCGACGGACCCAAAGAAGAGGGCGGCGGTTGGCTGAGGGAGAAAGTCATCACCACCAAGGTGACCACGGTGACTGGCTTGAAGGACTTCTACACCTACGGCCTCAAAGCTGATTTGCCGATCACGGTTTCCACCCTGGTTGGAGCCGCCAAGCCCGAGGTCAGCGTCCTGACCACCGGCAAACTTTTGCTGCGTGGCAGCATCTCGCTGGGGGGCGTCCAGGCGCCAGATGATGCCGAAGCCGAATTCACGCCGATGGCACTTTCGGCCGATGCGATGGAAGTTGGTGGCAACGTGGTCATCAGCGGGGCTTTGCCTGACATTCGCACCAACAGCGATGTGACCATCACCGTCAAAGACCCGGTGGGTAAGTTGAATATCCGCGCCACAGGCAACGTGGTGGTCAACCACTTGCAAGACCGGGACCACAACCCCCTGGCCGGCAACCGTGGCCTGAAAATCGGACAGGTGATCGCTGCCACCTATGTGGACGAGGTGATCGTGAGCGCGGGGAACGTGACCATCAACTCGGTCTACGGCATTGAAGACGCTTCGGTGCTCTCCTCGCGCATTGTGGGCGAGCGCGTTGAACTCAACGCAGGTGCCGGCTCGGTCCGCGCCACAGTGGACAGCAACGTGTTGGGCAAAGGTGGCATTGCCGCCAAAGGGGCGGGCAGCATCACCTTGACGGAAGTGGTGGGCGACATGGTGCTGACTGCACCCAAGGGCTGGGAAGGTGCCTCGGTGCTGTCCACAGACAGCGACGTCGTGCTCACTGCCAAGAGCGGCGCTATTCTGGATGGTGTGCATGAACGTGCCATCACAGATGTGAGCGCTTCGCTGGATGCGCTCAAAGCCTCTGGCTTCAGCGACGAACAACTGCAGGCAGCTGGTATTGGCACACAAGCCCAGTTGGCAGAAAAAGCGCAATATGCGATGGCGCCTGACTTGGTGAAAGCCTTGTTGCCTCACCAGGATCTGCTGGGGCAGGGCCAGGCGGGTGGGACAGAACGTCTCAATATTGCGGGTCAGAACATCACCTTGCTGTCCGACGGAAGCAGCTCGCTGGCGTCGTACGGTGTGGGCCGCTCATCGGACCGCGTCACCATCGTCAATCCCGGTGATTTCAACGCTTTGTCTGAGGCCAACAAGACCTTGTTGTCGCAAGCCAGTGCGGCCGATGTGATTGAAACCCACTATCGCCGATTTGTCTGGATTGGCGAAGACACCACGGTGGACTTGTCGGTGGCAGGTACATTCAACAACCCCAATTTGTGGCGGGAAGTGACAGGTACTGATGCAACCTCTCTGCCTGTCCTGAATTCCGGCGACGGTATTCGTGACATCCGAACGGGCCAGTGGGTGGACAACCAGCGTGACTTGCTGAGTGTGACCCTTCAGGTGACCGACGACCTGAACATCAGTGCCAGCGGCGATGTGGCGGTCAAAACACTGGGCGATGCCGTGCTGCGTGCCGACGCAGATTTGCGCATCAGTACAGGCAATCGCAGTGGCCTGGACCTGTTTGGTGTGGATGCCCAAGGTCGCGTTCGTTTGTCCGCGGGAGGATCCATCACCGCCTTCTTCACCGATCGCCCCTGGTTGATTCGCTCGGGTGGCGACATCAATTTGCTGGCCGATGGCACTGCTGGAAGTGACACCCTGGGTGGACGCATCGCCATGTCCGATGGCTCGGCTTTGCGAATTGATGCTGGCGAACAAGGCGAAGCCAGATCGACCAGTGGTTTTAACCCCGGGTTGCTCAACGTCAGTGCCGTGGGCTTGGTGAATTTGTCTGAAGAAACCGGTGACCTGTGGCTGGGTGTTGTGCGTTCGACAGGCGAGGGCGCCATGGGTGCGGTCAAGCTCAGCGCCGTGCAAGGCGAAATCCTGGCTTCTGAGCGCGCTTATCACAGCGAAGTGACCCATGTGAGCGGTACCGATGTGGTGCTGGTTTCTGGCACCTCTGGCACGATCGACGGTGCACGTAATCTGGGCAGCGAGACCCGCGCCTTGCGCCTGCAGGCCAGCAGCCTGGCAGCATCGGTCCACACCGGACAAAATGCCATCATCCACATTGACAACGTGGGTGACCTCGACTTGACGGCGCTTGAAATGAAGCGCGGTCGTGCTCTCTTGCAAACCAGTGGCTCGCTGACCATGAATGCCGATGTGAGCGTGACGGCAGACAGCAGTAACGAAATTGCGCTGACCGCTCTGGAAGGCGACATTTCAATGGTGGGTGACCTGCGCTTTGGCAAAGGTCACCTGGACCTGTTGGCAAAAGGTCAGGTGTGGCAATCGACCACGTCGGATGTGCTCAATGCTGGCGGCACCGTCCACATCAGCGCCATGGGTTTTGTGCAAGGGCAGGGCGCTAGCCTGTCTTCTGATTCCGCATCGGGTGGCGGTGCCATCACCATTCGCACAACGGGTGACGTGATTGTCTCTTCCATCAATGCCAGCACCGCCGTGCTGGACATCCTGTCGCTGGACGGCAACCTTCTCGAAGCCCTGGACGCCTGGGGTCATGGCGATGCAGCTGTCGATCTGTTGGGGGCAAGCCTTGAGCTTCAGGCTGCCTCTGTCGGTACCTTGGGGCGCCGCGGTGAAGCCATTGAAATCTCGACCGCCAGCTTGTCCGCGCAGGCAATGGGGACTGTCTCGCTTGCCAACAATCAGGCGCTCAGCCTGAAGAGCCTTAGCGCCGACTCCGTGGTGCTGCGGACCAGTGCAGGCAACCTGATGGTCGATGCTGATATCACCATCACCCGACAAGCCTTGTTGGAAGCGGGTGCAGGCGGATCGGTGAGTGTGGGTGAGGACATCACCCTCAGCGTCGCGCAGGGTGCACTCAGCCTCCAGGCCGCGCAAGGCATCCACTTGGGTGCGGGCAGCCTGGTGACCAGCCAGGGCAGCATGGACATGCAAGCCACTGCAGGCGCCTTGACCATGAGTCCCAGCGCACGCATCGCCAGCGGTGGCGGCAACATCTTGCTGACTGCGGGTACAAACATCAACCTGTCGACGGTGGACGCACGCCGCGCTGGCGGTAGCGTGAATACCTTGGGATCGCGCATTGGCGTGCTGGCCGGTGGCAGCATCACCAATGTCCTCGCCACAGATGCCACAGGTGCCAACTTGTACGGTGCCGATGCCTTGCTGCAAGCGGGCACCGGCATGGGGGGTGACAGTGGGGCCAGCGCTTTGCGACTGGCTCTGACAAGGGTATCGGCTCACACCAGTTCGGGGGACATCCGCCTGTACGCGCTGGGCGATCTCGAAATTGGCGCCGTGGCCGACCTGCGCATCGACCGTGTGGTTGAAACCGGCTTGATTGCCCCGGTCTGGACACTGGAGCAAAGCGGCCTGCGTACGGGGGCCAATGGCCGTGTGTTTGTCAACGCCAGCGGTGACATCACTTTCCACACCGATCCGGCATTGGACCAAGGGGTGGCGATCCGGACGGGCGAGGGCGGTCAAGTGAACCTCGCAGCCACCGGAAACATCACCCAGGCTGTCGTGAGCCCAACGGACGTGCCGCTCATCAGCACTGGCACCCTGAGCCTGGAGGCCCACAGCATTTCCGCCATGAACGTGGAAGTGGCGGAATTGAGCGCCAGCGCGAGTACGGGTAACCTGATCTTCAGTGACCTCGATCGCGACGGCGAAACCACCTCAGGCCTGAGCGTCAAAGATACCAGCACGTCTGGCGATGTGGTCATCACAGCACAAAGCATGCTGTCTGTCGAAAAAATCCGCACCGGTCACAACGCCAGCGTGAGCCTGATGTCCCTGGCCGGTGATCTGCTCATGGCCGTGGCTGATGCGCTGGCCAACAACCTTGACCAGCTGAGCCTGATGGCTGCTGGTTTCATCAGCAGCCCGCGGTTGTTCACGGGTGCCAGTCGCACCGAATACCGCAGCGGCGCAGCCTTGCGACTGGGCAGCACACTTGACCAGTTGCCAGAAGGCGCGGCCGTGCTGGAGCCTACCGATGTTTCGGCCAGTCCTGCTGTTCAAGGCCTGAGCATGGCGTTGCCTACTCAATCGTTGGTATTGCAAAGTGAAAGCTACATCACCATCGCTGGCAGCTATTTGCCACGCGGCTTGAACACCACATTGCAAGCGGGTCAAGGCATTTTTGTCAGCCAGGCGGTGGCTGACCAGGCCCTCATGCTGCAGCAAGCCCTGCAAGCGCCCAAGATCATTGTCATGAGTGACAGCGCCTTGGCCAGCGTTGACGAGTTGAGCGTCTTGACCCAACTCAGCAGTGTGAGCTCTGCGGGCCCCGCAGCAGCCCTGGCCAATCCAACCGTGGTTGTGCCAGGTGCTTTGCCGGTGACCCCAGGCGTGGCTTCGGTGCTGCGTCTGCCCGCCGATGCATTTGGCAACGGCAGCGAAATGCTGACCATCACCCTGAATGCAGGAAGTGGCCAAATCTCGGCATCTGTACCTACGGGCATCAGTGCCACTGGTGTCGATACCGATTCACAGCGCAGCTTCAGTGGCACCGCGGCGCAGTTGAGCAGCTGGTTTGCCAGCGTCGATGCGCCGTGCTACACCGGCACTGCTAACCAAAGCCTCGGCGTGAAAGTGGTGCGGGGGGCGGTCACGGTGCAAACCCAACTGGCCTTGTACGGCAGCAGTGTGCAAAACCTCAGCGCTCCCGCGCTCACTGGCTTGGCTACTACCAGCTTTATCACGTCTGGCATCGCCTCAGACCTGAACCTGGGTGCGGCGCAAATCAATGGCAGTGGCACGTTGACCCTGACCTTCACCACCCCAGCGGGGGCCAGCTTGGCTGCCACCGCGGATGACGATGTGACGGTGGGCGGCAGCGCCACAATGCGCACCCTCAGTGGAAGTGCAAGTGCCTTGCAAGCATTCTTGTCCAACGCCGCTGCATTGCGCTACACCGGCCCGGCGGGCACCCTCACCCTGCGCCTGGCCGACGCCACCGGTCAGCACTACAGCCAACTCACAGTGACCTTGGCCACGCCTGCTGCCAGCAGCGTCACCCAAAGCAGTGGCCGTCTGACGCTGCCGGCCAGCATGGTCGCGACCCCAGGTGCAGCACTGCCCCTGAAGTGGTCTTCCAGCGCCATCAGCCCCGCCAGCAACGTCAGCGAGGTGTTGACGCTGGAGCTGGCCGCGCCGCAGTCTGCTCTGAATCTTCCCAGCTTGACCGACAGTGGTGTGAGTCTCGGAGCGGGTGAGAGCTTCGCCGTGGATGGCAATTCGCTTGTCGCCACTCGCCTGAGTGGCACAGCCGCCGCGCTCAACACCTTGTTGTCCGCTGGCACCGTCACGCTCAAAGCCGATGCTCGCAGCACCTTGGCCAACACCCTGGGGGTGCGCCTGGTGGGCAGCGAAGGCAGCAGCAGTGCCAGCATCGCCATCACCATGGCCAGTGCCAACGGCAGCCAAAACTCGACCGTCTTGAACCTGACCCTGCCTGCTGCGATTGGGGCTGGGGCAGGTACGTCCATCGTTTTGCAAAATGCCCTGATGGGTGGTACTGGTGACCATCAACTGATACTGAGCGCTGGCACCGGTACGCTGACAGCCACCAATGCCAATGCATTGAATCCGCAGACGGTGAACGGCAAATTGACCTTGACCGGCACTTTGGCCCAGCTGAACAGCTATTTGGCCTCGGGCGACTTGACCACCAGCAACAGCGCAGGTCAAAGCCTGAGCATCACCTTGCAACAGGGCAGTACGGCTCAAGTGCTGGGCTCGATCAATCTGATCGCCTTGGCCCCAGGCTTGCCCACACTGAGCCTGCCGGCTACCTTGTTTGTGTTGCCAGACAGCAGTTCCCCCTTGGTCTTGGGCGGCACGCCTGTTGCCGGAGAAGGCCAGCTCACACTCACGCTCAGCGCTGAGGGCAGTCTGAGCCCAACGAACACGACGCTTGATGGCACTGACGTCATTGACCATGTCAGCAGCAGCATTGCGCTGACGGGGACGGCGAGCGAGCTCAATGCCTACCTCGGATCGGGCATGCTGCGTTTTGTGGGCAGTGCAGATACTTTGGTGCTGACGCTGCGACCCAGCGTCGACAACGGGCAAAGCGTGACAGCGCGCCTGGCGGTAGCGACAATGGCTGCCCCGACCCCCATAGCTGCCCCGACGCTGAAGCTGCCGGCGAGTTTCACGGCATTGGCGAACGATGGACAGCTGACTTTTGGTGCTGACGCCTTGGGAAGTGGCAGTGGGCTGCGCAAGCTGGTGCTGACCATTTCGGATGCGACGCTGTCGGCCACCGGGCTTGACAGCTCGGGCGTGACAGCGACGGGCTCGGGGACTGCGATGCTGACGCTTTCGGGCACGCAGACTGCTTTGAGCACGTACCTGGCCACCGCTGGCAAGCTCACACTGGGTGGAACGGCGGGGCAGAGCTATACGCTGACCGCTACCGCGCAGGTCATCAATGGCACTTTGGTGCAGGCGGCCACCACCTCTCAGGCCACCATCACGGCGGTGGCAACAGTGCAACTGGGCAACAGTGGCACGGCCACGGCACCTGCGATCACCGCATTGCCCAGCACCTTGACGATCACCCCGGACAGCGCCAGCACACTGGTATTCACCGGTGCCGACATGGACGACGGTAATGAGCAGGGAGATGACAACCTGTTGCTCACGTTGAGTGTGGCCAGTGGCACGCTCAGTGCAATAAGCGACACGCATGTCACCGTGGGTGGTGCGGCCACGGCGCTGACCCTGACGGGCACAGCGAGCCAGCTTGAAACCTATTTGCAGGCGCAATCGATCAGCTACGCCGGCCCGACTGGCGCTTTGACCATGACGCTGGCACGCGTGGCAGCGCCGCTCGGGGCGGCAGCCGCCACCAGCGTGACGCTGCAAAGCGCTGGCTCGCAAACCTTGGGCGGCAGTGCCATGGGCAGACTGGTGTTGCCGGCGACCGTTATTACCACACCGGGGGTCAGTGCGCCCATCGCCTTTGGCACGATGCCGTTGGTGGCCTCGGGTCCGGTGACTTTGACCTTTACTGCCAGCGGCGCCAGCCTGAGCTGGATGGCTGATGCGGACCTGAAGGACGCCAGCGGTGGCACGGCGATCAGCAGCGCCAGCGGCACAACGCTGAGTCTGTATGGCACGGCCGAGCAGATCAACACCTACCTGGCGGCTGGCAGACTCAAGGCCAGCGGCAACGGCACGGTCAGCGCCACGCTCAATGGGGGCACTGCCGGCATCACAGGCGGAGGCGATGCGGCCAACATCCTGACGGTGAGCACAGTCACGGGGACGGCTTCGGCGGTCAGTCTGCCGACTCTGAGTCTTCCAGATAATTTTGTTGTCACGAACCAGGGCAATGTCATCTTTTCCACAAACGCCCTGGGTAGCAGCAGTACTGTTGTGCGTACCGTGGTCATCAATTCATCAGGAGGCCTGCTGCTTGCTTTGGCTGACGCTTCTGTTGGCCTGTCCTCTGATACAACCAATAGTTCAATTGCCCTGACTGGCACGGAGGCAGCGCTCAGTGCTTATCTATCAACATCGGGTCGGCTGAAGTACGTCGGTGCAACGGGTGCTTACCCGTTGACGGTCAGTGTCCAGTCGAAAGATGCCGATCAAAACATCTTGGCGTCTACCACCAAGGTGGCCCAACTGGTGACGAATTCGACAGTTTTCGAAGCAGCTTCACACGTCAATACAGGTGGGTCTTCACGGCCTGATAACTACACCGGTCGTTCTGCCGGTGGTGGTGGGGGTGGTGCGGGTTCTGCTGGCGCTGCAGGTGCAGCGGAGAGTGGCGGTGCTGGTGGTCAAGGCCTGATGTCAGCCATCACCGGCACCAATGTTTATTACGCTGGTGGTGGCGGTGGCGGTATTCAAAATGATGCAATCACGACCGAGGTCCCAGGTTTGGGTGGCGTCGGTGGTGGTGGCAACGGCAGCAACGTTGGCGATGGTGTTGCTGGCCAAGCCAACACAGGTGGCGGAGGTGGTGGCGCCGGTGCCGGAGGGACCAGTATTGGATTCGGTGGCGCTGGCGGGTCGGGCATTGTGGTGTTGCGCTATAAAACGGGCGACATCACGGCTACCGGTGGCGATGTCGACAGTACCAGTGTTCCTGGCTACACGATCCACAAGTTTTTGAATACGGGGGCTACCAACTTCGTCATCACAAATCTTGTTGCACCTGGGGTTGTGGTCGAGTTTCTGGTCGTGGGCGGCGGTGGATCGGGTGCCTCTGCCAAGACCAACGACGATGCCGTTGGCGGCGGCGGCGGCGGTGCCGGTGAAATGGTTGAAGGTCAGTTCACGGTTTTGTCGACACAAACACTCACGGTGACCGTCGGAAATGGGGGGGCATCTCCCTCAAGAACCTCGGTACTTGGTTCTGGTTCGGACGGAAATAACGGCGCTGCCTCAAGTATCAAGGGCGGCGATTTGAGTATTGAAGGTGCTGGTGGTGGTGGTGGTGGCAACTTTAATGGTGCTGGCCCCTCGGGTGGCGCTTCCTCCGGTGGGGCGGGCGGGCGAACCACAAATACTGCTGCGGCTGCAATCAAAAGGCCTGAGATCGCAAATCTTCCAACTTTCATTCCGATCAAGCCGAATGTTTCTACACAGTTGGTTGTGCCAGGCGTTGATCTTGATGATGGTGATCCCATCAATGAAAACAACATCACGCTGACATTGAAAGTTGGCTCTGGTGTGCTGGAAGCAACCTCTGCGAACAGTGTGACAGTCGGAGGATCAAGCTTGGCACGCACTTTGACTGGTACAGCGGCCAATCTGAAGTCCTTCCTGATGGATGGCGGGGTGACTTACACAGGCTCTGCTACCAGCCTTGGCTTTGAGCTTGCAAATGGGACGAACAAAGTCAGCGCAAGCATCTCGCTCTCCGAGTCTTCTGTGGCTTCGACCTATGGCAATGCGGGTGGTGCCGCGATGAACAACAACGTCACAGCCAATGCAGCCGGTGGCGGTGGTGGTGGCGCGGGTGGGAGCGGTGCTGCTGGAAGCACGGGTAACAAGGCTGGCGCAGGTGGTATTGGACTACTGTCCTATATCACAGGCAGTGCCAAATACTACGCAGCAGGCGGTGGTGGTGGCGCTGCTGGATCCAACGCTGCTGCGGGCTCTGGGGGATCTGGTATCGGAGGAAACGGATCGTTAAGTGGTGCGGCTTCTGCTGGCCTGGCCAATACAGGTAGTGGTGGTGGTGGCGCTGGTGGCGACGTGAACGTGATTGGCCAAGGCGGGGCTGGCGGCTCTGGTGTCGTCGTTCTTCGCTATGTTGACACGGCAGGGGGGATTGTTGCAGCAGGGGGCGTTGTGACGACCTTCATCGGTAACGGTGTCAACGGTGCCGTGGGAGTCAGTTACAAAGTTCATTCCTTTAACGCGTCGGATACTTTTGAAATCACGAGTGGCCAAGGTCTGGTCGAATACCTTGTCGTCGGCGGCGGCGGGTCGGGAGGCTCTGCACAAAACTACAGCGGAAATGGTGGAGGAGGTGCAGGTGAACTTCGTCTAGGGGCCTTCAGCGTGACGACCTCTGGTGACTATGCAATCACTGTAGGCGTTGGTGGTGTAGCGCCAGCAGCCAGCACTTCTGGTTCCTTTAATGGCACCAATGGAGCGGAATCTTCCATCTTTCGTCAGGGGGAGTTGTCTGTCGTTTCTCTGGGCGGCGGCGGCGGCGGTAAGTACGGCACAGCGGGCTTACAAGGTGGTTCTTCCGGTGGTGGAGGCGGAAGAACCGGCAGTGCGGGCGGGGCCAGATCTGCGGGGGCTGCCACCAGCACGCTCACTTCGCAACTGCGCCTGGAGTCTTTCACAACGCCGTTGATTGTTCAATTGCCGGCAAGTTTGTCTATCACAGCCAACACCGACAATGATTTGGTCTTCACCGGTGCAGACCTGGATGCCGGCAATGGCAATGCCAGCGAATCGCTGGTGCTCACGCTGAGCGTGGGCAGTGGTGCGCTCAGCGCATCGAGTGCGAACTCGGTGACCGTGGGTGGCACTGACAAGGCGCTGAGCCTGACGGGAACAGCGGCCAATCTCGAGGCCTATCTGCAGGCCGGCTTGGTCAAGTACAACGGCACTGCCGGGGCGCTGAGCCTGGGCCTGGTCCGAGCGGTAGCGCCTGGTGGGGCCCTGGTTGCCACCACCGTGGCCCTGCAGGGGCTGGCCAGTCAGGCCGCAGGTGGCAACGCCGTCGCGACGCTGGTGTTGCCGGCGACCTTGGTGACCACACCGGGCGTCACGATTGGGCTGCCGTTTGGCGGTGCGCCCCTGGCAGCTGCGGGGTCTGTGACGCTGAACTTTAGCGCGACTGGCGCAAGTCTGAGCTGGGAAGCTGACGGTGATTTGCGGATATCGAGCGCAGACGGCGCAGTGGCTGTGGCAGAGGGCACGGGTGCCACGCTGAGTCTTTACGGCACGGCCGCGCAATTGAACGCTTACCTGAGCGCAGGTAAAGTCAAGGCCAGTGGTGAGGGCTCGGTGAGTGTCACGCTCAATGGCTCTGCCTCCGGCATCCTGGTCGGCAACTCGGCGGGCAACACGATCAATGTGGGCACGCCAGCAGTGACAGCTGCAGCAGTGAGTTTGCCAGCACTGAATCTGCCGTCCACCATGGAGGTATCGACAAGCAACGGTCAGATCACACTGGCATCCGACGCTCTGGGCACAGGTGCTGATGTCACATTGTCTGCGCGTACCGTGGTGATTGCCACAAGCAGTGGCACGTTGTCAGCGATGGGCCTGGGCGCGGGTGTCTCGGCAACAGGTTCTGTCAGCGACGTCAGCACAATCACGATCACCGGCACCGAACAAGACCTGAGCACTTACCTGAGCACGCCTGGCAAGCTGGTCTTCAATGGCGGTGCTGGCAACTACACCTTGACGGTCAAGGTGCGAGCGTTGGATGGCACCCAGTTGCTGGCCGAGACGGCCAAGGCGATCAGTCTCACGGCTGTACAGCTTCCTGTTCTGGGCGCCAGCGGAACGGCCAGCGGTGCATCCGAACCTGTATTGACGCTGCCGGGCCATGTGATTGTTTTCCCCGACACCGAAAATCTGATACTGCCAGCCAACGTACTGGGCACAGGTGCGGATTTGCGAACCCTGGTAGTGACAGTCGGCAGCGGAACGCTGTCAGCAGATGCAGTCACAACGGGCGTGACGGTCTCTGCCGGCATTCAAGCTGGCAGCTCCTTGCGTTTGACCGGCACCCAAAGCACACTGAGCGACTACCTGTCCACAGCGGGCAAACTTCAGTGGACGACAACACCGGGTCAAACTTCGACCCTCACCATGACCGTTCAGGCATTGGACGATGATGGGGTGGTGACGTCGGCCAGCACGGGTCAATTGGCAGTGTCGACGCCTGCCCTTACCTTGTATGGCGGCGTGCCTGCCAACCCCGATGCAGCGCAGTCAGCCTTGTCCTTGTCTCTGCCTCAACGCATCGCGAAATCCTTGAGCGGGTCAACACCCTTGGTGCTGGTCAACCCGTTACCGGTGAATGCCGGGGTCGTGGTCTTGACCTTCACGGCGTCAGGCGGCGGCAGTTTCACCGCCGAGACAGATGCCGATGTAACGATCAACAACACCGACAACGTGTTGGTGCTGACAGCTGATGCTGCCGCGCTCAACAGTTATCTGGGAACGGCTGGAAATATCTCGGTCAGTGGCGCCGACAGTTTGCAGCTGCTGGCTCAGTCCGGTTCAGGTGGCAGCCTGCGCTCTGTCGCATCGCGTGTGGCACTGGATAACCAGACCATGGTCAGCTCGCCCACCTTGGCTGGCTTGCCACTGTCGTGGCCTGTGACCCCCAACACTGCTTCGGACTTGCACTTCAGTGGTCTGGTCCTGACGGGGCAGGGCAATTTGACGTTGACCATGAGCAGCGCAGGCAGTATCAGTGCCACAGCCCAAACCGAAGATGGTGTGTTGGTGGGCGGTACGACACAAGCCCTCACCCTGACTGGCACAGCCAGTCAGTTGGCCGCGTTCATGACGGCTGAGGGGCGCATCAGCTATACCGGCTCAGCTTCCGCATTGACGCTCAAGCTGGCCGATGCGGTGGGCAATTACGCCGCAACCAGCATCGATTTACAGCCACCCGTACAACCTGCATTGACAGCAGTCACTGGCGCAGGTTTGAATTTGGTCGCCGAAGTGGTGTGGACTGCCGGCAGCGCGGTACCCGTGCCATTTGGCAGTAACACACTGAGTGGTCTGGCGGCTGACGACAGTGTGAGTCTCTCGCTTGAAAGCACTGGCAGCACCACGCTGCAGTGGGATGCGGATGCCGATTTGAACCTGCTGCAAGGCAGTGGTACAAGCTTGACGCTTTCTGGCACTGTCGCTGAGATCAATGGCTGGCTGGCCGGTGGCACGCTGCGAGCAGCCGGTGGTGCAGGTGCTTTGCAGTTGAGCGTGCTCGCCCAGGGTGTGAACACTGTGGGCGCGTTGGCGGTCAATGCCAGCGTTGCCAGCAGCGGTGCACAAGCTGCGCCGCAGCTCAAACTTCCATTGAACTGGGACCTGCCTGCCAGTGTCCCCGCTCATCTGCGCCTGGGGTCGGATGCCATCACGGGCAACGGCAACCTGACGCTGACGCTTCAAACGTCCTCTGGCGCACTCAGCTTGCAAGGCGATGTCAGCGCCCTGGCACCCACGGGCTCAGGCACCGCCACCGTGAGCCTGAGTGGCACAGCCGATGCGCTCAATGCCTATCTGTCCTCAGGCCAGTTGCAATACAACGGCGGGGATGCCACTTTGACGGCCCGCTTGCAGCGCCAAGGCAGCAGTGCGCCCGAAGTGCAGGCCGTGTCCACCCTCGACACAGCGATCACGCCGAGCGTTGCGCCCACATTGGCGTTGCAAGTGCCGGGCAGCTTGCCTTTGTTGGGCGAGCCCGCTGCCTTGATGCTGGGCTCGGAGGTGCTCACCGCAACTGGCTTGACAGGCAACGTCACGATGACGATGGTGCCAGTCAAACCCAGCGCAGGTGGCTGGGTGATCAAGACAGGTGGCGTCGCTTCTGTCAATGACGCGGGCCACTTGGTACTCAGTGGCACGGTGAGTCAGATCAACACTTGGCTGGCGGATGCAGGCAACTTGGCCTGGAGTGGCCAGGCTACCGCAGTGCAGGCGACCGTTACGGGAGGCCAGGCGCAAGCCCAGGCCCAATTTGACCTGGCCAATGCGGTGCCTGGCGTGTTGACGCTCAGCACGCAAACGGCACCTGTTCTCAGCGGGCCTGTGCTGCGCGGCATGCAAGTGGTGGGCAACTTGGTGATCACCAATGACTGGCTGACCCAGCAGGGTCTGACCACAGGCGCAGCCCTCAAGCTTCAGGCCACTGGAAACATCACTTGGCAGGCCACAGGCGTTTCGCTGGACAGCATTGAATTGCAGGCCGGTGGCGCTTTGCAGGTGCAAGGTGTGTTGGCTGCCACGCGCGTGCAATTGAGTGCAGCGACCCACATCACTGGCACTGCCACGGCGCAGGTACTTGCCGAGCAACTGAGTTTGAACACGCTCCATGGCGATGTGGGCACAGCCAGTGTGGCTTTGCGCATTGATTTGCAAGGCAGCGCAGCCAGCCTGAGCGGCCAGGTTCGGGGTGCGGCTTACCTCACGGAGCTCAGCGACGACTTATTGCTGAAGCGTTTGCGGGTGAGCGGCCTGGCATCCTTGAGTACGCTCAGCGGCAGTATTTTGGGCGTTTCGCAGGCCGGTTTTGCCGATCTCCAGGCGGACAGTGTGGAACTGGTGTCCAGTGCCGAAATAGGTGCTGAAGACGATGCGCTGGTGCTGAGCACGCTCGGCCTGTCGGCAACGGGCGTGGGCCAGGTGTTGATCGATACCCAAGGCGCAGTGTCTCTGAATGCCTTGGTGGCCAGCGGTGCCAATGCTGTGGCCAGTGTGAATGCACGTGGCAACCTGGCCTTGGCAGGCACCCTCTACAGTGCAGGCAGTTTGAGCTTGAACACACGTGGCGAGCTGACGCAAAGCGTTGACAGCGTCGTCACAGCCGCAGGCACATTGAGCCTGCAAAGTGTGCGCGGCAGCATCACGCAGGCCGCAGGCGCCAGCTTGACTGGACAAGGCGTTACGCTGGACGCCGGTGCCGGCATGGCGCTGGGCAGTGTCAGCGCGGGCACGGGCCTGCTGAGCCTGACCGCGCGCGCCGGCTCGCTGACCGATGCCGACACCACTGACAGCACCGACTTGAGCGGCGCAAGCGTCTGGATCAGCGCCAGCGAGTCCATCGGCGAGAACTTGCTGGCCGGTGGACGGGGGGGCGAGGGCGGCTTGGCCACCAATGCGCTGGACCTCAACACGGCAACCGTGTCGGCGGTTTCTGCCGGCAATATGCGTTTGGCCAACAGCGGCAGCCTGACGGTGGGCAGCATCAGTGGCAGCGTGGGTTTGGTCAGCCTCGCAGGTGGCGGCATTGCACTCACGGTACAAGGCGATCGTCTGACGATTGCAGCAGATGCACAAGTGCATGCGGTACAGGATGGAAAGATTGCGCTGAGCGTGGGCAATCTGGATGGCACTTCGGTGTTGTCCATCGAAGGCTTGGTGCATGCCGACCAAGGCGGCGTGAATCTGAGTGCCGATGAATCGGTGGATATGGTGGCTGTGGGTGACACGCCATTGGCCATGACCGAGCGTGTGCGCACCCTGGGTGATGTGTTGGTGACGGCGGGCAACGGCCTGCGCATTGTGAATGACCAAGGGGATGACGCAGCGGGTCGCTATGGCCGCAGCGATTCGCCCGGTGTGCTCCGCATCGAGGGCAACCAGACCATCGCCGCCAACCAGCGCTTGGCGTTGCAGCTGAGCAGTGAGGATGACCAACAAAATGACCGATTGATGGTCAGTGGCACGCTGAAGCTGTCGGCTGCCAGTGCCATCGATGTCACACTGGCCGAAGGGCTGACGCCACGCTTGGCCCGCAGTTACGGCCTGATCGAAGCCGGCTCGGTGGTGGGGCACTTTGGTTCAGGCACCGGCTTGTTTGGTTTTGACGACGGCAGCCTGTTGTTGCAACTGACACCGGCCATCGACGCGGACAGCGAAGCCGAAGTGGGCTTAGGCCTGGAAGTGGTCAGGCGTCCGGCGGCCGACATGCTGCGCATCAGCGCACACAGCACGGCCGACGAGGATACGCTGGGTAACTTCTTTAATTCGCCCTACTTTGGCGAAGGCAAGACCTATACCGCTGGCATGACAGTGCAGGCGGCCGATTTCCTGACGGTGGATGGGCAGTTCACCCTCGCCACCAGTCTCCAGGATATCAGTGTGTCCAAAGGCGGCACGGTCGCGGCCCGCAGCTGGGTGATTGGCGGCAACAACCTGGATGCGTTTGTGGGCTTGAACGGCCCCTACCGTTTGGACACCAACCACGACGGCAGCTTGTTGGACGAAACGCCCAACATGAGCGCCGCTGGTTTCGAGCTGACTGGCCTGGACCTGGGCCTGGCTTTGTTCCAGGACAGTGCCAATGCGAGCAACAGCGCAGCGCGCAGCTGGCTGAGCCTTGCAGCCACCGCAGCCCAGGCCACCCAGGTGGGCTTACCCCTGGTGGACATTCGGGCTGAGGACTTGAAACTCGAAATCAACGTGGGCAGCGATGGTTCGGTGGTGGATTACAGCACCGAGATGCTCGTGGCCACTGGCGGCAGGCTAGCCGTTGGCACGGCCGATGAGCTGATGACGTTGGACTTCGAGGCCAGCCAAGGCACATTGGTGCGTGCTTCTGGTTACCTGGAGGTGGAAGTCGACGGCTTCTTCTCCGTGGCCGGCAATCTGGGCTTTGAAAAGTCCACCCGCGCTGTGACCCTGGCTGACGGCAGCGAACTCGATGTGGATACCTTGAGTTTTGGAGGACAGAACCTGCGCGCATTTGCTGGGGTCAATGGCCCGTATTGGCAAGACGGCAATGGCGATGGCGTCATCGATGAAGCTGAAGTGAATTCGGCAGCGGTTGGCATGGCGATGAACGAGGTGAGTTTTGCGCTGGTGCTGGCTGATGCAACTGCCGAATCTGAAGCTGGGCAGGGCTTGCAATGGACCGCCTTGAAGGCCCAGGCCGGCAGCATCGCATTTGTGGGCGTGCCCGATGTCACACTGACCGCACGCGACCTGGCGGTGGACATCAACCTGGTCAGCGGCGTGGACGCCAAGTTTGATGCTGACTCCAAGGTGATTGATTTCTCAGCCAATGAAGAAGGCTTCAAGGTTGTGACAGGCACCCAAAAAACGCTCACACTCGACATGGCTGGTGAAACGGGTCAACTGTTGCGAGCCAGTGGCACCATGGACATGCGGGTTGGTGACTTCTTCCAGTTCACCGGTTCGATGGGCTTGGAGCGCCGCGCACAAGAAGTGACACTGGCCGATGGCACCAAGGTACAGACCGAGATGCTCAGTGTGGGTGGCACGGACCTCAGCGGTTTTGTTGGTCTGGGACCTTATGGCGCCGACACGAACGGCAATGGCCAGTTTGAAGCCAGCGAAGTCAACCCCGATGCCAAGGGCTTGGGCGTGCGCGATGTGGAGTTTGGCTTGGCCATCTTCAACGGCAAAGCCGCTTACGAAGATACGCAGTGGCTGGCGATGACCGGCTCGGTAGGCGGTGTGGACCTGATGCTGGGCTTGCCCGATGACTTGAAACTGCAGGTATACAACTTGGGCGTGGACCTGAACACGGTGCGCCATGAAGCCTCTGTTGTTGCCGCACCTCAGGTGCAGGTGACAGGCGCTATCACAGTGGATGCCAGTCAGACCTCTGCGCTGGTGTTGGGTGAGGACGTGTTGGGTGAAGGGACTGAAACCCTGAGCGTGACACTGAGCCTGTTGGACGTCAGTCGCGGCAACCTGTCGCTGGGCGATATTGACCTGTCCCTTGCGAGTGCCTTGCCGTTGTCGCGCACGGCAGCGGAGAACATCGCGCAAGTCAGCTCGCTGATCGTTTCGGGTGCGTTTCAAACAGGCGATGTGATTGTGCTCAGCGGCATCAGCGATATGCCCTTGGCTTACACCGTGATCGACGAGGATTTGCAAGCTGAGCAAGGTGTTGGGATCAGTCTGGAGCAGGCACTGTTCAAGATTGCTGCCAAGCTGCGTGACTTGATCAACGCGAACGATTCGCAAGCCACTGTGGTGGCCAGCGGCACGGGTGCTGTGATCCAGCTCGAAGCCAAAGACAACAGCACGGATGGTGAATTCAAGATTGAAGTCACTGTGAGCGGGCTGGCTGATTTGTTGCGTATCGACAGTGTTTCAGCCACCCAAGACAAAATCAAGGGCTTGACCCTCATCGGCAAAGCCGTTGCCTTGAGCAACTTCTTTGACGCACACGGTGCCGATACCGGCCTGCACTACAGCACGCTGATTTCCAATGGTCAGGTACTGGATTTGCGCGTGGAGGGCGAGGGCGGCATGACCCAGGCGGAGCTTTATCTCTCTGCCGGACCTTTGGGCACAGGGGATGTGGCACAACTCGGCTATGCCGAAGTGCAACCGGTCATCGCGGCTTTGTCGTCCAAGGCATGGATCACCGTGGGTGCGCCCAGCGAATTGGTATTTGACACAGCAGCGTTCTCGGTCGTGGGATCTGCGTCATCGGACCCCTTGCTGACCCTGAGCCTGAGTGTTTCTGCACCGAGTTCGGACAACACGCCTCTGGGGGAGCTGACTGCAATCGCCGTTGCTTCCGATGGTGTGGTCGTCGGTGGCAACGCGCAGGCCCTGACGCTGACGGGCACAGCTGCGCAACTGGAGACTTTTGTCAAGTCCGCAGGCAAGTTGGTGTACACCGGGGAACGGGTCTCGCTGAAAGTCAGTTTGCAGCTGGCCAGCAGCCAAACGGCATCTTCATCGGTGAATGTTGTTTTGGCCCAAAATCAGGTCATTGACTTTGCGGGCGATCAAGCCATTGCAGTGGCCACAGGCACTGGCCAGGCGCTTCAACTCACACACGAGGGTGCACGCGGAGAGTTGATGCGCGCCTCGGGTGGCATGCAGTTGTCCCTTTCAGGCTTTGTGCATGCAGGTGGCACGCTGGCGATTGAAAAGTCATCGCAAAACGTGGTGTTGGCCGATGGCAAGTCTGTGCAAACTGACATGCTGACGGTGGGGGGATCCGACCTGCAAATGTTTGTGGGTGTCGGCGGTCCTTACCGCTCAGACAGCAATGGCGATGGGCTGGTCAACAGCGACGATGACAGCAACGGCAATGCCATTGGCTTGTCGGCTGTGGGCGGTGATTTTGCCCTGGGCCTCTTCTATGAAAAGACGCTGAGCAGCCCACGCAATTGGGTGGCTCTGCAAGCCTCACTGGACGAAGTGGCGATGGTGGGTGTGCCCGGCCTCACGGCTGTCGGCCATGACATCGCAGTGGCCATCAACCTGGTCCAGGGTGCGACTGTGGGCGATGCGGCCAACACGCAAGTGATTGACTTTGCAGCCAAGCCTTTGGAAGTGTCAACCGGATATGACACCACGTTCACTTTGGACATGGCGGGCAGTCAGGGGCAGTTGATCCGTGCCAGTGGTGGATTCGAGCTGAACCTGGGTGACTTTGTGTATGTCAACGGGACATTGGGCCTTGAAAAATCAGCCACCACGGTGACGCTGGCCAATGGCACCGAGGTGCTGGTGGACAGCCTGACGGTGGGCGGTGCCCAACTCAACGCTTTTGTGGGTGTGGGCGGCGCTTACCATGTCGACAGCAACTACGACGGACTGATCACAGGCGAAGACTCGCCTAACGCATCGGCCCGTGGGTTTGTATTGACCAACGCCGAGTTCGCCCTGGCGCTGCTGAATGCGCAAGATGTGACAGTGCAGGCCAATGACAGTGCGGCACTCAAAAAACTCAAGCAAGACACTCTCAGCTCAGGCGGCTTGAGTTGGATGGGGCTGGAGGTTTCGGCCGATCAGGTGGGGTTTGTGGGCGGTGATGCTTTGACCGTCCAAGCCAAGAACTTGCTGGTGGAAGCCAACCAGGTATTTGGTGTCAGCGGCGCACAAGACGCAAGCCAATGGGTGGTGGATTTTGACGCCCAATCGATGGATGTGCTGACGGGGACAGGTACGACCCGCTCACTGGATGTGGACGGCGATAAAGGTCCGCTGATTCGCGCGACCGGTTCCGTCGAGATCGCGCTGGGCGACTTCTTCTATGTGGGAGGCGATCTGGGCTTTGAGAAGTCCACCCGTGATCTGGTGCTTGAAGACGGGAGCACAGTCAGCAACGATGTGATGACGGTGGGCGGCAGCAACTTGCAGGCCTTCGCCGGCATTCATGGTGGTCCGATCAGAGACACCAACGGCAATGGACAAATCGATGCTGAAGACTTGCCAGGCCTGGATGCGGTGGGTTTCTCGCTTTCTGGCGTGGGGTTCTCGCTGGTCATTGCCAGCGAACGTGAAGTGGTGCGCTCGGCTTTGCAACTGGATGTGGCATGGCAGGATGTGGCAGTCTCTGAGACTTTGCAGGTGGCTGTGGCTGCAGGCGATGATGAAACCGCAGACGCTGGCATTTACCTTTCGATCGATGGTGGTCAAACTTGGACACAGTCCACAGCCCCGACCAGTTTGGCCTATTCCTCGGTGACTGTGTCTTCCGATGGCAAAACCGTTGTGGCTTCGGTGCGGGACGGCGGTATTGTTCGGTCGACAGATGGTGGCGAGACTTGGGTGACCACGGGCGCGGTCAGTGATCGCTACACCGATGTGGCCTTGCTCGACAACGGCGTCTTGATCTCGCTGGATGCGCAACGTCTGCGGGATATGTCCGTGTTGACTTTGTCCGGCGCAGTCAAGGTGGGCGATGTCGTCGCAATCAGGGTGGATGGTTTGCCACAGGTTCAGTACCGTGTGGTGGCCGCTGATTTGAAGCAAGGCAGCACCCAACTGAGCAACGACAAGGCGTTGGCTAATGTGGCGCTCAAACTCCGTGACCTGATCAACCGTCTGCCTGGCAGTCAGGTGCAGGTGACAGCCAGTGGCAGTGCCTTGATCTTTGCTGCCAAAGCCGGCAACGAAGGTTTTGGCGGGATTCAAGTGGGCGTGCGATCTGCAGGCTTGAAGCTCACAAGCACGCAAGAGGCTGGCCTCAAGCAAGCGCAAACCGATGCCCTTTGGCTGGACGGCAACTATGCTGTGGGCGATGTGATCACGCTCAAGGGCATCGCCAAAGGCGATGTGATGTACAAAGTGGTTGCCAGTGACCTCAAGGTCGATGGCAAGGCCGATGGTGGTTCGGCCAGTGCTGCGCAAACCATTGCCAACCTGACGGACAAACTGCTCAAGCTTGTCGCTGCAGCGGACGGCGTGACAGTCAACGTCAGTGGCTCGGATGGTTTGCTGGTATTCAAAGCCAAGGCAGAAAACACCACGTTCTCACTGAACGCCACAGAAACATCGGTCAAGGGAAGCTTGCGCCAGACTCACGCCGACATGTTGACCGGTTTGCTGGGTACCGTGCGATTGGCCGCTGGTGCAGCAGGCACATGGGCTGATCAGGCCGATTACAGCGGTGTGGACAGTGCCAACTGGTCGGCCGTCGCCGCCTTTGGTGATGGCCAGCAGGCCCTGGCGGCTTCAGGCTGGACCAATGGCATGGGCGCGCCTGGTCGTTTGTGGTGGATTGATTTGGCCAGCGATGGGGGCAGGCCGGCCACGCATTGGGTGGATATCACCCGCAACGCACCCGAAAACTACAACTGGACAGCAGTCGCTGCCAATGATGGTGTTCCCGCCAAACCTGGCGTTGAATCAGTACCGGCTGGCCAGCGCTTGATCGCCGCCGCCGCGGGAGGCGGTGCGGTCTATGTGGCCAATACAGCCGATCCAGACTGGACCTGGACACCCGTGCTACCCACTGGCGAGTGGTCATCGGTGGCGGTCTCCGACGATGGACAAACCCTGGTGGCGAGTCAGCGTGACGGCGGTGGTGTGATTCAGATCTCCAGTGATGGCGGTGCCAACTGGCGTGAAGTCACCGGTTCTGCGGGCCTGGATTGGCGCTCTGTCGCTATCAGTTCCGATGGTCAGAAGGTCACTGCCGTGGCCAAGGGGCAGGGTATCTACAGCTTCACGGTGGTCAATTCGGTGGCTCAGGCCACCCGCGTTGCGCTCGAAGCCAACGCGAGCGCAGCGCGACTGGTGGGCGTGCCAGATGTGACCATCGCCGTGCGCGATGTGGGCGTGAGCATCAACCTGGCCGATGCCGCAACTGATCGTGTGATCGACTTCGCGTCCTCGGACTTCTCGGTGCTGACCGGACCGAACAGCTCGCACCGGATGTCCATGGATGGAGCCAACCACGAAATGCTCAGCGTCAGCGCTGGCGTGACGATTGAACTGGCCGACTACGTCTACCTCGATGGCACCGCGGCCTTCGAAAAACGCAGCGATACCGTGACACTCACCGATGGCACCGAGGTGAACGTGGATGCCTTGACTGTCGGCGCAGCGAATGTGAGCGCCTTTGCAGGCCTGGGTGGCGCCTACCGCACCGACACCAACGCCGATGGCGTGGTCGATGACAGCGACTTGCTCAATCCCGAATCAATGGGCTTCTCGCTCAGCAATGTGAACTTTGGCATGGGTTTGTTCTATGCCCAGTCTGGTGATACCCCCAGCGCGCTGGATGGCGCTCGCTGGCTCAGTTTGGCGGTTCAAGCCGGTGCGGTTGAGGTGGTGGGGCTGCCCGCACTGACCCTGTCGGCCACCCAGTTTGGCGTGTCTGTCAACAAGGTCTACAACCTGCAAAATGGCCTCGACCCCGCGACCCGTGTGATTGACTTCTATGCCACCGACAGCGAAAACCTGAATACCCAAGGTTACGCTGTGCGCACCGGCCCTGATAGCGAAATCATGCTGGAGATGGATGGCGATTTAGGCCCCATGCTGCGTGTGCAAGGGGTGGTGTCGGCGCAAGTAGGTGACTTCTTGTCGCTCAGCGGTGCAGTGAGCTTTGAGCAAAGCACCCGCACGCTGACCCTGGATGAAAAAGCCGACGAGGTTCAGCGTTTGTCTTTGGAAGCGAGTTCGCGTTTGCAGCCAGCGGTGGATCCCACCAAGGCATCAGGTTACCGCCTGCAGTTGCAAGTAGGTGACATCACCTACACCACAGCCAACTTGGCGCGAGACGACAGTGCCCAAGCAATCCAGGATGCCCTGAATGCCGAATTGATGGGCAGTGGTGGTTTTGTGACGGGCTCGGGAACCCATGCCGATGGCATGCAAGTGGACACCTTTGCCCTGACTGGACGTTATGCCTTGGGCGACATCCTGAACCTTCAAGGCCTGACACCCAAGACGCTCAGCTACACCGTTGTCGCCAACGACTTGACGGCAGATGGCAAGGGTTCTGCCAACAGAGCCTCTGACGCGCAAGTGCTGCTCAATGTGAGCGCGAAACTGCGTGATTTGATCAATGCCGACGCACAATCCAAAGTGGTTGCCAGCACTGGGTCCAACGTGCCGGTGCTGTGGCTGACGGCCAAGAGCGAGACTCCCACCTTCAAACTTGAGGTTGAGAAGCTCGGCCAGACTGCGTCTGTGGTGGTGGCACACCAAGCCACATCGCAAGCGCAATCCGAAGCGTTCAAGCTTTCGGGGACCTATTTGGCAGGCGACACGATCCGTCTGGAGGGCTTGGCCAGTCGGACCATGTCATACACCGTCTCGGCCAAAGACCTGGCCTTGAACACGCGTGGCAAGTCAGGTGAAGAACTGGCTGCGCAGATTCGCAACAACATCGCCGGGAAATTGCGTGCACTGATCAATGGCGCACCTGGCGGCAAGGTCTACGCATACGGGGATGCAGACATCATCACCCTGACAGCGCGCACTACAGGAACGGCCGGCGCCTTTGTGATGACGGCATCGGTTCAGCAGGTCGGACTACCCCGACCCCAGCCGATAGAGCTTCTCTCGCAACGCGCCAGTGCAGCAGGCACGGCAGTGGCGCAGCGCGAATTGTTGCTGCTCAGCGGTCAATACGCGGTGGGCGATGAGGTGGTGTTGTCGGGCGTGGCCACAGAGGATGTGGTGTACACCCTGATGGCCGAAGACTTCAGCGCGGCTGGCAACGGATTTGGTGGCCCAGCTTCTGATTACCAAGTGGCGCACAACGTGGCCGAAAAACTCAAGCTGGCGTTGGCGAATGCTGAAGGTGCAATCGCCACGGCGACTGTGGAGGGCGCATTTGTCAAGTTCACGGGCAAGACGGGGGGCGTGAAGTTCAACCTGGGCGTGAATTTGCCAGCTTCGGCTTCCATGTTCCTCAGTCATGCCGCACGCGATGATTTTGACATTCGCTTCACGGGGTCACTGGCTGGTCAGGATATGGACATGCTCAAAGTCCTGGCGTCCAGCAACAGCAGTTGGGGCAAGACGGTCAGCCAAGTGGCGCAAGAGCAGCAAGGCGGCGTTGCCTTGACGGTGCAAAGCCATGTGCTGGTCATTGGCGGTTCCGATATTGATGCGCGCGTGACCACTGGTACGGACGCTTCGGCCATTGGCCTGGAGCTGACCGGTTTGTCCTTGGGCATGGCATTGGCGAGCCCAACGGATACGACAGATTCACGCAGTTGGCTGACGCTCAAAGCCCATGCCAACAAGCTGGCCGTTCTGGGAACAGACGCGATGGGGCTGTCGTTGACAGGCACCGATTTGGGGTTGCAATTCAACATCGGCCTGGGCACCACAGCAGAAGGTGTGGCCAACACCAGCACGGTGGATTGGAGCAAATCCAATATTGCCATCCGACCCACCGCCACCACAACGCCGGTGATCTTGGACCTCGCAGGCAATGTGTTCGAAGTCGAAGGCACCATGGACCTGGCGTTAGGCCAAACCTTGTCAGCCTCTGGCACGGTCGTTTTGTCGCGTCAGGCCATGGATGTGACCGTGGCCGGTCGGACCGAGGCCGTCAAGGGCTTCTTCCTGGGTGCGTCGAACGTGGCGGCCACAGTGCAAGGCATTGCGGTTCAAAACGCAGGCTTGGCCCTGGCCCTGTTGCGTCCCGCCGATCCGGCACCTGGTGATACCCGCAGCTGGATGGCTGTCAGAGCCAATGTCAGTTCGATCAAACTGAACGCGGCGCAGCTTGGTTTGCCAGGTGATCTGCTGGACATCGAAACCCGCAATCTTGCGCTGGAGATGAATCAGGCGATGGGTTACCACGGCAGTGTGGCCAACACCCAGGTCATGGATTTGGGCCTCAGTGGCACAGGGCCGACGGCCATCGACCGCGGACTTCAAGTGCGCACCGGCACGGACACGAGCAGCAAACTGGACTTCACGGAGGCTTCGGGTGAGTTCATGCGACTGGCCTTGGATGCCACCCTCAACATCAGCGATGTGGTGAGTGTGAGCGGCACCTTTGGTCTGGCAGCCTTGGGCTTGCGAGGTGCCACTCTGGACAACGGCAGTCGCCGTAATTTGCGTACCACGCTCTTGACCGCCCAAGGGGTCGACATCGCGTTGGGCAAAGGCGCTGGGACCGATGCGTTTGTGGGCGTGTCGCTGCAGGATGGCAGCATTGGCCTCGCATTGTTGCAAGACCCCAGCAGTGGTGGCAGCTTCATCGGAGTACAAGCCGCGGCAGCACAAGCCAGCCTTGAAGGTGTGCCCGGTTTGACCTTGAATGGTTCGGGCATGACGCTGAGCCTGAACATGGGGCCTGGGGCAGGTCCCTTGCAAGGCCGCGTGGTCGACTTCAGTCAAGGCGACATCGACGGCAACGGCAGTGCGGATGGCAGCACACCCTTGATTTTGAAGGGGAAGGCGGTGGCCAATCTGGACGCCAAGACAGCGCAGATTCAAGCCGAAGGCACGGTCACGCTGGCCTTGCGTGCGCCCGATGCGGCACCAGAATCGACGCCCTTGGTCTCAGGCAGTGCCACCATGCACATTGAGCAATTGGGTGCCGGACCGATGAAAATCGGCGCCACAGGCTTGAAGGCCACGGTCAATGTGGCCGGCCAAAGCGCAGGCGTGGTGGACGGCCAGATGGGTCTGATCTTGCCGGGTCAGGGCTTTGCTTTGGATTTGCAAGCGACCTTGAGCTTGCCGATTCCAGGCATGAAAGGCGTGGCGCTGATGGGCGACGTGAACCTGGCCATGAACCGCACAGGCACCGCCTTGAACCAGACCGTCACGGTGGGCGGACAAGACGTGACAGTGCGTTTCGGTCGTGCGGCAGATGTGACCGAATTTGCCATCACCAACCTTGATGCGTCATTAGGCGGTGTGTTGAGTGACTCGCTCATGAGTTTGTCCAAAGAGATGAACAAGGCCAATGCCTATCTGCTGGCCGACGAAGACTTGCCGTTGATCGGCCAGTCGCTGGAAGATTTGTTGCATATCTCTGGCACCCTGAGTCTGGGTCAGCATGTCATGGATTACCTCCATCAAGACAGCACGGCCTTTGGCACTTTGGGTGTGCCCACCGTGCGCGGCTTGCAGGCTTACTTGAAGACCCATTGGCAAGCGGGCAGTAACGGCACCGAAGGCTTGCGCTTTGACCTCACCCAGTCGGGCTTGCGCTTTGGCTTCACCGGCGAAGTGAACAACCAGTTGCAAGATGTGGCCCTGAATCTGGAAGGTGCCTTGGGACAAGTGGGCGTTGGTCTCAATGGACAGATGCTGGTCGATGCCAGCTTCCAGGCTGCGCTGGACTTTGACTTCAAACTGGACTGGTCGCAAGGCCTGGCCGCCAACCTCGACTTGCGCAAGCTCAGTTTTGACGGCAGTTTGTCTGCACAAGACGTGATCTTGAATGCCAGCTTGGGCCCTGTGGGGGTCAGCATTGGACGTGTGGATGATCCAACGGTCAACGGTGTGGCTGGCCAAAAATGGCAACGTGGCAGCCTGGACGCAGCGCTCTCGGGCGAGTTGAGTTTTGTCAATGGCAAATTGACAGTCAATGCACCCGCGAGCAAGAACCATTTTGATCTGAGTCTGCCGATTTACGCCAGCCTGGCGGGCATTGACTTGACGGCTGATCCTGAGCTCACGCCCATGGTCACCATTTCTGCGAGTCCCCTGGAAGGAAAATACGAGGTCGATGCTCAGAACCTGACGCAGCTGGCCAACTTCAGCAAGATCAGTGTGGCTGACCTGATCACGGCTCTGCCCAATATGCTGGCCTATTTGCAGAGCATCGATGTGGACCAATTGGGCTTGTCCAATTTGCCGTTCATCGAACAATCGGTTGGCGAGTTACTCGACGTGGCTTCGGTGTTCCAAACCCAGGTGCTGGACAAGATTGACTTCAATCGTCCAGTCACTTTGTGGACCCCAGCAATGGGCGAGACAACCAAAGCCACAGGTCTGCTGTCTGCACAAGCCAGTGACACTTCGAATTTTGCAATCACTCAGGGCTCAGCCTCTTTGACGGGGAAAGCGGGTCAGTTTGCGGCCTCGATGCAGGGATATTGGGTGACCGTCAACGGCTTTACCGCCAAAGGCGAAGCTCGCAGTGTGACCACACAGATCACATCGGTAGCCAAGGATGGGGGACGTCTGAGTGTCTCGAGCAACTTTGCCGAAGACCTTCAGGACGTCAGCTACACCGTGCACCAGGAGGCACAAAAAATCCAAACGGTGGATGAGTTTGTGGCGACCCTCAACAAATCCGGTTTGTTTGGCAACCGTCAAGTCACGTTTGATAAAGAGAGTGGCGACTTGCGTGTGCCCATTCACTTTGCCGGTGACCTGGCCAATGTGGAAACGCCCATCAATCTGGGCCTGGGCACTGACAGCCCGATCAGCCTGAGCACCTCGGCCACAGGCTCGGTTGGGGTGGACATCGACGCTGGCTTCGATTTGATTCTGGAACTCGGCGGCAGCAACTTTGGTTTGGCCATCGACAATTTCTCGGCCAGCGCTGGGGTCACCCTGGCTGTGACGGACTTGACCGTCGCGGCTCAAATGGGTTTCCTGGGCCTGCAAGCCGGCGGCACAGGCACAGATTCGGGTGTCTCGCTGAACGCCCAAGCCTCCATCGGTCTGGATCGTACACCTGATGCAGCAGGTGGCGCACGCTTTGACTTGTCGGAACTGCTGTCCAGCGAAGCCTTGAACAGCATCACGGTGAATGTCTCCGGCGATGCCAAGGCCAGCCTCAAAGGCCTGTCCGTCAAAGCGGGCAGCGCAAGCTTGTCGCTGGACAAGGACCTGGAGCTGGGCTTGTATGTGCAAGACCTGTTGAACTGGCGTGAGGTGGATGTGCATACCTCGCCCTTCAACTTGCAGGAATCTCTCGCCAATGGCAGCGTGGCCAAGGGGGCCGTTGTTGTGGTCCTGCCGGACTTGGGGAGTTTGCTGGATGTGCGCAACCTGACTTTTGGCGACCTGGTTGAAGCGGTGCGCTTTGGTTTGCAAACCATTGATCAGATGGCCGCAGACCAGCCGTTCTACACAGCCCAATTGCCTATCGTCAACAGTTCCTTGTCGCAATTGATGGTGCTGGGTGACACATGGTTAGGCCACTTGGACGCCGTGCTTGATGACCCCGTCGCTGGCTTGGATGAGGCAGAACTGGCCATTGAGAAAGCCTTGGGCTTGCCGGAAGATTTGCTGGACCTCAGCATCGACATTGACACGGGCAAACTGTATCTGGACGTCAAGCTCACGCTCGACTACAGCGATGAACTGGGCCTGAATTTGGAGCTGAAGGATTTGGCCAAGATTGCGGGCATTGATTTGCCTGCCGACTTTGGATCCTTCCTCGATGCTTCTGGTAAAGGCAACGTTGCGCTGGCGGTCGGTGCCGATGTGCAATTGCGCCTGGGACTGACCTTGCCCAAGGCGGGCGGCCAAGCTCCGAGCATTGCGCTTGAAGATTACAACGCCACCACGCAAACCGGGACACGCCTGGCCTTGACAGCCAGCATGCTGGCGAAGGATGTGGACCTGAACTTCAAGGTCGGTCCCCTGGAGATGGGCGTCAAGGGCGGCCAGGTGGTGATGGATGCCGATGGTCAATTGTCTGCGCCAGAGAATGGCGTGGCGGTCCAAGAGAGCCCGGCATCTTTGACGGTGACCTGGGTGGACGGTCAACCTGTGGTTAACACACTGGGGGCTTTTGACATTTTGATGCCGCTGTCTGCCAAAGTGTTTGGCAAGGAGATCAAGATTGGCCAAATGCAGGTGTCGACCAACCCAGAATTGAAAGGTGAGGGCCTGGCTGCTTTGGCCAGTGAATTGGTGGGTACGGCTTCCGCGGATGCGCCCAATGCGCTGGTGGTGAAGTTGCCAGACTTCGACCTGGCTGCGGCAGGGAAGAACACCTTGATGCAGTTGCTTTATGACCCGACCAATGTGCTGGATGGTGTGGACTTGGGCTTGAGTGCTGTTCAGGACTTGTTCCAAAGCAGTGTGGCCGTGGATTTGCCGTTCATCGGGACGGGCTTGGCCAACACGGGTGCCTTGATTGCCAATTTGCGTTCTGGCTTGCTGCAAGACCTGCGTGAAAAGCTTTCGGGCGAGGGCAAGCCAGTTGAGTTGATTCGCGAAGAAATGTTCAAGGTCTTCAACGGCCTGGGTATTTTGCAAGACCAGGACGGTGCCGAGGGCATCACGGAAGACGACATCTCTGTGGGCTTCTATGGCGTGAGTGGCAATTTGGTGTCCACGTGGCGCCCGGGCCGCCCCTTGCCTGTGGGTGGTGTGGACTCCATTCGCTTTGACATGAACCTGGGCGGTCGCATTCTCAGCACGGGTCTGGACCTGCCGCTGAACATTGACTTGCCGGGCTTTGCACTGGACGTCAACGGTGGCTTCTCGCTGGCTGCGGATTGGCAGTATGACTTCGGCTTTGGCTTGTCAGTGACCAAGGGATTCTTTTTGGACACCAACACGGGCGCTGATGCCGATGTGGCTGAGCTTCGCATGAACGTGGCGGCTTTCCTCGATGGCGATCCGAAAGACGCAGACACGGTTACAGCCTTTGAAGGTCGCGGCAAAATGCTGTTCTTTGAAGCAGCGGTGGTAGACCACGACACCGACTTGACCCAGGCCGGGTTCCAAGGCAGCGGCTTGCGGGGTGCGCTGAACATCGACCTGAAGGGCAATGATGCAGGTCAGCTCACGCTGGACCACGTGCTTTCCAGTCCTGAATCTGCGTTCAAGGCTGACTTTGATGTCAAGGCCAATCTGGACCTGGGCGTTGAACTCAGCGCCTTGAGCATGCCCAAATTGAAGAGCGATCTGGTGATCAACTGGGACTGGCGCTTGGGCGATGCGGCGGTCAAATTCCCGGAAATTTCCTTCCAGAACCTGCGCTTGGACATGAAGTCAGCAGTGGCCGACTTCTTGTTGCCCATCGCCACTGCGGTGTCGAATGTGGCCGCACCGTTCCGGGACGTTGTGACGGCCTTGACGGCACCCATGCCCGATTTGGGTCTGCTGCTGGATCCGCCACGCAAAATTCTTGGTTTGGCCAGCGACAACACTTTGCGCGGCTTCATCGACACAGTCAACGAACTGACCATGAAAGCCAAGCCCAGCCTGGGCCTGCAACACATCGACTGGTCTTTCCTGGATGCCGTGAAGTTTGCACTGGACATGCCAGAGACCATCAGGAGTTTGCTGGCCTTTGGTGCGGGTCTTCCCTTGGGCAGTATTTATGGCTTGGGCACAGACAATGTGCGCTTCGTCAAGGGTGATGGCACATCGGCCAGCAGTAGCAGCAGCAACACGGATTTGCTGAAAGCCATTGCAGGGATCACAGCTCAGGCTTCTGGTGGTTCCAGCACCCAGACAGACCGCAGTGGCTTGCAGTTCATGCCTTACCTGACTGACATTGGTAATTGGGCCAAGATTTTCAGCGGTGGCAATGCCACCTTGTTCACCTACGAGTTGCCGTTGATGCAATTCGAGTTGAAGTTCAATGAAATTCTGGCATCGATTCCTATTCCATTCCCGCCGCTGTCCTGGCTGAGCATTGATGTCGGTGCTGTGGGCAGTGTGTCGGCGTTTGTGGACTTGTCATTTGGCTTTGACACCTACGGTATTCAAAAGGCCATTGCCAGTAAAAACGTGTTTGATGTAGCGGACGGTTTTTATGTGAACGACTGGACCATGCCTGCCTTCAAGAATGGACAGGTTGTTCCAGGCACAGGCGGCAAGGAAAAGCCCGAGTTTGGTATCAAGCTCGAAGCGGGTCTGCTGGGCGGTCTTGGCATCACAGGTGTGGGCTCAGCGGGTGTCGGTGGTTCGATTTCCTTGCTGGTAACGGCTGACATGAACGACATCAAGACCGGTAAGGTCACACGCGATGCCAACGGTCAGGTGGTGGACGTGAATTACGTGGGTGACGGCAAAGTACGTGCATCCGAAGTGCTGGGCATGATGATGTACCCTGGCCTGATCCCTGGCATTCCAGGCGGGCCCTTCAACCTGTTTGATCTGAGCTTCCAGGCCTCCTTGAGTCCGTACATCTGGGGCAAGACCCTGTTGACGGGCACCATGACCTTCAAGTTGTTCGAACTGAAGTTGCCGCCGTTGACCTTGACAGCGCCCACGGTGAAACCAGTGCTGGCCTCAATGAACAATTCGACCGGTGTACTGACCTTGAACATGGGCGCGCGCGCCACGGACCGGCTGTACCTGACCACCGATGATGTTGCAGAAAACGTCATCTTGAGTGGTACCAGCGCCGGCGCGGTGGATGTAGAGTTTGCGGGCTTCCTGGGACGCTATACCGGCGTGACCAAGGTGGTCGTGGACATGGGTAAGGGCAATGACACGCTGGACGCGTCGCGCTTGCTCAACAACGTGTATCTCGATGTGCGCGGCGGCGAAGGCGACGATACCCTGGTGCTTGGAGCGGGCGGCGGTCGCGCCATCGACTTGCTGGGCAACAACACCTTGCGCGCGCTCGCCACAGGCACCAAGTCTGTCACCTTCATCACTGGCGAAGGTGACGACAAAATGTTCGGCGGTCTGGGTGATGATGTGTTCTACGCAGGCACTGGCTCGAACCAGATCACCGGTGGCCCTGGCAAGGACACCCTGTACGCAGTGAGCGGCTTGAATCGCTTGACGGGTGGCGAGGGCGTTGACCGTTATGTCTTCGTGGGCGAATTGGGTAGCAACACGCTCATCGAGACAGGCATCGACTTGAGTGACATGGACTTCTCGGGCCTGATCCCCGATGAGATCTTGAAGGTGATTGGGCCCGCTGCAGGCGCACCTGCAGTTTCAATTCCTGCACAGTTCAACGCGGCGCGTGACGAAAAGTCGCGCATCGTCTTCACGGGCACGCCGTTCACAGGGGATCTCAACAACCCCATGACCGTCACTCTCTCGGCGCAAGATGGCGTGTTCAATGCAGTCAGTGGCGGCGATGTGATCGTCTCGGGTTCTGACAGTGCCCGCACATTCACTGGCTCAATCGCGAATTTGAACAAATTCTTCACCAACCCCGCGAGCCTGAGCTACACCTACGTTTCTGCTGAGGCAGATCGCACCATCACAGTCACAGCCATGCAAGGCGGGTTGACAAGTGTGGCGACGACAACGGTCACTGCTGTGGACGCCTTCACGCCTGACGGCGGCCTCAACCAGGCCTGGGCCGATTTGGCGGTGCAGGGTAACTTGATGGTGGCCGTGTCGGGCGCGAATGGTTCGCAGATGGGCATCTATGTGTCGCGCGATGGTGGGGTGAACTGGGCACCTGTCCAGGCCCAGGCAGAGGGCCTGCAGGTGCAGGGCTCCGTCGCTTCCGCGGGATTGGTGGGGTCTGCACAGGGCACCGTTAATCTGTTTGATGGCAGCCTGGGTACCGCTTATGTCAATACCAGCCTTGCGAATCCTGGACGCATTTTCACGCTCAAAGCGGCTGAAGTGCTCAATGGATTAACTTTCACCACTGCGGCAGACTCACCTGAGAGCGACCCCACACGTTATGCCTTGTATGGCTCGAACGAGTTGTTGTCCTGGGGCGATGCAGGCTGGCGCCAAATTGCGCAAGGCGCCACTGACCTGCCCGAAACAAGAAACGTCAGCAGATCGGTCAGCTTTGACAACAGTCTTAGCTTCAAATACTACAAGCTGGTCTATACCGAGCTGCGTCCCGTGATGGTGTCGGCACAGGCTTCGCCTGACGCCGTCATGCCTGGCGGCGAGGGCGTCGAGAAGGCGATCGATGGCAGCTTGAGCAGCAAGTACCTCAATCGCAACAAGGCTGACGCAGGCATGTTGATCACCTTGTCAAGTGAGTCGGTGGTGCAGTCCCTGACCCTGACCACAGGCAACGACGCTGCGGACCGTGACCCCATGCGTTATGTCTTGCTCGGTGCCAACAGCGAATTGGAATGGGCGGATGCCAGCTGGACGCAAATTGCGACGGGTCAGACCGGCTTGAGCACGGCGCGCAAAGCGACCAATACGGTCAGCTTTGAGAACAGTCAAAGTTTCAAGTACTACAAGCTTGTGCTGACCGATTTGCGCAATACGTCAACTGCCTACGGCATGCAAGTGACCGAGGTCAAGCTGGGTTCTGCATTGAACAGCGACTACAAGGCAGGCACTGTTGGGCAACTCGGTGACTTGCACCTTGCGTCAGCGGCAAGCACCGATGTCAAATACATGGACATCGAATCGTCCTCGCCAGGCCTGATGTTCAACCTGCAGCAGGCGGATGTGTTGCGGGGTCTCAATTTCACTTCAAGCGTCGATGCGCCTGAAAGCGACCCCACGCGCTATGCCTTGTTGGGTGCCAACGAAGACCTGGGCTGGGATGCCGCAGGATGGTCGGCCATCTCTTCGGGCGCAACAGGATTGACCGATGCGCGTGGCGTGACCAGTCATGTCAGCTTTGTCAACAACCAAAGCTTCAAGTACTACAAGCTGGTTTACACAGAACATCGTGCGGTAATGTCCTCAGCAGTGGCTTCCCCAGGCGCCATTACACCTAACGGTGAAGGTGTGGAGAAAGCGATCGATGGCCGCAACGACAGCAAATACCTCAACCGCAACAAGGTGGATGCGGGCTTGCTGGTGACCCTTTCAAGCGCTACGGTGGTGGACTCCCTGACCTTGACCACCGGCAATGATGGTCCTGACTGCGACCCCATGCGCTATGAGTTGTTGGGCTCCAACTTTGAGCTTGACTGGGCCGACGCGGGCTGGTCTCCGATTGCCAAAGGGCAAACGGGCTTGAGCACCGACCGCAAAGCGAGCAACACCGTTGCATTCGCCAATACGCAAAGCTTCAAGTACTACAAACTTGTACTGACAGACTTGCGCAATGCGGCGACGGCTTATGGCATGCAAGTGACCGAAGTTCGACTGGGCAATGCCCTGAACGCACGTTATGCGGCAAGCGATACGGTGCAGTTGGCTGAATTGGGCCTGATCACGGCACAGTCTGATGTGGCCTCGCCTGGCGCAGTGCCTTTCGACAATGACACAGCAGCGGCCCTGGATGCTGACAAGAGCACCAAGTATGTCAACTCGTCCAAGGTGGGCAGTGGCTTGATGACGGCACTGCAAGCACCCAAGGTGCTCAATCGCATCGATTTCACCAGCGCCAACAATGATTCGGCTGGTGATCCGACAAAGTTCGTACTCTATGGATCCACTTCGCCGCAGGCCTGGGACAGCACCTCCTGGACAGTGGTGACATCGGGGGCGACCGGTCTGAGCACAGAGCGCGGTGCCACCAATTCGATCAGTTTTTCCAACTCGCAAAGCTTCCAGTATTACAAGCTGGTATTCACAGAACTGCGCTCTGCAGACGCTGCCGCCATGCAAATTGCAGGCGTCTACCTCGACAGCACCTTGCCATTGGGACAAGGGTTCGATCATGTTGCCATTTCCCCGGATGGTCGCCAGATTGCCGCACTTTCGAATGCGGGTACTGTGGCGATTTCGCGCGATGCGGGAACCACGTGGACCCTGGTTGTCGCGCCTGCAGATGATTACACCGATGTGCTCGTGACCGACGAGGGTCGAGTCATCTTGGCAGACCGTGCCGGCAGTGAGCCCTACAGTTACAAGAACTTCCTGGGCATCACCCTGTGGGATACCCGTGACACCCCGGGAAGCCTGCGTGAGCTGGCTGCTGATGGCAAAACCTGGGTCACCCTCAATCTGCCCAGCCAAAACTGGCAGGATTTGGTCCTGGCGGACGATGGAAAATCCATTCTGGGTGTGACGAGCAAGGCCTCCAACGGTGCGGGCTCGGGTGCCATCTACATGGGCGTGATGGGCACCCTGGTGAATGGCGTGACGGCTTCTTCCAGCAACACGGGCTCCGGCGAGGTAGCGGCCAACGTCAGCGATGCCAACACGGGCACCAAGTACCTTAACAAGGACAAGGTGGGCAGTGGCTTGGTGTTCAGCCTGTCGCAGGCCGACGTGGTTAACAGTTTGCAATTTACCAGCGCCAATGATGCTGCTGGACGCGATCCGATGACATTCACTGTCCTGGGCTCCAACGAGTCTGCAGACTGGAGCAGCACCACCTGGAAGCAGGTGGCCCAGGGCAACACCGGCCTGAGCACCACACGCAAAGCGGAAGGCCAAGTGGCGACTTTCGCCAATAGCACGGCTTACAAGTACTACAAAGTGGTGATGACCAGTTTGCGTGACCCCAAAGCTGATGCCATGCAGGTCTCAGAGATCAAGCTAGGTACCAACGATGGTCGTCTGATTCCAACGGGCTTGGGACAAAACGGCATCGCCTGGACCGATGTCACGCGGGGTGCGCTGAACAATGCGGACTGGCTGTCGGTAGACATGGACGCCAGCGGTCAACGTTGGACGGCCTCCACCAAGAGCGGACAAATTTTCTACGCTGACACCACGCAAGCAGCCTGGAAGTGGCAGCTGGCAGGCACATTGGGACAAGACACCCGTGTTGCCATCAGCGCTGACGGTTCGGCTTTGGTTGCGATTGGCTCTGGCACCAATGGCGGTGTTTGGATGTCCAGCGATTTGGGCAAGAACTGGGTGCGTGCTGCTGGACGCGGTGAAATGGGCGTGGCCGCAGGCAGTGCCTGGGTTGGCGCAGTGATTGATGGCAACGCCGGCATGGTGACGGCTGTGGCCAAAGACAATGCCGTGTTGCGTTTCGAGGCGCCCTCGTCGTCGGCTGCAACCAACCTCATCTTACCGGATGTGTTGATGCTGGCGGGCGATGAAAATACCCCTCTGACCTTCCCTCAAGGGTCGCTCTACGACGCTGACTTGCTCAAGATGGCTGTGGCAGGTGACAACACCCCCGTGGTGTCGGTGCAATTCGATGTCACCCAAGGTGGATTCGGTGTGTCAACCGCTGATGCAACACGTTGGGGTGTGACCGTCAATGCAACAACTGCCGGTGTCAAGCTGACAGGTACCGTGGCCAAGCTGTCCGGTTTCCTGGCAGAAGCGGGTAACCTGCAATTTGTCCCTGGGCAAGCGGGCATTGAAGGTCCTCTGGTTGTGACCCTCAGCGACGGCATCAACACCACGGTGCGGGAAGTTCCCCTGTTGGTTCAAAAGCCGGTGGCCTTGAAGGCCTCATACAACGCCGGCAACTTTGAAATATTGTCGACGGGTGGCAACGCCTTGCGTTTGAGTCGCAGCCCCCTGGAGGAGGTCAAGCTGGGCTTGTTGTCCGATGAGTTGACGGTCGTTCGCCTGTCGGAGACGCCACTGGTGATTCGTGCATCTGAAGGTGCCGACGAGACCATTCTGACGCTGGGCAACACCTTGGCTGCCGATGGTTTGCCACGATCCTTGTTGCTTAAAGATGTCGCCCCCGGTTCGGCCACAACCAGCCAGCTCAGTGACGATACCTTGACGCTCAAATTTAAGCCGATTGACAAGTCGATGACCAAAAATGTGGTGACCTTGAGCAACGGTCAAGCGCTTTCTGGCATCGAAAAAATTGTCTGGGACGAAACGCTTGGTACGGTGCATCTGGTGGGAGATGTCATCGTGATCAAGGCGCAGGGCAGCGACCCGATCGACCTGGGCAATACCCGCCTGGTCGTTGATGCCAAGCGTCTGGTGATTGAGGGCGATTTGCGTGTCAAGGACGCAAGTCATCTGCAACTGAATGTGTCAGAGAGCATCACGCTGGCTGCGCTCAAACAATACGGCATCAACGGCGGTGTGGATACCAATCTGTCGGTCAAGGACGTTCTGTCCAAGAATGCCAACGGCAATCCCCTGGCTCAGATCATTCAATCGGTCAAGATTGCCATTCCAGAGGGGGGGGGTGCAGTGGACCTGGCCGCATTTGCCTCTGAAGGATCGGGTTTGCAGGTCACACCAGAGGCTGGTGTTGGCATTTCTTTGGGTGGCAGTGCAACGGGTGGTCTGTCATTGGATCCCAGCAAGCTCAGCAACATTCCAAGCCTGGTGATCGGCTCATCCGGAAGTTCCAATCCCGTCGCTATGGGCGGTTCTGGTACCACGCTGAACGTATCCGTTCCCCTGGTGATTCAGTCGCAGGGCACGGGCGGCAAGGTCGCTGTTTCCGGTACGGTCATGGGCAAGACGCTGCAGATTTTCGGCCCTGGCAATACAACCGTCTTTGCGGATGGCACCGCCATGGCCCTGACGGAAGGTGCGCTGATCAATGACGCCATCCGTTTTGATGGCACCGTCACTCTGACCATGGGCGATGCAGTCGCAGATCTGGCCGGTGACTTCCATGTCACAGGACGACTTAACGGTAGCACGGGCACCGAGGACTATCTGACGCTTTCCGCCCACGAAGGCAACATCGCCATCGATGGGCGCGTGGGTGGCGGCATTGGCTACACCGACAGCACCACGATTCTCAATGGCGGTCAGCATTATGTGGATGGTGATTACTCAGAGGTGCCCCTGCTGGGAGGCAAAGGCTCGGGTGCAACGGCCAATGTCCGTGTCGTGGGAGGACAGGTCACCCAGGTCACCCTGGTTTCTGTGGGCGGTGGTTACGAGGTCGGTGATGAATTGACCGCTGCACGTGCCAGCCTTGGCGACTTGCAAGGGGTGGCCTCCGGTTTCAAGCTCAAGGTGAACGCTTTGTCCGAGGTGGAAGGCTTGACCATCAGCGATGCCCTGAATGTCACTTTTGGCGAGCGGGTCTATGTGGATGGGGATATCAGCATCACCGCCTCGGGCAAGCTGGTATTCTCTGACGAAGTCGTGCTGCGCAACGGTGGTCAGTTGATCGTTAACGGGACCCAGGAGATCGAGTTCCTCAAAGGCATTCGTTTTGAGGCCGATGCACAGGGTCATGTTGGCGCTCTCCATGTCAATGGCAGCGATATGTCCGTGAGTTTCTTGTCAGGTCTGTTTGCGGGCCAGAACGATGCCATGCTTTGGGCCGGGGTGAACACATTGGATTTGCAAGCGCCACAAGGGGAAGCATCCAAAGGCAGTTTATCGGTCACGGGCAACGACCTGGTCTTGAGCGAAGTTGCAGGTTTTTCCAACTTGAACCTCAATCTGGACAGTTTGAGCTTGCACGCGCACAGCTTGTCGATGCCGACCACGCAGGACGTGGCGGTCAGCATGAACCTGGGCGTTTTGGACCTTCAGGCCGATGCTGGGATTGGCACGAACGGGTCTTTGCTCAAGGTGAATGCCCAAGAGATTGTGGCCAAGGCACTGGAAGGCGACGTGTTCTTGCAGATCATTGGCTCCGATACGATCAAGCTCAATGTGATGACGCGTGCAGGGGGGGCAGCGCATGTTTCTGCGCTGCAAGATCTGTCATTGGCTGCCAGCAGCACATTGACTGCCAAGGATATGACATTGTCAGCAGCGCGTGACATTCAAGCGCCACAGATTCAAGTGACCGGTGCTTTGACAATCGATGCAGGCCGCAACTTGCAAATGAACGGCTCCGTTGACGCCAATACCCTTGTGCTCAAGGGGAATGGGACCTTCAACCAGGCCGTTGGCGCTGACCTCAACGTCGCGGGCACGACGTTGATCGTGGGTGGAGGCAATACTATCGCGACGCTCAACAATGCCAACCATTTTGCAGGTGAGATGACGGTTCGTGGCACGGGTAGCTTTGCGCTCACCGACACGGGTGCCTTGGATGTTGTGCTCGATGTCACTGGCAGCGTGCAGATTGCCGCTGAGGGCAACTTGTCGCTCAGAGGCGCTTTGACTGGTGCAGCGAGCGATCTGACGGTTCGCTCAGGTGGCAGCGTTCAAATCGGTGCGACCACTGTCGGCCGTGATGTCAGCATCGTCGGTGCAGGCGACATCATCGACATCGGCGTGATGAATGTGGGTGGCAAGACGTCAGTCACAGCCACCGGACAAGCCGTGACGCTAGACAATGCCAACGACTTTACCGGCGCGGTGAGCGTGGATGCTGCGCAGGCCTCCGTCAGCGATGTCAATGCGCTGATTTTGGGCGCCGTCAACTTGAGTGGCGACCTGACGCTGAATGCAGGTGGCGCCATCAGCGCCAGCGCTGCGCTGGCGGTTGGCGGTAAGACTTTCATCACGGCTGAAGAGCAGCGCGTGACTCTGGACAACGCCAATGATTTCGTGGGCGCTGTCAGTGTGAACGCGGCGCAACTTCATCTGCGTGATGCGAATGCCCTGAATCTGGGCGACATCGTCCTGAGTGGCAATTTGATGCTGAACGCAGGTGGAGCGGTCGGTGACAGTGGTGTACTGAGCGTTGCCGGTCAGACACAAGTCACAGCCAGCGGTCAAGCCGTGATCTTGGACAATGCCAACGACTTTGGCGGTCCGGTCAGTGTCATTGCGGCACAGGCCCATTTGCGCGATGTCAATGCGCTGGATTTGGGCGCAATGAGCCTGAGCGGCGATCTGACACTCCAGGCAGAGGGAGCGGTCAGCGACAGCGGTGTGCTGAGCATTGGCGGTCGGACACAGGTCACAGCCAGTGGTCATAACGTGACGCTGAACAGCGCCAATGATTTTGGTGGCGCGGTCAGCATCCGTGGTGCGCAAGCCGAGTTGCATGACGTGAATGCGCTGGACCTCGGATCGGTCAGCTTAAGTGGCAAATTGATGGTCACGGCGGGTGCTGCGGTCAGCGACAGCGGCGTGCTGGCAGTGGGTGGTCAGACAGAGATTGTCGTATCGCAACAGGATGTGACCCTGGACAGCCCCAACCTGTTCACCGGCGCGGTGAGTGTGACCGGGGCCCAAAACCTGACCTTGCATGCGGCTGATCGGCTCACCATCAGTGACGGCATGACATTGATGGCAGACAGCATCAACTTGAGTGCTGCAGCCAGCTTGGGAGTTGACGGCTCGCCAATCAGTCTGAATGCTCGCAGCATCACGGCAGTCAGTACGGAAGGGGCGGTTTTCTTGAACCTCTTGGGGGCTGACGATTTCGATCTCCATGTGGGCGCCAAGACGGACGTTCAAGTCAAACGCGAGGGTGCACTCAAACTGGCTGCAGGCACCACTTTGACCTCTGAAGGTGGTGAGGTCGCGGTGATTGCGACCGATGATCTGTGGGTTTCGGGTGTGACCATGCTGGCGGACAAAGCCTTGCTTCGCTCAGAAAACGAGGCCATCAAGGCCACCAACCTTGAGGATGCCATGCCATTGGTCATTCAAGGTGAGTTGACCTTGGATGCCGAAACGGGCATCGGTGGCTTTGGGTACGAGCGGCTGCTGATCAGCTCATCGAGCGATCGGGCCAGCGTGGGTGCTTACAACGCAACCAGTGGTGATGTGGTCATTGCCGGCACGAATGGCCTGACTGTTGGTGACAGTGGCATCCGTTCTGACGCCGACGGATGGGTCGTCCTTTTGAGTGGCACGGGGACGATCCAGGAACAAGGCATTGTTTCCGCCAGAAGCCAGAACGTGGCCAGAGTCACGGGTGCCAACTGGATGGCGCGTGCGAATGCAGACGCCAGCATGTTGTTGGACGACATGATCGCCAACGGGACTTTTGCAATGATTTCCTCCGCAACGTCTGCATCGCCTCTGGCTCAGATGAACCAGCGATTGGCAGAGGGCTGGAACAAGGGTGATGGGTCGCCTGGCGCGCAAGATGTTCTGAGCAGCAAGGCGGCGGTGGTTTCTGCCAAGCCGCGCAGCATCACTCCATCGGCTGCACCTGAGATCATGACGGCCCATACGGTCAGCGTGATGGCCAGCCCACAGACCACTGCGAAATTGCTCGAGATGGCAATGACTGTGACGCAGCAGGGCCATCAACTGTCTATCAACGATACGGAGAGTTTGAGCACCTGGGCCAACCGCACTTCACCCACGGTGATCTCTGCGGAGCCCAATGTGATGCCGCCAACGTCCGTGCCAGTTGCGCCCAATGCAGCACAGCCTGCTGCACCCAGCGTGCCACAGGAAGAACCGAGCAAGCCGAGTGACAGCACACCTTCCGCACCTGCAGAGACTGCGCCTGTCAGTCCAACGTCCGATGTGCGTTGGCTGTATCCGCCCACTCAGTTGGCGCAACAACCTGAAGCAGTGGACCTTGACAGGCCTGATCTTTTCAGTGGATTGGCTTCTGGCTTGATGGGTGTTGTGTCCAAACTCAGCCAGTGGGTGGGTTGGGGGACAGATCGCTCGGCGCCGGCGGCAGACGCGCAGCCTGTGAATCCCAAGGCATCCAGCGATAAGGGGTCGTCAGACAGTGCAAATGGCTAGATGAGGGTCTTGGGGTCAGGTCTTGATTGAAGACCTGACCCCAGCTTGGCGGCGCTCTGTCCGCCTCGAAACCTCTATGTCATCCCATTGACATATATTTCCATAATAATCGAATAATGGAAGATAAAGACGTTGTCAAATCCCTGTCCGCCTTGGCCCAGCCCAATCGCCTGCAGGTCTTTCGGGCCCTTGTCGTCGCAGGCAAGCAAGGCTCTCTGTCGATGTTGCCTTCGTAGTCAATGAATATTGCGCGTGAGAGCCCCTCGTGCAGTTCCATCAACTTGGCCCGCTCTTTCAGCACGGTGGCTGAGTTGAACACCCAGTCCACAAAATCCACTTCTTCTGGCGTCCAGTCACAAATGGGCGCGTTCAGATAGTCGGCCGCCCATTCGGCACCGTAGCGGTTACTGCCGTGCCAGTACAGGTGCTCCGTCAACACCGTTCTGCCTGTGAGCCCCTCCGCAATGTAGGGGTTGGCTGCGATTCCGCGCCGAATGTAGGTGCAGGCAGGCCCATCGCCTCTGCAATCCGTTCAATGGACGACAAGGCCCAGCACACGCTGGCTTTTGTGGTGTTGACAGGCTGGGCGTTGCTGCTGTGGCCGCACGCTGCCATGCGAGTGGCGCTGGGCATGCTGGCCTATGGTGCAGGCCTTGAAGTGGCACAGTGGGCCGTGGGCTGGCGTTTTGGGTAGTCGCGGGCTTTTGTGGACTTGGGTTCAATTCCCAGAGCCGGATTTGAACTTGAGATGATGATTGGGGCCATCAATCGGATCAGTCTGAGGATGCCGACATTCCCCCTTATCTTCAGAACAGGGGCTGTAGAGCACGGTGATGACTGGAGACGCAGGATCTTGCAGAGCCATGTGAGCCTTGATCCTGGGAGGAGTCGACTGGGTCACGCGTACTTTGGCCCAGAAGTCGAGTGATTTTGCTGGTGGGTTGACATTGGTAGCACCTGGTGCTAGCATTTGCTATGCCTCATAAAGTCAAGCCAAGAGCGTTTAAGACCAAAAAATTCAGCAAAAACGCCAAAGCCGCTTTTGTTACAGACGCCGATCTTTGTAACGCGATCAAGGAGGTCATGGCGGGCCAGGCTGTTGACTTGGGTGGTGGTGTCTACAAGAAAAGGCTCAACAAGAACCAACACCGCTCGATTATCTTGGCCAAAGGCGGCAATTATTGGATTTACGAGTATCTTTTTGCCAAGAACGATCGTGACAACATTGATGATGCAGAGCTGGAGATGTTCCGGCAACTTGCCAAAGGTTACGAAGGCTTAAAGAAAGCGCAATTGGCGAAGTTAATTGAAGACAAGCACCTTTTGGAGATTTGTCATGACGACGAAAAAGAAATTTAAAAGCGATGCCTTTGAGGCTATTCATGAGTCTGCTGCTGCCTTGCTCAGCGTCGGCGCAATAGACAAGGCCACTATGCGCAAATTCGATGCATCTTGCCTTGCCAAAACACCAGACTACAAGGCTGTGCAAATCAAAAAAATTAGGGAAAGTGCAAAGGTCAGTCAGCCGATCTTTGCCATGTATTTGAACACCAGTGAATCGACGGTTCAAAAGTGGGAAGCTGGAACCAAGAAACCCAGTGGCATGGCCCTCAAACTGCTAGATATTGTCCACAAACATGGCTTGGCAGTGCTCGCGTAACACCGCTCATTCCCCACCATTCCCTCTTGAGCGCAAATAGAAATTTGTTCGGTGGTCAACCATCCACCACCACACACGGGGGACAGATTTTCTCTGTCCCCCTTTTT